>WNFR01000750.1_pt1 | contig 33282 bp, 29 predicted proteins | sample 5400221 | NCBI WGS metagenome assembly WNFR01 (sample SAMN13153357, study PRJNA577476) | soil metagenome | isolation source: 40 cm soil under Madrone tree | place: USA:California | collected 2016-06-14
ATGCAGACCTGCTCATCCGAGAAGTGCTTGATTGCCGATTGGAGTGTCTTTGGCTTTTCCATACCCGAATAATAGGCGAAAATGCGTGGTTAGTAAAGTATATTATTGCCAATTTATCCGGCTTGTTTGCAAGCACTTGGCACAAAACCGGTGCTCTGACCCCCTTGACAAAAGTTTTCCACAGGCGCTTTCGGAAGACGGTTCAGCAATCCGCCTTTCAGAAATGTTTCCGTGACTTGATCCACGGCCTCGGGAAACACCCGACAGATGGTCCGGCGAGCGCAACGAAGCACCTCGGCAGCCTCATCCTGGTTGTAATCCTGAAAGATAACTGTGGCTATGACTTGCTTAGCAAACCCGTCCAACTGCGCCAGGGCACGCTCCACATCGTGGACGAAGATGACAGCATCCTCGAAGCTAGACATTCGATACGACGTCACCTTGGAACGAAACAGCTCACGACCTAGCAGCGAAGGCAGCCGGCCAACCTCAATCGAGATCCGCAGATAACGCTTTAGCAGCGCAATCGTGCGCTCACGATATGGCCAGAGATCACGGTCGGGAAGGCTCTGGCTCAAAGGTGAAAGCAACGGGCTTGCAACAATCGGCAAAGCGCCTAGAGCAAACTCATCAGAAATTTCGAGCGGGAGGTCAGGATTCACGCGTTACCTCCTTCACTCCAAAATGCGACTTGGACCTTGTCAGAATGCCTGGACCGGTCCACCGACTGTAGCGGATACGAAGAGCGCGGGCGCGTATTAACCCCAGATACCGCAACCGCGCATGCCGCGCAGAACACCAGGTCTGAGCCTTTAGGGCGCAGCCCGAGCCCCCCGCAGCGCTCACAATATTTCAGTTCGAGTTGAATTGAATCGTTCCCAAATGGTTCCATAATCGCCTCCATGCGAAGAAAAAACATGCGAAGAAAAGCGGTGAACAAAAAGCCCTGCGCCGGTTTCCCGGTCACAGGGCTCGTTTCTGTTACGACGACCTGCCTAGCTATTTAGTTAAGATTGCCGGCTTGCGCGGCGCTCAGGGTCCATTATTGTGGCGGAAATAGCCTTCCTCGTAGCCCGATTTCAGCACCCGGCCGTTCTGAACGATGACACTGACCTTGCCATTGAACTGGATTTGCGTGAGCAATCGCTCCACGGCGGCCGACAACACCTCGGCAGTACGCACCTTGCGGCGGAACTCGGCAAAACCGGCTTCCTCGTTTTCCCCAGAGATATGAGGCATTGATCCCTCGTTTCTCCCCTCGAAATGAAGTAAGCTGATTTGGTTATAGGTAACTGCTCATGCTATAGCTCCTAGCTTTTACGCGTCAAGGATGTCTGCATATACTTGAAGATGTGGCACTTGTGAATATTTATAGCCAATTGCTATTACGAAAAGCCGCATTTCGTCTGTGGAAACAAGAGGAAAAAATATTTATTCCCAATTTGGGTAGACATGTTTACTTTTTAGCTGATCAGTGATAAATAATAATAGCGAGTTGATATAGAGCCGTTATATACTGCCCGCATGAAATTCAAAAGCCTGCAAGAGAACCTGCGAAAAACGATTTGGGAGCGGATCGACGAAGGAGAACTCACCGGCATGCGACTGGCCGAGCAGACCGGATTCAAACAGGCGCACATCTCCAACTTCCTCAATCGCAAGCGGAGCCTCAGCCTGGAGGGCATGGACAAAGTTCTAAGTGTTCAGCGCCTGTCCGTTCTCGATCTACTCGACCCGGAAGAAATCAACAAACGCGCGAGCATCCCACCGCCGAGTGACGACGAATTTGAAAATATTTTCGTTGTCGACGGCGCTATAGCCGCGAGCCAGCCCCTTGTAATGAGCATGAATGTCAGGGAAATTCAAAAATATAAGAGAAATTTCCTGCGCAAGCTTCGTTCCGACATGCACGGCAAGCGTAGCGACTGGGAGCGGTATGTCGCAATTAAAGTAGAAGCAAACGACGGCATGAATATGTACCCTCGGCTTCTCCCCGGGGCAACGGTACTGATCGACCGGCACTACAACTCGCTGCAGGCATACCGGAAAGGCGAACTGAACATGTACGCCGTGGGCATCCGAGGCACGTGCATCGTTCGATACGTGGAACTTGCAGGGCAAAACCTCGTGCTCCGCCCGCACAATCAGGCATACGCCGTCGAGGTGGTCCCACTCACGGAGGAACTCGGCGTATCGGACTACCTAGTCGGACGCGTTTGCTACATCGGGATTGAAACGTAAAGCACGCGGGGAACAAGAAGGCCAGCAGGACGCCCGTATTCTTCTTTTCGATCCTGTACCTCTATTTTGAGTTTTCTATTCTCTTCCTGTACAAAGATCATCTGTACCAAGATCAATCCTTAAATATCTCCTATGCAAAGATCGTGTGAATGATCCACCTACTCCGCGCCATCGGGGTCGTTGGCACCCTGGCCAGCACGGGATATTGCGCACTTGCGATCTGGGCAGCCGTGCGATTCGCGCGTACGCAAGCCACTCCGAAACCGTCGCCGACGCAGCTGCCGCCGCTCTCGATTTTGAAGCCGCTCAAAGGAACAGATCCGGAAATGTACGAGAATCTTCGCTCTCATTGCCTGCAAAATTATCCGGAGTACGAAATCCTATTTGGAATTTCCGACCCGAGTGATCCTGCGCTCAACGTGGTGAAAGACCTGCAGCGTGACTTTCCCGATCAGCCAATCCAAGTCGTGCGGTGCGAAAGAATCCTAGGCGCAAACGGAAAAGTAAGCACTCTGGCACAACTGGCGGCGGTCGCAAAATATGAGTACCTGCTAGTGAATGATAGCGACATCCGAGTTGAGCGCGAATACTTGCGAACTGTCATTGGTGAAATACAGCAACCGGATGTTGGGCTGGTAACGTGTCTCTATCGCGGGGTTCCAGCAGCCACACTCGGGTCGCGCTTGGAGTCATTGGGGATCAGCACAGATTTCAGCGCTGGGGTACTGGTTGCGCGTCAACTTGAGGACGGGCTGCATTTCGGATTGGGATCTACCTTGGCGTTCCGCAAATCTGAGTTGGAAGCTATAGGCGGGTTTGAGACCATTGCCGATTATCTGGCCGATGATTACGAGCTAGGACGCCGCATTGCCGCGCAAAATCTGTCGGTGGCGCTCTCCCGCTCTGTGGTGGATTCGTTTTTACCCGCGTATGACTTCTCCCAATTCCTCTCACATCAATTGCGATGGGCGCGAACAATTCGGGCTTCCCGTCCGGGAGGTTATGCTGGCCTTCTGCTGACGTTTACCCTGCCTTGGGCGCTGCTTAGCCTTGTGCTGGCTCGAGGCGCGGATTGGGCGTTGGCGTTATTTGCGCTTGCAGTCTTGATCCGCATACTAATGGCAGTTACCGTCGGAAAACTTGTGCTGAGCGACCGCGAACTACTTCGCTCGCTCTGGCTGCTCCCGATCCGTGATCTGCTTGCCGTGGTGTTGTGGATGGGCGGGCTTGCGGGACGAAAGATCGTATGGCGCGGTCAGACATTTCATCTGCGAAGCGGGAAACTGCAAAGGGTCAGCTGATCTCCTGGGCGCTTTCCCGACGTTTCCGCCTAGACGGCATCTGCCCGGTCCTGCGCAATTATTTTTCCCGCGTCTGTGAAGCGGTACATCTCTCCTCGCCAATAGAAATCGCGACTCGCGAAGCTTGCTAGCCAAACAGCAAAACCCTGCAAGTCGCGCAGGGGATAGAGCCAGCAAAGGCGCAACGCTCGCGGATCGCGCAGAAGCCACCATCCGACGACAACAGATTGAATTACCCGGTTCAGGAATGCGGTTCCAAAGAACAGCAGGCCCAGGCCAAAGTGCCCGAGGGCGGCAGCGGCGACAAAACCACAAAGTCCGAACGGCATCGCAAAAGTTAGCCCAGTCCCGATATGTCCCCAAGGACGTGAATGGCGTGTGCTTTTCATCCAGCGCAACTGGTCGCCCAGTGTTCGAAGCAGGGGACGTGGAGTAAGCACGTGGTGAATGAAATGATGGGAGAAAATAACTTTGTACCCGGCCGCCCAAATCTTGTTCCCAAGGACATAATCGTCGGAATAGTAATCTGCGGTGCTGCGGATTCCTCCGATAGCATCCAGTGCGTCGCGACGCAGCGCAACTGCCGGCCCGAGCGCAAAGCGGATCCCTTCGAGCATATCGGCCATGACCACTCCGGAAGGCATTTCCACCGACATTCCGAGAGCTTCGAGCAGCGACCAAAAATCTGCGGCCGGATCGCCACGGTACATGCACGTTACTAAACCCAGCTTGCGGTCGAAGAGTGGAGGAATAACGTTTCGCAAAAAATCGCGCTCGACTCGCACGTCACTATCGGAAATTACAAAATAATCATTTCGCGATAGAAGGATCATCTTGTCCAGGGTGAACACCTTGGCGTTGGGCCACTCAGGTGGGCCGGAGATCACGATGCGGCATTTTATTTCGGGGTGCCGGCGTGCCAAGTCTTCGGCGAGCACAACTGCTGGATCTTCTGCATAACGTGCCCCGATGATGATTTCGAAGTCGGGATAGTCCTGCTGGAAGAAACTCTCCAGGTTTTGTTCGAGCCGCTCCTCCATACCGTGGACTGGCTTAAAAATGGTCACCGGCGGAAGCTGGGAAGATGGGCTTTGCAAAACAGAAGTTTGGTACTTGCGAGACTGACGCTTAAATCGCACAGCGGCTGTGATCGTGAGAAAAAGAAAACAAGAGGAACTAACGAGTCCGAAGGCGGCAATGCCGAGGAGCACCCGCCAAAACAGGGTAATCACAGTCAGTTCCACCAGCTACGCGCCCTGTACGTCTGTGCGTGAGAAGTCTGTGCCAGAGTAGAGCAATGGCAGGCCACTACCTGTTGCCAAGGCATAAGAAATGCAGTCACCAAAATTCAGCGCAGCAGGGTGATGTCCCTTTCCGAAGCGTAGGAATGCAGCTATAGCAGTCTCGTAGTGGGCCTCACTGAAGTCGATGATTTCCACATTCATTCCCCGTAGAAAACTGGACAGCATAGGGCGGGCATCCTTTTGCAGTCGCGAGCACAAGACCATTGCAGTTTCCAGCGCAGCGGGTGCTCCCAAGAACAGGACTTCCGCACGACCTGCTTTTTCCATAAGCGTTTCGTACCCCGGTTCCCCAAGAAGAATTGCAATCAAAGCAGAAGAATCGACGATCATTATTCAGGGTATCCTTGAGGACCTATGCCCAAAATCGATTCGCGTTCACGCTTCGTCATCTTTTTACCGCGAAACCGGGAGGGAATCTGCGGCCACACCTCTCGTTGCAGGAATTCCTTCATTTTTCTGACGCGGTCTGCCGGATTGGTCTTCGACGCTAATCGCGCCTTGCGATCTTCTAATGCCCGCCTAATGGCCTCTGTCTTGGTCTCTCCTGCTATTTGAGCTACTTCTGCAGCCAGTTGCTCCACACGCGCGTTCTTGATATTTAGGGCCATATTACACCTTTACACCATAATTATACCATTACACCTTATACAAAGAAGTTTGAATAATTAGCGTAGTTCCCGGTTGGTGAAGATGGATTTGCCGCCGCTGCGCGCCAGTAAGTAGTGCGGCAACCCTGCAAGCTCCTTGGGTATTTCCTGATCAGTCCAAAGGAAAGCAGTGCCTGGACTGACCCACAATCGATCGAAGGAAGCTTGGGTCTCAAACACGCGGGGGGCGTCGGGGAACTTGGAGCCGTACCAGAGATTGCCGCTGGCCTCGTGCAGGATTCGCACCGGCGTCTCAAGATAGAAATTGAGCGTCGAAGCCTGGTGATACTGGCCGTCGATTACCACAACGTCGCCGGGTTGATAGTGTTTCTTAATCGCAGTTGCGAGCTGCTTCGAAGAAAGAATCGGGGAAAACGAAACGAACGCAGCATGCACGCAGGCCAGCAACGCGATCATCATCGCGGCAAGAACCATGTTGCCGTACTCCGGCTTACGGCGATAGCGCAGCCACAGATTCAGGCCGGCTCCGATCAAGAGCGAAACGACGGCGGCAATCAGTTGCGGTCGGAACATGCCCAGGGCTTCGGGCGTAAGGTCGAGAAAATGCCCGAGTGCGAGATCGTAATCTTGCGGATTTTTATCGAGCAGGTCTGCAAGATCGGCTCCAGGCGCGGGGACCTTTGATGAGATCAGCAGTGCAATTCCCACAATCGAGCCCAGGACGACGATCGCGAAAAGCACCCAAGACGAAATCCTGCCCGAGCGAGCCTCCGATTCCGTTGACGCTTCTTTCGCCAGCCAGCCGCCAATCAGCAACGCGACCGCTGGAATGGCAGGCAGAGTGTAGTACTCCTGACGCGTCGAAAACGTGAAGAAACCCACGACGACGAGTGCCCAAATCAAGAAGTAAAGATTCGCCCTCTGTGCAGAATTAAGCTGCCCTCGCAATTCGCGCAGCCGCAAAGAAACAGAGCGGACACTCTGCGGAAGAAAAACCATCCAGGGCGCCACCCAAAGCACGGTCAGTCCCCAGAAGATGAGCAGCGGCACAGTGTCGTAGCCGGCTGGAACGCGTTTGCCGATATATCGCAGGAACTGCTCATTGACGAAATAGAACCACAGAAATCCACGCACAGAACCCTGACTCGGATTTCGCACTGCCGCAAAAATGTGCCAAGGAGCCGCGATGGCAAAAAACACAAGCGTGCTGGAAACGAGCCGCAACCTGAGAATGTGTTTGAGGTTTCCTGTAAGGAGCAGGTACAAGAAAATCGAGCCCAGTGGGAAGACCAGCCCAATCAGGCTCTTGGTCAGCACATTGAGCGCGCAGGTCGCGGCAAATCCCCAACAGACCCAGCGAGACGGCGTTTCCTGCTCAAGCGAGCGAAGGAAGAAGAACGCACTTAATGCGAGCCAGAGTCCGACAATAATGTCGGGGATCTGGAAACGCGTGAAAATGTAGGGACCTAAGGATGTGGCGAGAACGACGGCGGCATAGAGTCCTGCGCGCTCGTTGTATGCCTGTTTGCCGAGCACGTAGGTGACTAGGAGCAGGGCCAGAACACCCGACATCAGCGGCAAGCGGGTACTCCAGTCTTTCACGCCGAAGATTTCGTAGCTGACGGCCACTCCCCAGTACATGAGCGGCGCCTTTTCCAAATAGCGGATGCCATTGGTATGGAGTGTCACCCAATCGTGGCGAAGCACCATTTCACGGGCAGCTTCGGCGTGAATGGTATCCACATCGTCGAGCAGAGGTGGAGTAAAAATACTTGCCAGATAAATTGCAGCCCATAGAAGGACGATGATGCTGAAAGAAAGATAAGAAGCTCGCGCTGTTTCGCAAGGCGGCACAAGAAAAAGTTGACTTTCGGCGTTCGCTTCGTCTTGCGAGACTGGTAGACCCATGCTGAACAGCAATTATACGGGAGCGTCCGGATTAGCCCGCTCCGGCGGCTGCGGCACGCGCCGCCACAGGTTCAAGCAGGGTGTCCTGAATCTTTGCGGCCAGCGATTGCAGAGAGTAAGGTTTTCCAATAAAGTGCGCTGTCAAATCCTTCACTCCCTTTCGCAGCAGTGCGCTGGCTGCGTAACCGGAGACAAATAAGACCTTGATTTCAGGCTGCTTGGACGATGCGAGGCTGGCAAGTTTCGTTCCGTTCATCACCGGCATAACCACGTCGGTAATCATGAGATCGATTTTGCCGGAGTGATTCTCAATGGCATGCAATGCTTCCTTTCCGTTCGCGGCGGAAAGGACGCGATAACCGATGGTTGACAGAAACTCGGCTGTTGCTGCCCGCACCGCATCGTCGTCTTCGACTACGAGCAAGGTTCCCGCGGCAGGGACGAATTCCGGTTCCGACGAAGGAAAATAGTGCGAATCGGCTTTTGACTGTGAGGCCACCGGAAGCCAGATTCTGAACCTGGTTCCGCGGTTGATTTCGCTGTCTACGCGAATGAGTCCGCGGCTCTGGCGAATAATGTTGTTGACCATGGCAATCCGAGCCCGGTGCCCTTACCTTCTGGCTTTGTGGTGAAAAATGGGTCAAAAATTCGCGGCAGGTGTTCGGCCTGAATGCCCAATCCAGAATCCGTGACGGCGAGTAGGACAAAGCCTCGGGCCGAATGCATGGGAAGATTCAACCTGTCAATGTCTTCGGGCGACACCGCCTGGGTCTGGACAATGATTTTTCCGCCATGCGGCATGGCATCCCGCGCGTTGACGGCGAGATTGACCAGCACTTGCTGCAATTGACCAGGGTTCGCTTCTACTAAACGTAGATTGTCCTGCAGCGAGAGCTTCACCTCGATGTCTTCGCCGAGGAGTTTGGAAAGCATCCGGCTGGCATCTTCGACTACCGAATTGAGCTGCACTGGCTGACAGCCATTAGCTTGCTTACGGCCGAACATCAAGAGTTCACGGGTGAGGTCCGACGCGCGGCGCGCGGCTGCCAGGATTTCCTGTAAGTTCCGCCGCAACGGGTGTTCGTTGTAAACGGTTTGCAGCGCGAGTTCAGCGTATGCGCTAATCACCATCAGCAGATTATTGAAGTCATGCGCCGCGCCGCTGGCGAGAGTCGCGACCGTCTGCAGGTCTCTGGCTTGCGCCAGCTCAGGCTGCAATGCACGCTCCTCCGTCAGGTCCTTTCCGGTGTACACCAAATTTGCGATTGAACCATCGCGGTCACGAACCGCTACAACAGTGAAGTCGAGCATGACCCCGCCGTCGTGCCGTGAGTGGATTTCCATGGTTGCGCGGCAAATTCCTTCTGCGACGACCTTTTCAACTATGGAGTTGTGATGATCGATAGCAGATTTCCCCTCAGTTAGTGAAGAGATATTCCTGCCGGTTACCTCACTTGCGGAAAAACCAATGAGAGCTTCTAAGGAATGATTCACGAACTCTATGCGGCCATCGCGATCGGTCATGAGCACCGCGTCATGGCAATGATCGACAGCGCAGCTCAAGTTCAGAAGTGCTTGCGCCGCTTGCTCAGGAGAGGAGTCCAGTCCAGTTCCCGGCTCAATATTCGCTGGTTGCATCGCGGGTCTCGACTGTTTACATCGGATTCCACGCACCAGACCTTTTCAGCACCAACGCAGCTAGTACCTTTGGTAACCGCGACGGAGTGCCAATTTGAAAGCGGCCAGTATTGGGAAGCAGTATCAACCCCAGAGCAGAGTTGGGCTCAGCTGCAAGGCTATTTTCAATCAATCTGGGTGACCTTTGGGCAATTCCATCACTCTTCGGCCTTGACACTGTAAGAATCGGGGAGAGACACTCCGGCTAGCCTTAAAATGGAGCAGTCAACCACAATTGAGAGAACCGGTTACGCCGAAACGCCGTCGAGGAACGAGAGGTCGTCCCCAGTCGTCCTCTCGCCCCTAATTCAAGCCGCCACCCTCGAGTTTTTCGCCTCGGTTCAGTTACTGGTGGAGCGTGCACGTTTTGTAACCGGCGCGACGAAGGTGGCCCTCGCACTGAAGGAGAATTCGCAATTCGTTTATTGCGCATCATGCGGCAGCGCAGGCCCCGAGACTGGCACGCCGGCAGATATGCGGAACAGAATGCTTCAGCAATGTGTCGAGGCGGGGAAGCCGACCCGCTCCTCGGAATCCCACTCTTCGGACGCGGATACCTTTGCCCTGGCGGTGCCGATTATTCGAGCGCAGAAGGTGTCTGGTTTTTTCCAATTAACCGCAGATCAATCCTTCCGCGACACCGATGTCGATGCGATTTTTCGGCTGGCGGAGATGGTGAATACTGCGCTTGAACATCACGAGGCTGCCGAACAGGTTGACGATCGGTTGTTTCAGGCAACTGTCGAGCCGGCAACTACGCATATTGCCCCACCTGTGCGGAATGCCGAAGCCGTTACTCCCGAAGAAGCATCACCCTCTCCAGAGATATCATCTCGTGCAGTAGCGAATGTTCACAGTTGCAAATCATGCGGATTCCCGATTTCGTTAAGCCGTGAGCTTTGCCTGGACTGCGAAGAAAAGTTCCCTAACGCCAAATTGGCTCCGAGTAATGAACTGTTTGTGATGCCGGAACAGGAAAGCTGGATTACCGCCCACGGATACACCATCGCCAGCCTCGTAGTAACGGCATTAGCGGCAGCAATTATTTACTGGCTACGCTGATGGCGCATCCTTTTGCTGCTTTCTATCGTGGAAAGCGGGTTTTGGTGACCGGCCATACCGGATTTCAGGGCGGATGGCTGGTGGCATGGCTCAAACTGCTCGGCGCAAAAGTTCTTGGATATGGCCTGCCCCCCTCAACCAGGCCAAATTTCTTTGACGCGACGCTCCTGGATCGGGGGATATCTTCCATCTTCGCAGACGTTCGCGACCGCAACACGCTGGCAAACGCCTTCACGGACTTCCAACCAGAAATCGTGATTCATTGTGCCTGGCAATCTGGACAACAGCGTGCGCTGCGTGAGCCGGTCGAAACCTTTGCGACAAATGTGATGGGCGCCCTTCACGTTCTCGAAGAGTCCAGGCTGACAACTTCCGTTCGGGCGTTGGTGCTAGCCACAAGCCAATCGTGTTATGCAGACCGCAACTGGTTTTGGGGATATCGCGAAGAGGATACTCTGGGCGGCGACGACCCTAACAGCGCGTGCCTCGCGGCTGCAGAACTTGTAAGTTCTGGCTACGAGCAATCTTTTTTTCAGCACAGCAAGACGGCCGTCGCGACTGCGAGACTGGTAACCACGATCGGCGGCGGCGATTGGGCGGAAGAACGATTTGTGCCGAATATCGTTCGCCGCATCGCTTCTGGAAAGCCATTAGTGCTCGATCACGGAAATAGCTTGTTCCAGTGGCAGCATGTGCTCGAGTCAGCGCGAGCATGTTTGCTGCTTGGACAATCATTGTATGAGTGTGGGCACGCTCATTCCGGCCCGTGGAACTTCGCGCCACCTGAAGAGACGGCAGTTTTGGAACGGCAACTCGCAGAAAGATTCGCCACAGCTTGGGGCGAGGAGACCACACTCGCATCCGCAGATGCAAATCCAGAGGAGCCGCACTCGTTTCGGTTGAACACCAGAAAAGCGCGAACCCAGCTCGGCTGGAGCACGGCGCTCGAACTCGATGAAGCGATCGAATGGACGGTGGAATGGTATCGCGCCTTCTATTCAGACCCTACATCGGCCTGGCGCACCACCGAAGAACAGATTGAGCAGTACATGAAACGTGCGGCAAGGTAGGATGCGAGCGGGCAGCCAAAAGCTTTAAGATGCCGAGCGAGTCGCGGGGTTCACTACAGTCAGTCTGAAGATCGTGATATTTCGACCGAAGGACTCCACCCGCGAAGGATTCAAATCAGGGCGCACCCGCAGCAAACCCGAAGCCATGCTGGCTCCCCATCCTGCTTGAACCACCCACACGTTAGTGCCCGGATTGAGCTGCTGTGTTCGCGCCAGATCGTCCCAATAACCCGGAAAGCTTTCGGGAGTGAACCCCCACAGGCGCGGCGAGTCGCTAGTAGAAATGATGTGGTGGTCGGCGCAATCGAAAGAATCGAAACCTGATCTTTCTATCCTGACCGGCTTTTGTTTACAGAGATAATGCCCAAGCTCGAGGCTTGCCTGATAATCGACGAAAATGCGGTCCGAACTCGGAATCTCCTGGCGAATAAAATCCATCGCGTGCTCCATTTGGGCGCGGCTTTGGTCGTGCCTAGTCATGTAGGGCTGATGATGAAATCCGAATAGGTAGCAGATGACGACAATGCCGGTAGCAAACGCAATCGCGTACTCTGCGCGTTCACGGCTGGCCCTGGCTAGGAAAACGCTAACTCCAGCAAGCGCGAATATGACGACAAAAATCGAGTGACGAGTTCCGCCGTACGGATAGCGGCCCACTATCGCCAAAGCGCAGTTGATTACAAACGGCAGAACCAGAAGGACGGCGAGCTGCCATGACGGCACGGCTGTCGCACCTGAGATTCTTCTCAGGAGAAACACGATTCCAATAAGAAACATTACTCCTGCAATGAGTCCGATTGCGTGCTGGCCGAAGATGAATTGAAAAACTGCGAAGCTCCTGCCGAAAACAAATGACAGCAAGTTGTTCTGACCAGGATGGAAATATGACTTCCGCAACCAATCGCTCGCCGCTTGCTCCGCGAGCGCGCTGCTCCTGAGCGTGGCGATTTGTGTTCGGTAAAGAAAGACGGCCAGCCCGGCCGCTCCTGCTTCCCCTACGAGCCAGGCGGCAAATATCTTTCGCGGCGGACGATCGGAGAGTACGCGCAGCAATCCATAAACGCCGAGCGTGAATCCGAAAATGAAACCCGAATAATGCGAAAGCATCGCAAGCCAGAGGCATGCAAAAGAAAGCGCCATGCGTGAGGCTGAGCTCTTTGCGAAGGCAAGCTCCAGCAGATAAGCGGCTGCCACCATGAAAAGGAGCAGCAAAGAATATTGCCGAACTTCTGCCGAGACCGAGGCCAAGGGCGAAAGCAGAGCGACCAAAATGAGACCAACAATCGCCGCAGTGCTGCCCAACGTTATTTTCATCCACTTGAAAAAGAACCAGCAGCACAACGTTCCAGCAATCACCGCGGGCAGCCGCAACCAGAATTCGGAAGCTCCAATCTGCCGCCAAAAATAAAGCACAAGAATCAGCAGCGGAGGATGGGCGAGAGCAAGGCTCGCCTTATAGGCGTCAAAAAACGAGCGCTGATCAGCCACCGACACATGCAGAGCTTCATCAGGATTCAGGAACGTCCCGGATGCTGCATGAATGCGAAGCAGCAGCCCGGCCGCTAACACACTAAACACGATCAGGTCCGGATGCGCGCCGATGAAGGTAATTCGTCGACTGTTTTCCGATCTAATTGTCCGTACCACATCCGACGGTGAATGCTGCGTGGGTTGCGACATTCTGGCTAGTTCGGGCCGGCGTCTCTGGGAAAAGACTTGAATTCAACTTGCGTTACCTGCGACGTGGCTTTCTTCTCGGCGTCGGTGCCGATGCGCGTCAGGTTCCCCCGTAATACGTAATACGCTTCCTCATCCGATTTCTTGCCATTGCCGCGCTCCACGACGCCGTCGAAGCTGAATGAGTTCCCATGGACGACCTCGGTGGTAAAAGTCAGCTTGTTTCCCTCGATCTTTCCCGATTTGATGAACTGATTAAGAAAGACTCCGCGATCGCTCTCCGAGTCCCCAAAACGGGAAATGAATCCGCTGACCATTGACTTGTCGCCAATCGTGATCTGGATGAATTCACCCTCACGCAGAAAGGAGTACATACCCGAGTAATCGTCAACCGCTGAAGTGTCCGCCTGTGGCGCGGCGGCAAGCAGACTCGGAAGCATCAGAAGGAAGAAAATAGCTGCCGCGAATCTCATTGTTAACGAGAGTACACCATCTGCCGGGCTCGCTCTAGGGTGATGAATTCAATGCCTGGCAGGGTTTTCCACGGATCGAGCGCAGGTTCTTTCTTGACAAATTCTTCGTAGCTGCATAAAGTTCGATCAATTGCTTGTCGCGATTTAAGTTCTCTTACAGGTGCAACGATGAAGAATGTTTATGAGGTATTGAGACAAAAAGAGCTCGAATTGGCCCGGCTGGAAAAGGAAGTGGAGGCGTTGCGCGTCGCCGCTCCCCTGCTCTCCGATGACAAAGACATCGGTTCCGAAACTACCACTACCGCCAAACCGACGCTGGCGACCACTACGCCCAGTCCGCAACAGCCAATTCGCATCCCACAGCCACAAGTAGCTGCTTCGCAGCAGCCCACAGCTCGTGCGGCGGGATGGGAAGACAGCGCCAAACGCTGGCCGTAAGCTGGCTCACTGCGAACGCGAACTCGCCCTTGGCATTGCCCGGGGCGAAGCCTTTTTTGGCATAATGTCTGCACCTTCAGTGCTCAACCCGGAGGGTGCTGTGAAAAACCAACGTCGTTGGATGACTTCCGCTGTCGTTGTCCTGCTCTGCGGCAGGATGTTGGTTAAGGGACAGCAGAGCACGGCCACTCCTGCCGAATATTCATTCACGATCTCTGCTTCTCAGGTCTGGACCGACACCGGTGTGGATCTCGCCGCCGGCGAAACTCTCAATTTCAATGCCGAGGCAAAATCCGAAGCTGGGAACAATTGCAATCCGGGCGGAGTCGCCGCAAGGGCCGGAGAGACGCGCCCCGCACCCGCCCTCGCGTCCGGGGCGCTGCTGGCAAAGACATCCGAAAAGGGAGACGCCGAATTCGTCGGAAACAATCGCGAATTGAAAATGGAAGGAGCCGGCCATCTTTTCCTCGGGATTAACCAATCTGCTAAATCAGATTGCGCGTTTGCCGTTAAAGTGAGGGTCGCATCAGTGCAAGCCTCTGCCGCTGCGCAGCCTCGAAATGTTAAGGCCCAACTGTCGTCAGCCGCAAAAGTATGGCTGCAAGGCCAGTTTGGCAATTCTCAATTGAACAAGACTGAAGCCTCGAGCGCAGCAAGCAACAGTGCGGCGACGGGCGCTAGCACAGCCTCTGCCAGCGCGTCTGCCGGCTTGAAGCTTCCGGCCGTGCTTCTGGATGCGGATCTCCGCACAGATATTGACGGTCTTCCTCGAAGAGTTCACGACCATGCCGGCAATCCTGGTGACATGGTCAACTTCGTCATGGTCGGCAGCCAGGAACGAGTGCAGGCTGCACTTGAAGCTGCCGACTGGCACGTGGCAGACGTCGACAGCAAAGAATCGGGTCTCAAGGCGATCCTCAACACATATGAGAAGAAAGACTACCTCGAGATGCCGATGAGTCACCTGTACCTGTTCGACCGCATGCAGGATTTTGGATACGAGCAAGCGCAGGCCTACGCGGTTGTGGCCAGCCGCCATCATTTCCGAATATGGAAGGCGCCGTTCACCTGGAACGATGAGACTGTCTGGGTTGGCGCGGGAACACACGACGTCGGTTTCGAAAAGGACATCCGCACCGGGCACCTCACGCACAAGATTGATCCTAGTGTCGATCTGGAGCGCGAGAACATTGCTCAGAGTCTAGATAAATCAGGAAAGACCAAAAGCATGACGTACTACCTCCCGCCGAATCCGGTGCAGGATGCCAAGAACGCCAGCGGCGGCGGATACCACTCCGACGGTAAGCTGCTGGTAGTTTTCGTCAAATGATTCGTTGATTGGAGTAAAAACAGGATCAGCCGAGAGACGCTTTGCAGATCCTGAACCTTTTGTTTTGGAATCTTAGAAGCCCTAGCTACCGTATTCTTCCCTTTCGATCCCGAGTCGCTGCATTTTGGACTGCAGGGTTGTGCGTTTCATTCCTAGCTTTGCTGCAGCGCCATTAGAGCCTGCAATGACCCCTCCAACCTGCCGCAAAACTTGCAGAATGTATTCGCGTTCCAATTCTTCCAGCGTCCCCTTGCGGAAGCCGCTTTCCGCTTCAAGAGGCCGTAATTCGGCTAGCGGGACGCGGAGGACCGTTCCTTCGCTCAGGATTACAGAGCGTTCGACAAAATTCTCCAGTTCTCGAATGTTTCCCGGCCAACTCCAGCTCTCCAGCGCCATCATAGCTTCAGACGGAATGGTGTCAATCTGCTTGTTCATTCGACGTGCGAACTTATGAACAAAGTACTGCACTAGTAACGGTATATCGCCCGGCCGTTCGCGCAGCGCTGGCATACGCACTGGAAACACGTGCAGCCTGTAATACAAATCACTGCGGAATTCACGCTTCGTAACCGCGGACGCGAGTTCACGATTGGTAGCCGCCACCAGGCGAACGTTCACTCGTATGGTGCGCGTACTGCCAAGCCTTTCGAATTCGTGGTCCTGTAGTACCCGCAGGAGCTTAGGTTGCAACTCAAGTGGAATCTCGCCAACTTCATCCAGGAACAAGGTGCCTTTGTCCGCAAGCTCGAGCCGGCCGATCTTCTGACTGATTGCACCGGTGAAGGCCCCCTTTTCGTGACCGAACAATTCACTCTCCAGCAAGCCCGTAGGAATTGCGGCGCAGTTGAGCTTCACGAAATTGCCATCATGACGCGGGCTCAGGCGGTGAATTGCGCGCGCAATCAGCTCCTTGCCCGTTCCGGTTTCTCCGGTCACGAGCACCGTGGCACTGCTGGGAGCAACCGTCTTGACTTGATCTAATACGCGCGACAATATCGCGCTCTGGCCAACAATCTCTTCGAAATTCAGAGCGTCACGGATCTCTTGCTCCAAATAAACTTTTTCCTTAGCCAGCTTGTCTTTCAGCGTAGCGATCTGCCCGTAAGCCCGAGAGTTGTCGACCGCGATTGCCACTTGTGGGGCTATTTGCGTGAGCATCTCGATTTCATTCGTGGCGAACGCGTTATCCGTCTTACTGGCGATGCCCAGAGTTCCCAGAGCGCGTCCGCGGCTGATGAGCGGGAAGCAATACATTGAACGAATGCCTTCCGTTAGTAAATTTCGCGTGAACTCAGATCCAATCTGTTCCAGTTCGCCGTGGTTGAAAGATTTCATTCGGCTTTCGCGGAATGCCAGGCTGGCAGGAGAGTCCGAAACCTGAACAACGGTTTCAGCCGCAATCAATCCGTGCCCACCGGGAAAATCCAAGCCATGAATCCGCATCACTCCAGCATCTTCCTCATAGAGTGCTAGGTGCGCGTAGTCCTGCTCTACGAGGTGGCGAATGCAATTTGAGATCTCCGCGAACAACTTCTTGGGATCCAAGCTGGAAACCAGGGCGCGGCTGATTTCAAGCATCGTTTGCAGTCGTCCCTTCTCCTGCTCCAGGGACCGATGGGCAAGCGCGTTTTCAAAAAATAGAGCCGACACTATGGCTATCTGTTTTAGGAGTTCGAGATGCCTTTTAGTGAAAGCACCCTCTTTCCGGCTACCGAGATACAGCACTCCGACCAGCCGGCCCGAGCTTCGCATTGGAACAAGGCACCAGCAGACAAGGCCTGCATCCACCGCTTCCTTGACCGTAGGGTGCTTCAAGGACTGTGCTTCCATCTCCGCGCGGTCAACAATTGCTCCGTCTGCTCTTTTCAGGACTTCCGTCGTAAAGACAGCATCCGCCGCCGTCTTACATCCTTTGAGCGGAAATCCCGGGACTCGATCCGGCTCCAGGGAATGGGTTTCGAAAGTTCGTTCCGCCTCGTGCCAGAGGTTCACCACTGCCACATCATGCGGGATGCTCTTGCTTATACAGTTCGCCACCGCAGGAAGCATTTGTTCCAGGTCCAGCTCGCCTCCAACCAAAGCCGCGTTTACTTCGACTAGAGTCGCCAGTCGGTCTCTTTCTTTTTGCAACTCGTCATGAGTGCGTTCATTTAGTGCCGCAAGCTTGGCATTGATCTCCGCCAGGGCCTCCAGCTTCTCGCTCTCGCGCGCCAACGCATCTTTAGTTAAAGAATTCTCGACAGCTAGTGCCACGAGTCCCGTTATCCGCGACAGGAATCCAATCGTGTCTTCGTCATAATTCACGTCCTGTGTGGTGGCAAACCCGAGCGAGCCCAGACGCGCCCGCGCCGTGGTCATGGGCAACACAACCAGGGAACGCACACCCTTTGGCTTGTAGACGTCGAGCACCCTTGGAAATCGTGCTTCGATCTCTTCATCTGTCAAAGTCAACCGTTCCTGATTACGCCAGACCCAACCGGTAGGAGTGTCGTCAACGGGGAGCTCGATGGACTGCTCGACAAGATGAGCGTCGCCGAGCTTGTGCAAGTACATTGCTTTTTTGGAATTGCTGTACAGAGCGTAATTCAGAAAATCGAAGGGAAAGAGTTCATGAACAGACTTCGACACTTCCCTCAGCAGTTCGGGAAAACTGCATAGAGCGGCAAGCTCAGTAGCGTGCAATAGCGTCTGATACCGACGAGAAGACTCGTCAAAACTAATCTGCCCAACCTTTGAGTAGGGCCCCGGAACCATTTGCATCGTCCATCCTTACTACCCCTCGATGCGCACGGTTTCCTCTACGAATTGTTCGTTCAGTATAGCCCGAGGCTATCAAATGTAAAGCGTATTGTTCCGGATACGGTAACCTTTTGAGTTCGGAACTCACGACTCAAGCCTGAGCAAGTACTTTGGTCATCCGACCGGTTGGTTTGTTGCGCATTGCCGTATAATCAAGCATCCCCATGAAAGCATACGTGTACGTTTCGCTGAAGCGGAGCGTCCTGGATCCGCAGGGCAAGACGATCCAAGGAGCGCTCCACAAATTGGGCTATAAGGGATTGCAGGACGTGCGGCAGGGAAAATTCTTTGAGCTAACGCTCGATGGCGGACTCGACAAAGATCAGGCGGAGAGCGAGGTTGGGCGGATAGCGCGCGAAGTGCTGACCAATCCCGTGATTGAAGAGTTTCGGTATTCCCTTGAAGAATAATATTTTGCAGGTTCGCGTTGTCATCCTCCCCACACTCATTCAGGAGTAGTTTGGCATGTGCGGAATCGTGGGATATGTAGGCAAGAAGCGGGTCGTTCCGGTCATTCTTGATGGCCTGCGGCGGTTGGAGTATCGCGGTTACGATTCCGCGGGCATTGCCGTCTGCGGTAACGGTGAAGGCTTGCAGATTCGGCGGGCCGAAGGCAAGCTGCGCAACCTCGAAGAAGTCATTCGGTTAAAGCCGCTCGACGGCACCTACGGTATTGGTCACACTCGCTGGGCCACCCATGGCCGTCCTACCGAAGAAAACGCCCACCCGCATCGCGATTGCACCGGCAAAATAGTCGTGGTCCACAATGGGATCATCGAGAACTACCTCGCGCTCAAGAAGAAATTAGCGGAAGAAGGTCACCGCTTCACCACCGAAACTGACACTGAAATTGTTGCGCACATGATCGAGAAGTACTTCACGCAAACGGGCAACGGGCATCGTCCGTCGCTCGAAGAAGCTGTGCGCAAGACAGTTGTACAGCTTACCGGCGTCTTTGCTCTCGCCGTAATTTCGGTCGATGAGCCCAACAAAATTGTTGCCGCGCGCAATGGCCCTCCGGCGGTCATCGGTCTGGGCAAAGATGAATATTTCGTCGCCTCAGACGTGCCCGCGATTCTTTATCACACGCGCGACTTGTTTTTCCTTGCCGATGGTGACCTGGCGGTGATCACGCCCGAAGGCGTGCGCCTCACTGATTTCAACGGACAACCTATCGTGCGCCAGGTGCAGCACGTCACCTGGGACCCGATCATGGCGGAAAAGGGCGGCTTCAAGCATTTCATGCTCAAAGAAATTTACGAGCAGCCGCGCGCCGTCCGCGATACCACTTTGGGGAGAATCTCGCAGGATACTGGACACGTTTTCCTTGACGAAATGGAAATCACGGAAGCCGAGTTCAAAGCGGCGAAGAAGATCAACATTGCGGCGTGTGGAACCAGTTGGCATGCCGCTCAAGCCGGAAAGTTCATGATCGAGCGGATGGCCCGGATTCCGGTAGAAGTCGATTATGCGAGCGAATGGCGATACCGCGATCCGATCGTCCCCGCCGACACCATCACCCTGGTGATTTCGCAATCCGGTGAGACCGCTGACACCATCGCCGCCCAGCGCGAGGCCAAAGCGAAGGGATCGAAGACACTCGCCATCTGCAACGTGGTGGGTTCGATGATAACTCGTGAAGCTGCCGGGACCATCTACACCCACGCCGGTCCCGAGATTGGCGTCGCTTCAACAAAAGCTTTCACGGCACAATTGACGGCTCTCTATCTGTTCTCTCTTTATTTGGGACAGGTACGCGGCACCGTTTCCGCCGAGCAGGCGAAAGATGCGGTTCAAGAGTTGACTCGAATTCCTGGCAAGCTCGAGCATCTGCTCACCCACGAAGAAGACTGCGAAGATCTTGCGAAGCAATACGTCCGTTCACAGGATTTTCTATTCCTCGGACGCGGCATTCACTACCCGATCGCTCTCGAGGGCGCACTCAAACTCAAGGAAATTTCTTATATTCACGCCGAAGGCTACCCCGCGGGAGAGATGAAGCACGGCCCGAACGCGCTGATTGACGAAAATCTTCCGGTGGTGATCATCGCGACCCGCGATCCCAAAGACGCGCTCTCGATGGTGCGCTACGAAAAGACGACGTCAAACTTGAAAGAAGTAAAGGCCCGCTCTGGCCTCGTCATCGCGCTCGCTACTGAGGGCGACGAAGAGATCAAGGAAGCCGCTGACCACGTAATTTTCCTTCCATCCGCGCCGGAAGAGCTATTGCCTATCCTTGAAATTGTGCCGCTTCAGTTGCTGGCTTATCACATCGCCGTACGACGCGGGTGTGATGTGGACCAACCCAGAAACCTGGCAAAGTCAGTGACAGTAGAGTAGCAGAAACGCTTCAGACGCGGGCGTGACAGATTGTTCTCAAGTCTGGCCCGCAGTTTGTGAAGTTGGCGTCTTCATCTCACAAGTGATCATCTAATTAGCAGATGGCGTTCCAGACACACAGTGCGCATTTAGTACGCTCAACCAGTCTTTCAGAGTTCACCAAACATCTCGAATTCGAGATCAAAAACGTCCCCCGCTTCGGCTTCGTTCCGGGGCAGTGGCTCTCGCTTAAACATGTCAGGCCCGACGGCGAAGAGATCACGCGGGCTTACTCGATCGCTTCCGCGCCTTCAGAAAACTCGCATTTTGCGCTCTGCCTCAACCGCGTGCAGGACGGATTCATGTCCAACTTCCTTTGCGACATGCAAGAAGGAGACGAGATCAGCTACCAAGGCCCGTTTGGCGACTTCATCCTGCGCCCGCCCATGCGCGACACAATCTTCATCGCAACCGGCACCGGAATCGCGCCGTTTCGCTCGATGCTGCACTGGGTATTCGCCGATCCCACTCGTCATCAGAACAAGCAGCTTTGGCTTGTATTCGGAAACCGCACCGAAAGTGACATTTACTACCACGAGGAGCTTCTCCAGTTCGCACACGACCACGAGAATTTTCACTACATGCCCACTCTCAGCCGGGGCGATCATGAGTGGCAGGGGCTCCGCGGATACGTGCAAGAGCACGTTCCACAAATTGCGCAGGGCCGCCAGGACATGCACGCCTACATCTGTGGCTTGGACAAGATGATCAAAGCCAATCGCGAATTACTGAAGGCTCTGGGGTGGGATCGAAAAGATATTCGTTATGAGAAGTACGACTAAGCTACGATGACTTCTCTAGAAAGTGCTCGCCGCAGCTTGACCAACGTACTCAGCAATACAGCAATTGCAACATACCAGATCGTGAGCGCCGAGGTCACCATCCACCGAGGCGCTTCCCCAATGCTTTGCAGCAGGAACGGCAGAAAATTCCACGCAGTAATGTGCTGATAATCCCAACGGTCGTATCCCATCGACTCAGTCTTCAGACCCCATGCATCCATCTTGCCCAAAGCAAACGCGACGATGTTTTTGAAGCGCAGCCAAATCACAAATCGCGGATGCCCGAAATCGTCGGATTGATAAATCTCAAGAGGCATCCAGAACACGAGAGATGCCAATTGAATAACAAAACTTAAAACGACGAGTACGACACCCGACAGCAAAACCAGCCTCCCAATTTCCGCATGATACTTAAGCATAATGGGAACGGAGATGAAGGCCGCCAACTCAGCCGCACTTGAAACGTAGCGATCTCCCCAGGCGAAGTTCCCGCTCCACACCGTATAGCGAGCATAGAAACAGATATAGGCGAATACCAAAACAAAGGTTGCAAGAAGATATGCCTTCATCTCGGCCGTGATGTGTCTCCACAAAACAATCATCAGGAGAATACTCAACACGATCAGTGGGTCAAACAGAAAGATGGACTTCTCCGTCGAAATCAGAGGCCCCAGAAATCCTATGTGAAATGGAGTTTCCCAAGGATAGTTCGCCGGCAGAGCGGGGTCCTGCAGCCGGTGCTCCAAGGTGAAGTAGCGAACGTAAGTGTCCGTCAAGCTCCCAAAGCGGTAGAACTGATAGGCGCGGTCGATAAGAAGAAAAAACGCATACGTAGGAAGCGCAGTCGCCGCGTAAGTGCGAAAGCGAATCCAGAACTCCTGAATGCTAGATTTCTCGAACCACACCACGAGAACTAGAAAAACTGCACCGGCAACTATGTCGAGTGCGGTTGTTAATCTTGTCAGAAGGTTGAGGCCGAACGCGGCTGACCCGATCAATAACGCCCGGTTGCTCCCGCTCTGCAGCCACTCGTATTGAAATGCAAATCCGGTCAGAGTCAGGAGAAAGATGTAGTTGTTCTCCATCATGTTCTGCGTGTAGTGCAGGTGGGTGGTGCAGAAGAGCAAGGCTAGAACTCCCGACACCGACTGCCGCACATTGAAGCCAAGCGAGAGCAGGAAACGAAAGCAGACTAGCGCCGTCAGAACGCTGATTAGAGTGTTCGTTGTGTAAGTGACAAAAATATTGCGGACCGTCGGATCAGAGCCGTTGTAGTCGCGGAAGACCGACAGCGTTTCAACGTAAGTTCCAATGACATCCGCTGGCAGCAGGAGCAAAGGCTGCCCAACGCCGTACCAGTCATAAAGCTTGCCATGTCGCCCGTGTACGCCAAATTCGGGATATTCATTCGGGAAAACGGCGGGTTCAGAGGTCCAAAATGAATGCGCGGTCTGCAGCCGGTGCATGGTATCGGCCGAGCCTAGCTCTCCAGACTGAACGACGAATGCCAGAACCCCAGCGGTGAGAGCAAGAAGAAATTTAAGATTATTGAACCCGCGGCCGGAAGAATTGCCCATCTTCGACATCATAAAGCAGGGTCACTGGTGACATGCGCACCGCCGGGCCGCATCAACGTGCTGTTCTCAGAGCACGTACCAGCAGCTCGGGCTTGTCAGAAACAATTCCCTGAACGCCCCAACTGGCAAACCGGAGCATCGCAGCTTTGCCGTTAACAGTCCAAACAAAAAGTTTCCTGTTGGCATCGTGAATTTCACTCACCAACTTCGGCGTAACCAGCGAATGATGAGGTATAACGTGCTCAACGGATAGTTCTCGCCAACGCCGGAGAGCTTTCTTCCTGTCGCAGATGAGACCCAAAGGAATCGCATCATTACGATTTCTGAGCTCAATCAGAACTTCCGGTAAGAAAGACGAGACCACGAAGCCACGCGCCGGAAGGTGCTCGCGCAGCGCAGCAAGCGTTATCCCTTCCAGTCCATGAACCTTGAGTTCGATATCGAGGAACGCCCGTTTGGCATATCTTGCCAAGACGTCGTCTAGGCGCGGCAAGTACGCAAGTTGATCGGCAGTTGCTTCACAAATCAGGAGCCCCTGCGATTTCGCATCGTGGCAGACGACCGCAACACTGTCTCTAGTCAATCGAACGTCGAACTCAAATCCATCACACCCGTGCTGCAGGGCAAAGTCAAAAGCAGAAGTTGTGTTCTCGCCAATAGAAGGGACGGAGCGCGCTCCACGGTGCCCCAGCAGGAGAGGAACGGCATTCATTCTGCGTCATTCTACGCCGACGACGGAGCGGCACCGCTCCAAAGAGCAACAATAAACGACGTCTCTGACGGACGGTGATTACGCGAACCCAATTGGCACAGAAAATATCCTCCTCTCACGCTTCCAAGGCCCACCCGTGCTCCTGCTCCAGCCTACAGGTGCTGTTGTGAATTGTTATCTGACAGCGAGTTTCCGTACAGTCTGACCCGGTGGTAATGCGTCTCGTAATTCGCGCATGGTGCGTTTGAATACGGGATGGCGGGCTTCAGCGGCAATTTCGGCTAACGGTTCCAGGACGAAGCGGCGTTCGTGCAGTTTGGGGTGGGGAACGGTCAGCGACTGGGTTTCGATGATCGAAGTGCCAAACAGCAGGATATCGATGTCGATCGTCCTAGGGCCTTTCTGCTGGTTGCGTTGACGTCCCATGCTCTGCTCCAGATTCAGAATGCCTGACATCAACTGGCGTGGCATTTTCTCGGTGTCGAATTTCACCGCGCAGTTCAGAAACCAGGGCTGAGCGGCCAGTTCGACGGGCTCGGTTTCGTAGAACGAAGACCTCGCCACCACGTTACCCAAGTCCGACAAGTTTGCAATTGCGGCGCGGAGGTTGGCCTCGCGGTCTCCCAGGTTTGAACCCAAGGACAGATAGACGATCTTGTGCATGCTGGTTCCAAGTCTGCGGTTTTCTCTTGGATGTTTCCAGAGCAAAATCTGGTTCCCGGCAGAAATCGCCGGGCAGGAACTTTCGCGGGGAACCCAGGTTAGGACTTGCTGGGCCTGTCGAGGTGCGGGATGCTTTGCGGATAAACCAGTTATGCTGCCCATTGAACTCAGAATCGACCGCGCCCAGAGGCTTTTGCGGATGATTGAGCAGGACGCTCCGCTGCTTGCGGTGCGAGTGGCCCCGCTGTCGCCCGAGCGCCAGGAGTTGGTGAAGTCATATGCTCGCGACTTGGCGGCCTACACCAGGGCGGAGATCAACCGACTGCTTGAAGAGAAGATCAGTGCTGAGACGAGTGAGTTCAGTCCGCAGGCCGCGGACTAGCGGCTAAAGCGTTTGCTCTGCTGAAACTTCTGGCTGGCAATAGTCTTCCGCAAGGTCGTCCGAAAGAGTTGTCTCTTCCCACAAGGTGTGATCACGGAGCAGGCGCGATACCAGAGCTGTGTGCATGGCGTGGCCGGCGCGGTCCGCGACGACCTTGCCCAGGATTTGGCGGCCAATTAGGGCGAGGTCGCCGATCAGGTCGAGAATTTTGTGGCGGACGAATTCATCTGAAAAACGCAGCGGCGGGTTTACCAGACCATCACGGGTGAGAACGACGGCGTTTTCACTGGAGGCGCCGCGAATCAGGCCTTGCTGACGCAGGGCTTCGGCTTCGTGCAGGAAGCCGAAGGTGCGGGCGGGTGCGATGTTTGAGACATACTGACCGTTCGAAAGCTCGATGGTGAACGGTTCGTGGCCGATCAGCGGATGCGGAAAATTGATGATGTAAGAGATTGAGTAAGTGTCTGCCGGGTAAACGGCGATGAATTTATTTCCCTCGCGCACTTCGAGGGCGCGGAGGATTCGTATGTAAGTGCGCGGCCGCCTCTGTTTGCGTATCCCTGCACGCCGAATCAAATCGACGATCGGCCTCGCACTGCCATCGAGGATGGGCAATTCGAGATTGTCCAATTCGATGATGGCGTTATCGATCCTCATGCCGACGAGCGCGGAAAGCAGATGCTCAGTGGTGGATATCAGAACGCCCTTCTTCATCAAACTGGTGGCGTAACTGACGCGGGCGACGTTTCGGCTGACCGCTTCGACTTCAAATCCGTCGAGATCCACGCGGCGGAAAATGATGCCCGTGTTCGTGGGAGCGGGCAGAATGCGGAGCTTGACCGGCGCGCCTGAGTGCAGGCCGATGCCCTCGCACTCAACGACTGAACGGATTGTCTGTTCCTGAATCAGAACTGTTCCCGCTCATAGGTTACGAGCTGTCACGGAAATCCGCATGTGGCAAATTGGCCACACATTGTGGCTGGCATGGCATACACTAAACGGAGTAATAGGCTTGTTTACAATTATTTACAAGCAATCCTAATTCAGGTGATAGTGCGTGGTGGAACAATAACCCTAACGCTTCTTTGACGCGGCTACCTCGCGCGGACTAAAGAGGGTATCAGGCGCTCCCTGGTTGTAGGTGGCCTTGGTAAGGAAGGCCTGTCCCGACATTTCTCCGTTAAAGAAACGGGTGTCGTCGAAGGCAGTCATCACATTCTGGACGGGCCGGTAGTTGTCGAAAACTTCCTCCTCGATGTTCCGCTGCTTGTCGGTTGGATCACGCCAGGTAAAACTCTTTTTCACCGGCAAGTGAGTATTGGAGTCCAGATACAAAGTCACGGCCTCGTTCTTTGCATTCATGACGGTGACCTGATCGACGGGCTTCTGGGCAGCGACCGTCTGCCCCTCGTAAAACAGCGCTACGCCAGGTTGATTTAGCCATTGCCGCAAGACGGCATCAAGAGAAAAATGACGGCGCCGCAGATACGGCCCAAGTTCGTCCTTGTCGTTCATGTCACGTACGCCTTTGTTCGTGACCTCATAACCCTTGTCTCCGTTGTAGATCAGGCTTACGTGAGTCTTCGACGAACCTACCGGGATATCGATGTAAATAAAGGGGTAATCAATTTCCTGCGAGGCGATGTAATCTACCCGATCCTTGTCCCACAGTTTGCGAGTCCGGGTGAATGAGACCCCCGGACCTTTCGTTTTCCCGCGATGGAAACTGTAGCTACGCCCCTCCTGCTTGACGTCCTGAAAATTCAAATAAGCCTGGCCGCCCAATGCCTCAATGGCTTGGTCTAATACGGCGCGGGCCTTCTTTGTGTTTTCAGGATCGGTCGGAATGGGCTGTGAGGAAGGGTCTCCGGACGGAGACGGGGCTTCCTGAGCCGCCGCAAGCGTAGCTAGCGCGATGACAAGGACGATGAAGGAATGTTTCATTCTTTATACTTTGACGCGTCGAGCAGCAGTATTAGCTGCCCGGAGCTCAGCCTACTAACACCGCGCCGCCGTTTACATTGAACACTTCGCCGGTGATAAAGCCCGCCAGCGGGGTGCAAAGAAACAGGATAGGGCCGGCTAGTTCCTCGGGCGTACCGACGCGGCGGAGAGGTATTTTGCTGAGGACCACCTCGGCAGCCTTCGGATCCTGAAGCGTCGGTTTCGACATGTCGGTGTCAACCCATCCGGGCGCAACGCAGTTCACATAGATATGATGTGGCGCCAGTTCAGTGGAAAGGCCTTTCACCATGCTGATGAGCGCGCCTTTGGTCGCGGCATAGTCGCAGTGAAATGCTTCTCCACGCTGCCCAGCAGTAGAACTGATGAGCACGATGTGGCTCGGAGATTCGGAGCTGGCTGTCTTCTTCATCTCAGCAACCGAGTGCTTTACCAGGCCAAAGACGGAGTCCAAGTTTATGGACACTGTCTTGCGCCACTGCTCGTCGCTCATGCGGTCGATTGGAACGTCCTCCGGCGGCCACACACCATGGTTCGCCACCAGAATGTCCAGCCGCCCGAACCGTTGGACGGCAGCCTTCACCAGATCTTGAGCAGAATTCGTTCCCTCAAGATTGCAGGGGATGGCGACACAGTTCTCTTCGCCACATTCGCGGACCAGTTTGTCAGCTTCCGCCTTGGCTTTCCGATAATTGAAGACAACGCGCGCGCCAGCCTGAACAAACATGCGGACGGCGGCGGCCCCGATGCCCCGCGATCCGCCGGTGATTAGTGCGACCCTTCCAACCAAGGACAAAGGCACAGGCATAAGAGGATAGTTTCTGGTTTATGTTCTGATTTGGCAAGTTGGGCGAGGAAAACTCACTTGTTCGAATCTGCGAGGCCGCTTAGTGAGTCCGACGACAGATTCATCTTTCTTCGCACTTCAGAATCTGGGCCTCAGCTACAGGATCATAGGGGGTGTCGAGAACCCACGGGAGCCGGGTCGCGAATTCAAGTGTGGCTACTTGCGACCCGAAGATCGCGGGCGGTCGTGGAAAAATCCAAGAGCAGAAATATTGGAATTCACCATGCGCGTCATGTCCGGTCATCGTTTTCACATCCTTGAAGCCCCGGGCTTCCAAGTTTCCGATCTCAACCAGTCGCTCACCCTTTTCCGCGACCTCACCAACGAAGTAGAACCATCCGCCATAGAAATGCAAGCTGCCTTCAACGGGTCCGTAGTGGACCGCTTCGCCTTCTTTGTTCCCATCGATTCCAATGGTGTCGAGTAAATTACGGAACTCCGTAGGATAGATTTTCTCGCGAAGTAAGGCAAAGTTGCGGCAACCCGAGCACGGACAATCATTAGCCTGACCGTGCGGAACTTGTAAGTAGGCGGCAACAGTGACGTCACGGTCAAAGCGAATCAGTTGATCGCCAATCCTCAGGTCCGTCACCCCTTAATACTATTACGACTAAAGGACGGAATTCAGAAGGTAGAAACTGTTGGGAATTTTCGGTTGCACGAGTTAACTGCTTCAACTGCCCATTGGCAGGCTGCGCTCCGACTTGAGTTCGCGGGCCAGGATGCGGACCAGCATTCCGTCGTACTTAATGCCACTGGATTTTTCCAGCTGGGCGATGGCTTGCTCACTGGTCTTGCCAGCGCTCAAAGAGCGGTCGCTAGTGAGGTTCACGTAGGCGTCGGCCACAGTGATGATCCTCGCCCACAAGGGGATCTCATCTCCTCGCAGAGCGGATGGATAGCCGCTGCCATCAGAACATTCGTGGTGGCATTCGACTGCTTTCTTTATCCGCTCCCCGTTTGGAAGAGTGGTCAGAATCTCGCCTCCCAGCTGCGGATGCACTTTCAGGAGCTCGAATTCTTCTTCGGTGAGAGAGCCACGCTTGTTCAGAATTCTCTCAGGAACAAAAATCTTGCCAACGTCGTGGACCCGCCCGGCAAAACCTAACTCTCGAACTTCGTCAGGGCTGAGGCCGAGCGCGCGGCCAATCATTTCGCAATATTGCGCTACAGCTTCCCCATGACCCGATGCGTGGGTTTCGCGAGACTCCGCCGCCCGGGCAAGGGCCTCAATGGATTCCTTCAGCAGAGGAGCGCCCTGTTCCCGGCTGTCAGCCGACAGCTTGTGCAGAGTCGCGACCAACTCCTCCATGTGCTCAGGGCCGGTGCGCTCGCGCTGCAGGAAGCCTTCAATGTATCCGGAAACGAGCTGGCGCTGCAGCGCGCCTCCTTCTTCCTGCGTAAGGTCTTCGGATGTCGAGACGCGATCTCCTCCAGCTTTTTTGGAAATGTACATGCCGGTATCGGCGACGCGGATAATGCTTTCCGCGGAGAAGCCGTGCACCGGGAAGCTGGCGACGCCGAAGCTGCCTGTAATCTTGTGTTCGCTCAACATCGGATCGGTAGCGAGCCACAACCGCAGACGTTCTGCCAGAATCTGCGCCTGTTCCACTCCCGTTTCTGGCATCAGGATGATGAACTCATCGCCGCCATATCTCGCGACCACGTTCGATTGACGGCACTTTTGCTCGAGCAAGCGTCCCACGCGGGCGAGTACCAGATCGCCTTCCAGATGCCCGAAGGTGTCGTTTACCTCTTTGAACTTGTCCAGGTCGACGAGCACGACGGAGAACGGACGTCCCGACCGCGATGCTCGCTTCCATTCCGACGAGAGAGCTTCCCAGAAGAAACGCCGGGTCTTGATTCCTGTGAGGCCGTCAGTGATCGACTGCTGCTGCAGTTTTTGGAATACGAAAGAATTGTGCAGCGCGGTGGCAAGCAAGTCGGCCAGGGTGTTCATGACCAGAACGTCTTCGGATGAAATGGCTTGATCTTCCTCACTCTCCACGTTGAGCACACCCAAGAGAGTGTCACCGTACGTTATTGGAATGCAAAGCACAGTTCGCGAACTCGGCAGCAAGCCCTGCAACTGCCCGCCTTCGCTGGCGTGAACTATGGCCGTTTCCCCGGTACGCGCGACCCGGCCCACTATGCCTGTTCCGATCGGAATCTTTTTGCCTTTTTCCTGGGCGGTCGAACCGGCCTCGGCCCTGATTTCGATTTCTTTTGTCGCGTAGTCCAGGATTCCGATTCCGATGTGGTCAAAGCGGAAATTCTTCTGAATGCTGGAAACGATATCGACCAGCATTTGCTCAGCGTCTTCGCTGGAGATGGCTGTCTTCGAAACGCTGTTCAGAAACGCGAATTGCCGGGCCCGCCGCTGTTCTTCGGAAAAGAGCCGCGCGTTCTCAATAGCCACGGATACCTGGCCGGCCGCGGTCTTCAGCACCTCAAGGTCGCGTTGTTCGAATACGTATTCGCGAGCGGTGCTCATCGCCGCCATGACGCCGGTGGCTTTGCCATTCACGAGAACGGGAGCCCCGCAAAAAGACTTGGCCGGCCTTGGGGGAACGAGGGTAACGCCAAGGCGCTCACGGGCACGATCGAGATCTGAGCGGATGAGGAGCGACTGCCCGGTGCGCAGGATGTACTCGGTCAAGCCGTTATCAAGTTTGCGTTGCCTCTTAGGCAGAATTTGTCCGGCTTCGACTTCCAGCTCAAAAATGATCGAGTCACTCTCTTGGAAAGCAACGTAAAAATTCGAAGTGTCGAAAATCTGCCCAAGCTCTTTTTGGACGGTGCGCAGAACTTCGTCTTGATTCAGGCGCGAGCTGATGGCTTGTCCGATTTGTGTGAGGAGTTGGTACTCCTTGGTGCGGCGCTGGGCGTCGTGCATCACGACGTAGTTTTCCAGCGTGAGTCCGATCTGCAACGCGAGGCCAATCAGCAGGCGCAAATTGGAATCGCCAAAAAGCCTCCGTTCAGCGTGAGGAAAGAGTATTACGCCGAAATTATGTTCTCGCGTCTGCAGGCTGACTGCGGTCACATTGTGAATGTTTTGCGCGCTCAGCGCCTCTCGGAACTGCTCGAAGCGTCCGCCCGGAAAGGCCGGTAGCGGTTCCGACATTTCCCGCAGATTGCGGAAAGTTACAAAGCCTCCGCGGCGATACGCCAGTTCGCAAACGTACTCACCGGCGCCGCTGGAGTCGAGAGTCGCAACAAATTCAGGAGAGAAGCCAAGTTGCACCGACGGCAACACCGCGCGCCAGCGCTCTGAAATGCAGATTGCGGCGCGGCTGGTTGGCAGCGGTGCCACGAGCCGGTCCAGAATGTTTTGCATGCTGGGAACAAGATCTGCGGCGGAGAGCAACCGCATGGGATCGACACCCAGTGTGGAGAAAGCGAGCGCATTTTCCTGCACCGCATTGCGCTCGTTCTCGAAAAACACCATCACCATCGAGATACCAAGCAGCATTTGTGGCACTGGACCCAGAAGGTCGCCACGAAAGATCTGCAGGACGGGCGCTTTGAACTGCCCGAACAACATCAGCACAGCCCAGAACGCCAAGGAAAATGAGAGCACCCAAAATGCAAGAGAAGCCTTGCGGCGAGAGGTCACATAAAAATCAAACGAGCTATAGCAGAGGATGGCGGCAACGCCGATTTGAAACTTGTCGAGGGTGACTCCGCCCGGCCAGAAGGACCATTGCACGGACGGCTGCCAAGCATTCCAGAACGCCAGGGCCACTGCACCGGCTGCGACCACGATTTCATACCCGCGTGGCCGGAGCGCGTTTCTTCGCTCGGAGCTGGTAAGACGGCGAGTGAGCCGGGTTGAGACCAGAATGCATAATGCCATCGCGACCAACAGCAGTGACGCAAAAAAATTAAGTAGAGCGCTCGCCCGAAAGGTCGACCAGGCGTCTAGCAGGAAGTGCAAGGTGTAGGCGGCCCATGCAAGCTGCCACGCGCGGAAATAAGGCTGGCGGCTCTGCTCGTGCAGATAGGTAAACACAAGGAACAGCAGGAATGCGACCACTCCTGGAAGGACCAATGTGCTGACTAAGATACTATTCATGATTTGACCGACACGGATAGCTTCCTAAGTCTGCGCGGGGAAACGCCATCCTTTATCGTTTCATACGTTCCTTCGCAAAACAACAGTTTTGGTGCTGGCGTTTGGTGCCTTTCGTTGCTCCTAACCTAATCTTTTGTGTGCCTTGACCTCGACTCAAGGCGGGCCGTAACATCCGAATTGGTTACCAACGGAACAGATTCCTCTGCCGCCTTCTCCATGGAACTTCCCTCCAAACCCCGCGTCCGGTTTGCTCCTTCACCCACTGGCTATTTGCATGTCGGAGGAGCGCGCACCGCTCTTTTCAACTGGCTCTTCGCCCGCCACTTCCAAGGGACGCTGGTTTTGCGGATCGAAGACACCGACCTAGAGCGTTCGACCGCCGAGATGGTAGAAGGCATTCTGGAGGGCCTGAAATGGCTGGGCATCCATTGGGACGAAGGCCCGTATTACCAGACCCAGAGAATGGGCCTCTACCGGGCAGCTGCCGGCAAACTCGTTGAGTCCGGAGCAGCCTATTACTGCTTTTGCCGCAAAGAAGAATTGGAGAAGCGGCGGGCCAAGGCTGCGGAAGAAGGGCGACCGCCTCGCTACGAAGGCACGTGCCGCAGGCTGGATCGCGCGGAGGCTTTGCGGAGGAAATCCGCTGGCGAAGCGGCGGCTGTGCGGTTCGCGATTCCGGAGTCAGGCAGTACGTCATTCGAAGACGCAGTGTTCGGGAAGGTCGAGTTTGCCAATACCGAGCTCGAAGACTTCGTTCTTCTTCGCTCGGATAGTGGGCCTACGTATCACCTGAGCGTGGTTGCCGACGACATCGATCTGCGAATCACGCAGATCATTCGCGGTGCGGACCATATTTCGAATACTCCCAAGCAGGTGTTGCTGTATCAAGCGCTAGGCGCGTCATTGCCGACGTTCGCACACGTGCCGCTGATACTCGGTCCGGACAAGACGCGCCTGAGCAAGCGCCACGGGGCAACGAGTGTAACGGCATACCGAGACGAGGGCATCGTTCCTGAGGCGTTTCGAAATTTCCTGGCGCTGCTTGGCTGGACACCTCCTGAAGGCACGCCGGAAGTGCTCGGTGACTCGGAACTGATCCGGCTTTTCGGCTTTGAGGGAATCTCGCGCTCGAATGCGGTTTTCGATCGCGCCAAGCTCGACTGGTTTAACACAGAATACATTCGTGCCTATCCCGCCGAGCGCCTGCTGCCGCTGATTGAGGAGGAATGGAAGAAAGCCGGACTGGAAGTGCATCGTGACCGCGATTGGCTGCTCTCAACGATCGAGCTGTTGAAGCCGCGCGCGCGAAGCTTGAAAGATTTCGCCGGTTCCTTCCGAGCGTTTTTCAGCGATGAGTTCGACCCTGATCCCGCAGCGGTCGAGAAATTCCTCAAAGACGAAAGCGTCAGGCAGCTACTGACCGAACTGGGGCAGCGTTATGCCGCACTGCAAGAGTTTAGTGAGCAGGAAGCAGAGAAGGTTCTACGCAACTTCGCCGCTGAAAAGGGTGTGAAGGCGGGTGCATTGATTAACGGCGCACGCGTTGCATTGACGGGGCAAGCCGTAGCGCCAAGCTTGTTCGCGGTGATGCGTGCGTTGGGGAAAGACAGAACTGCCGTGCGGTTGCGGGGAGTGGAAGAGCTAGCTGCGAAAACGGCGGTCAGGACGTGAGTCGCGCAGGCATTTTCAACGCCCCTGCGAATTCCCGTCCTTTGAAACCACAAACCGTGAGCAGTCTCAGCTGGGGATGTCGGCCAGCCGACTCCAAAAACCAATTACTTTTCAGAGTTTTCGACAGCGCTGTTGCCGAATCTGCGGTCCTCCCAATCGTTAAGGGCTTCGCTGATCTTCCAAACGAGGTTCGTCCGCATTCCGACCCAAGTTGCGATACTGTATGCGACGCCGCCGTAAAAAGGTGCCGTAAATGTGAATTGGGCCAGAACCCGCCGCGCATCGGGCTGGAGGCAATAGCGATCCAAGAGCTTTTCAAATCGTGAGTGTGAGGAATAGAG
>WNFR01000751.1_pt1 | contig 33277 bp, 31 predicted proteins | sample 5400221 | NCBI WGS metagenome assembly WNFR01 (sample SAMN13153357, study PRJNA577476) | soil metagenome | isolation source: 40 cm soil under Madrone tree | place: USA:California | collected 2016-06-14
CCGTGCGACACGAATGCCTGGGTAGAGCGTTATATCTTTCCGGGCGGTTACACGCCCGCATTGTCAGAGCTTGCCCCCGCGATCGAGCGCTCGGGTTTGATCATCAGCGATGTCGAGGTGCTGCGCCTCCACTACGCGGAAACATTGCACGCCTGGCGGACCAATTTCCTTGCCAACCGCGATAAGGTCATCAGGGTCTTCGAAGAGGCACCGCATTTGAAAGAGCGGTTCGGGACCGCCGAGCGATTCATTCGGATGTGGGAATACTACCTTGCCGGGTTCGAGGCCTCGTTCAGGTACTATGGCCTCGTGGTCTTTCAAATTCAGCTTCTCAAGAGCATGGAAGCCGCCCCGCTCACGCGGGATTACATGTATCGCAGAAAAACCGATCTCGACTCGAGCACCGGCCTCGCCGAAGCAGCCGAATAGAAACTGCTGCCGCTGATCCTGGATGCCGACTGGAGTTTGTGCATTGAAGGCATGTTTTAGAAAGTGCATACACTCTGAACCGCGTATAAGGGTGCGGCCATCCATCTCCTTCGCTCCGGCGACGTAGATTTGCGTAGGCCACCCGGCGAAGGCGGTTGATGCGGTCCGACGAAGGCGGTTGATGCGGTAAGGAGGCGGCCGATGGATCGGTTGCTTCGGGCGGTATTCGGAAGGTTGATCCGCGCTGGAAATCTCCGGGTCACCACCGCGGACGGATCGATCTTTACCTTCGGGGACGGGACCGGAACGCCCGTAGCGATCCGCTTCACCGCGCGAGCAGCCGAGCGCGGCGTTCTCCTCGATCCGGCATTGAAATTCGGCGAGGCCTATATGGACGGCGGCGTCGTGGTCGAGCAGGGCTCGATCGCCGACGTTCTTGCCATCGTCCTCGGCCAGCCCCGCGAGGGTCTGCCGGCCCGGGCGGGCTTGCGCTGGGTCATTCGATATCTCTATCGCCAAGCCCAGCAATTCAATCCGCGCGGGCGAGCGCGGCGCAACGCTGCACACCACTACGATCTTGATAGCCAGCTTTACGGGCTGTTCCTCGACGCCGACCGGCAATACAGTTGCGCCTATTTCGAGACTCCCGAGCAATCGCTCGATGATGCCCAGCTTGCGAAGAAACGTCACCTTGCGGCGAAATTTCTGGTGGGCGCCGGCGGGCGCGTGCTCGACATCGGCTGCGGTTGGGGCGGTCTTGCGCTCTATCTCGCCGAACTCTGTGGCGCGCGTGTCACCGGTATAACGCTTTCACAGCGACAGCTTGAGCTCGCCGGCGCGCGCGCGGCCGAAAAGGGGCTAACCGACAGAGTCGAATTCCGCCTGCAGGACTATCGTGACGTGCCGGACAAATTTGATCGTATCGTGTCGGTCGGTATGTTCGAACATATTGGTCTCGGTTTTTATGAGGCTTTCTTTCGCAAATGTTACAGCCTGCTCGAGGATCGCGGCATAATGCTGCTGCATTCAATCGGGCGGTCCGAAGGACCCGGCGTGACCAATCCGTGGATTGCAAAATACATCTTCCCCGGCGGCTACATTCCGGCGCTGTCGGAGGTTCTGCCCGCGGTCGAGCGCGCCGGCCTGCTCGTCACCGATATCGAGATTTTGCGCCTGCACTATGCTGAGACGCTCAAAGCTTGGCGCGAACGCTTCCTCGCCCGTCGCGAGGAGGTCGAAAGACTTTACGACGTTCGCTTCACGCGCATGTGGGAGTTCTATCTGGCGGCGTCGGAGATCGCGTTCCGTGAGCAGGCAATGATGGTTTTCCAGCTGCAACTGACCAAGCGGCAGGATGTCGTGCCGATGACTCGCGACTACATCGCCCGCGAGGAGGCGCGCTTGCGCGCGCTTGAAGGGGGTGGCCGGCCGCCGCTGCGGCTCGCGGGGGAATAGCCGCTGTTTTTTATCGGGTTGGGTAGAAAGAACTTACCATAAGGTCGCTGACGAGCTCCCAACCTTTTCATTGGGGACTTATGGAATCGCGTCGGTAGAGTGATGGTCAAGCACTTCGTGAGCGAGTTTCGACAGTTATTTCCCCGCGGTGGGTATTGGGGAAACCTCCCACCGGCCGTCGCCTCGAGTCGAGTGCGGGTGTAATGCGCTACTGTTTCGATTCGCAGGTGATTCGCTAACACCCCATGGCTCCCCTCGATTCGGCTCTACGCAAACAACCGCAGGAGACGGCACCGCCCTACCGCGCCGCCCCGCACAACATCGAGGCGGAGCAGGCCCTCCTGGGCGCGATCCTGGTCAATAACGAGGCCCTCTATCGCGTCAGCGACTTCCTCGAACCGCAGCATTTCTTCCAGCCGATTCATCGGCAGATCTACGATATCTCGCGCAGTCTCATTCGCACCGGCAAACTCGCGTCTCCGGTGACACTGAAGACCTTTCTGCCCGCCGAAATCGACATCGCCGGACTGACGCTAGCTCAGTATCTCGCCCGACTTGCCGCGGAAGCAACAACCATCATCAACGCGGTGGATTACGGGCGCACGATCTACGATCTCGCGATCCGGCGCGAGCTCATCAACATCGGCGAGGACATGGTCAACGTTGCCTTCGACGCGCCCGTCGATTTCGCCCCGGGCGATCAGATCGAAGATGCCGAGCGTCGCCTGTACGAGCTGGCGGAGATCGGGCGTTACGGCGGCGGGTTCCAGAAATTTGAGACGGCGCTGACCACCGCAGTCGACATGGCGGCACGCGCCTACCAGCGCGAGGGAAAGCTCTCCGGGCTGGCAACCGGACTCAGGGACCTCGATAGCAAGATGGGCGGCCTGCAGCCGTCTGATCTGATCATCGTCGCCGGCCGCCCGGGCATGGGCAAGACCGCGCTTGCCACCAATATCGCTTACAACGTCGCGCGTGCGTGGCGCGGCGAGGTGCGCGCCGACGGACACATCGATACCGTGAATGGCGGCATCGTCGGCTTTTTCTCTCTCGAAATGTCCGCCGAGCAGCTGGCCACACGCATCATCGCGGAGCGGAGCGGGATTCCCTCCAGCACGATCAGGCGGGGCGGCATCAACGAACGTGACTTCGAGAAGATCAAGGATGTGGCGATCGAGCTGCAACATCTGCCGTTCTTCATCGACGAGACCGGCGGGCTGACCGTCGCGCAACTCGCCGCCCGGGCGCGGCGTCTCAAACGGCAAAAGGGCCTTGATCTCCTCGTGATCGATTACATCCAACTGCTCCAGGGCTCGACGCGGCGAGCCATGGAAGGCCGCGTACATGAGGTGACCGAGATCACCACGAGCCTCAAAGCGCTCGCCAAAGAACTCAACGTGCCGGTTGTGGCGCTTTCGCAATTGTCGCGGCAGGTCGAGAACCGCGACGACAAGCACCCGCAACTGTCCGATCTGCGCGAGTCGGGCTCGATCGAACAGGACGCCGACGTTGTGCTGTTTGTTTTCCGCGAGGAATACTATCTGAGCAATAAGGAGCCGCGGCCCGGTACCGACGACTATACCCGATGGCAGGTAGAGATGGCGGACGTACACGGCAAGGCAGAGATCATCATCGGCAAGCAGCGCCATGGCCCGACCGGCACTGTCAATCTCCAATTCGACGCGGCGGTCACTCGTTTCGACAATCTGGCACAAGACGATCAGATGCCGGAGAGGGTGTAATCGGACACCACCGCATGTGAAGGGCGCAGGCATGCGTCGGTCCAAACCGCTCCTGTCTTCGCCCGCCCGGCCTAGACGGCGGCGTGTCGGCTGGCCATAAATTTCGCCCATGACGGTGCACGACCCCGACTTGCGGCCCGCCGACATGCCGACCGGCGCCGCGGATCCCACGGAAGCCGGTGGCATCCTCACCATCGACCTCGCCGCCCTCGCGGCCAATTGGAAGACGCTCGCGAGCACGACGGTGCCGGTCGAGTGCGCCGCGGTGGTCAAAGGCGACGGCTATGGCTGTGGCCTCGAGCCGGTCACGCGCACGTTGTCCCGCGCGGGCTGTAGCACCTTCTTCGTTGCCGACGTGGCCGAAGGGCGGCGCGCGCGCGCGGTTGCGCCCGATGCCCCCATCTACGTTCTCAATGGACTGATGCCGGGCTCGGCGCCGGCATTCGCAGCCGATTATTTGCGGCCGGTCATCAACAGCACCACCGAACTTGCCGAATGGGATGCGTTCGTCGCCACCCGAAACTGGCGTGGCGGCGCAGCCCTCCACGTCGATACCGGAATGAACCGGCTCGGCATCACGGTCGAAGAGGCGGTCGCCATCGCTCCGCGCCTGCAATCAGAAAACCACGGCTTTACGCTGTTGATGAGCCACCTCGCCTGCGCTGAGATTCCCGATCACCCGATGAATGATCGGCAGATTCGCCTCTTTCGCGAAATTCGCATCCTCTATCGTGGCGTCGCGTCCTCGCTTGCCAATTCTTCGGGCATATTCCTGGGTGGTGGCGCCTATTGCGACCTGGTTCGGCCCGGCGTCGCGCTCTACGGCGTCAACCCGACGCCGGGCAAGACGAATCCCATGCGTCCGGTGGTGGAGCTTAAAGGCCGCATCATCCAGGTGCGTGCCGTCGACAAGGGCGAAAGCGTCGGCTATGGCGCAGCTTTCACGGCCACGCGGCCGAGCCGCGTCGCAATCGTCGCGGTCGGCTATGCGGATGGCTTTTTGCGCTCGGCCAGCGCAGCCAAAGGCAAGCCGGCGGCGCAGGTGATCATTGCCGGCAAGCGCTGTCCCATCGCCGGCCGTGTCTCCATGGACGTGCTGGCAGTCGACGTCACCGATCTCCCGGATGGCACGGCCCGCCGCGGCGATTTTGCCACCCTGATCGGCGACGGGATGGGCGTCGACGATGTTGCCGCGGCGATGGGTACCATCGGCTACGAGGTCCTTACTCACCTCGGACCGCGCTACCATCGGGTTTACAAGGGCGCGTGAGCCTCGGCCGGGCATTTGCGGCAGTCGCGCGAAGGGGCCATAAGGACAGGGTCGGCGGTGTGCTGCGCCGCATCCCCGCGCGAGCAGTGCAACAGGTGGTAGCGCAATCATGGCCCGTCGCGAAACGAGCTTCGTCTGCCAGAACTGCGGCGCCGCCTATAGCCGCTGGCAGGGTAAGTGCGACGCCTGCGGCGAGTGGAATACGATTGCCGAGGAGAGTTCCGCTTCCCCACAGAGCCGTATGCCGCGCAAGGGGCGGCTCTTTGCGCTCGAGGCGCTGGCCGGGACCGACCACGAGGCGCCGCGGCTCGCCTCGGGATTGGCAGAGTTCGATCGCGTCACCGGCGGCGGCTTCGTGCGCGGCTCTGTGCTCCTCCTCGGCGGCGATCCCGGCATCGGCAAGTCGACGCTGCTGATCCAGGTTGCGGCCGCGCTCGCCCGCCGCGGCCACCGCGCGGTTTACATTTCGGGCGAGGAGGCGGTGGCACAGGTGCGGCTGCGCGCGGAACGGCTCGGGCTTGCGGGCGCCAAGGTCGAACTGGCGGCCGAGACCTCGGTCGAGGATATCGTGGCGACGCTTGGCGAGCGCGCGACCCCGCATCTCGCCATCATCGATTCGATCCAGACAATGTGGACCGATTTGGTCGAGGCGGCTCCCGGCACGGTTACGCAGGTGCGCGCGAGCGCGCAGGCGCTGATCCGGTTCGCCAAGCGATCGGGCACGGCCGTGATCCTCGTCGGCCACGTCACCAAGGACGGCCAGATCGCCGGACCGCGCGTGGTCGAGCACATGGTCGATGCCGTACTGTCATTCGAAGGCGAAGGCTCGCACCAATTCCGGATCCTGCGCGCGATCAAGAACCGCTTCGGCCCGACGGACGAGATCGGCGTGTTCGAGATGACCGGAGGCGGGCTGCGCGAGATTGCCAATCCCTCCGAGCTGTTTCTCTCCGAACGCGATCTCGGCTCGCCCGGCACCGCCGTCTTCGCCGGCATCGAAGGAAGTCGGCCATTGCTGGTCGAGATCCAGGCCCTGGTCGCTCCCACCTCGCTTGGTACACCGCGCCGCGCGGTGAATGGTTGGGATCAGAACCGGCTGTCGATGGTGCTTGCGGTACTGGACTCTCATTGCGGCGTGCGGCTCTCCGGCCACGATGTCTATCTCAATGTCGCTGGCGGTTTGCGGATCCAAGAGCCCGCGGCCGATCTTGCCGCCGCGGCGGCTTTGGTCTCCTCTTTTGCCAATGCGCCCTTATCGGCCGACGCCGTCTATTTCGGCGAAATCTCGCTCTCGGGCGCCGTGCGGCCCGTCGCGCAAGCCGCGGCGCGGCTAAAGGAGGCGCAGAAGCTGGGATTTGTCCGCGCCATTCTTCCCGAGGCCGCGCGCGCGGAGGCGCCGGACGAACCGGGGCTCTCCCTCAAAACCGTGAGCAGCCTTGCGAGCCTCGTGGCCGACATCGCTGCGCGGCCGACGGGCGAGCGACGCCGAGCGAGCAGATACGCCGTTCGAGAAGACGGGTGACGGGACGGCCACCTCCAGCTATACAGCGCCCGAACCGCCGACCTGTGGGCCGGTCTGCGGCCACGCGGTAGCGGGACAATGCCGGGAACGTCAATAACTTGGGCCCATGCTCCGGCAGGTCTTGCGGACCCAACAGGAGGTGGCGAGGTTGGTACGATTTCATTCGCCGATTCGACCGTCGGCGTCCTGACGATGCGGAGCATGCGAAGTCGCTCATGCCGATCACTCTCCTCGACATCATCCTGATCGGCGTCATGCTGATTTCGGGGCTGCTCGCCATGATCCGCGGGTTCATGCGCGAAATCCTCTCGATCGCCGCTTGGGTGATCGCAGCGCTGGCGACACTTTATTTATACGCCAAGCTGCTGCCATACGCGAAATCCTACTTCAATAACGACATCGTCGCGGCCGGGGTGGTGATCGGTGGTACCTTCTTGGTCACGCTGTTGATCGTATCCGTCATCACGGTGCGCTTCTCGGACATGGTTCTGGACAGCCGCATCGGCGCACTCGACCGAACGCTTGGCTTCCTGTTTGGCTTGGCGCGTGGCCTGATCATTGTGGTCGTCGCCTTTCTGTTCTTCGCCTGGCTGGTGCCTGACCGCAGTCAGCCGGACTGGGTCCGCAGCGCAAAATCGCGGGTCGTACTGCAGGGGACGGGCGATTGGTTGATGTCCATGTTGCCGGACGACCCGGAAAGCACCATCTTGAAGCGGTTGAAGAAGCCGAAGCTGGATGAGGACGAACCGGCAGCAGGCCAGCGCTCCGGCATCGATGTTCCGAGCGAGGCTGCCGGGTACGGAGCGTCCGACCGGGCCGGTTTGCGGGCGTTAAGCCGCGACAAGTCGCGATGACCAAGTTCGCGAGATTCCATCAGGAGACGAGGGAGATGACGGAAACTCCAGGCGAGGCCGGGCTTGACCTTGACGGCGACCGGCTGCGTGAAGAGTGCGGCGTCTTCGGCATATTCGGGCACGCAGATGCGGCTGCGATCACCGCGCTCGGCCTGCACGCCCTCCAACACCGCGGGCAGGAAGCCGCTGGCATTGTTTCTTTCGATGGCAAGCGATTCCATTCCGAACGACGGCTGGGGCTCGTCGGGGACAACTTCTCCCGCCGTGAGGTGATCGAACGTCTGCCCGGCTTGTCGGCGATGGGCCACGTGCGCTACTCGACCACCGGAGAGACCATTTTGCGCAACGTGCAGCCGCTGTTCGCGGAGCTCGACGGCGGCGGATTTGCGATTGGCCATAATGGCAATCTGACCAACGGCCTCACGCTGCGTCGCCAGCTGGTGCGCGAAGGTGCCATCATGCAGTCGACCTCCGATACCGAGGTCATTCTGCATCTCGTCGCACATGCCAAGCGCAACCGTTTCATCGACCGATTCATCGAAGGCTTGCGCCAGCTCGAGGGCGCCTATGCCTTCGTCGGGCTCACCAACAAGAAGCTTATCGGCGCGCGTGATCCGCTCGGCATTCGCCCCTTGGTCATCGGCAAGCTCGACGGAACCCACATCCTCGCCTCCGAAACCTGCGCGCTCGACATCATCGGGGCGAAATACGTTCGCGACGTCGAGAACGGCGAAATCGTGGTATTCGACGAAGAGGGGATGCACTCGCACAAACCGTTCCCGCCCACGGCGGCGCGGCCGTGCATTTTCGAATACATTTATTTTTCGCGTCCGGACTCCGTCATCGGCGGCCGCAGCGTCTACGATGTACGCAAGACGATGGGCGCACAGCTCGCCCGCGAGGCGCCGGCTAGCGCCGACGTAGTGATCCCAGTTCCCGACTCCGGCGTTCCGGCGTCCATCGGTTATGCCCAGGAGTCGGGCATTCCCTATGAGCTTGGGATCATCCGCAACCACTATGTCGGGCGTACCTTCATCGAGCCGAGCCAGCACATCCGCCAACTCGGCGTGCGCCTCAAGCACAGCGCCAACCGTGCGGTTGTCAATGGCAAGCGGATCGTGCTCATCGACGATTCGATCGTGCGTGGAACGACCTCGGTAAAGATCGTGCAGATGATGCGGGACGCCGGCGCCAAGGAGGTGCATTTCCGCATCGCCTCGCCGCCGATCACCCATTCGGACTATTACGGCATCGATACACCCGAGCGCGACAAGCTGTTGGCGGCGACGCACGACCTCGAGGGCATGCGGCGTTTCATTGGCGCGGATTCGCTTGCCTTCCTGTCGGTCGAGGGCATTTACCGCGCCATGGGATACGAGCAGCGTGACCCGCTAAGGCCTCAGTTCACCGACCACTGCTTCACCGGCGATTATCCGACCGCGCTGACCGATCGGGCCGGGCAAGAGGCAGCGCCGCGGCAGCTGTCGTTGCTGGCGGAGGCGAGTTGACGAAGCGTCATCCTGGGAGTGTGCGCGCCGCGCAGCCCCGCACCAACCTCATTTGAACTCGTCGGGCCTGCAGATTAAGGAGTCCGCCGCTCGCTTCGCTCGGCCGGGATAACGAGAGATGCCGCCTCCCCTTTTGCACCGAATCGCGCTCGTCACCGGCGCCTCCCGCGGCATCGGCTACGCCACCGCACTCGCGCTGGCCAAGGCTGGGGCGCACGTCGTGGCGCTGGCACGCACGGTCGGGGCGCTCGAGGAGCTCGACGACGCCATCAAATCCTTTGGCGCAACAGCGACCCTCGTGCCCCTCGACCTCAAGGACTACGCCGGCATTGATCGGCTCGGCCTCGCCTTGCACGAGCGTTTCGGGCGACTCGATGTGCTCATTGGCAATGCCGGCATTCTCGGACCGCTTTCGCCGCTCGACCACGTCGAGACAAGGGCGTGGGAGGAGGTGATGGCGGTCAACGTCACCGCCAATTGGCGGCTCATCCGTGCCATGGACCGACTGCTGAAATTGTCCGACGCGGGACGCGTCGTATTCGTCTCGTCGGGCATCGCCGCGCTGACGCTGGCTTACTGGGGTCCTTACGCGGTGTCCAAGGCCGCGCTCGAGGCCCTGGCGCGCACCTATGCGGCGGAAACCGCGAGCACCAAGGTGCGCGTGAACATCTTCACGCCGGGACCGATCCGCACCCGCATGCGCGCGCAAGCGTTTCCGGGCGAGGACCCGATGACGCTGGAACCTCCCGAGAACCCAGCGGAAAAAATCGTGGACATGTGCCTGTCCAGCACGCAGGAGACCGGCAGGCTCTACGCCTATCCGAAAGGCAAGTTTCTCGATTTCCGGCCGCCGGCCTGAACACCGCGAGGCAGCGGCGCATGAAGATCTCTATCCTGGACGATTATCATGACAGCGTGCGTACCCTGCAATGCTTCACCAAGCTCGCGGGACACGACGTCACCATCTGGAATGATCACGTCCAAGACACCGACGCGCTTGCCGAACGCCTGAGGGACACCGAGGTCCTGGTGCTGATCCGCGAGCGAACAAAAATTCGCGCGCCGCTGCTCGAACGCCTGCACAATCTCAAGCTGATCAGCCAGCGCAGCGTCTACCCGCACATCGATATCAATGCCTGCACTCGACTGGGCGTAATCGTGTCTTCGAACCAGCATGCGGGAAGCCCATCCTATGCAACCGCGGAACTGACCTGGGGTCTCGTGCTGGCGGCGATGCGCCAGATTCCCCAGCAAATGTCCTCTCTCCGCGCAGGCAAGTGGCAGATCGGGATCGGCAGCACATTGCGCGGCAAAACGCTTGGCATCTACGGCTATGGCAGGATCGGCAGCGTCGTCGCCGGCTACGGCAGAGCGTTCGGCATGAACGTCTCCGTATGGGCGCGCGAGGCGTCTCTGGCGCGAGCACGGGCCGACGGCTACGCCGCCGCGCCCAGCAAAGAGACATTCTTCGAAGCGTGCGACGTCATCTCTCTGCACATGCGGTTGGTGCAGGCCACGCGCGGCATCGTCACTGCCGCCGATCTCGCTCGCATGAAGCCTACCGCTCTCCTGGTCAATACCAGTCGGGCACCGCTGATCCAGCCGGGCGCACTGGTCAATGCGCTGCGTGCGGGGCGCCCCAGCCTGGCGGCGGTGGACGTCTATGAGGACGAACCCCTGCTCGACCCGACCCACCCCCTGCTGAGCATGGACAACGTCGTTTGCACGCCGCACATCGGCTATGTGTCCCGCGACGAATATGAAATTCAGTTCGCCGACATTTTCGACCAAATCATCGCATATGCCGCGGGTACGCCGACAAACGTGGTCAACCCGGACGTTTTGGCGAGCCCGGCCAAGCGCGGCCTTTGACGTTGTCGCCGCCTCGCTGGCAGGCTAGCGCCTGCCGCGTTTCGCAAAGGGATTTGGCTTCTCGCGCAACGCGAGCCGAATTGGGGTGCCGGGCAGATCGAAAGTCTCACGCAGGCCGTTGACGAGGTAGCGCCGGTAGGCCGCCGGCAGGGCATCGGCGCGGCTCGTGAACAGCACGAAGCTCGGCGGCCGGCTTTTCGGCTGGGTCATGTAATCGAGCCGGATCGGCCGGCCCGCAACCGCCGGCGGCGGGTGGGAGGCAACGACCTCGCCCAACCAGCGATTGAGGGCACTCGTTCCCACCCGTCTATTCCAGACCACATGGGCGTCGACAACGGCCTGCATCATCCGATCGAGACCCTCGCCCGCGAGCGCAGAGACGGCGGCAACGGGCACGCCTTTGACTTGCGGGAGCCAGTGGTCGGCTTCTTCCCGTAGCGTCTTGATGGCGCCGGCGCCGCGTTCGACCAGGTCCCATTTGTTGATGCCGATGACCAGCGCGCGTCCCTCCCGCGCAATGAGATCGGCGATCCGCAGGTCCTGTTCTTCGAACGGCTTTTGCGCGTCCATCAGCAGGACGACGACCTCGGCGAAACGCACCGCGTGCAGCGCGTCGGCGACCGACAGCTTCTCGAGCTTCTCCTCGACCCGGCTGCGACGCCGCAGCCCTGCGGTATCGTGAACGCGGAACGGCCGATCCCGCCATGTCAAATCGACCGCGACTGCATCACGGGTGATCCCGGCCTCGGGCCCCGTCAGCAGCCGCTCCTCCCCGAGCAGCCGATTGACCAGCGTCGATTTTCCGGAATTGGGGCGGCCGACCACGGCTATATGGATCGGCCTGCCATTGGCGGCGTTCTGCTCGATACCGGCCGCGAGGTCGCGCTCATGCACTTGCATCCCAGGCGCGGTCGCATCCGGCAGTGCCGCACGCAGCCCGGCATAGAGATCGGCCAGGCCTTCTCCGTGCTCGGCGGAGATCGCGATCGGCTCGCCGAGCCCGAGTGCATATGCCTCCAAAATCCCCGCCTCGCCGGCGCTGCCCTCGCTCTTGTTGGCGATCAGAATCGCGGGCTTGCCCGATTTGCGCACGAGATTGGCAAACGTGCGATCGACTGGCGTCGACCCGGCGCGTGCGTCGATCAAAAACATGACCGCATCGGCGGCGTCGATGGCGGCCTGCGTCTGCTCCTGCATGCGGCCGCTCAGGCTTTCCGGTGCGGTCTCTTCAAGGCCCGCGGTATCGATAGCCGTGAACGTAAGATCTCCGAGCCGTGCTTGCGCTTCGCGCCGGTCGCGCGTGACTCCTGGCAGGTCATGGACCAAAGCGAGTCGTTTGCCAACGAGGCGATTGAACAGCGTGGACTTGCCGACATTCGGCCGTCCGACAATAGCGACCGTGAAGCTCATGACGCGCGCAGCGGCTACCGATCCCGCTCTATGGCCCACCGGCCGTGGGAAGCGCAATCAGCGCGTCGGGGGTGGATCGGGCCAAACGACCGCGCCGGGCGCGCCAGGCGACTGCGTCGAGCCGGGCCAGGCCCCGGCTGCCGGCTGCTGTTGCACCGGCGGCGGATCCGGCCACTGGACCTGTGATTGCGCCTGGGCCGGCGGAACGGCGGCTGCGGGCGCCTCGCTCGCATCCGGTTTCGGCTTCGCGACGACCTTTGGTTTTGGCTTGGGTTTCGCCTTGGCTTCGGGCTTGGCCTCGGGCGGCGCCGTCTTTGCAACGGGCTGAGCCTCTTCCGCCTGATCGCTCGGCTGATACCCCTTGACCAATTCGTTCGGCACCCCTTGCGGCACGCCTGGCGTTCCCTCCGGGAACACTGGCTTGCGTTCGCCCGGCAACTTCTTCTTGGTGTTGAAAAAATCATGGTCCATGAAGCTGGTCGGATCGAAACCTTCACAGCCGCTGAGGATCACACCAAGCGACAGCGCAAGAAGGGTCAGGCCAGTGCGCGCGAAGCGATTCATGCTGCGCCCCTCAACCGCTGCTCGCGCTGGTACCCAGCGCCATCAGCATCTCGACGCGCGAACGGGTGGCCGCAGGGGTCTGTGCATCCGTCATGATCACGTCGAACCAGCGTTTGGCCGCAGTCCCATCGCCGGCGCGCCATGCGGCGAGGACCAGGAACTCGCGTGCGGTGTGACGAAACGTGCGATCGTTGGCTGCGAGCGGCTCGAGCCGCCGCTGCGCCTCTTGATACGACCCGGCGTCGATCAGGAGTGCGCCGGCACGCAGCGACGCGAGATCCTGCAGCACGGGGCCGACCGAACCGTCGGCGGCAATCTGGTCATAGGCAGCGATCGCGGCCTTGGAATCGGTTTGCGCAAGCTCGGCGGCTTCACGCATGCGCGCGAGATGGCGATAGCCGGACGTGCCGTGGACAACGATTTCGGCGAAGGCCGCCTCGGCCTCGGTGCGCTTGCCTGATTCGGCGAGCGTGGTGGCAGCCTCAAAGGCGGCGCCGGTCTCGGCAGCCTTCTTGCCCTCCCACCACATGTAGCCGCGCCAAGCTGCAACCGCCGCGACCAACAAAACGGCGGCAGCCACGACGTAATTGCCGTAGCGGTCCCACAGCTTCTTGAGCTGTTCTCGTCGAACTTCCTCGTCGACTTCGTGAAATATGTCGGACACGAACCGCCCAACCCCGTTCTCACCACCGGCCCCGAGCCCTACGCGGTTAGCCCATGCATGTGGCACAGGCAAGGCAAAGCCGCATCCCGGTGCGCCGTCCTAAGCTCTTGAGCCGGGTCAACTATTTAGGCTTGGCCCGGAGCGGATAGACGTGCTCGGAGCCGGGGAAAGTGCGGGCGCGGACATCGGCCGCGTAGGCCGCGACCGCCGCCTCGATCGAGGAGCCCAGCTCCGCATACCGCTTGACGAATCTCGGTACCCGCGGCGAAAGCCCGAGCATGTCCTCGAGCACGAGAATTTGGCCATCGCAGGCCACGCTGCCGCCAATGCCGATGGTGGGGATGTCGAGCACAGCCGTGATGCGGCGGGCGAGCGGCTCAGCCACCGCCTCGATCACCACGGCGAAGGCTCCCGCCTGCGTGACCGCGCGCGCGTCGTCCTCGATCGGAGCCCAGTCGGCCTCGGTGCGGCCCTGCGCACGGAACGAGCCGATCGTATTGATGGACTGCGGCGTGAGCCCGATATGCCCCATGACCGGAACCCCGCGCTCGACCAGAAAGGCGATGGTCTCCGCCATGCGGCGGCCGCCCTCGAGCTTGATCGCTCCGCAGCCGGTCTCCTTCATCACCCGCGCAGCCGACATGAAGGCTTGCTCCTTCGATGCTTCATAAGAGCCGAATGGCATGTCGATGACGACGAGAGCTCGTTTCGAGCCGCGCATCACGGCGAGTCCCTGCAGAATCATCATATCGAGGGTGACGGGCACGGTGGTTTGAAGCCCGTGCATGACCATGCCGAGCGAATCCCCCACCAGAATGAGATCGCAATGCTGGTCAAGCAGCCGCGCGGTATGCGCGTGATATGAGGTGAGGCAGACGATCGGCTCGCCGCCCTTGCGCGCGCGGATGTCCGGCGCCGTCAGCCGCTTGATCTCGTCCCGTGCCGACATTCTCCGAAATCCTAATGCGCCGGCGTGCCGAAGACTGCCACGCCCACCACGATAGGGTGGAAGATGAAACCGAGCGCGAGATAGAGGATGGTCCCAGCCACCAGCGCGATCGTGTCGTTACGATGGCCGCCGATCGGGATCGCCGGCGCGCCAGGATCGCTCCGCCGCTTCAGCGTGACGCGATCATAGGCAGCCCAGGCGAGAAATGAGCCGAACAGTACCATCGAGCCGAGATCGCCATTGGATATCAGGTGCGCGACCGCCCAGGTCTTCACACCCACCAGCATGGGATGCTTGAGCGCACGCCAGATTTTGCCGCGGCTATAGGCCGCAACCACGCAAATGCTCGCCGGCCACATTAAGAGCTGCGTGACGTAATAGGTCCATGGCGGCGGCGACCACACGTCGATCCATCCGGTCGCCCGATATTGTCCAAAGCCATAGCCGATCAGGATGAGCCCAGCGAGCGAGACGAGCGACATCAGACCCTTGTAGGGGCCCTCCCCGATCCGTTTGACCAACGCGGCGCGCGGCGCGCGCAGCGTCACGAAGACGTGCGCGCCGAGGAACGCAATCAACCCGAGCACAAGAATAGCCAGCCCCATGGGTCCTCCGGCCGATCCTGACGAAAGTCACCACGTCGGTTTGCACCGCTGCCAAGCGCCGCAGTAGAGGCCATGGCACGTCGGGAGGCAAGGCTAAGTCCGATTCCGATTGTCCTGCAGCGGCAGCGGCTTCGGTTCAATGCATGCTTGCGATAGCGCGTCGACCGTGATTAGTGCGGCATCAACTCCCCGTCGCCGCAGGAGCCGCTGCGCGGACGATGACAGAGCGAGAGAGAGCTCGATGAACAGAAGCGTCGCGTTGGCGTTATGTGCACTCTTGTTCGCTCCTCTCGCGGCGGCGCAAGAGTGGCCCACAAAACCCGTCAGGATCATCGTGCCGTTCGGCCCCGGCTCGACGCCAGACATGGTCGGGCGGCTGCTCGGTGACCACATGCAACAGAAGCTCGGGCAGCCGTTCGTGGTCGAGAATCGTCCGGGCGCCAGCGCCAATACCGGGACCGATGCGGTCGCGAAAGCGGATCCTGACGGTTACACCATCGGCATCAGTCTCGGCGGCCCGCTTGCCATCAACACGTTGTTGTTCGCGAAAATGCCGTACGATCCCGTCAAAGACCTCTCGCTGATTACGATGCTCACGACGCAACCGAGCGTGCTGATCGTGCATACGAGCCTCGGAGTCAACTCGGTCGCAGAGCTCGTCGATCTGCTGAAGAAGAACCCGGGCAAATACAATTACGGTTCGATCGGCAACGGGTCGCTGTCGCATCTCGCCATGGAGGCGCTCGCGCTCAAAAGCGGCACGAGCATGGTGCACATTCCCTATCCTGGCTCGCCGCAAGCGATGACCGCGCTCCTGCGCAGCGACGTGCAGATGGCCTGCTTGCCCGCGATTTCGGTGACACCGCACGTCGCCTCCGGCCAGGTGAAAATCTTGGCTATCTCGCTGGGTCAACGCTCCGCGCTCATGCCTGGCCTGCCGACGCTCAAGGAGAGCGGCCTCGACGTCGAGGCGGACGCATGGAACGGTTTGATCGCGCCGGCGAAGACTCCCGAGCCGATCGTCGCGAAAATTCACGACACGGTCGTTGCCGCCCTCGGCGAACGTGGGGTCCGCGAGAAACTGGCCACGCAGTTCATGGAGCCGATTCCAACCACGCCGACGCAGTTCCGCGCGAAGATTGATGCGGATCTCGCGCGCTGGTCGCCGATCATCAAGGCGCTCGACCTGAAAACCAACTGAGGTGCGCGATGGGTCGTGCGATTCAGGCCCTGCTACGCGACGGCGCAACTGAGGACGCCAAAAAGGCTACACCACAGGCGAACGCCCGCCATCCACGTTGATCGCCGTGCCCGTGATATAGGAGGCGGCATCGGAGGCGAGAAAGCAGGCGATGTTGGCGAACTCCTCCGCCCGACCAATGCGGCCGAGCGGAATTTCTTTGGCTCGCGCGCTCACGTAATCCTTGAGCGGTATCCCCGCCTTTTCTGCCGCGCGCACGTGCTGGTCGGCTTCGATGAACCCGACCAGCAGAGCATTGACCAGGATGTTGTAGGAGGCCCCTTCCGCTGCAAGCACCTTGGTCAGCGCGAGGCCCGCCGCGCGCGTGATCGAGGTCGGGGCGCTTTGCGCGCGGGGGGCCTTGGCGCCAATATTGAGCGTGTTGATCACCCGGCCCCAACGCCGCTCCTTCATCTGCGACCACACCAGGCGGGTGAGTCGGATTGCAGCGAATAGCTTCTGCTCGAAGTCCTCGCGCCAGACCTCGTCGGTGATCTGCTCGAAAGCACCGGCGCGCGAGGTGCCGGCGTTGTTCACGAGGATGTCGATCTTGCCGAACCGTGCCATGACCTCGTCGTATGCCCGTCGCACATCGGCGGCGACCGCCACATCGGCTTGGATCGCAGCGACTCGCGCGCCCCCGCTCATCCCGATGGTCTTCACCGCGTCATCGAGCGCGCTCCGCCCGCGCGCCACGATGGCCACCTCGGCGCCCGAGTCAGCAAAGCGCGATGCGACGGCCAGCCCGATCCCTTTGCTTCCGCCGGTGATCACAGCCGTCCGGCCCGCGAGATCAACGTGCATTGTGTCCTCCCCACCACTGAAGTCGGATATGGTCCTACCGTCCCGAGCGAAGAACCGAAAGACGTGCTCTAGTCGTGTAGGATGGGTTGAGCGAAAGCGAAACCCATCAATCCTCCCCCGTAGGGCGTCGTCTGGCTTTTGCTTCGCTCAACCCGCCGCACGAACACTCGAGCTCAACATGGAATTCACCGCGCTGTTTCTCGCCATCACAATCGTAATAATCGTTGCCTGGTGGGGCACGCGACCGCTCGCCCTCGCATTGTTTGCCGCCGCATTGCTAGCATCCGTCGCGACGTATCTGCACCACGCCAGCGACGTGCTGAAGCTCTCATTCTAAAGCGCGCTCATGACTCGATCGCTCGCTCTGACACTCAATGCGCTTGGCCTCTATGCTATCACGCTGGTTCTACTGGTTGCATTCGCGGCACAACTGGTGCTGCATGAGCTTCCCTGTCCACTCTGCCTTCTCCAGCGAATCCAGTTCGCGATGCTGGCGGTGGGCCCGATTCTGAATCTCCGCTTCGGGGTTCGCCCCAGCCACTATGCCGTGTCGCTCTTGACCGCCGTTGCGGGCGCGGCTTTCGCCGCGCGACAGATTCTGCTCCACATCATGCCCGGAGACCCAGGCTATGGCTCGGCGCTGATCGGCTATCACTACTACACTTGGGCCTTCATCGGCTTTGCCATGGCCGTCGTTGCAGTCGCAGCCATGCTGCTGTTCGACGGCCAGTTCGATGATGGCGACAAGCCGCAACGTGTAGGCCTGTTCGAGCGCACGGCGGTGTGGCTCGTGCTGGCGCTTACCACGCTGAACGTGATTTCGACGTTGCTGGAATGCGGCTTCGGGGCCTGCCCGGACAACCCGGTTGCCTACGAACTGCTCAAAGACAGACCGTGAACCTTACATTGACTTTCTTGCCGCGTGCCGGCATGGCGGCGTCAGTTGAGTCCCTCCCTGCGGGCGATCACTCCCACTCGATGGTGCCCGGCGGCTTCGAGGTCACGTCATAGACCACGCGATTGACGCCCTTGACCTCGTTGACGATGCGCGTCGCCACATGCGCGATGAATGTCATCTCGAAGGGATAGAAATCCGCAGTCATGCCATCGGTCGACGTCACCGCGCGCAAGCCGACGACGTAATCGTAGGTGCGATAATCGCCCATGACGCCCACCGTGCGCACCGGCAGCAGCACGGCGAATGCCTGCCAAATATCGTCATAGAGCCCGGCACGGCGAATTTCCTCGATATAGATGTTGTCGGCGCGCCGTAAAATGTCGAGCTTTTCGCGCGTGATCTCGCCGGGACAACGGATGGCGAGGCCCGGTCCAGGGAATGGATGCCGCCCGACGAAAGCCTGCGGCAAACCGAGCTCGCGGCCGAGCGCGCGCACCTCGTCCTTGAACAGCTCGCGCAACGGCTCGACGAGCTTCATCTTCATGCGCTCGGGTAATCCGCCCACATTGTGATGCGATTTGATGGTGACCGAAGGCCCGCCTGTAAACGATACGCTCTCGATCACGTCGGGATAGAGCGTGCCTTGCGCGAGGAAATCCGCGCCACCGAGTTTTTTCGCCTCTGCTTCGAACACGTCGATGAAGAGCCGGCCGATCGTCTTGCGCTTGAGCTCGGGATCGGTCACGCCGGCAAGCGCGTCGAGAAACAGCCCTTCCGCTTCGACGGGGACGAGCGGGATGTTGTAGCTGTCGCGAAACAGCGCCACGACCTTCTCTGCCTCGGCAAGGCGCAGCAATCCGTGGTCGACGAAGACGCAGGTGAGCTGTTCGCCGATGGCCTCGTGAATGAGGGCGGCAGCGACCGCCGAATCGACGCCACCAGACAATCCGCAGATGACGCGCCCGCGGCCGACCTGGGCGCGAATTTTGTCGATCGCCTCCGCCTTGAACGCGCGCATGGTCCAGTCGCCCCTGCAGCCGGCAATCTTGCGCACGAAGTTGCGCAACAACGCGGCGCCGTGCGGCGTGTGCACCACTTCAAGGTGGAATTGCGTGGCGTAGAACCGGCGTTGCTCGTCCGCGATCATGGCGATTGGTGCATTCGGCGAGGTGCCGACCACGCGGAAGCCGGCGGGCAGCACCGTCACGCGGTCGCCGTGACTCATCCATACCGGATAGCGCTCACCCTTGCGCCACACGCCTTCGAACAGTGGCGAATCCTCCGTCACCGTCACCTCGGCGCGGCCGAACTCACGATGGTGCCCGCCTTCCACCGTGCCGCCGAGTTGCCGCGCCATCGCCTGCTCGCCGTAGCAGATGCCGAGGAGCGGCACGCCCGCCGCATAGACCGACCGCGGCGCGAGCGGCGCGCCCTGCTCGAGCACCGAGGCCGGCCCGCCGGACAGAATCACGCCCTTCGGGCGCATCCGCGCGAAAGCTTCGTCAGCCTTCTGAAACGGAACGATTTCACAATACACTTTCTCTTCGCGCACGCGCCGGGCAATGAGCTGGGTGACCTGCGAACCAAAATCGACGATGAGAATCTTGTCATGCCCAGCGAGCCGATCCGCATCGGCATCGCGCATGAGGGGGGAATCGAGAAGGCTCATTTCCAGACTATGTGCGAGCCGCGCGCGGTCCGGTCAAGGCCGCTGTTTCATCACTACCCGCAAATCTTTGCGCCCGCGCCCGGCACGCCCTCAGCGCCGCCGCACGAGCACCGCCACGTAGTATCCATCGGTGCCGGTACGGCGCGGCGTCATCAACAGCCCTTCGTCCGAGATGAGCGCAGCGCTCCGGAAAAGAGGCGCGCGCTCCTCGAGCACGCTCATAAGTTCGACCGGCGGCACAAGCGTGTAATCGCCTTTGCGGGCGAGAAATGCGCGGACCTGATCCCCGTTTTCCTCCGCCAGCAGCGAGCAGGTGACATAGGCAATGCGGCCGCCAGGCTTCACCAGCCCCGCCGCACGGTCGAGCAGCTCGGCTTGTTCCTCCATCCGCTGCGAAAGCGCCCCGGGGCGCACGCGCCATTTGGCGTCGGGATTGCGCCGCCACGTCCCGATTCCGGTGCAAGGCGCGTCGATGAGCACGAGGTCGGCGCGGCGCTCCAGATCGCCCAGCAAATTTTCCTGCGCACGGGGGGTTCTGACCTGCACGTTATGAACGCCCGCACGCTCGAGGCGCTCGTGAATCGGAGCAAGCCGCCGCTTGTCCGAATCGGTTACGTAGATTTGCCCGCGATTTTCCATAATGGCGGCAAGCGCGAGCGTCTTGCCGCCGGCGCCGGCGCAGATGTCGATCACCTGCTGGCCGGGCTTGGCCCCGCCGAGCAGCGCTGCGAGCTGCGAGCCTTCGTCCTGCACCTCGACCAGCCCCTTGATGAAGGCCGGCTCGGCATGGATCGCCGGGCTCTTGGCGTCGGCATCGAGCGCAAGGCGTAGCCCGAACGGCGACCAGCGCGTGGGCACGGGATTGAGGTGCGCGAGCGCAGCGCAGGCCGCCTCCCGTTCCGCCTTGAGGGCGTTGACCCGCAGATCAAGCGGCGCGCGGCTCGCGAGCGCTGCTGCTTCGGCGATGCGCTCCTCGCCGAAGACGCGGGCGAGGTTGGAATCGAGCCATTGCGGATAATCGCCCGCGACCCACGCCGGCGCGCCGGCGAGATCGGCCGCACCCAAGCGCGCGCGCTCATCGGCGCTCAGCGGCGCCGGCGCAAAGCGGCCGCCATCGGCGCGCGCCGCGATCGCTTCGCAGTCGAGCTTGCGCTCGAGCCGCAGCATTCCGAGCAGCACTGCGCGCGGGCGTTGGTCACCCATGATGTGGGCACTCGAGGCGCGTCGGCGCAGCGCATCGTAGACAAGCCCCGCAATCGCCGCCCGATCCGCCGAACCGGCGAAACGGTGCACCAGGCCCCAATCCTTGAGCGCATCCGCCGCCGGGCGACGCCGCGCCTCGATGTCGGCGACGACCTCGATGGCCGCGGAAAGGCGAGCGCTGGGCGTCATCAGATCCCGAGCAGGATGCGGATCATGAAAATCAGCCACATGATCGTCAGCACGAACGCGCCCAGCCCGAACGCCGGGCCACGCCGGTTCACGTCATTGTCGGTCACGTGGATGTAGGCGTGAACGAGGCGCGATGCGACGAAGATCCATGCCAGCACCACAAACAACAGGTCGGCGTGGCGCGTGACCCAGGCGAGGATCGTCAGCACATAGAAGAGAACGGGCAGCTCGAGCTGGTTATGATAGGCATTACTGACCTGGGCGATCCGCGGCGGCCAGTTCGGCTCGCGCAAGGCGGTCTCTTGGGCTTTGACCTCGCCGATCCTGAACGCCCGGGTGCGCAGATGCGCCATCCAAAAGAGCAGCACGAAGGTCGCGATGACCTCGACGAACAGCGGCAGCAAGACAGCCTGGATCGACACGGCGGCACGCTCCTTGAGGAATGCGCCTAGCTTGGCGAGCCGCGGCGGCGAAAGCAACCGCTGCCGCTAAAGCGTGATTACCGCAGCCGCACGCTCGGTGCGGTATCGCGATTCGCTAATCGCGGCGGTCAGCCAGTCACCGTCTGCCAAGAGCAGAAACGGTAGCGCCGCGTCTCCATGTCAGCGAGCGGGTTCACAGTCTGCGTGCGAACTGCGGCGAATGGGTCGGTCGCCTGCGCAGGCGTGCGCACTTCCCTCCCTTCGGGGAGTGATTAGGTCCGGCTGGGATAGTTTGGAGTCTCGCGCGTGATCGTCACGTCGTGCACGTGGCTCTCGCGCATGCCGGCGGCCGAAACGCGCACGAATTCCGCCTTCTCGTGCAGCTCCTGCAAGGTTTTCGCACCAACGTAACCCATGGCAGCGCGCAGGCCCCCGCTCAATTGGTGCAGCACGGTCGCCACCGCGCCTTTGTACGGCACTTGGCCTTCAACCCCTTCCGGCACGAGCTTGAGCGTGTCCTTGATGTCCTGCTGGAAGTAGCGGTCGGCAGACCCGCGCGCCATGGCGCCCACCGAGCCCATGCCGCGATAGGTCTTGTACGAGCGGCCCTGATAGAGAAATACCTCGCCGGGCGTCTCGTCAGTACCGGCGAGCAGCGAGCCTACCATGGCGCAGTCGGCGCCGGCGGCAAGCGCCTTGGCGAGATCGCCGGAATATTTGATGCCGCCATCGGCGATTACCGGTGTGCCGGTTTTGCGCGCAACCTCGACCGCATCCATGATAGCCGTGAGCTGCGGCACCCCGACGCCGGCGACGATGCGGGTGGTGCAGATCGAGCCCGGACCGATCCCGACCTTGATCGCGTCCGCGCCGGCGTCGATCAGGGCCTTCGCGCCCTCGGCGGTGGCGATATTGCCGGCAACCACCTGCACCGCATTCGACTGCCGCTTGATGCGGGCGACGGCCTCGAGCACCGAGCGCGAATGGCCGTGCGCGGTATCGACAACCACGAGGTCGACTCCCGCCACAATCAGGCGGGAGGTGCGCTCGAATCCCTTGTCGCCGACAGTCGTCGCAGCGGCGACGCGCAGCCGCCCTTGCTCGTCCTTGCAGGCGTGCGGATTGGCCACGGCCTTCTCGATATCCTTGACCGTGATCAACCCGACGCAGCGATACTGATCATCGACCACGAGCAGCTTTTCGATGCGGTGTTGATGCAGAAGACGCTTGGCGTCGGCCTGCCCGACGCCCTCGCGCACGGTGATGAGCCGCTCCTTGGTCATCAGCTCGGCCACCTTCTGGCGCGGGTCGGTGGCGAAGCGAACGTCGCGGTTGGTGAGGATGCCGACGAGCTTGCCGGCGCGGCCGTTGCCGCCGCCCTCCACCACCGGGATGCCGGAAATGCGGTGATCCTGCATCAAGGCCAACGCTTCCGCCAGCGTGGCGCCGGGATTGATGGTCACCGGGTTGACCACCATCCCCGACTCGAACTTCTTGACCTGGCGGACCTGCGCGGCCTGCTCCTCCGGCTCGAGGTTGCGGTGGATGACGCCAAGCCCCCCCGCTTGCGCCATGGCAATCGCCATCTTGGCCTCGGTGACGGTGTCCATGGCCGAGGCGACGATCGGAATGTTGAGCCTAATGTCGCGGGTGATTCGCGAGCGGATGTCGGCGTCGGACGGCAGCAGTTCGGACAGTCCAGGCCTGAGCAGGACGTCGTCGAAGGTGAGCGCCTCGCGCAGCGTTCCGTTGCTTTTCTGCTCCATCGCCAACTCCAATGGCCGTCTTGCGACCTCGTGACCGCACCATCAAGAGATGGTGCCACCGGCGCCGAACGGCTCGCGTGCCTCGGCCGGTTTTGGGTTGGCGCCGGTCGATAGCACGGCTCGCCCGCAAATCCTAGCGATTTGGCGGCAATTCACCGAAAGAAGCGATGTCTTGCCGATCGCCTCACTCGCCGCCGCCCTGCCGCGGGCGAATCAAGGCCGCCAACCCGGCGGTGGCCCGTGCCGCTCGATCGCGTTCACCACCTCGCGGTGCCTGCGGTCCTCGCGCTTCATGTGGACCGCAATGACGGCGTGCAGCGACGGAATGAGGAAGGCGACGGGAAAGATAAGCCCGAGCAGGATGCAGGGCACGATGAGGATGAGATTGAAGATGGCCGCAAAGGGCTGGCCGTTCAGCAGGAGGCCGAGCGGCGGAAGCAAAACTGCAAGAACATAGACCATCGGCCAGCCTCCTCAAGCCGAGCGCCCTTTCTATGTGGGGCGGCGCGCGCCGCCCCACAATGGGCGGCCTCCGAGGCCGCACCGTTTCTGTTAACGTGCGGAAATGAGTGCTCTGCCTGCGGTACGAAGCGGTTCTGCAAGCCACCGCCCCGCGCGCCTATGCCCCTTTCCCCACGCGCACCCATCGATGTCGCGGCCCTAGTGTGATGCTGGCAAAACGCATCGTACCGCTGATCGTGGCGGTCGCCCTGTTCATGGAAAACATGGACTCGACCGTCATCGCGACCTCGTTGCCGGCGATCGCAGCCGACATCGGCACGAGCCCGCTTACGCTCAAGCTCGCGGTCACCTCCTACTTGCTCTCGCTTGCGGTTTTCATCCCGATCAGCGGCTGGACCGCCGATCGTTTCGGCGCCCGCACCGTGTTTCGCGCGGCAATCGCCGTGTTCATGCTCGGCTCGATCGGCTGCGCGCTCTCGGGTTCGCTTTACCAGTTCGTGGTGGCGCGCATCGTCGAGGGCATGGGTGGAGCGATGATGACGCCCGTCGGGCGCCTCGTTCTCGTACGCAGCGTCGACCGGCGCGAGCTAATCAATGCCATGGTCTGGGTCACGTTGCCGGCGCTGATCGGTCCGTTGATCGGGCCCGCTCTCGGTGGATTCATCACGACCTATATCTCGTGGCATTGGATTTTCCTGATCAACATCCCGATCGGGCTTATCGGCATCGTCCTGGCGACGATCTTCATCGAGGATGTGCGAGCCGAGAGCCCGGACCCGTTCGATCCGCTTGGGGCAGTGCTTGCCGGGCTTGGCATCGGTGGACTCGCGTTCGGCGGCTCCTTGCTCGGGCTCAATTTTCTTCCGACCGGCGTGGTCGTGGGCTTGATCGTGCTCGGCGCCGCCGCGGCCTATGCCTATGTCCTGCATGCGCGGCGCACTCCCGCGCCGGTGCTCGACCTCTCGTTGCTCGCCATCCCGACCATGCGCGCCGCTGTCGTCGGCGGCTTCATCTACCGCTCCGGCATCGGCGCGATGCCCTTCCTGCTGCCGCTCCTGCTCCAGCTCGGCTTCGGTCTCACGCCCTTCCAATCCGGACTGATCACGCTGTCCAACGTCGTCGGCGCCATGGGCATGAAGACGGTGATCCCGATTATTCTCCGGCGGTACGGATTCCGCCGGGTGCTGATGGTGAATGCCCTGATGAGCGCGGCGCTGGTCGCAGCGTGCGCGACCTTCACGCCGGGCGTGCCGTTCGCATGGATCGTCGGCGTGTTGATCGTCGGCGGTTTTTTCCGCTCGCTCGAATTCACGAGCCTCAACATTATCGCTTATGCGGACGTCGACAACCGCCGCATGAGCCGCGCAACCTCGCTCGTGGCAGTCGCCCAGCAGGTATCCATCTCGGTCGGCGTCGCCATCGGCGCCCTTGTAGTCGACCTGACCTTGCGGGCGCGCGGCCACTCCACGATCACGGCGGCCGATTTTCAACCCGCCTACCTCACCATCGCCGTGATCGCCGGCTGCGCTTTTTTCGTCTTTGCGCGGCTCCCTGCCGACGCCGGCGCGGAGCTCGCGCGCCGCACGCCGGCGACCGGCGCCGGAGCGACCGAGGCCACCGATCAGCGCATGGGCTGACGCGTTCCGCGAAATCCGCTCGCCAGGAGATAGAGCTCCGCCGATTCCGGCCGGCTCGCCGCGGGCTTGACGTGCTTCACATGGGAGAAATCCCGCTTGAGCGCGGCGAGTAGCGTCGCCTCGGTGCCGCCTTGCAGCACCTTACAGAGAAACGCGCCGCCCGGGGCGAGCACTTCGCGGGCGAAATCAGCCGCCGCTTCGGCGAGGGCCATCACCCTCAGATGATCGGTCGGCCTGTGGCCGGTGGCGTTCGCCGCCATATCCGAGAGCACGACGTCGGCGCTGCCGCCGAGCAAGGCCTTGATCTCGTCGCCCGCGCCGGGACCGAGAAAGTCGCGCCGGATGAATTCGACGCCGGGGGTCGGCGCCATCTCCAGGCGGTCGACCGCGACGACTTTGCCTCTGCCCTGCGCGCTGCCGATGCGTTGTGCCGCGACCTGGCTCCAGCCGCCGGGGGCGGCGCCGAGATCGACGACGCGCGCCCCCGACTTGAACAGATGATACTTCTCGTCGATCTCGATCAGCTTGAAAGCAGCGCGAGCCCGAAAACCCTCGCGCTTGGCGCGCGCCACATAAGGATCGTTAAGCTGTCGCTCGAGCCAGAGCGTCGAGGAAGCGGAGCGGTCTTTGCCCGATTTGAGGCGGACCTTGCGCGGACGCTTGCTCGGGGTGGCATGCATTTGGATCGTACGGCTCGAAACGAAACCCGTGACTAGGTGAGCGCGCCGCTTGCCCGGCCCTCCCACACGCCGTCCTCGCGCATCATCTGCACCAGCATGCCCTCGCGCAGGCCGCGGTCGGCGACCCGCAGCCGCTCGCAGGGAAAGGCGCGTCTGATCGCATCGAGAATCGCGCAACCGGCGAGCACCAGGTCGGCGCGCTCGGCGCCGATGCAGGCATTGGCGACCCGATCTTCATACCTCCAGCCCAGCAGGCGCTCGATCACGCAGCTCACTTCACCGTCGGTCATCCAGCAGCCGTCGACGCGGCGGCGCTCGTACCGTCTAAGCTCGAGATGGACGCCGGCGATGGTGGTGACCGTTCCCGACGTGCCGAGGAGGTGCACGTGATCGCCTTTTAGTCCGCCATGCTCGGCAACGAAGCCGTCCACGAACGTGGCGACCTCGGCGATCATCGCCGCGTAGATTTCGCGCGTGACCAGGTGTCCGCCGTGGCGCTCCGCGAGCGTGACCACTCCGACCGGCAGCGACGCCCAGGCCTTGATCCTCGGCAGCGGCGGCCCGCGTCCGCTCGGTGGCGAACGGTCAAGCCACACGAGCTCCGAAGAGCCGCCGCCGATGTCGAACAGGACCACGGCATCGGCGCGCGGATCGATGAGGGGCGTGCAGCCGGTCGCCGCGAGCGTGGCCTCGGTTTCACGGTCGATGATCTCGAGCTCGAGGCCCACCTCGCCGGCGATGCGGGCGCGGAATTCGGCGCCGTTCTCGGCCGCCCGACATGCCTCGGTCGCGATCAGCCGCGCCCGCGTGACGCTGCGATTGCGCATCTTGTCGCGACAGATCGCGAGCGCCGAAACCGCGCGGGCGATCGCCGCATCGCTGATGCGGCCGGAGGTCGACACGCCCTCGCCGAGGCGGATGATGCGGGAGAATGCATCGACAACGCGGAAGCTGTCGCCGGTCGGGCGGGCAACCAGGAGCCGGCAATTGTTGGTGCCGAGATCAAGCGCGGCATAGGTGACCGGTGCCTGCGCGCCGTCGGCACGCGGATAGCCGTAAGGGGAGCGTCGACCCCAGCGGGAGCGCTGTTGCGGCGCCCGCTCATGGGCAGGGTCGAGGCCGCCGGCTGCCCGGCCCTCGTCCTTCATCAAATTCCTTCCTGCCGCGCCGGAGCGTTCCCTCGCTCAACGGCCGCAGCTTGTCCGAACCAAGATCGGATCAAGTGTAACACGCGGCCTGCTCGCGCAACAGATGCGCGCTGAGCGCATGGCCCGGCGCAACATCCTTGTCGAGGCGGCTTGCGTCCTTTATCTCGAAGCCGCGCCGCCCGCTTGGTTCGACGCCGGGGGCGGCCTGATCCGTGGAGCTCATCGCCTGCGGCCGACCGGCTTGCAGGCGATCTATTAATCAAGGCATTGCTTGGATGAATCTGCAAAACGATCCGCAGGCCTTCGCCGTCATGAAATTCGGCATCGGGCAGCCGGTGCCCCGCAGCGAAGACCCCATCCTGGTGCGCGGAGAGGGCTGCTACACCGACGACGTCAAGCTCCCCGGCGAGGCCTATGCGGTCATCGTCCGCAGCCGCGTTCCCCACGGCGTGATCAAGGCCATCCACACATCCGCGGCGCGCCAGCTACCTGGCGTGCTCGGGGTCTATGCCGGTGCCGATCTCGCCGAGTACGGCACGCTCAAATGCATCGTGCCGTTCAAGAACCGCGACGGCACGCCCATGAAGCAGCCGCCGCGGCAGGCGCTCGCAACCGACAAGGTGCGCTACGTCGGCGATCCCGTCGCCTTCGTCGTTGCCGAGACGCTGCTTGAGGCAAAAGACGCCGCCGAGGCCGTCGAGGTCGAGATCGATGCCCTGCCCGCGGTGGTCCGGCCGGAGGAGGCCGCGCGTGCCGGCGCCCCGCTACTTTACGAGGAAGCGCCCAGCAATGTCGCGCTCGACTACCACTACGGCGACAGCGAACAGGTCGCGGCCGCTTTCGCCAAAGCCGCGCACGTCACACGGCTCAAGCTTGTCAACAGCCGTGTGGTCGTCAACGCCATGGAGCCGCGCGCCGCCATCGGCGTCTACGACAAGGCCAGCAGACGCTTCACTCTGCATGCGCCCTCGCAGGGCGTGTTCGGCTTGCGCGGCAACATGGCGGAGATTCTCAAAGTCGAGCCCAAGCAGCTGCGCATCGTCACCGGCCACGTCGGCGGCTCGTTCGGCATGAAGGCGGCGCCGTTCCCGGAATATGTCTGCGTCCTGCACGCCACGCGTGCGCTGGGCCGCCCCGTGAAATGGACCGACGAACGCTCGGGAAGTTTCGTCTCCGACAGCCACGGCCGCGATCATGAGCTCACCGCCGAGCTCGCGCTCGACGCCGACGGCAACTTTCTCGCTGTCCGCATCACCAACTTCGGGAATATGGGCGCCTTTCTGTCTCCGGTGGCGCCGATGCCCTCGACGATCAACGTCGTCAAGAACGTACAGAACGTCTATCGCACGCCGTTGATCGAGGTCTCCACCAAGTGCGTCTTCACCAACACCTCGCACGTCTCCGCCTATCGCGGCGCCGGCCGGCCCGAGGGCAACTATTACATAGAGCGGCTGATCGATGTGGCCGCCGCCGAGATGGGCATCGATCGCCTGGAGCTGCGCCGGCGCAACCAGATCAAGCCGCGCGAGATTCCGATCAAGACGGCCTCGGGCAGCAATTACGACAGCGGCGACTTTCCAGGCCTGTTCAAGCACGCGCTCAAGGTCGCGGACGTGAAGGGTTTCGCGCGCCGCAAACGCGAGAGCCGCAAGCGCGGAAAGCTGCGCGGGCTTGGCGTCGGAAGCTTCCTCGAGGTCACAGCGCCGCCGAGCAAGGAAATGGGCGGCATCCGCTTCGAAGCGGACGGCACGGTCACTGTCATCACCGGCACGCTCGATTACGGGCAGGGTCACGCGGCGCCGTTCGCGCAGGTGCTCAGCGACAGGCTCGGCATTCCGTTCGAGCGCGTCCGCCTCCTGCAAGGCGACAGCGACGAGCTCTTGGCGGGAGGTGGCACCGGCGGCTCGAAGTCGATCATGCACAGCGGCACCGCAATCGTGGAAGCGGCTGCCAAGGTGATCGAGCACGGCAAGCAGATCGCCTCGCACGTGCTCGAAGCCTCACCCGCCGACATCGAATTCGCCAACGGCCGCTTCGTCATCGCCGGCACCGATCGCGCGATCGGGATCGTGGACTTGGCCGCGCGGCTGCGCGCAGGACTCAAGCTGCCGGAGGGCATCCCCGCAACTCTCGACGTCCGTCACGTGAGCGAGGGCCCCGGCGCCTCCACGTATCCGAATGGATGCCACGTCTGCGAAGTCGAGCTCGATCCCGAGACCGGCGTGATCGAGGTGGTGAAATACGCCTCGGTCAATGATTTCGGCACCGTCATCAACCCGCTGATTGTCGAGGGGCAGCTGCACGGCGGCGTCATCCAGGGAATCGGCCAAGCGCTGATGGAGATGACCGTCTACGACGGCGACGGGCAATTCCTGACCGGATCTTTCATGGATTATGCGCTCCCACGCGCGAGCGATTCGCCCGAGGTCGGGGTGGTTCACCATCCGGTGCCGGCGAAGACCAACGTGCTCGGCGTCAAAGGCTGTGGCGAAGCCGGCTGCGCCGGCTCTCTCACCTGCGTCATGAACGCGATCGCCGATGCGCTCTCGCAATTCGGCATTCGCCACATGGACATGCCGGCAACGCCTTACCGGGTCTGGCGCGCGATCCAGGACGCGCGCGTCGCGCCCGCGGCTTGATCGGCCGCGCCGCATCGCAGACCGATGACCCAAGCTGCGCAAGCCCTCCCCGCCTCCCGCGCGAGCGAGAGCAAGCTCGTCACCGGCGTGTGCTTTGCCCATCTGGTGAGCCATTATTACATGCTCACCCTCGCGCCGCTGTTCGCGTTCATCCGCGCGGATTTCGGCGTGAGCTACACGGAGCTGAGCCTCGCGCTGACCGCCTTCGGCTTCGTATCAGCGGTCTTGCAGACGCCAGCCGGCTTCTTCATCGACCGCACCGGGGCGCGCATCAACTTGATCGGCGGGCTCCTATTGGGCTCCGCCGCGATCGCCGTCGCGGGTCTCGCCAATTCGTATTGGGTCTTCATCGCAATGTTCGCCGTCTTGGGGCTCGCGAACACGGTCTACCATCCTGCCGACTACGCGCTTCTTTCCGAGCGCGTGTCGCCCCGGCGCATGACCCAGGTCTTCTCGTTCCACACTTGCTCCGGCATGATCGGTTCGGCCATCGCGCCGGTGACGCTTCTGTTCCTGGAGGACGCGGTGGGATGGCGTGGCGCTTTTCTCTGCTCGTCGGTACTCGGCGTTGTCGCGGCGCTCTTTCTTGCGGTGCAGGCAGAGCCGCCGATCGTGCGCCCGGCCCACGCGAAATCCCACGGCGCCGAAGCCGTCAGCGCGTCCGCCGACGGATGGCGGCTCCTCCTTTCGCCGCCGATCCTGCTCAACCTCATCTTCTTCGTCGTGCTGTCGATGGTCGGCGGCGGCCTCAATCAGTATCTGGTGGTTGGGCTCGCCGCCCTCTATGCGACGCCGCCCGGACTCGCCAATACCGCGCTCACCGGGCTTCTGACGATGAGTGCGATCGGGGTCCTGCTCGGCGGAGCGCTCGCGGGGCGCACGGCGCGGCACAATCTCGTGGCCTGCGCCGGCTTGCTGGTGACGGGCGCCGCCAGCACCTTCATCGCTTTCGTGGATCCAGGCGCGCTCCTGCTCGTGCTCGTCACGTCGCTGAGCGGTCTCGCGAGCGGCATGGCCATGCCCTCGCGCGACATGATCGTGCGCTCGGTCACGCCCCCGGGCTCGTTCGGAAAAGTGTTCGGCTTCGTGACCACGGGCTTTCATATCGGCGGCATGGTGGCACCGCTGATTTTCGCCCAGTTCCTCGACCACGGATATCCGCGCGCGGTTTTTCTCTACGTCGCCGCCTGCGCGGTCATCGCCATTGCCACCGTCGCCTTTGGTATGTCGGGGCGCCGCACGGCGTAAGCGGGGCTGCCGCCACGATCGCTGCGGACGTTTGCGCCCTTGCGGCTTGGAAATGGTTGCAAGATGCCCTAGATGTCTGCCGGCGAGGACGCGGCCTCGGCCAGCGAAAGACAATGCGCACCGCGGCCTCCCTGAAGCTCGCGTCTTCGCAGGTGGGGGATAGTTCAATGGTAGAACAGCGGACTCTGACTCCGTTAATCTAGGTTCGAATCCTAGTCCCCCAGCCAGCGCAGAAACCCTTATTTCATCGGCATTACTTGCATTTCGAGCGGTACGTTAGCCGCCACGACTCCATGTCACGTATGTTGTAATATATCCCATTGAATTTCAGTATGTTAGGATCAGCTCGGCTAGTCGATACAACACGGACGTGACATGAAGAGCAACGACAACTGGACCCGGCAACGCCGCGCGGATGCGCTTCGGCGCCTTCGTGACAAGCAGAGAAAACAGGACGCCAGGATCCTCACCTTGATCCATGAGCTGGTGAGACATCAGGTGGACTATCGGGTCGAGGAGCTTCACAGCTTTCCTCGGCCGAAAAGCGCTACCACTGCCACGTTCAAGGCGCTGCGCACCGAGTTACAGCATCGGTGGATTGCCGAATACGTGGCGCACTTCAAGCGGTACGGGTCGACACGAGGAAAAAGAATGATGAAGAACATCGCGTCAGACGCCGTAAAGGAATTCGGCGTCGATGAACGAACCGTCTATACGGCTTGCAAACACAATCGCCGCATCGTTCCGCAAGTGTGACACCCGTGACGGTGTGACACCTGGTTCACGACACCCCGCCTCACACGCATTATAGGGACTGAAGCGAAATCTGATTTCGTTTCATGAAGCGAATTCAAATTTCGCTGCATTCTTTCATTGTTTCGCGCCTGATCCAATTCGATTATGTGAAAGGTCGCCCACTCGTAATGAGGGTCGACCATGGCCAAACAAATTGAAGACGCTCTCGACGTTCTCCACGGCGTGAAAGAGATCGCCGCATTCCTGCGGCTCCCCGAGCACAAATGCCACTATCAAATTTCGCGGGGTTGGTGGCCCATCATCCGGCGCGGCAAGCTAATCCTGGCGCGCAAGAGTGAGCTCACGTCCGCCGCCTCGGTCTCCAAACCGTTGGAGAAGGACGAGGCGAGCAGATGATCGACGACCTCGACATCCCTCCCTTCCTCCACATCTCGCAAGAGCGTCGCGCGGCCGCCTGGGCCGCCTATGTCGCGCCCCGACGCGCGCAGAATCATGCGCTCGGTGATCGCGGTCCCGGCTCGGTGGCGCGACGGTTGGGCTTTCCGGAGAATCCCAAAGACGCAGAAACTCGCGCTGCTCTCTCCGCGCGTGAAGCGGCCGAACGCCTTGCAAAACGTGAAGCGAGTCTAATGCGGTTGGCGGAGTGGAAAGAGAGCACGCGCGCCGAGCAAGCTGAAATCGAAGAGGTGAAGGCACGAGTATGCGCTGTTCAGGAATTTGAGAATTCGCGCTCAGCGCGAGTGCCGCCGGGGGCTTCCCGGTAGCGCAACGGCCGGACTGCGATCCGGCCGCTGCAAGTTGGAGATTGCGATGCAGTCTATATACGTCGACGGGGACGCCCCCCGCAAGCCGTCAGCAGAAAATGGGCACCTATGGCCTCTGACTCCTGAGGCCAAAGCCCTGCTTGAAAAGCCGGCCCGCCCGCAAGGCGGTACGGCGCACAGGCACGGATGGACCGAACAAGTTCGGCTCCTTCGCACAACGCTGGCCGCGGTTCATGCCGCGTGTCCCCACAATGTGCGGGGTGATCGGGAATCGGTCGTGCTCGAGATTATGGAGTTCGCTCCCGATCTCGACCCGCGGGCGGTTCATCTGCTGCGGCTAATGTTCAAAATTTTGTGGCGGCTCTCCGGCAACGGAAGCCGGCGCCGTCACTAACTCGTGTACGCGCGCAAATATGTTGACGGCAACCGCCTGCGCGTCGAGGTGGAGCGCTCATACGAGAAGTGGATCGGCGAGCGCACTGTCCCGCCTGCCGGTGCGGCCGGCGATCAAGAGCCGGACGAAGAGGATAAGTGGGAAAGCGTCAACAAGAACGGTATTCCGAATCCGACCTGCACTAACGCGCGCCGCGCCCAGCGAGCGCTCGGAATCAGGTGCCGCTATGACGTCTTCCACGACAAGGTGCTGGTCGAAAGCAAAGGCATCAAGCCGCGCGTAGATCTTGATCATACAGTGTTGGCCCTGCGGTCAAAAATCCACAAGGCGTACAAATTCGATCCGGGCAGCGTAAACACGCGAGACGCCATCCTTCAATTAGCCCTCGAAAACGAATTTGATCCGGTGGCCGACTATCTCGATGCGCTGGACTGGGACGGCGCGCCGCGGCTGGAGCGTTGGGCTGTTACCTACTTGGGCGCCGACGATACCGAACTCAATCGCGAATTTGGCC
>WNFR01000752.1_pt1 | contig 33264 bp, 27 predicted proteins | sample 5400221 | NCBI WGS metagenome assembly WNFR01 (sample SAMN13153357, study PRJNA577476) | soil metagenome | isolation source: 40 cm soil under Madrone tree | place: USA:California | collected 2016-06-14
GTTCCCCGAACCTAGACGCGCATCAACGAAGAAGTCTGTGAAAGGCTATAGCATCGGCGCGACAGGTGTGTCGTGGAGATGCGTGCGCCGGCCCAGAGCAAAGGAAATGTCATCCAGCGCCAATGGGAGATGCTGCGCGCCATGCGCGTACGCTAAGGAAGGACCGCGATGAGACAAGGCTTACAGGACATTCCCGTGTTCTATTCGGAACACATGCTGGCCGAGACCGACTCATTCAGTCCGAGCGCGAGTAAGCCTCGGCATGTTCTCGCCGGCTGGCAAGAAGCGGGGCTGCCGATCGCCGTGCACCCGTTCGCCCCGGCCTCAGAACTCGACTTGTGCCTGGCGCATGATGCGGTCTATGTGCGCGGCATCTTGGAAGGCATGCTTCCCAACGGTTTTGGCAATACCTCGCCGGAGGTCGCCCGCTCCCTGCCCTACACGACGGGGGCAATGATTGCGGCCGCTCGCGCGTCACTGACGGCCGGCTGCGCTTGTGCGCCCGTGAGCGGCTTTCATCACGCTCACTATGATTCGGCGGGCGGATACTGCACGTTCAACGGTCTCGTGATCACGGCCCAGAGACTGCTCGCGGAAGCACTGGTGCAGCGCGTGCTGATCCTGGACTGCGACATGCACTATGGCGATGGCACCGATCAGATACTGGAACGGCTCGCGATAGGGGAGTCAGTCACCAACACGAGCTTCGGCCGCTGGTTCCATCAGCCGTCCCATGCCGGCGCCTACCTGCAACGTCTGCGCGAAACCGCTGCCCGCTTTGACTCTTATGATTTGGTGCTCTATCAAGCGGGAGCCGATGTGCATGTGGACGATCCGCTGGGCGGCGTATTGACAACCGAACAGATGATCGAGCGCGACCGCATCGTCTTTGACGCCGCCCACGCGAGTGAAACACCGATCGCGTGGGATTTGGCGGGGGGTTATCAGGAACCGTTGGCGAAGGTCGTCGGCTTGCATGTGAATACGCTGCGCGAATGCGTAAAGGCATTTGCGACACGGGGGCGGACGGTGATAAATGAACCTTGAAAGCATGATCATCACACAATCGTTCCGCAGTCATCCGACGGCCCTTAGAAGAGAATTCTCGCCTTAAGCTGGTGAAGTCGTTCCTGGACTATCCAAGGCCGAGGACGACTTTGTCGACAGTCACGCGGCGTCTCAACGGACGAGTGAATTGGTGTTGGGACGTTCAGGGATGATCAACACGGGCCAACGAGCGATGGCGACACCCGGTGGCCAGCTGGGATTCTATTGCCCTTTCCCTGCGTCAGAATCCGAGATCGAGAATCTTTCCGTCGAAATTGCCGCCAAGCAATTGCGTAGCTTTGGCCAAGTCCTCTGTCGCAACTCCCGAGAGGTAGCCGTCAATGATCCGCTGGTAATTGCTGATCAGGCCTTCCTTGTCCTTCGAAAGACGCATGAATTCGAAGCCTTCCGCGTGCAGGCCCTTCTGCTGAAACGGAATGTTCGAATAGTCCTGCCGCGGGATCGGCGGGAAATCCTGGCTGTCGTATGGCAGGATGGTCGGCGCTAACGGTGTTTTCGGCTCGTGCCCTGCGGCGGCGAAGGTGAGCGACCAGATCTCGAACAGGCAGCTCTCGGGGCCGAGCGGCCGGATGCGGTAGGACGACATGCTGGAGAAGAACGGCAGCAGGAAATAGTGCGGGAATAGGAACTCCACGGCATTGACCGGATCGGAAACCGCGACGGCGTTCAGGTCCGGCACCGGCTCGCCCTTTGCCCTCAGTTGCTTCGTAATCTGATCCTGGACGATCCCGTACCACATGGGCACAGCCTTCACCGGGTCTTGAGGCAAATCGACATCGAGAAGCTGGCGCGCGATGGGCAGCTCTTTGGCGTGAACCATGCCGGCCATGCCGGCACTCAGCAACTCCAACTGGTCAAATTGCTGCTGGATGTTCTGGCGTGTGGTCAAGTTTGGATTGACGGGCTCGCCGATGCCGCCGGTTTCCTGCCCGTACATCGAGTTGTAGAGCGATGGGCAGGCCCTCTGCAGCTGCGGGTGCGTCCTCATCACGTGGTAGCCCTCCATGAAGGCCTCCATCGCGATCTTCCAATTCGCAGGCAGGACAGTGGCGTACCACCATTCCGAGCGCAGCTTGCCCACGCCATGGGCCTCGAGCCGGTCGGCCACGGATCCGATGCATTCGCGAAAGGAAGGCGCGCCATCATCGAAGTTGATGAAAGCGCAGCCGCCCCACAATTCGACGCGGCAGGGCTTGAGCGCCAGGTCGGCTTTGTCCAGCTGTCGCTCGTCGAAGAGGTGCTTGCCGTAGACGAAGGTGTTCTCGCCGTCCATGTTATAGCGCCAACCGTGAAACGGGCAGATGAATCCCTGCGTTTGGCAATTCCCATGGCCCCCATGTACCAGTTGCACGCCACGGTGGCGGCACGCGTTGTGAAAGGCCTTCACGCCTCGCTTGGTCCTCACGACGATGACGGACTTGTCGAGGATGGTGTATTCGACCCAGTCGCCGACATTTGGGATTTGCTCCAGCCGGCAGGCCATCTGCCAGACATGCGGCCACAAGCGCTCGCACTCGAGCTCGTAGAATTTCTCGTCGAAGTAGCGTCGCGCGGGGATGCGCTCCGGATCCGTGACTCGAAAAGGAATTTCTGCCGTGGCTGCGGTTTGCAATTGGGTCATCGGGGGACTCCGGGCGACAACATTGGCAGGCGAGGGTAATGCTATTCCGCAAAACGTCGATTGCGCAACCACCGTGTCACGAGCTTCGGCCGCTGGTTCCATCGGCCATCCGATGCCGGCGCCTACCTGCAACGTCTGCGCGAAACCGCTGCGCGCTTTGACTCTTATGATTTAGTGCTCTATCAGGCGGGAGCCGACGTGCATGTCGCCGATCCTCTGGGCGGCGTATTGACAACCGAACAGATGATCGAGCGCGACCGCATCGTCTTTGACGCTGCCCGCGCGAGTGAAACACCGATCGCATGGGATTCGGCCGGCGGTTATCAGGAACCGTTGGCGAAGGTCGTCGCCTTGCACGTGAATACACTGGGCGAATGTGTAAAGGCATTTGGGACACGAGGGCGGACGGTGATAAATGAAGCTTGAAAGCATGATCATCACACCAATCGCTCCGCAGGCACTACCGGCATCGCCACTCCTCAACACTACGCGGTCCTTTTATCAGGTTCTTACCCTGCCGGCGCCGCTCGCGGGTATGGAGTATCCGAAGGAAAATTGGCCTTGGACCGATTTACAGGCAGCAGGGTTTACAAGAGGCTGATAAATCGTGGTGGATTTGTGTCCAACGGCTATGTGCACTGAGAAAGTGATCGCATCCGGGCGCACCGGCTTGCACGGCCCGTGGTTGGGTGTATCTTCTAATATGGTCTCAGTTGATGCCGCCTTGGATGCGTTATTAAATAATTATGGCCTGCTGCGTTCTCATCATGGCATTCATCGCCCAGCTGTTCGCCCTACGCCGCAGGGTTCGCCGGGCCCTTGGCTTGCCGGTGGGTGATTGGTACGACGACGAGCCCCAGCCCAGCGCATTCTCGGTCTGGGGAGAGAAATTGCGGGGCTTGATGCGCAATGGCATGGCGCGGGCGGTTCTAGCGTCCCTGGTCGCCGCCGAGATCACGTTCGTCGTGGTTGCGGCGCCGGGCGGACAGGGGCTGATCGCCGAGCACCGCGTCCACGCCCGGCAGGCATGGGAGGCTGTGCAAGCCTTCGGCGCATATGTTGATCTGTCGTCGCTTTGGTGTAAGACCGCCGACAAGGCTCCCACCAGCAAAGGTCGCGGGTCGCGGTAGCGCGCAGTCGGTGACCAGGCCCGCTATAGGCTTCCCAGCTGTTTTCCGCAAGATGTTAACCGCCGCCGGACACTATATTCGCCCTGGCCTGGTCGACACGGATGACGCCGCCGTTAGCCGCCCGGCGAAGACGCGAGTATGCCCCAACTAGAATCTTGCATCGCAACAGGCTCCGCATCGTTCCTCGCTGCCCGGGCCGCGATGCTGGATCAGATTGCCCGCATCCGCCAACTGGAGGAGCGCACGCGGAATGCGTCCGCCGCATCAAAGGCGCGGTTCGATCGCCGCGGCCAGGTGCTGCCGCGCGAGCGGCTGGCGCTGCTGCTCGACCCGGGGACGCACTTCCTAGAACTCAGCACCTTGACCGGATACCGCCTCGACAATCCCGATCCCGAGAAAAGCGTGCCGGGCGGCGGAGTCGTCGCCGGGATCGGCTGGGTTGCGGGCACGCGATGCATGGTATTCGTCAACGACAGCGGCATCGACGCCGGTGCGCTGCAGCCGCGCGGCCTCGACAAGCAGCTGCGCGTCCAGGAGATCGCACTTGAGAACAAGCTGCCCTACGTACAATTGGTCGAGAGCGCAGGAGCGAACCTGCTCGCGTACCGCGTCGAGGAGTTCGTGCGCGGCGGCAATCTATTTCGAAACCTCGCGCGCATCTCGGCGGCCGGGCTCCCGGTCATCACCGTCGTTCACGGCTCATCGACCGCCGGCGGGGCGTATCAGACCGGCCTCTCGGACTACATCATCATGATCCGCGGCCGCTCGCGCGCATTCCTCGCCGGCCCGCCGTTGCTGCTCGCGGCCACCGGCGAAGTCGCGACCGAGGAGGAACTGGGGGGCGCCGAGATGCACACCGGCATCTCGGGTCTCGGCGACTATCTCGCCGAGGATGACCGCGATGCGGTGCGAATCGCGCGCGAGCTGGTCGGCAAGCTCGAATGGAATCGTAGCCCCTCGGCCGCAGCGGTGTGCGTGCGGCCGCCGCGCTTCGATCCGGAGGATCTGCTAGGGATCATGCCTCTCGATCCGAAGCGACCGGTGGACATGCGGGAGGTGATCATTCGCATCGTTGATGACTCCGATTTTCTCGAGTTCGGCGCGCGCTACGGATCCGCCACCGTCTGCGGCAATGCCAAGATCGACGGGCATGCGGTCGGCATCGTCACCAACAATGGCCCGATCGATTCGGCCGGGGCAACCAAGGCCACGCATTTCATCCAGGCCTGCTGCCAGGCCAAGGTGCCGATCCTCTACCTGCAAAACACCACCGGGTACCTGGTCGGGCGGGCGCACGAGGAGGCGGGAATCATCAAGCATGGATCGAAGATGATCCAAGCCGTCACCAACGCCACGGTGCCGCAGATCACGATCTACTGTGGTGCGTCCTTTGGCGCCGGCAACTACGGCATGTGCGGGCGGGGCTTCCATCCGCGCTTTTGCTTCGCGTGGCCGAACGCCAAGACCGCGGTGATGGGCGGTGAACAGGCGGCGCGCACGATGACGGTGGTGACCAAGGCGGCGCGCAAACGCAAGGGCCATGACGTCGACGAGCAGCGCATGGCGGAACTCGAACGCAGCATCATCGACAACTTCGACGGCCAGATGGACGTGTTCACCACGAGTGCGCACGTGCTCGATGACGGCGTCATCGATCCGCGCGATACCCGCAACGTCTTAGGGTTCGTGCTTTCCGTGTGCCGGGACGCCGGGACCCGCGAGCTGCAGGCGATGCAGTTCTCGGTCGCGCGACCTTAAGACCGGCCGCAGGCGACATCCGATGTCCTCGACACCCTTCTTGAAAATCCTGATCGCCAACCGCTCCGAGATCGCGGTCCGCATCGCCCGCACCGCCCGCGCCATGGGCTACCGGACCGTGGCGGTGTACTCGGATGCGGACGTGCGGGCCGTGCACACGACGGTGACGGACGAGGCCGTCCACATCGGCGGCGCGGCTTCGAGCGACTCCTACCTTCACATCGCACGCATCATCGCCGCCGCGCGCCGCGTGGGCGCCGATGCGATTCATCCGGGCTACGGGTTCCTCTCCGAGAACGCCGCCTTCGCATCGGCGTGCCGGGACGCCGGCATCGTCTTCATCGGGCCGTCGCCTGAGGCGATTGCGGCGATGGGCGACAAGGGCACCGCGAAGCGCCTCATGCTCGAGGCCGGCGTTCCGTGCATTCCGGGCTACAACGGCGCCGCTCAGGAGGATGCGCAGCTGCTCGAGCAGGCGCGGATCGTCGGTTTCCCGGTGATGATCAAGGCGGCCGCCGGCGGCGGCGGGCGCGGCATCCGGCGGGTTGCCTCCGAGGAGGAGTTCGCGGCGGCCCTGCGCAGCGCCCGGTCCGAGGCGGCCGGCGCATTTGGCGACTCGCGCGTCATCTTGGAGAAAGCCATCAGCGCGCCCCGTCACGTCGAGGTACAGGTCTTCGCCGATCGTCACGGCAATGTGATTCATCTCGGCGAGCGCGACTGCTCGGTGCAGCGCCGTCACCAGAAGGTGATCGAGGAAGCCCCGTCGCCGGCCGTGAGCGCAACTCTGCGCGAGACGATGGGCGCGGCAGCCGTGAAGGCGGCTACCGCCATCGGCTACGAGGGTGCGGGCACGATCGAGTACCTGCTCGATGCGGACGGCCGCTACTACTTCATGGAAATGAACACCCGGCTGCAGGTCGAGCACCCGGTCACCGAGGCGATCACCGGTCTCGACCTCGTGGAGCTGCAGTTGCGCGTCGCGGCCGGGGAACGATTGCCGATCCGCCAGCAGGATGTGACCTTCTCCGGCCACGCGATCGAGGTTCGACTCTGCAGCGAGGACGCCGAGGAAGGCTTCGCGCCGCAGAGCGGGCGCATGTATCTGTGGACACCGTCGCCCGGCGTGCGGGTCGAGCACGCGCTCGTATCGGGTTCGGAAGTTCCGCCGTACTATGACTCGATGATCGCCAAGGTCATTGCGGGCGGCCGCACGCGCGATGATGCGCGGCGGCGCCTCCTCATGGCGGTGGAGGACTTCGTCGCGTTCGGTCCGCGCACGAATCAGGGATTCCTCGCGAACTGCCTGCGCCACCCGGTGTTCGCTGACGGCGGCGCGACCACGGACTTCATCGACGGCGAGATCGACCAGCTGCGCGGTGCCGACCCAGCCCACGCCCATCGAGTGCGTGTGCTCGGGGCGCTGTTGCTACAGCTCACCGACCTGCCGGCGGCGGGCGAAGCGAGGTCTGGCATCATGCCGCGACTGTCGGTCACGACGCGGTTCGAACTCGATGGGCAGCTGGTCGCGGCGGACGTCGAGGGATCCTTTGCCGACCGCTGCCGGGTCGCTCTCGAGGGCGGCACCAGCGAGGTGTCGGTGCTCGGCGTCGAAGGCCACCGCGCACGCGTCGTGTGCGATGGACATCGCCAGGACATCGCGTTCGTCCAGGCGGACGATGAGCTGCTGTTCCTCCATGCCGGCCGGGTGCATCGCGTCCAGGATCAGCGGCTCTTGCCGCTGGCCCGCGTCACGGCGGGCAAGGACGGCCGGATTCGCGCCTCGATGACCGGACGGGTCGTGGCGCTGCACGCCGCGGTCGGCGCGCACGTCGAGGCCGGGCAACCGGTTCTCACCATCGAAGCGATGAAGATCGAGCACACCCAGATGGCCCCGATTTCCGGGGTGCTCACGCATCTGCACACCGAGCTCAATCAGCAGGTGACGGCCCACCGGATCGTGGCCGAAATCGCCCATGACCCTGCGGGAGAGTCGGATCTCACGAAGACTTCGGGCAGCGCGGGAGGCAAGCCGTGAACGACAGTGAAGTACTCCACGAGCGCCGCGGGCCGGCCTTGTGGATCACGATCAATCGACCGGCACGCCGCAATGCGCTCACCGACGAGGTGCTCGAGGGAATCGCGCGCGGCTACGACTCCGCCGAGACCGATTCGGAGGTGCGCGTCATCGTCCTCACCGGCAGCGGGGACAAGGCATTCTGCGTCGGCGCCGATCTTGCGCCCGGGCGCAATTTTGCCTTCGACCACGGGCGGCCGACCACGCCCTACGCGGATCTCGCGCGCAGAGTGCGATCCGCGCGGGTCCCCTCGATTGCGCGCGTCAACGGTATGTGCATGGCGGGCGGCATGGGACTGCTCGGCATGACTGACCTCGCGATCGCCGCGTCGAGCGCGGTGTTCTGCCTTCCCGAGGTGCGCATCGGTCTCTTTCCGATGCAGGCGTGCGCGCTGCTGCAGGATCTCGTCCCGCGGCGCGTGCTGCGCGAGTGGAGCCTGTGCGGCGACCGCTTCGATGCGGCCGCGGCGCTGCGTGCCGGGCTCGTGAATGCGGTGGTTGCCCCCGACGCGCTGGATGCGGCGGTGGAGAGTTTCGTCGACCGGCTCACCGCCGGCTCGCCGCTGGCGATGCGCCGCGGGTTGTGGGCGCTGCGGCGCATGGAGGACTGCGGGTTCGACGACGCGCTCGCCTTCGGCGAGGCCCAAATCGGCCTTGCGGCACTCACCGAGGATGCACGCGAAGGCATCGCGGCATTCAACGAGAAGCGCCCCCCGCGCTGGGTCGTGAAATGACCGAGGGGACCCGCAGCTCGAAGATCGTGCGCATCGGCGGAGCCTCCGCATTCTGGGGCGACAGCGTCTGCGGGCCGATCCAACTGGTCGAGCGCGGTGAAATCGATTATATCGTGTTCGACTATCTCGCCGAGACGACGATGGCCGTACTCGCGGCGGCACGCCTGAAAAATCCGGACGCCGGATATGCGACCGATTTCGTCGAGATCGCCATGCGCAGCGTGCTGCGCGAAGCGGCGGGCAAGCGGATCAAGGTGCTGGCGAACGCGGGCGGCATCAACCCGGAGGCGTGTCGTCGCGCGCTCGCCGCGCTGGCCGCGGAACTCGGGGTAAAGCTGGGCGTGGCGGTGGTCGAAGGCGACGACGTCAACGCGCGCTTGCCCACGCTCGGCGCAACGCTCGCCGACGGCGTGACGCCGGCCATGATCCCCGCAAACACGCTGAGTGCGAACGCGTATCTCGGCGCACTGCCGATTGCGCGCGCACTCGCCCAAGGAGCCGACGTCGTCATCACCGGGCGGTGCGTCGACAGTGCGTTGACGCTCGGCCCGTTGATCCACGAATTCGGCTGGCGCAGCGAGGACTACGATCGGTTGGCGGCCGGCAGCCTTGCAGGACACATCATCGAGTGCGGCTGTCAGGCGACGGGCGGCCTGTTCACGGACTGGCAGGACGTGCCCGACTGGGCGGATGCGGGCTATCCCATCATCGAATGCGCCAGCGACGGCAGCTTCGTTGTCACCAAGCCGCCGAACACCGGCGGTCTCGTCCATCCGCTCGCGGTCGCCGAGCAGCTGGTGTATGAGATCGGCGACCCGGCCGCCTACGTGCTGCCGGATGTCGTGTGCGACTTTTCCGGCGTCGAGATCACAGCGGCCGGCCCCGAGCGGGTGCGCGTCAGCGGCGCACGCGGACGTGCACCGACGGATCGCTACAAGGTGTCCGCCACCTATCGTGATGGCTTTCGGTGTTCGGGCACGATGATCATCATCGGCCGCGATGCATCCGCCAAGGCGCGGCGCACCGGCCGCGCGATCCTGGATCGCATGCGCGGGCTGCTCGCGCGCGCCGGCCTTGCGTACTTCGGCCAGGAGTTGATCGAAGTGATCGGCGCCGAGACCATGTACGGTCCGCATGCCCGCTCGCCCGGGCCGCGCGAGGTGATGATGCGCGTGACGGTCACGCACCCGGATCGCCGCGCGCTCGAGATGTTCTCGCGCGAGATTGCGCCGTCCGGCACCTCGTGGTCGCCCGGAACGACGATGCCTGCCGGCGGGCGACCCTCTCCGTCGCCGCTCGTCAAGCAAGTGAGCTGCCTGATCCCGAAGGCCGCCGTGCAGGCGCTGGTGCGCTTCGAGGATGAGATCATTCCCGTCGCGGTACCGGCGGGATCGCCTGCCGGCTCCGAGGAGGGTCCGGGGGATGCCGAAGTTCCGATGGGACCGGCCGGGGTGGTCGCGGTGCCACTGGCGACGATCGCGTGTGCGCGCAGCGGCGACAAGGGTGACCGGTCGAACATCGGCGTGATCGCGCGCCGGCCTGAATACCTGCCGCTGATCCTCGCGCAGGTGACGCCGGCCGTGGTCGCGAACTATTTTGCGCACCTCATCCAAGGACCCGTGCGCCGCTACCGGCTGCCCGGAATCCACGGCTGCAATTTCGTCCTCGACGGCGCCCTGGCGGGCGGCGGCACCACCTCGCTCCGGCTCGACCCGCTCGGCAAGGGAATGGCACAGATGCTGCTCGACCTTGAGGTCCGCGTCCCGGCGGCGTGGTCGGCTTCAGCGCGCCCCGCCGGTTGATCGCGGCGGAGAGGCAGAGAATCCGTCACGGCGCGGGTCCTGCCATCGCGAACCCCGGGTTTCCTGCCAATGCGTCGGCGATGTCGGCCGACAGGGTGGGAGAGGTTTCCGGCAGCGCAGCGATCACGCGGCGCTCGGGGTCGAGCACGTACAACACCGCCGTGTGATCCATCGCGTAATTGTCGCCCGAAATGATGCGCTTCTCGGCCCGGGCGCGAAATGCCTTGACCGCCTGCGCCACGGCGGCGGGGTCACTCACACTGCGGATGCGCGAGTCGAAGTTCTCGACGTAGGTTCGCAAGCGGTCGGCCGTGTCCCGCGCCGGGTCAATGGTGACGAAGATCGGGACCACGCGCGCCGCGCCAGCCCCGAGTCGCTCGAGCGCTTGGTGCACCGCAAGCAGGGTCGTTGGGCAGACGTCCGGGCAGTACGTATAGCCGAACGCGACCAAGAGGAAGTGCCCGCGGGGTGCCTCCGGGGCGGGCGAGGCGGCGGAGTCGAGCCTGCTGGTAAACGCGGCGTCCACCCGTTCGCCGCGGTGCAGGGTCAGTGCATCGCCGCCCGAGGTGCGAAGCCACACGGCGAACACGGCCCCCGCGGCGATGCCAACCGGCACCCCGAGATACCGCCACCAGCGTGTGGGTCGGCCGCTCAGCACACTCCCCAGAAACTCATGCGCGTCGCGCGAACGGGATTAGTATGACACGGGGGTCTTGCGGATCGAGCGCGTCTCGACCGCGGTGCGATGGGCCGGCACGCCGCGCCTGCCGACTTAGCTAATCCGCACAAGCCCTGAGGAAGCGCCTCCGTTACTGTCCAGAGTTGGACCCGTGTCGAAGAGGTTCCTTGCATGCAGATTCAGGCCGCCGTTTGCCGCGAGAAAGGCTCGTTCACGCTCGAGCCGGTCGACCTCAGCGAGCCTCAGGCGGAGGAGGTCCTCGTCAAGATCGTCGCCTCCGGCATGTGCCACACCGATCTTGCGGTCCGGGACCAGCACTTACCGCTGCCGTTGCCGGCGGTGCTCGGCCACGAAGGGGCGGGCATCGTCGTGAGAGCCGGTGCCGGGGTGTCCAAGGTGAAACCCGGCGACCATGTCGTGCTGAGCTATGGATCCTGCGGCAAGTGCGCCAACTGCCTATCCGGACGGCCCGCGTACTGCGCGGAGTTCATCGCCTACAACGTCGGCACGCGCCGGCCCGACGGATCGTGCACGCACCAGCAGCACGGCAAGGCCATCACGGGTGCTTTCTTCTACCAGTCCTCGTTCGCCACCTACGCGTTGACCCACGTGCGCAATGTCGTCAAGGTCGCCGACGACCTGCCGCTCGATGTGCTCGCGCCGCTCGGATGCGGTATTCAGACCGGGGCGGGCGCGGTGTTCAATTGCCTGCGCCCCCAGGCGGGCAGTTCGATTGCGATCTTCGGAGCGGGGGCCGTCGGCCTGTCGGCCGTCATGGCCGCCAGAGTCGCAGGCTGCGCGGTGATCGCCGCCGTCGATGTGCAGGACAGCCGCCTCGAGTTGGCGCGCGAGTTCGGCGCGACCAGCGTCATCAACGCGAGGACGGCGGACTCGGTCGCGGCCATCCGCGAGATCTCCGGCGGGGGTGTCGACTCGGCGGTGGAGGCGACGGGCATTCCATCGGTCATGACGCAGGCGTTCGACTCGCTGAACGGCACCGGCACCGTCATCGTACTGGGCGTCGCCCCGGCCGGAGCGACGGTCAGCGTCGATGCCGCGAGCCTGCTTGGCGGCAAGAAGCTGCGTGGCGCGATCGAAGGGGAGAGCGTCCCGGAGGTGTTCATTCCGCAGCTCATCGCACTTTGGAAAGCCGGTAAATTTCCGTTCGACCGGCTCGCGAAGTTCTATTCGTTCGGCGAGATCAACCAGGCGGCGCACGATTCGGAGTGCGGCCTCGCGATCAAGCCCATCATCCGCATGCCCGCCTGAGGAGAAGTGAATATGAATGCCACGATCCTGGAAAAGGAAGGCGAGGACATCGTGCCGATCGGGACAAAGGGGCCGGTCACGGCGTACCTTCACCGCCGCAACGCCGTCCTGTATGCGCTGCTCTGCGTCGTGGCCTACACGCCGGGCTGGCTGCAGCTCGGTGCCGAATGGCAGGCCGCGGGCTTGGGGCTGCTGGCGCCGGGGGTGGGTTTCGTCGCCGCCGGCGGCTGGTGGGTGCTTTTATTCCCCGTGACGCTCGGTCTCTTCTGGCTCGCAGTGGTGGCGTGGTTCTGGTGTGGCATGGTGGTCGCACCGCTCTCGATCTGGCTCGGCTCGGCGGCACTCGCGGGCGCGGCGACCGGCCAGGCAATCTGGGCACCGGCCGTGTATGTCGCCCCGGCATGCGCCTTCGCCATCTTCATGGTGTTTCAGTACCGCGGCCTCAAGCGGCGGCAGCGGGACCGCGCGGCCCATGCGCTGCGCCAGACGTTCTTCCCCGAGTCGCTCGCCGAAGTACAGCAGAAGGTTGCGTTAGAGCCGGTGCCGGGCGAGCGGGAACTCGATCCCGATCAGATCGCCGCGGTCCGCTACGTGCTCGAGCGCGCACTGCAGCCGATCGACGGCTTCAAGGGCTTCACCATCATCGATCAGTTCCAGCCCGCGGCGCTCCGCTACCAGATCAATCACATGGGTTTCGCCTTGGGGCTGGTCCAGGCGCACTACACACCGAATTTTCACGGCTACCTGATCGAGGCACAGCGCAATCTCATCGAGAAATATCGAGTACCCCGCGTCTGGAAGTACTGGGTGTACGAGTCGATGTGGGGACACTTCAACTTCACCCGCCATGATCCCGTGGTCCGCGACAACATCATGCTGTCCGGCTGGTTCGGCATGCACGTGGGACAGTACACGCTCAACACGGGCGATCGGCGCTATGCCGAGCCGGGGAGCCTCACCTTCAAGCTCAACGACCGCAAGGTCTACCCACACGATCTACACACGGTCGAGAGCGCCGTGGTCAAGAACTTCGAACACAACCGCTTCACGCTCTTCCCCTGCGAACCGAACTGGGTCTACCCGATCTGCAACATGTACGGTCTCTCCTGCCTCGCGGCTCACGACGCGGCCTTCGGTACGCAGCACGTCGCGAAGATCTACCCTAAGTGGCGCGAGAAGCTGCGCACGGAATTCACGGACCTCAAGGGCAGCATCGTCGGCCTGCGCTCGAAATGGACGGGGCTCGAAATGCCGTTCTACACGGGCGAAGCCGGCTTCGCGTTCTTCGCCAATATCTTCTCGCGCCCGTTCGCGCAGCGGCTCTGGGCCGTCGGCCGCAAGGAACTCGGCTTCTGCCTCGCGACGGATGCGGAAGGCAGGCCGCGCCTCTCGCTACCGGCCGATCTGCTGCCGTTTCTCGACAAGATCGACCCGGGTCACTACAAGCCTGGCGTGCTGTTCGCGTACGTCGCGGTCATCATGTGTGCGCGCGAGTTCGGCGACGACGATCTGGCCGAGGCCACGCTGCGCTCGATGGAGCAGGATTGCGGGCGTACGATGGAGAATGGGGTCTTGAGCTACCGCAAGGGATCATGCCTCGCGAACGTCTGGGGCGTCGAGGCGCGCCTCATGCGGACCGGGGACTTCCGCAACTCCTTCGTCAAGGGTCCGCCAAAGTCGGCGCTCGCGGGACCGATCCTGGTCGCGGCGACCTACCCGGACGTGCTGGTTGCAAAGGCGTTCAGCCGCGGTCAAGACCTCGAGCTCGTGCTCTACAACGGCAAGGCACCCGGTCCGCAGCAGCTCGGAATCGAGCGCCTGAAGAACGGTGCGACGTATCGCGTCACCGGTGCCGCGGTGCCGACCCTCACCGCCGACGCGCAAGGTCGGGCCACACTCTCGGTGCAACTCGATGGACGAACGGCTGTCCGGCTCGATCCGGTCGAGCTGCACTGAGGTGCGACGCGCTCGCGCCGGCGCCGGCGTGGGCGGCACGGATGCACTCGGTGGCAGCCGGTCGCTGGCGCATCTGATTCGACGCCGCGCCGCGCAATTCCCGGAGCGCATCGCGTTCGTCACGCCGGCGGGCACCTGGACGTTTCGCGAACTCGATGCGCAGTCGAACCGCATCGCCCAGGGTTTCATCGCGGCCGGCGTCGCGGCCGGGGACTGTGTCGCGAGCCTCACGAAACATGCGGCGGAGTGCATCCTCCTGCTGCTCGCGGCCAGCAAGATCGACGCCGTCCTTGCGCCGCTCAACTGGCGATTGTCGGCGACCGAACTCGAGTACGTGCTCGGGGTCGCGCGGCCGAAGGTCCTTATGGCGGACGCCATGCTCGCCGGCACGCTGGGCGAGATTCGCACGGCCGCCATTCCCTGCCGGCTCGTGACCGACGGTCCGGACGACCCGGCGCTCTTGAGCACATGGGCGTCCGCTCATCCGGCGCGCGACCCGGGCGGCGAGCCGGGGCTCGATTCGGCGGCCGCGCGGCTCTTCTCGTCGGGCACCACCGGATTCCCGAAGGCCGCCGACCTCTCGCATCGCGGCATCCTCACGCACTGCATCGAGTGGACCGGTCCGTTCCGCTACGTGCACGGCGACACGACTCATTTGAACGTGTTGCCGACGTTCCACGTTTCGGGCATCGTCAATGCTGTGTGGATGCTGTTTCTCGGAGGAACCGCGGTCTTCCAGCCGGAGTTCAACCCGCAGCGCTACCTGGCCGCGATCGAGCGTCACCGCGTCACCGATGCCTTTGCGGTGCCGGCCATGCTGCGCACCCTCGTCGAATGCGTGGAGATTCGCACGACCGACCTGTCGTCCCTGCGCTGCATCGCCTACGGCGGATCGCCGATCGACGAAGCGCTTCTGACCCAGTGCATCACGGGCTTCGGCTGCGGCTTCCTGCAGGTCTATGGGATGACCGAGGCCAGCGGCACGCTGACGGCCCTGTATCCGGAGGAGCACGAGCCGGGCGGCCCGAGGGCCCATCTGTTGCGCTCCGTCGGCAAGCCCGCCGCGCACATCGATCTTCGCATCGTGAGTCCAGTCGACCGGCATGAATGCGCCGAGGGAGAAGTCGGGGAGGTGTGGGTCCGCTCCGCGCAGCTGATGCTCGGCTATCACGGCGATGCGGCCGCGACCTTGGCCGCTTTTCCGGAGGGCCGCGACCCGCCCGGCGGCTGGCTTCGGTCGGGTGATGCGGGTTACCTCGAAGGGGGATACCTGTTTCTCCACGATCGCATCAAGGACATGATCATCTCGGGCGGCGAGAACATCTATCCGGCCGAGGTCGAGATGACGCTCGCCGCGCACCCCGCGGTCGCCGAGAGTGCCGTGATCGGCGTGCCGGACGAGAAATGGGGCGAGACGGTCAAGGCCTGCATCGTGCTGCGGACCGGGGCCAGCGCGACCGCGAGCGAGCTGATCGGCTTCGCGCGCACGCGGCTCGCGCATTACAAGTGTCCGACATCGGTCGATTTCGTCGACAGCCTGCCGCGCAATCCGAGCGGCAAGATCTTGAAGCGCGTACTGCGCGAGCCGTACTGGTCCGGCCGGACCCGGAACATCGCGTGAAGCGGCACCATCCGTTCCGAGCAAGGAGTTCCCCATGACTACGATCGAACGCGTTTTCGCCTTGCAGCGCGCGCACAAGTGGACCGTCAAGAACTCCACGGCCGCCGAGCGCAAGGCCAAGCTCGAGCGCCTCAGGGAGGCGATGCTCGCCAATGCCGAGGCGATCCGGCGCGCGTTGCACGCGGACCTGCGCAAGCCTGAGGCCGAGGCGGCCGGCGAGATCGGCAGCGTCGAGAACGACATCAACGATGCCATCGAGCACCTCGAGTCGTGGATGGCACCGGTGGAGATCACCCCGGCGCCGGTGTTCGCGGGCGCCCGTGCGCGCATCGTGTACGAGGCGCGCGGCGTATGCCTGGTCTTTGGTCCGTGGAACTTTCCCTTCCAGCTCCTCTTCGAGCCGCTGGTACCGGTCATCGCCGCGGGCAACACGGCGATCTTGAAGCCCAACGAACTTGCGCCGGCGACCAGTCGGATCTCCACCGAGATCATCCGCGCGGTGTTCGATGAGCGCGAGGTGGCCGTGTTCGAGGGCGGGATCGAACTGGCGAATGGGCTGCTCGCCTTGCCGGTGGATCACGTCTTCTTCACCGGCAGCCCGAAGGTGGGCCGCGTGGTCATGGGCGCCGCGGCGCGCCATCTGTCCTCTGTCACGCTCGAACTCGGCGGGAAGTGCCCCGTGATCCTCGACGAGACGACCGACCTCGCCGCGGCTGCCGCGACCATCGCCGCGGCGCGCTGCTACAATAGCGGCCAAGTGTGCCTGTGCCCAGACATCGCGTGGGTGCCGGCGTCGAAGCGCGACGCGCTCGTTGCCCACCTTGATAGTGCGGTTCGATCCATGCTCTATCAGAACGGCGAACTCAACAAGAGCGCCTTCGGGCGCATGGTCGATCGCCGCAACTTCGACCGCGTCAAAGGCTATCTCGACGATGCGCTCGAGCGCGGCGCGACGCTGGCCTTCGGCGGCACGACCGAGGCCGACGACCTCACGATCCACCCCACGGTGCTGCTCGACGTTCCTGCAGATGCGCGCATCATGAAAGAGGAGATCTTCGGGCCGATTCTGCCCATCCAGGGCTACCGCACGCCGGATGAGGTCTGCGCAGCGGTGCAGGGCGGCGGCAAGCCGCTGGCGATGTATATTTACAGCAACGACCCCGGATTCGTCGAGACCGTGATGAACAATACCTCCTCCGGCGGAGTGACCGTGAATGGATGGGCGACGCACTGGTTCGAGCCGCAGTTGCCCTTCGGTGGAGTCAACGAAAGCGGGATCGGCCGTTACCATGGCCTGCACGGATTCCGTGAGGTTTCGCATGAGCGGTCCGTGTTCCTGCAGCCATGAAGGCGTTGTGCGGCGATCTGCTCGCCGAATGCACGGCGCTCGAGGCCCTGACGGCGCCGCTCGATGCCGCGAGCTGGCGGACGCGGACGCGTTTCTACGAGTGGGCCATCTACGATGAGATCGCTCACCTGTGCCTGTTCGACGAGTTTGCGGTGTTGGCCGCCGAGAACGGCGAGCGCTTCCGTGCCGAACAGGCCGCGCTCGAGGCGACGTTGGCCGCCGGGATGGAGGTCAGCGAATTCGCGCGGCGCCGTTATGCGCACCTCGACGGTGCCGGCCTCACGGCATTCTGGCAGGATCGCTACCAGGTGCTCGCGGAGCGGCTGGCGATGCTCGCGCCGAAGGCACGCCTCCCCTGGTTTGGACCGGACATGAGCGCGCGCTCGTTCGTCACGGCGCGTCTCATGGAGACCTGGGCACATGGCCAGGACGTCTACGATGCGCTGCACCGGACCCGTCCCGCAACCTCGCGCCTGCAGCATATCGCGCATTTGGGCGTACTGACTTTCGGCTGGTCCTTCAGCAACCGCGGCCTCGCCGTCCCGGCGGTCCGCCCGTTCGTCGAACTCACCGGTCCCGGCGGTGAAGTGTGGGCGTGGGGAGAGCGCTCCGGGACGGAGTCGGTACGCGGCAGCGCACTCGATTTCTGCCTCGTGGTCACGCAGCGGCGCCACTACCTCGATACGCGCCTCGCTGTAACCGGCGCCGTCGCCGCGGAGTGGATGCGGCTCGCCCAGTGTTTTGCCGGTCCGCCGGCGATGGGCCCCGCTCCGGGAACCTTCCCGGCGTGAATCCCGACGCTGGCGCGGGGCGGCCGGGGCTGCCCCTCACGCACGAGCATGCGGAGGCCATCGAAGCACGCCTCGCGGCGCTTCGAGCGCCGCTCGCCGAGCGCGCTTTGTCCGACGGCACCTTCTTGAATCTGCACCTCTTTCGTGAGGCGCACGCGTATCGGTATTTACCGGGTCCTTGGCCCGGCATCGCCGGCCGCACCTACAATGGCGCCGCGATCCTCATTCCGCTGTTCGACATCGCGGCGGCGCCGCCCGAGGTGCTGCGCGAGTTGCAAGGGCAGCAGGCTTGGTTCTACCCGCTCGCGGACGAGGTACTCGCGCGGCTGGATCCGGCAATCGTCGAGTGTCACGCGCTGCGCGAGGACGCCGACTATCTCTACGCCGCGCCGGCCTTCGTCGACTATGAAGGCCCCGGCCTTAGGCAGAAGCGCCAAGCGGTCGCGCGTCTCCTGGCGGCATGGGATGTCAAGGTGAGTCCGCTCGGCCGCGAGAATCATGCGGCTGCGCTCGACGTGCTGGAGGGATGGTGCGCGGACAAGGGTCGGGGTCCCGATGATGCCGACAGCCCCGCCTGCCGCGAGGCGCTTGCAGAACTCGTGCGCGGCGGGCCGCTGTCGGGTTTTTTGCACGTGGCCGACGGTGTACCGGCCGGGTTCGTCATCGTCGAGACCCTCAATCCCGGCGTCCTCGCTGTGCGCTTCGCAAAAGGCAGAGCGCGGTATGACGGGATCTTCGCGTATCTGTTCCAAGATCTCGTGCGCCGGTTTGTACCGGAGCCGCGCTGGCTCAACTTCGAGCAGGATCTCGGTAAGCCCAATTTCCGCCAAACGAAGCGCTCGTTCCGGCCGGCGGCGCTCCTTGCCAAGCATCGCGTGCGGATCCGCGCCCCCTAATGCGCCGTTCCGTGTTCGCGCTCGAGGACGAGGTCCTCGAGGATCCGGGCGTAGTCATCGATCAACAGCCTCCCGCCCGGCTTGAACCACGTGCTCGCCCAGTTGATCGCGCCATGCAGCACGAATTGCAGCGAGTGCGGATCGCTGCGCAGGAGACCAGCGCGGGCGCACTCGTCGAGCACCGCGTGCCAGATCGCAGAATACTGGGTGCGCCGCGCCGTCAGCCCCGGCTTGGCTGCGGCGTCGAGTTCGCGCCATTCGGCGATCAATACGGCGTAGTAATCGCGCGTTTCCTCGCCGATCAGGCAGTCGAGCTGAAGGCGGATGAGTGCGCGAAGCCGCTCGCGCGGACCGCTCACGGCCGCGACCGCCGCTTCCGCCTTGTCGCAGAGCTGAGTCGCCGCTTCATGCATGACCTCGAACAGCATCTGCTCCTTCGAGCGGAAGTAGTGGAACAGGCTACCGGACAGAATGCCGACTATGTCGGAGATCGCGCGGGTCGTGGTCGCATGGAAGCCGCGCTCGCGGAACAGATGTGCTGCTGCGTCCAAGATGCGCTGCCGAGTATTGGTCGGGTCGGCGGCCACGCGGGTAATTGCCGGGTCCGAGCGACCGGAAAACTACACGCCGGCCGTAAACGGGCGCATACGCCGCGACGGCGTTGCGCCGCCAGCCACGGGCATCCATGCCATCCGATAGGAATCGGGACAGAGCAGCGACAGCCGGCGGCAACCCGCGAGGATGTCGCGCGGCCGCAGCCCAAAGATGCGACGAATCGAGTGACTGAAATGCGTCGAGTCCGGATATCCTGCTTCGAGCGCAAGCTGAGTCAAATTGCAGGGGCCCGTCATCGACGGCAGCACCGACCGCGCCCGTTTCCATGCGCAGAACGCGCGCACCGTCATACCGATTTCTTCCTTGAAGAGGTGCACGAAGCGAGAGAACGAGAGGCTCGTCAGGTGGGCGAATTCAGTTGCCGAGATTTGCTCGTGGGGATTCGCGCCGATCCGTGCGACGACGCGCTGGATGCGCGGGTCGAGCGATCGCGGCGCGAGTTGCCGGCCGAAGAAGATCCGGTCGAGCTCCGATACGTTCGCATCGGCGAGCTCGCGGCCCGCGAGCCACTCATCGAACGCTCGTTGCAGGTTCAAGTACTCCGCGGTTCGCGACGGCACCATGCGTGCGTCCCAGGCCGCGAGATCCGCGAACGATGCGGACTCCGGTTCGATCAGAATGTCGCGCATGAGCCGGTCCGATGAGGTGATCCGGTGGACCACATTGGCAGGGACCACTGCGAGCCAAGCGCGCGTGGGCGCCGCGCAGTCGACGGCGATCTCGAACGGCGTTTCGTGCGCGATGTAAACGGTATGCGCGCCGTGTTGCCGCGCCGAGGGGGTGCCGAGCAGCCCCGAATAGACGATCCGGTCCGGCGTGACGATCATCGAGCGCCGACGGGTCTGGTCGTGGGCATGCTCCTGATGGAGCATCGGCGCGAAGTGGGCTTGCATGTGTTCCCCCGGTGGAAATCGGGGGTCGAAAGCCCCCTGTCCGGCCGAGTATAGAGCGGTTGCTCTGCACCAAGCAAGCGCTAGATTGGTTGGCGTTCCGCCGGTGGGCTGGTGCTCCGTCACGACGTCGCCCCGACCGTTGGCCGCAAGACCCGACCATGACCTCGGAGGTAGGATCGAACACCCAATGCGAGCAGAAACTCCCGATCCGGCCGCCCTCTACCCCTGGTTCGAGGAGCATGTCGTCGGGTTCCACGGCCCGCTGACGGTCGAGCGCTTGAAGGGGGGACAGTCGAACCCGACGTTCCGGCTCGCCACACCTGGGGCGGTATATGTGCTGCGCCGCAAGCCGTTCGGCGAGCTGTTGCCGAGCGCGCACGCGGTCGAGCGCGAATACCGGGTCATGAACGCATTGCGCGGATCGGCCGTCCCGGTGCCGCGCGTGCACGGGCTGTGCGAGGACCCCTCGATCGCGGGCACGACGTTTTTCGTCATGGACTACGTCGCCGGCAGGATATTCGAGGATTCGCGGATGCCCGCCATTGCGAGGCCGGAGCGAAGCGCGCTGTTCGATGCGATCAACACCGTGATCGCGGCGCTGCACACCATCGATCCCGCGTCGGTCGACTTGACGGATTTTGGCCGGCCCGGCAATTACATCGAGCGCCAGGTCGCGCGCTGGACGAAGCAGTACCGTGCCTCGACGACCCAGCCGATCGAGGAGATGGAGCGGATCATCGAGTGGCTGCCGCGGCATCTGCCGCCGGAACATGGCGGCCGCATCGTTCACGGCGACTACAAGGTCGACAACATCATCTTTCATTCCACCGAGCCGCGCGTCGTAGCGCTCCTCGACTGGGAACTCGCGACCATCGGCGATCCGCTGGCAGACTTCGCCTTCCACTTGATGGCCTGGCATCTCGAGCCGACCCTGTTTCGGGGCTGGGCTGGCGAGGATCTGGCCGCGCTGGGAATCCCGAGTGAGCGCAGCTATGCAGAAGCCTATGCGCGCCGCACCGGTATCACCGTCGCCACCGACTGGCGTTTCTACCTGGTCTTCAGCATGTTTCGACTGGCGGCGATTCTGCAAGGGATCACCAAGCGCGCCGAATCCGGTAATGCGGCGGATGCGCATGCCGCCGATGTCGGTCGCCAGGCTCGACCGGTGGCGCAGAAGGCCTGGGGAATCGCGAACGCCTCAAAGGACTCAGCATGACTGAAGCCCCACCCGCCGACCCCAGCATCTGGCCGCAACGCGACGGTGAATTGATACTCGACCGCGGTGCCGCGGTCGTCACGGGAGCGGCGAGCGGTCTCGGGCTCGCCATTGCGCAGGCCTGCGCGGCGCTGCGCATGCGGCTCGTCCTCGCCGATATCGACGCCGCCGGCTTGGAGCGCGCCAAGGCCGACTTGGAGTCACAGACCGATTGCATCGCGCGAGTCATCGACGTGCGCAATCGCTCGGCCCTCGAGGCGCTGGCGGACGCCGCCTTCAACGCTTTCGGCGTGGTGACCGTGCTGTTCAACAATGCGGGCGTCGTGATCACCCGGCCGATCCTCGAGACCTCGATCGCCGACTGGCAGTGGATGCTCGACGTGAACCTCTGGAGCGTGATTCACGGCATCTCCGCGTTCGTGCCGCGCATGCGGGCCCAGGGATGCGAGGGACGCATCGTGAACACGGCGTCCGCCGCAGGCTTCTTGTCCGAACCCAACCTCGCCGCCTACTCGGTGAGCAAACACGCGGTCGTCGCGCTGAGCGAGACTCTGCATCGGGAGCTGCGCCAGGAGAATGCGTTGCTCGGGGTGACGATCTTGAGTCCCGCATTCGTGCCCACGGGGATCATCCACAGCGAACGCGCGAGACCCGCCAATCTGCCCGGTCCGGCGGCGCGATCAGCGGCGGCGCTGGCCGCCGAGGCGCAGCTTCAGCATGCCGTGCAGTCGGGAAGAATCTCCGCCGCTGATGTCGCGGCCCGGGTGCTCGACGCCGTGCGCCGTCGGCGGCTGCACGTGTTCACGCACCCCAAGATCCAGCGCGGCATTGAAATGCGTATGGCGGCCGTCTATGCCGGCTTCGATTCTTGAGTGCGCGCCACGCCGACCGCCAGTCCGCTGCGACGCAGCGCCGGCGAGGGCCGTCGCGATTCGAAGCAGAAGTCCGAGCGTCCGTATGTTCTACACGCGTCGACTCACATCAAGGCCTGCAGTTAGCTGATCCGCGCAAGAATCGCCAGCACCGCCGCCATAGTCTCCGACAGTCAAGAGGTACGTAGCAGCCGCTTCTGACAGTCGGTCAAATGGGGAGTTACAATGAAGCAGAGCGTGATTGGGATTTTGGCGATCGCGACGGCGAGCGGGCTGTCACTCGCGTCGACAATGGCCCGGGCGGACGCGGAGGAAGGTATCCAGGAGATCGTTGTGACCGCGCAACGGCGGGCGGAGTCCGTCATGACGGTACCGATCGCAGTCACCGCGATCTCGCAGAACGAACTGGAGTCCCGCGGCATAACGACCGTGAGCGAGATGAGCAATCTCGTCCCGACACTGCAGGTCAACAGCGCCTTCGGCGACACGCAGCCCAACTTCACTCTACGCGGCATTGGCATGGCCAACGAGCACAACCCGAACCAAGCCTCGCCAATCGGCATCTACTTCGACGATGCCTATATCGCCGCACGCGCGGATCAAGGCATGCAGCTGTTTGACTTGGAGCGCGTCGAAGTGCTCGAAGGACCGCAAGGCACCCTCTACGGACGCAACACGACGGGCGGTGCGATCAACTTCATCTCCCGGATGCCGAGCCTTCAGGGAGGATCGGACGGCAATGTCGAGGTGGGCTATGCCACTTACAACACATTCAGCGCACGAGGCGCATTCGAAACAACGCTCCAGGAAGGCATCGCGGCCGTGCGTATCGCGTTCAGTTCTGCTCACGGCGATGGCTTCAACAAAAATTCGTACCCGAGCGAGCCGGCGGCCAATTCGACGGACAATGATGCCGTGCGCCTGATCTTCAAAGTGAAGCCCGACGAGCGGTGGGATGTGATGTTCAAGCTCACGGCAGGCAATGCCAATCCGACGCAGGCGGGCGTCTACAATCTCGGCACGGGACCCAATGGGTTAAATACGGTGCTCAACACCAGCCGCCAAGCTCAGGGTCTGAGCTTCTGGGAGATCGATAGCGCCCGGTTGGGCTACAACACTGTTCGGAACTGGGGATCCGAGCTCGTCACCAAGTTCGCGATCAATGACGCCATGGCGTTGACCTGGCTCCAATCGTACGACACCGCCAATGCGGAATTCACGCAGGAAGGCACCGGGGAGAACTCAACCGTCTTCGCGCAACCGCTCGACACCCTGTACGGCAATAGGTTCACGATGTTCAACGAGGAGTTGCGGCTCAGCTACGCGAGCGATCGTACCAAGGTTCAAGGCGGCGTCTATTACGGCTATGACGAGGACAAATCGAACAGCTACTACTGGTTGCTCGACGGTGCCGCAGATATTCACCAGGACTTCGATCAGGTGAGAAACTCGCGCGCGATATTCGGGCAGATCGATCAGACCCTCGTCTCCACGCTGATCGCGACCCTGGGCCTGCGTTACACGCGGGATAGCCAGGAGTACAAAAACTACTATTCCTACCTGGAGCCGGCATCGGTGAGCTATACGGGCCAGCGCGATACGGCCCCGCAGTACTGGGATCCGTCGAAGGGCACCTTCGTGCTCGGTAGCTTCGATGCGGCGACGGGCCAGATAGTATCCGGAAGACCGTACCAGCTCAATAGCAGCGCGGTCACCGGTCGGGCCGCGCTTTCCTATACGTTGAGTAACGGCGAACTCGTCTACGCGAGTTTCGGCCGCGGCTATCGCCCGGGAGCGTTCTGCGGGCAATGCTTCCTGAACAACCCGATCAATCTCACGTCTGCGGAGACGGATGATGCGTACGAGCTAGGAACCAAGGGTCTTTTCTTCGACCGCAAATTCTCGTTCACCGGGGATCTGTTCTGGATCAACTACAAGAATCAGCAAACCGATGAGCAAATCGGTTTACAGACGATCCTGCATAATGTGCCGAAATCGAGAATGCGGGGTGTGGAGTTCGAGGCGACGGTCCAGCCAATCCCGGAGTTTCGGGCGGGACTCTCGGCAGCCTATATTGACGCCATCTATGAGACTTTGACCCTGGCCCTCAGCAGCGTGAACGGTGTGCAACAACCCTACGTGCCCAGGAATAGCGGTTCGGCATGGTTCGACTGGCAGTTCGCGCACTACGGGGAGGGTAAGTTCACGTTCACGCCGACTTTCTCCTATCAGAGTCACGTCTATTTCTCGCCGTACAATGGTCTTGCCGGTAACGGGCCACTCTCAAATCCCCAGAACACCAAACTCAACGCGGAAGTTTCCTATGCGACGGACAAATACTCGGTCAAGCTCTGGGGCAAGAACTTGATGGACCGCCAGACCTTCGCCGACGGTCTCGACTTGCGCAGCTTCGGCTACTACTACCTCGTCCAGGCCCCGCCGCGTACTTTCGGCGTGACGTTTGGCGCGAAGTTCTGACGGCCGCCTTAAGGCAACGACATGGAATTCGGATACGGCGAGGGTGTCCAGCAGTACCGGACGAAGTTGCTCGACTTCATGGCCGAGCATATCTATCCGAACGAGGTGCGCTATTACTCGGAGGCGGCAAGGCTCGGCCCGTGGAGCGTTTATCCGATTGTGGAGGAGCTGAAGCCCCTCGCCCGGCAGGCGGGCCTGTGGAATCTGTTCCTGTCGGAGAGCCGTTTCGGCGGCGCCGGTCTCTCGAATCTCGAGTATGCACCCCTCTGCGAGATCATGGGCAGTTCGCTTCTCGCGCCGGAGGTCTTCAACTGCTCAGCGCCCGACACGGGCAACATGGAGGTGCTGCTGCGCTACGGGACGCCCGAGCAGCAGAAGCGCTGGCTCGAGCCGTTGCTGGCGGGCGAGATTCGATCGGCGTTCGCGATGACCGAGCCGCTGGTGGCTTCGTCGGACGCGACGAACATCACGAGTTCGATCGCTCGCGACGGCGAGGAGTACGTGATCAATGGGCGCAAGTGGTACACGACCGGTGCGACCGATCCGCGCTGCAAAGTCATGATCTTCATGGGCAAAACCGACCCGGACAACCCCGACACGTACCGGCAGCAGTCAATGGTGCTCATCCCCAAGGAGACGCCGGGCGTCCGCATCCTCCGACCGCTGCCGGTATTCGGCTACTACGGCGTGCCCGATCGGGCCGCGGAAGTCGTGTTCGAGAACGTCCAGGTCCCCGTCACGAACATCCTCCTCGGCGAAGGCCGCGGCTTCGAGATCGCGCAGGGGCGTCTCGGGCCCGGTCGCATCCACCACTGCATGCGCCTCATCGGACTCACCGAAAGGATCCTCGAGCAGATGTGCCGCCGCGCCGTCGATCGTCGTCCATTTGGCAGACCGCTGGCCGAGCAGACCGTGACGCTCGAGCGCATCGCCGAGTCCCGGATCCTCATCGAGCAGGCGCGGCTGCTCACATTGAAAGCCGCCTGGATGATGGATACGGTCGGCAACAAAGCGGCCAAGGCCGAGATCGCGATGATCAAAGTTGCTGCGCCCCAAATGGCGTGCCGGATCATCGACTGGGCGATCCAGGTCTTCGGTGGTGCCGGCACGAACGACGACTACTTTCTTGGCGCGGCGTACGCGACCGCCCGCCTGCTGCGGCTCGCGGACGGACCGGACGAGGTGCACCGCAACCAGATCGGGCGAATCGAGCTCAAGCGCCTCAGGGACCGGGATCCCCAGCGGACGGGCGGGCATGCGGCGGTCCTATCGGTTGAAGAAGTGGAGGCGCGCGCTGCAGCGAGCCGCTGGCCGCTGCCGTGAACGCGCCGGCAAGCATACCGGCCGTGGACTGCGTAACGCTCGAGCACTCATTTCCGCACCTCGCCATCGTCACCCTCAACCGGCCCGAAGTTCGCAATGCCATCGATGGATGCGTGGCGACAACCTTGGCCCGTTTCGTCGCGGAGCTCGACGAGGACCGCGGGCGTTCAACGAAAAGCGTCCGGCCCGCTGGCTGGGCCGCTGAATGAGCCCGGCGCAAGAGGAGTCGAATTCATGACGACAGCCGTTTTGGTATCCACCGCGCGTACGCCGATCGGGCGCGCCTTTCGCGGCGCCCTGAACAACGTGCGCTCGCCGACCCTTATGGCCCATGCGCTGCGCCATGCGGCGGATCGCGCCCGGCTCGATGCCGTCGACATCGACGACGTCGTCATCGGTACGGTGCTCGCGGGCGGCACGGCTGGCATGAACCTCGCCCGCAATGCGGCGCTCGCCGCCGGCTGGCCCGTCACCGTGGCCGCGCAGACCGTCGACCGCCAGTGTGCATCGGGACTCATGGCGATCGGCATCGCGGCAAAACAGATCGCCGTCGACGGCATGCGGGTCGTGGTGGCCGGCGGACAGGACAACATCAGCGGGGTGCAGACACCGTACATGGACTGGGTCCGGCGCGAAATGGATCCGACCGTAACGGCGCACGCCCCGAACGCGTACATGCCGATGCTCGAGACGGCGGAGTTTGTCGCTTCACGCTACGCGGTGACGCGCGAGGCACAGGACGCCTACTCGCTGAAATCGCAGCAGCGAACCGCAGCGGCCCAGCGCGACGGCCGTTTCGATCTCGAGATCGTTCCCATCGAGGCGGTGATGGCCTTGAAGGACAAGGACACGGGCGAGGTCAGCCATCGCGCAACGACGCTGTCCAAGGATGAGGGCAATCGTCCGGAGACGACGATTGAGGGGCTCGCGGCGCTCAAACCCGTGATTCCAGGAGGCGTCGTCACGGCGGGAAATTCCAGTCAGCTCTCGGACGGCGCCTCAGCGTGCGTGCTGATGCACGAGGCCGAAGCGTCGGCGCGCGGCCTCGCGCCGCTCGGACGCTACCTTGGAATCACGGTCGCGGGGTGCGAACCGGAGGAGATGGGCATCGGCCCGGTGTACGCGGTTCCCAAGCTCCTGAAGCAGCACGGCCTGTCGGTCGACGACGTCGGACTCTGGGAGCTCAACGAGGCGTTCGCCGTCCAGGTGATCTACTGCCAGGAGCGCCTCGGCATCGATCCCGAGCGCCTGAACGTCAATGGCGGCGGCATTTCCATCGGACATCCGTACGGCATGACCGGGTCGCGGCTCGTCGGGCACGCGTTGATCGAGGGCCGCCGCCGCGCTGTGCGCCACGCCGTCGTGACGATGTGCGTGGGCGGCGGAATGGGCGCGGCCGGACTGTTCGAGATACTTTGAGGATGCCATGAAAGAAAAGGCCGGCGTTGTCGGTGCTGGATTGATGGGCACCGAGATCGCATTCGTCTACGCGCTCGCCGGTCATGATGTACGACTCGCGGACCAAGTCCCGGAGAAGGTCTCGGCCGCCCTAACCCGGCTTCGAGAAATAGCAGGCAAGGGGTGCAAGCGCGGATTCTACGAGCCGGCGGCAGCGGATGCCGCCCTTGGGAGGATCGCCCCGTCCACGGTCGAGGAGTTCGGCGACAGAGACTTCGTCACGGAAGCGGTCTTCGAGGATCTCGAGGTCAAGGCGACCGTCCTCGAGACGTTGAGCCGCGTGTGTCCGAGCGATTGCCTGATTGCCACCAACACCTCGACCATTCCGATTTCGACGCTGGCCTCAAAGCTCCCGCCGGAGCGACGCCCGAGATTCGTCGGGACGCACTACTTCTCACCGGTGTCCCGGATGAAGCTGGTCGAGATCATTCCGGGCTTCGACACCGACGAGAAATCGATCGCCGACGCGATGCGGCTTGCTTCCGCAGCCGGCAAGACGGCGGTTCGGATCAAGGACGTGGCAGGTTTTGCGGTCAATCGGGTGCTGCACGTCTTTCTGATCGAGGCGGTCCGCCTCGTTGAAGAAGGGGTTGCGACGCCCGAGGATATCGACACGGCATGCAAGCTCGGGCTAGGGCACCCCATGGGTCCGTTCGAATTGATGGACGTCACCACTTCAAGCCTTTGCCTGCAAGCGCAAGAGATCATGTTCGAGGCGTACGGTGAACGGTTTCGCCCACGCCCACTCCTCAAGCAGCGTGTGCGGGCAGGGCTCGTGGGCGGCCGCGCTGCGAAGGGTTGGCGACGGTGAGTGGCGCGCGATCGACGCTCGCTCCTCAGTTCTGGCCGGCCATGGACGGATGACGCATGATGCATGAGACATCGGCTCGCTTCACAGGACAAACTGCGCTCGTCATCGGGGCATCATCCGGGATCGGCAAGGCGATCGCGCGCCGCCTGGTCCAGGACGGCGCGAATGTCGTTGCGGCTGCACGGCGGATCGAGCGGCTGAAAGCGATGGAGGTCGACTTCGGCCCCACGCTTCTCGGCGTCCACTGCGACGTGCTCGAGGAGGCCGACGTCGTGCGAACGATCGAGGAAACTGCCTGCCACTTCGGCGGCCTCGACTTTGTATTCAATGTCGCCGGTGCCGCGCGGATCGGGACAATTGTCGATGGGTCAACGGACGATTGGGACGCGGTGATGAGTCTTACGCTGCGAAGCGCGTATCTCGGCGTCAAGCACGCAGCACGCTGGATGATCGCCAATAGTCGGCCGGGTGCGATCGTCAACATATCCTCGCTGAACCAGCAGGTCCCGTTCTACGGCGCCTCGAGCTATGCCGCGGCGAAGGCCGGGGTCGGCATGCTGACCCAAAATGCGGCGCTTGAACTCGCTCGCCACCGAATCCGTGTCAATGCATTGCTCCCGGGTCTGACTTCGACGCCCGCGACCGGCATCATCAGCGCCTTTTCGGACATCAATCAGGCTTACCTCGAGCGCATCCCGATGGGCCGGGCCGCCGACCCGGCGGAGATCGCAGCGGCCGCCGTTTTTCTCGCGAGTGCCGACGCGAGCTACATCACCGGTGCGTCCGTGCTGGCCGATGGTGGTTGGTCAACGACGGGCTACCCGGACTCCAGTAAGTGGATTTCCCGGTGGCGCCCGGACCCAACCTAGCTGCTGGTTTTTCGGTGTCGGAAGCCAAGCACGATGAGGAATTCTCTGATCTCAATGCGGATACTCAACGCTGAAGCGCGTCCGGCCGCGACACTGGAATGGTTTTGCGTCCGTGGCGACGATAGATAGGAAATCGGAATCTAGCGATAGCACTAGACACCGATCGTAAATCTCGGCCATTCGACGAGACAGACGGCCGCCAGCGACGCGGGAACGTTGCCCATTTAGACGATAATGGTTGTTGCTACGTAGTGCTACAAGTGCTACATTCACGCCATGAACCGCAAGATCACGCAGCGCGAGCTGCGCAATCAGTCGGCAGCCGTGCTTCGCGAGGTCGAGGCGGGCCGAACGATCGTGGTGACCCGCAATGGCACGCCCGTCGCGGAATTGCGGCCCATCCGGCCGCGCCGATTCGTGCCCCGAGCAACTATCGCCGAAGCTGCCGTTCGCGCGCCCGGGATCGATGCCGGTCGGTTTCGTGCCGATCTCGATGCGGTGATAGATCAGCACGTCGATGACTGAACTGTCGAGAGGGCTCCTCGACACGTCGGTGGTAATAGACCACGACGTAATTGATCCCGCGTCGCTGCCCGACGAAGCCGCTATTTCAACCATAACCCTTGCCGAATTGGCCGCGGGTCCACACGCGACGGAAGACAAGGATGAACGTGCTCGACGCCAGGACCGATTGCAATGGGCGAGCACAACATGGGATCCGTTGCCCTTTGACGGGGAAGCGGCACGCATGTACGGCCGGATGTTTGCGGCTGCGCGAGCAGCCGGACAGTCGAGCCGCTCACGACTGGCGGACTTGCTCATTGCTTCTACGGCCGCAGCCAACAGCCTGCCTCTATACACTCGCAACCCGTCGGACTTTGACGCGCTGAGGGCGATCATCAAGGTGGTCCCTCTCTGACACTCGTCCGCGCGGGAGGAAGGGACAGGACCAGTTTCACCTAGCGAGTTCTCGCCGTTATTCTTCGCCACCGCCACCGAAGAATTCCAACTCGCTGGAAGTACACTCCTCTCCTCCGGTCCGCGTATAATATTCGGTTCTCTCGATGCGCATCAAAATCATAAATCCCAACACGACGGCGACGTTCACTGAACTCAGCTTGAATGCCGGGCGCGCTGTGGCCGCTCCCGGTACCGAGATCCTCGCGGGGCAGCCCTCGAGCGGCACACCCTCGGTCGAGTGCCACGTCGATGAGGCGGTCGCGACCCTCGGCGTCATCGAGGCGGTCCAGGCGGGCGAAGCGGACCGGGTGGACGGGTATGTCATCGCCTGTTTTGGCGATACGGGACTCGATGCGGCCCGTGAAGTGGCGGCCGGCCCGGTCGTCGGCATGACGGAGGCAGCTCTGTACGCCGCCGCGCTCATCGCGCCGGTCTTCTCGATCGTGACCCTGCCTCGCCGGACACGCATGTTCGCCGAGCGTGCGGTGTGGCACGCGGGCCTGGATCGACGCTGCGCGAAGATTCGGGCCATCGACGTCGACGTGCTGGATTTGGAGGACGAGACGTCCAAGGTATTCGATGCCTTCGTTGCCGAAGCGGCTCGCGCGATCGAGGAAGATCACGCCGAGGCGATCATTCTCGGCTGCGCGGGGCTCGAGCCGCTGCTCGGCCCACTCGTCGAGACGCTTGGCGTTCCCGTCATTGAAGGTGTGGCCGCCGCGGTGAAGATGGTCGAGGCGCTACTGGCGATGCGCCTGACCACCAGCAAGGCGGGCGCTTGGGGGTATCCGTTGCCGAAGCCGATCACGGGGCCGGCCGCGAGCTTGGTGTCGCCGACGCGAGACAGGACGTGAAGACCATCATCCGCAATGTCCGGGTCCTCACGATGGATCCGCAGGGGACGGAGCACGCGCGCGCGGCGGTTGCCGTGCAGGATGGCGTGATCACCGTGGTCGACCCGGGTAATGCGCCGGGAGCGGCGGTCGGTTCTGATGTCCGTGAAATCGACGGTGCAGGACACCTCGTGATGCCGGGTCTCGTCAACGCGCATTTTCATTCCTCGGTCAATCATCTGAAGGGTTCGTTCGACAGCCTGCCGCTCGAGCTATTCATGCTGTATGAGTCCCCGGCCGATGGGGCGGTCATGGACCCGCGCGCCGTCTATGTGCGGACCATGCTGGGCGCGCTCGAGATGTTGAAGAGCGGTGTGACCGCGGTGCTCGATGACGCGTTTTTTGTACCGGCGCCGTCTCCCGCGTCGATCGATGCGGTGATGCAGGCGTACGCGGACTCGGGGATTCGCGCGACTCTCGCTCTCGACCAGCCCAACGTGGCGGAAATCGACAAGCTGCCTTTTCTTAAGGACCTGCTGCCGCCTGCGCTCCGCGCGCGCGCCGCCGCGCCCGCGGTCATGGACTCCGACGGTCTGCTCGGTTGCTATCAGCATCTCCTGAAACGATGGCATGGCGCTGCCGGGGGGCGTCTGCGAGCCGCCGTCTCCTGCTCGGCGCCCCAACGGGTGACGCACGATTATTTCCAGGCGCTCGATGACCTGAGCCGCCGGCACGATCTGCCCTTCTACGTCCATGTGCTCGAGACCAAGCTGCAGCGCGTTTTCGGCGAGGAGCGCTTGGACGGACGCTCGCTCATTCGCTACGTGCGCGAAGCCGGGTTTCTCAGCGAGCGGCTGAACATCATTCATGGCGTGTGGCTGGACGAACACGACATGGACCTGATCGCGGAGGCGTCGGCCGTGATCGCGCACAATCCGATTTGCAACCTGAGGCTCGGCAGCGGGGTCATGCCGTTCCGGGCGTTGCGCGCCCGGGGGATTCCCATCTGCCTGGGCAGCGATGAGGCCATTGCGGACGATTCCATCAATATGTGGGCCGTGGCAAAGCTTGCCGGCTTGATTCACAACATCACGACGGTCGACTACCAGCAATGGCCGAAAGCAACCGAGATTCTCGATTGCCTCCTGCGGGGTGGCGCGCGCGCCATGCGAAGTCCCGTTCCGATCGGCCAGATCGCGGCGGGGCACCAGGCGGATCTGATCATGGTCGATCTCGACACCCTCGCGTTCACGCCGCTCAACGACCTGCATCGCCAGCTCGTCTACTGCGAATCGGGGAGCTCGGTCCGTATGACCATGGTGGCCGGCCGCATCGTGTGCGAGAACGGCCAGGTCAACACCATCGATGAGCGTGCGCTGCGCGCCGAAGCCCGCGAGCATGCGGAACGGCGCCGTGCCGCCGACGCGCCTGCGCTGCAGACGGCGGCGCAATGGCTGCCCTACTATCGAGAGATGTACCTCAAAGCCGCGGGCCGAGACGTGGGCATGCAGCGCTGGGCCGGCGGAGCGCAGTAGGCCGTGGGAACCGGAGCGAAGGATCTTATGTTGCCGACGCACGGTCGTTACGAATACTCCCCCATTGTCGGCAGACCGGCATTTCGCTGGCCCGGCGGCGCTAGGCTCGCGGTGTATTTCGCGCTGGGCATCGAGCAGTATGCGTTTGGGCGGGGGATGACCGAAAATTTGGTTCCGGGGATGTCCGAACCGGACGTCCTCAACTCCTCGTGGCGCGAGTACGGTAATCGCGTGGGCGCGTGGCGCATCCTCGATTGCTTCTCCCAAGCGGACCTGCCGCTCGCGATTCTGCTCAATAGCGCGGTGTGCGACGCGGCGCCCGAACTGGTTGCGGCCTGCGACGCGGCGGGGTGTGAAATGATCGCCCACGGCCATTCGAACTCAGACACGCTGGCCGGGATGGAGGAGGGCGCGGAGGCCGCGTACCTGCAAGGCGTGGCCTCCCGGATGGAGCGCGCCACCGGCAAGCGGCCCGAGGGTTGGGCGAGTCCGTGGATCGCCGAGACTGCGCTCACGCCCGATCTTCTGCACGAGACCGGCTACCAATACCTTCTCGACTGGTGCATGGATGACCAGCCGGTGTGGATGAAGACGCGCACCGGCCGCATTCTTTCCGTGCCCTATTCGCAGGAGCTCAACGACAGCTCGGCCATC
>WNFR01000754.1_pt1 | contig 33233 bp, 30 predicted proteins | sample 5400221 | NCBI WGS metagenome assembly WNFR01 (sample SAMN13153357, study PRJNA577476) | soil metagenome | isolation source: 40 cm soil under Madrone tree | place: USA:California | collected 2016-06-14
CCAAGCGCGGCTGGGTAGGCGGCATCGTGACCTGCGTTATCCCCCTCGGCGTCGGCCTCGGTGCTGTCATGGGCGCGCTCGTGGGCAGCGGCGAATGGCGGCTATTGTTCGCGATCGGCGTACTGCCGGCGCTGCTGGTCCTGTTGGTCCGCCTCTGGGTGCCGGAGTCGCCGCGCTGGCTCTGCCGCCAGGGCCGCTACGAGGAGGCGCGCAAGTCGTTGGCCTGGGCTCTGCAGATGGAGCCGTCCGCGCTGCCGTTGCCGACGGCCGCCGACGCCGGTCCAATCATCAAGAGCAACTGGCTCGACCTCTTCAAATATCCGCGCAGCCTCATCGTCTCCTGGCTCGGCAATGCCGGCGCGCAGACCGGTGTCTACGGCATCACGCTTTGGGCGCCGTCGCTGTTCGTGGTGCTTTTGAAAGTCACGCCGCAGGAAGCCGCGAAGATGATGATCCTGCTTTCTGTCTTCGGTTTTATCGGACGGCTGTCGTTTGCGTTTTTCTCGGAGTGGATGGGGCGGCGCAACGCGGGCGGCCTGCTGGGCTTCGGCGCTGGGATCATGACCATCGTGGCGGGGTACAATTATGACGCGATGCTGATGGGCGTGTCGGCGTTCTGGCTGCTGCTCGCCGTGGCGTTCTTCTTCGCCGATGGCGGTTTTGCCATCGTCGGGCCCTATGCGGCGGAGGTCTGGCCCTCACACTTGCGGACTTCGGGCATGGGTTCGGCCTATGGCTTCGGCGGCATCGGCAAAATCATCGGGCCGGTGGGCCTTGCCCTGATCGTGGGCTCGGGCAATTACCTCAAGCCCGACGTTCCATTGCCGCAAATACCAACGGCCTTCGTCTACCTCGGGTGCTGGTTCCTGATGGCCGGGGCCGTCTATTATTTCTTAGGCATCGAGACCAAAGGCAAGTCGATAGAGGAGATCGATAAGCAATTGGCCGCTTCGGTTGATCTATCGACGGCCAGAGTTCGGCGAGCATAGAATTGGATATGCCGATTGCGACATCTGCCGACCTAGCAGTTGCAGGGCCGGCCTAGCCATTTTGAAGCCATCGGCGTCTGAATGATGGGCGTCGAAACCGACCTCACCTTCGTCTAATCCAAGGAGAACCCGCATGCCGCTCGGCACTCTGCAGCATTACACGATCGAACCCTCCGATCTGGAGCGCACCAAGAACTTCTATTGCGATGTGCTCGGATTGGAGAACGGCGAGCGTCCGCCGCTCGACTTCCCCGGCTACTGGCTCTATTCCGGCGGCGTCGCCACCGTGCATCTGATGGGCACACGCAAGCCGCGCGAAGGCATCGTGGTGCGCGGCACCGAGAAGAAATACGAGGATACCGGCCGCCTCGACCATATCGCCTTTGCCGCAACCGACGTCGACGGCGTGCGCAAGCGCCTGCAGTCCAGGAACGTGAAATTCCGCGAGAGCATCGTACCGCGCACCGGCGATACGCAATTCTTCCTCTACGATCCCGATGGCGTCGGCGTGGAGTTGAATTTCCCGAAGCCGTAAGGTTTCGCGTCGCTGGTCTTCAGCAATATCTTGGCCAGAAAACCATCCTCAACGGGTTTGCCGCCTAGTCCAGTCCTCGCTCATGGCTCAAGCGCACCATTTCCTCGATGAAGACCGCTTTTTGCTTCTCGTCGAGGCTTGCGAACAGTGGCTCGGCCGCATCGGCGACGTTGCGCTGATCCACTGCGCGATCGTTGAGAAACTGGGCTTCGTTGCGCATCTGCTCGATAACGTCGTCGGGCGGGTCACGCTTTGCGCGCGCAATTCTTAAGTTGAGACGGTCGGCCCCGTTATGGCCGAGGTAATGCATCGCGCTGTTGAAGCCGGTCCAATGCTTCTCCTGCTCGGGCGTGAGCTTCAATTCATTTTTGATCCGCTCGATGTTCGCATCGCTGTTCGCGACAATTTGTTCAGCGGTTAGTTGCGGCTCACCCTGCTGGGTCATCACCGCCGCCTGCTTGGTTCCCTTCGCGCCTTTGGCCGCTTTGGGCGCTTTCGGCGAACCGGCCTGTTTCGTCTCGCTCGCAGCGGGCGCTTGGCCATTTTTCCCGACGCCAAGCACGCCGGTAAATACGCCGACTACCCCGCCGATCGCGCCTCCCAACACGCCACCAACCGGTCCGGCCGCCTTGTTGCCCGCCTGGGCTCCTTGCTGAACGCCTTGAACCAGCCCCTGCGCATCCACCGCCGAAGGTGTGTTGAGAAGCATGACGACAACTGCCCCAAACGCGAAACGCAATTTCAACTGCGCGCGCGCTGCCGGTGTCAGGCTGATCATTATTTGGTCTCCATGGTCGATCTCGATATAGGGCGCAGCGTTTTTGGGGCGGCAAGTATCCTGCCGAGTGCGGACATTATCGTTTTCGCACCGAGCGAGTCTACCTGCCGCGCCGCGCCGTCCAGATGAAGAAAAACCCGCCGAACGAGCGAGCTAAGTTGGCAAAGATGGAACCTGCGGCACTATCGCACACCTGCGGGCCACAGCGCGTGTGCCCTGTGTGCAGCGCAGTATTTTTCGTCAAATCGGCAACGGGTCAACTACGCCTCGACGATTTCACGATCGGGCGGACCAAATGAATTCGTACTACCGCCGGTTCGGCCACCACGCTCGTTCCAGATCGCCAAACACTCGAAGCCCCACAAATCTGCGGGCGGGTTAACCCAACGCCGGCGCCCGCGATGGCGGGCCGCTTCGATTGGCAGTGGACCTCAACAATATGCACCTGCTAAACGAGGTCACTGGCGCCGTCCTTTGACGGCCGCACAACAAGAAAAGCCAAGGGCCGGACAAGGAACTGAGCAAGGGACTGGGCAAGGGACTGGGAATGGCGACCAACAAGAAGAAAATTTTCATCACCGAATCGATGTCGCAGCAAGGGCGGGCTCTGTTGAAGGAACGGGACGACATCGAAATCGTCGAATTTCCCAATATGATTTCCGCTGGAGATTTCGAGCTAATGCTCAAGGAGCAGGCACCGGTCCACGGCGTGGCTCTCGGCGCCACTCGTTTCGGCGAACCGGAGCTTGAGGCTTCAAGAGACATGAAGGTGGTGACCCGAATCGGCGTCGGCTATGACGCCGTCGATGTTCCGGCCCTGAGCCGCCGCAAGATCCCGCTGATGGTTGCGGGTACCGCTAATTCCCCTTCGGTCGCGGAGCAGGCCATGTTCATGATGCTGACGCTCGCCAAGCGCGCGGCGGAAATGCACTCCATCGTGAAGAACGGCAACTGGGGCTACCGTCTGGGCAAGCTGCCCTACGATTTGTTTGGCAAGACTGTCCTGATCGTCGGCTTCGGCCGCATCGGCACGCGCACCGCCAAACGTTGCCTTGCCATGGAAATGAACGTTCTGATTTACGATCCCTACAAGTCAGCCTCCGACATCAAGGCAGCCGGCTGCGAGCCGGTGGCTGATCTCGATGCGGCGCTGCCGCGCGCCGATTTTGTCAGCATCCACTGCCCGAAGACGTCAGAGACGGTCGGGATGTTCAATGCGGCGCGGTTGAAGCGGATGAAGCCGACCGCCTATCTGATCAACACCGCGCGCGGCGGGATCATCGACGAGCCGGCGCTGCACGATGCGCTGGTGTCGGGCAGGCTCGCAGGCGCGGGTCTCGACGTTTTCGAGCAGGAGCCGCCGCCGGCCGGTCATTCGCTGTTTGAGCTTCCCAATGTCATTATGGCCCCGCACGTGGCCGGGGTGACGCGGGAAGCGGTCGATCGGATGAGCGAGCAAACCGCGCGCAATATCTTGAGCGCGCTCGACGGCGAACCCATCCGTCAGAACGTCATCAATCAGGATGTGCTCGGCTGATCCGACCAGGACTGCTTCCAGCTATCGCCAATGACATGAGTTGAACGACAGTAACAGCACCGCGGGTATCGATATGGCCTTCAAGGAATACGGCAGCTATGACGGGGTGGGCCTCGCCGAGCTCGTCAGGAAAAAACAGGTCAGCGCCAGGGAGTTGCTGGACGAGGCGATCGCCCGCACCGCCAAGGTCGATCCGCAAATCAATGCGGTGGTCGTCAAACATTACGACTATGCGCAGCGGCAAATCGACAAGGGGCTTCCAGATGGCCCCTTCACCGGCGTGCCGTTTCTGCTGAAGGATCTGGATATTCTCGAGGGCACGCGGACGACGTCGGGCGCGAGCATCTACAAGGACAACGTAGCTGATCATACCAGCACCCTCGCCCAGCGCTTTCTCAATGCCGGCCTGACGATCTTCGGAAAAAGCTCCAGTCCGGAATTCGGATTGATGCCGACCACCGAGTCTCGGCTGTTCGGTCCGACCCGAAATCCCTGGAATCTCGCGCACTCGTCGGGAGGTTCGTCCGGCGGCGCGGGTGCGGCCGTTGCTGCGCGCATTCTTCCCGTCACACATGCCAGCGACGGCGGCGGTTCTATACGTATTCCCGCCTCGGCATCCGGCGTGTTCGGATTAAAACCAACCCGCGCGCGCAATCCGCTCGGCCCTGATCGCGGCGAAGGCTGGGGTGGGTTTTCCTGTGCCCACGTGCTCAGCATCAGCGTGCGCGACAGTGCGGCGATGCTGGACGCAATCCAGGGACCTGAGCCGTCGAGCCCCTACGTCGCGCCGCCGCCGGAGCGGCCTTTCGCACAGGAGGTCGGACGCGATCCCGGGCGCCTGCGCATCAACTTTACCGACAAGTCGCCCTATGGCGATGCGATCGATCCCGAAATTGCCGCGGCGGTTCGGGAAGTCGCGACCTTGCTGGCCGGGCTTGGCCATGGTGTCGAGGAGCGAGCACCGGTGTTGGCCGCCGATCCGGCGGTCGTGATGTCGACAATCGTGAGCGTCAACACCGCACTCAACGTCCGGCTCGCCGAAGCGCGCTTTGGCCGCGCGATGACGGAGAACGATTTCGAGATACTGACGCTTGCGAGCGCGCACAACGCGCGAAAGGCAACAGCGACGGATTATGTGGCCGCGCAACTCAGCGCGTTCCAGATTTCGCGCGGGCTGGCGACGTTCTTCGAGACCTGCGACGTATTCCTTTGCCCGACGCTTTGCTCGCCGCCGCTGCGTATCGGCGAGCTCAACACGATGTCGGAGGATCTGTCGCACATCCCTCCAATCCTGCGGCGCTATATGCCTGCGACCAGCATGTTCAACATGTCCGGCCAGCCCGCGATGTCGGTGCCGCTGGCGTGGAACGCCGCCGGATTGCCGCTCGGCATGATGTTCGCCGCGCGCTTCGGCGACGAAGCAACGTTATTTCGTTTGGCGGCCCAACTCGAACACGAGCGGCCCTGGAAGAGCAAATTGCCGTCAGTTTGCGCGTAAACCCGACAAAACTCGGCCGTATTCGAGAGCAAACAATGGAACTCGGCGTCTGCGGCGGAATTCCTTTTCCCGCTTATTGCGTTATTTCCGGAGGTTGAAATTTTGAATCAAAGCGACCCAACCAATAATGCGCTCGCGGCCATCGCCAGCATTCTGGACCAACCGGAGCCCCATCGCGAGCCGGAAAAGACCGCGGCTGAAGAGAGGCCGATCGTTCCGGAGCTGATCGAGGCTGACGGTTACTCGAAAGTCGGTCCCGGCCCTATCGAAACGATCCGTTTCAAATGGTCCGTCCGCCGCGAGGACAATGGCGAATATTATGTGGACGAGACGATCGGCGAAAATTCCACGCCGATCGTCAGCGGGCCAATGTCTGGGGATGCGGCAGTCGAGTTCGTGAACAGTCGCGAGAGCGAGGCGCGGCGGCGATTTGAGCAGCTCAAAAACGAAATGATTGGACGAGGCGCTGCTGCAAATTTGGTCCGGAAGGACGGCGGCGAAATTTAGCCGTTCTGGCCATCTAGCGCCGCGTTCCGCATGAACGGCATTTCAGCGCGCGGGTTTTTCGGTGGCCGAAGTTCCGCGCGGGCTTCCCTTGACACTCGTTTGCCGCACATCGGTCACGACTTGCGCACCTTTCAAATGCACACACCGGCCCGCTCAAACTCTGACCCCGGGTCACCTCACCCATGCCCACTGCGAAGCTTCGTGCGTCAACGATCCTCAGCGCGTTTGAGAAGGCGCAGATTGAGCTTATTGGCAAGGCCGTGATCCTCACCGACGGAAAGGCCGGTACGGTGGAGAGCGTTTCGCTTGACGAAATGCACGGCCTCCGAATCTCTATCAGAGGCCACTATGGCAAATGGCCTATCTCCACCATTAAGTTCGCGCAGAACGGCTAATAGCCGACCAGACTGCTCGCCAATCGGACGGGCGTGAGCAATATTGAGCAGCGCCCCACGCCGCTTAGGACAATTTTTCGAAAATCCGACGCGCTGAAAGGTCTCACATTTGGTAAAGCTTCATTGCGCTTCGCAAACGGATCAACCCTGAAAAGCAAATCGGAGTCTCTGAAACCTAACGCCCTGCCAATCTCAAAAGCGCCGAGATCAAAACCTGCAATGACAATGTCACGATTTTCGACGAGATCGCCAAAAGCGCGGCGGAGGCACCTGGACCGCGCAGCGTATCTAGCGGGGCGCCGAAGCGAACAACCGCCCGTGTGAGGTAGTTATGCTCCGAGTGTCGCGGAATATTCCGCGTCGGTCACCTGCTCCATCCAGGTCGCATAATTGCCGTCCAGCGATTCCTGCATCGCGATGTGGGTCATGCTATTGTTAGGGGAGCCGCCATGCCAATGCTTTTCGCCCGGTGGAATCCAGACAACATCGCCCGGCCGGATCTCACGCACCGGGCCTCCCTTGGTCTGGACCCGGCCTACGCCCGAGATAACGTACAGCGTCTGGCCCAGCGGATGCGTATGCCACGCCGTCCGCGCGCCGGGCTCGAAGGATACGCGGGTCGAGACAATTCGCGCCGGGGCTGCGGCTTCAATGATCGGATCCTGCCAGACCGTCCCGGTGAAGTACTCTTTCGGCGCCCGGCGTGTCGGCCGCGAGCCGGCGAGATGGATATCCATGGCGTACCTCTTCCGTTGCGGACCGCAGTGCCGGTAAGTCCGTCGCTACTTCTTTGAAGCCGCATAGCGCGCCTTGGTCTCGGCATTCATTGGATAGAGACCCGGCAGCACCGCGCCGCTGTTCACCTGCTCGACGATCCAGGCTTCCATTCGCTCCTGCTCCGCACCTTCGGCCAGAATGAGGTCGAGAAACGCTTGCGGGATCACCACGGCACCGTCCTGATCGGCGACGATGATGTCGTTCGGAAACACCGCAACGCCGCCGCAGCCGATCGGTTCACCCCAGCCGACGAATGTCAGCCCGGCGACCGAGGGCGGAGCCGCGAAGCCGTCGCACCACACCGGCAGACCGGTGCCGAGCACGCCTTCGAGATCGCGCACGACGCCGTCGGTCACCAGAGCTGCCACGCCGCGTTTGGCCATGCGGGCACACAAAATATCGCCGAAGATGCCGGCATCGGTGACGCCCATGGCATCGACCACGGCGATACAGCCTTCAGGCATGGCTTCGATCGCCGTCCGGGTCGAAATCGGCGACGACCATGATTCCGGCGTCGCCAGATCCTCCCGAGCGGGCACGAAACGCAACGTAAAGGCCGGCCCGACCAGCCGCGGTTGTCCCGGCCGCAGCGGTCGCGAGCCCCGCATCCAGATGTTTCGCAGGCCCTTTTTGAGGAGGACCGTGGTGATGGTGGCGGTGGAGACGCGGGAAAGGGTCTTGATCGCTTCGGGGGTCAGGGACATCGACAAAGAGAACTCCGGTGGGGGTGATCAGCGCACGCATCTTGCGGGGCACGAGCATCGCGTCAAGTGGTGTCGCCAACTCACGGCTGAAGGAGCTGCATCGCTTGGCGCAATAACCTTGTCTTATCAGGGTTATGCGCATTAATTTATTGGACTTGCAGACCCATTTACGCGAAGCGAATTCCACTTCGTCGGAAAACACGCTAGAGCTTGACATCCGCCGAAGACTTATGAGGCCATGGCCGCGACACTCTCCCCGCCCCGTATTCTGCCGAGTGGCGACAGCGCCATCACGGTGGAATTCAGTCGTAACATCGATGATGCCGCGAACCAGCGGGTGCTGGCCCTCGATCACATTCTAGCGCGTGAGCCGGTCCCCGGCGTGACCGAGACGGTGCCAACCTATCGATCCCTGCTGGTGCACTACGATCCCGTGCAGATTGATTTCGACACGCTGAGCGAGAAGCTTGTCTCGCTGGCGCAGCTGCCGGTTCCGCCCGTCACGAACACGCGGCGCTGGCGCATTCCCGTGGTTTATGGCGGCGAGCATGGCATCGATCTTGAGGATGTCGCGAGGACACTCGACACTACACCCGACGACATCGTGGCGCGGCATATCGCAGGCGACTACCGCGTCGCCATGATCGGCTTTACGCCCGGATGGTCCTATCTCAGCGGCCTCGAGGATTCGTTGCACATGCCGCGGCGGCAAAATCCGCGCCTGCTGACTCCCGCCGGCACGATCTCGATCGGCGGCGTGCAGACCGGCGTGCAATGTCTGGCCGGTCCGAGCGGCTGGCATCTGCTGGGACGGACCGCGGTCAGAACCTACCAGTTGCATCGCGATCCCACGTTCCTGCTGGAACCCGGCGACCACGTGACGTTTTCCGCTATCGATGCCAAAACCTTCGCGGAGCAGGATCGCGCCGCGGAAGGTGGCGAAATCGTCGCCGAGTTGATCGCCTCATGAGTAAACTCGTCATTTCAGCCATTGGACCTGCGAGTTCCGTCCAGGATGGCGGCCGCCATGGCGCACAGCGTTATGGTCTTACGCCGAGCGGCGCGATGGACCGGCTCGCGCTTGCGGCTGCGAATTGTCTGGTCGGAAATGCGGCGTTTGCGGCGGCGATCGAAATCGGTCCGTTCGGCGCCGCGTTCACCGCCCGCGAAGGTGCGGTTCGCGCCGGGCTCGCGGGCGCACCGCGCAACGTCGACATCTCGGGGCGCGCCGTGGCACCATATACATCCATGACGCTGGCGGACGGCGAGACCTTGACGCTGGGCTTTGCGCGCGGCGGTTCCTTCAGTTACCTCGCGATCGAGGGCGGGATTGCGGGTGAGCCGATGTTCGGCAGCCTCGCGGTAAACGCCCGCGCCGGGCTGGGCAGTCCTTATCCTCGTCCATTGCAGGTGGCTGATGAATTGCAGACGGCGCCTGCAAGCGGCGCCGCCGAGCGCCGGATCGATCTTCCTCCCCCCGTGGAGGGGCCGATCCGGGTGGTGATGGGCCCGCAGGACGACGAGTTCGGGGACGCAACGCCGTTTCTGGACAGCGAATGGAAGATATCGGCGACCAGCGATCGCATGGGCTACCGGCTTGAAGGTCCCGTGATAAAACATCTGCACGGTCACAACATCGTCTCCGACGGCACCGTGAACGGCAGCATCCAGGTACCCGGCAATGGCGCGCCGATCGTGTTGATGCCGGACCGCGGCACCAGCGGCGGCTATCCCAAGATTGCAACCGTAATCACGGCCGATCTCGGGCGGTTCGCGCAAATTCCGGCAGGCAAAGGTTTTCGGTTCAAGGCCGTCAGCATGGCCGAGGCGCAAGCTGAAGCGCGGAAATTCGCGGAATTGCTGCGCACCCTGCCCGACCGGCTCCGTCCGATCGAAAGTTTTGATCTCAACATCGAGGCGCTAAGAGATGCTAACGTCGCTGGCGCCGCCGTCAGCGCCGTCGACGCCAGAACCTGGCAAGCTCCATCTGCAGACGCGCTGGCGCACGACTAACGAGAGATCCACTCACGCAAGGGGACAAGCATGACGACAATCGATCTCAATTGCGATCTCGGCGAAGGGTTTGGCGCATGGGAAATGGGCAATGACGCCGCCATGATCGAGCTCGCTACCTCGGTCAACATCGCCTGCGGCTTCCATGCCGGCGATGCCGACATCATGCGCAAGACCGTGGAGCTTGCGAAAGCGCGCGGCGTCAGCATCGGCGCTCATCCGGGTTACCGCGATCTGCACGGCTTTGGACGCCGGCCCTTTCCCGGCATGAAAGCCTCGGAGATCGAAAACCTGGTCGCCTACCAGATCGGCGCGCTGCAGGCGATCGCGACCGCGGCCGGCCACAAGGTAACCCACGTCAAGGCCCATGGTGCGCTATCGAACGTCGCCTGCGAGGATGACGCGACCGCGCGGGCGATTGCATCCGCCATTAGGGCGGTCGACCCCAATCTGATTTTTGTGGTGCTCGCCAATTCGCGCCTGGTTCAGGCCGGCGAAGCTGCCAATCTGCCGATGGTGCACGAGGTGTTCGCCGACCGCGCCTATGAAGACGATGGCTCGCTGGTGTCGCGCCGCAAGCCCGGCGCGGTGTTGCACGATGCCGGGGAGATCGCAAAACGGGTGGTGCGGATGGTGCAGGACGGCGCCGTGGTGTCGGTGACGGGTAAAGTCATCAAGATGCGCACCGACACCGTGTGCATTCACGGCGACACCCCCGGCGCAGTCGATATCGCACGCGGCGTGAGACAGGCGTTGAAAGCTGCAAAGATCGAAGTGGCGCCGTTCAAGAAAGCGAGTTAGCGAACGCGCTCAGAACGGGTGCACCGACAGCGTGCCGAAAACGATGGCAGCGATCAGCGCAAATGCGCCGTAGAGCGCGGCCATATGAATCCCTGCTCCGGTTCGCCCGGAAAGGAAACGCGCATAAAGATGCAGGCGGGCTTCCGCCGATAATTCGCGCATGGTCGATCTCCAACGCCTCATCGCCATCAATGGAATAGCGTTCGTGGCGCGGTGCAAGGTGAGCCTGGAAATAGCGATATGAACGCTTTGCCGGACTCCGATTCCAGTTAAAAATTCTCTGCAATGGGTTCGGGCGAGAATTTTATTCGGCCATATTGGAGGCTAAAAATTAGCCTACCGAGGCGGCTGCTCAACATTGCTCCGTCAGGCCCCTATCAGGGTTTACGGCGTCAGACGTCGGGATCGAGCGCATAGATCCTGGCCAGCAAGCTCCACATTTCGCTGATGTGGACGACACCGGTAAAACCCGCTTCCCGCAACCCCTCCTCCAGGATCGCGGCACGGATCGGGCTTTCGTCCACAATGACGATTTTGGGAGACGACTCGGCGCCCCTCGATCACCCGCATTGCCCTTGAAATACTCATAGCACGCCGCAAACTCGCTCAAAGCCTTGTAATTACAAGAAATTTGGAATAGCCCCTGCCAATCAACTAGTGCGGTGGATTTAACATTCGCCCCCCGGGCTCGGCGAGTCCTCATGGCGAATGTCAAATCCAGGGCCGCACTAGAGTCATTTTTACCCGTATCCCTTCGGCTCTAACCTTCGCAAAGAGCCTGCCGCAACGGGATACGAATGTTAGAGCCGGGACACGAGGCAGATCAAAACATGCAACAGGCCGCCGCGCCCAAAGTCAGCTTTGTTTCACTGGGATGCCCCAAGGCGCTGGTGGATTCCGAGCGCATCATCACGCGGCTGCGCGCGGAAGGTTATGAACTGGCGCGCAAGCATGATGGCGCCGACCTCGTCATTGTGAACACCTGCGGCTTTCTCGACAGCGCCAAACAGGAATCGCTTGGCGCCATCGGCGAAGCGATGGCCGAAAATGGCAGGGTCATCGTCACCGGCTGCATGGGCGCGGAACCTGAGCAGATCGAGGCGGCCTATCCAGGCGTGCTGTCGATCACTGGGCCGCAGCAATATGAAAGCGTGCTCGATGCCGTGCATCGCGCGCTGCCGCCGGTCCACAATCCGCATCTCGATCTGGTGCCGCCGCAGGGCATCAAGCTGACGCCGCGGCATTACGCTTACCTGAAGATTTCCGAGGGCTGCAATAACCGCTGCAGCTTCTGCATCATCCCGAAACTGCGCGGCGACCTGGTGTCGCGTTCGGCCAACGACGTGCTGCGCGAGGCGGAGAAGCTGGTCAGCGCCGGTGTCAAAGAACTGCTTGTCATTTCGCAGGACACCTCAGCCTACGGCGTCGATCTGAAATATGCCGCGAGCCCGTGGAAGGATCGCGAGGTCCGCGCGAAGTTCTTTGATCTGGCGAAGGAACTCGGTGAGTTCGGCGCCTGGGTGCGGCTGCAATATGTCTACCCCTACCCGCATGTCGATGAAGTCATCGGCCTGATGACGCAAGGCAAGGTGCTGCCCTATCTCGATATTCCCTTTCAGCACGCGAGCCCCGAGATCCTCAAGCAGATGAAGCGCCCGGCAGCGCAAGACAAGACGCTGGCGCGGATCAAGAAGTGGCGCGAGGAATGCCCGGAGTTGACGCTGCGCTCCACGTTCATCGTAGGCTTCCCCGGCGAAACCGATTCCGACTTCGCCTATCTGCTCGACTGGCTCGAAGAAGCCGAGATCGATCGCGTCGGCTGCTTCAAGTATGAGCCGGTCGCGGGTGCTTCTTCGAATGCGCTCGGCAATGCCGTGCCCGAGGATATCAAGCAGGATCGCTGGAACGCGCTGATGGCGCGGCAGCAAAAGATTTCCGCACGCCGGCTGAAGCGCAAGGTCGGCACCCGGCAGCAGGTCATCATCGACGAAGTCGGTCCTACCGTATCGAAGGGCCGCTCCAAAGCCGATGCGCCTGACATTGACGGCGCGGTTTACGTCTCGAGCCGGCGTCCGCTGCGTGTCGGCGAGATCGTCGCCGCGAAAATCGAGCGCGCCGACGAATACGATCTGCACGGCAGCGTGGCCGGGTTTTAATTCTCCCGTCGTCCCCGCGAAAGCGGGGACGACTGGTGGAGGCGATGCCGAACGCGCGCTTGACATCGGCGGCCGTTGGGCTGTATGGCGGTGTCATGACCCTTAACCGGAACACTCTCCGCGCAGCTTTCCGTCGTCGCTCGTTCGACGATGATGGGTCGCGCCGTGTCCGACGACAACGCTGAACAGATAGATCAGCAACGTTTTCGAGAAGGCCGCACCCGCAAAGTGCGGCCTTCTCGCGTTTTGGCCGGCTTTTCATCCAACCGCAGGGAGTTCGACATGACCATTGCCACACATCCGTTTGACGCGCTGATGGACATCACGGCGCGACCGCCGACCGTTTTCGTCCGCGGCGAAGGCTCATTCCTGTGGGATGACAGTGGCAAGCGCTATCTCGACTTCGTGCAGGGATGGGCGGTCAATTGCCTGGGCCATTCTCCGCCGGTTGTGGCCGAAGCGCTGGCGGCGCAGGCAAAACTGCTGCTGACGCCGAGCCCTGCCTTTTACAACGCACCGAGCCTAAAGCTGGCAAAGGCTCTGACCGATCTCAGTTGCTTCGGCCAGGTGTTCTTCGCCAATTCGGGCGCGGAAGCCAACGAAGGCGCGATCAAGCTCGCCCGCAGATACGGCGGGCTGCATCGGAACGGCGCTTACGAGATCATCACATTCGAAAGCGCGTTTCACGGCCGGACCCTGGCGACCATGTCGGCATCGGGCAAGAAAGCTTTTGAGCCGCTGTTCGAACCGAAGGTGTCAGGCTTTCCCAAGGCGCGGCTGAACGATTTAGCCTCGGTGGAGCGGCTGATCACCGACAAAACCGTGGGCGTGATGCTGGAGCCGATCCAGGGCGAAGCCGGCGTCTGGCCGGCGACCGATCAATTCCTGCGCGAGCTACGCGACCTGACCAAGGGACACGGCTTGCTGCTCATCGTCGATGAAATCCAGACCGGCATGGGCCGTACCGGAAAGCTTTTTCACTACGAGCATGCCGGGATCAAGCCTGACATCATGACGCTGGGAAAGGGCATCGGCGGAGGCGTGCCGCTCGCCGCGTTGCTGGCAACTCGATCGGCATCCTGTTTCGAACATGGCGACCAGGGGGGCACGTTCAACGGCAATCCACTGATGTGCGCGGCCGGACTCGCTGTTCTTGAGCAAGTTAGCCAGCCGGGATTTCTCAGATCGGTTGTCGATACCGGTCTGTATCTTGAAAGCGAATTGCAGCGGATGTCGGCGCGCCATGGTCTCGGCGAGGTTCGCGGCCGAGGTCTGCTACTGGCACTCGACCTAAAACATCCGATCGCCGGATCGATCGTCGCGGAGGCGTTTGAGGATAGCGTGTTGCTCAACGCGCCACGATCGGACTCATTACGTTTCATGCCGGCGCTCAACGTCACCAAGGGCGAAATCGCCGGAATGATCGATTGCCTGGACGCGATCCTTACGAAAATGGGCACGGCGAGGCGTGTAGCGTAGCGACGGTGGGTAACGCCGATCGCTCATGTCTACATGCGGAGCGCGCAGCCGTGGGATCAAATCTCGGGTCCGGAATGCTTCGAGACGATCGAAGGATTTCTGGTCGTTAGCCGACAAGTGGCAGCAGCTGTGGAAGGTAAATTAAAGCCTCTCCATGCGTCGTCCCGGCGTTCGTCGGGACGGCAGCGACTACGGCTTCAAAATCGACGCGCCGGTTGTGACCCGGCTTTCCAGATCGATATGGGCTTTTGCCGCATCCTTTAGCGCGTAGGCGTGATTGATCGGCACGTGCAGTTTCCCATTGATGACGGCTGCAAACAGGGTATCGGCGCCCTCCAGTAGTTCCGAGCGCTTGCCGACGTAGTCGTTGAGTTTCGGCCGGGTCGCAAACAGCGAGCCATGATTGTTGAGTTCGGCAATCGAGAATGGCGGCACCGGACCCGACGCGTTGCCGAAACTCACGAACAAGCCGCGCGGCTTGAGGCAGGACAGCGAGCCCGGAAACGTGGTCTTGCCGACGCCATCGTACACAACGTCGCAAAGCTCGTTGCGGCTGATCTGTTTTACACGCGCGACAAAATCCTCGTCGTTATAGAGGATGACGTGATCGCAGCCGTTGGCGAGCGCGAGGTCGGCCTTCGCCTTGGAGCCGACGGTGCCGATGACATGCGCGCCGAGTGCGCTTGCCCATTGGCACGCGAGCAAGCCGATGCCGCCGGCCGCCGCATGGATCAGGACCCGATGTCCCGGCTCGATCTTGAAAGTCTTGTGCAGGAGGTACCAGACCGTAAGCCCCTTCAGCATCAGGACTGCACCCTGCTCGTAGGTGATGTGGTCGGGCAGCTTGACCAGTTTCTCCGAGGGGATATTCCGTTCGCTGGCGTAGCCGCCGAGATTGAAATAATAGGCGACCCGATCTCCGGGGTGAAAATTCGTCACGCCGGGCCCTACAGACAGGACCTCGCCTGCAGCCTCATTGCCGGCGATGAAAGGCAGCCCCGGCGCCTTATAGAGGCCGGTGCGATAATACACGTCAATGAAATTCAGGCCGACGGCATGCTGGCGAATATGAACCTCGCCGGGGCCCGGCGCGGGCACGTCCACGGGCTCATAAACCAGGGCTTCCGGTCCCCCTACCTTGTGCACCCGCACGGCGTTCGTCATATCAGCTTCTCCCTTGGGATTCTCTTGCGATCAAGCGAAAGCCATCGAGGCCGCGTTGTCAATGACTCGGCAACATCTCGGGCCGCCGAGCGCGTGTTCCGCAAAAATGGAGGCCGGCTTTGTGAATAGAATACGCGCAATTTTAATGGACAGCCTTTTTGCGGTTACGCTTGGCGAGGACATTGAAGGCCTCGACCGCCGCCGAAAACACGATGGCAAAGTAGATGTAGCCGCGCGGGATATGAAATTTGAATCCGTCCGCGACCAGCGCAACGCCGATCAGCACCAGAAATGCCAGTGCCAGCATCTTGGTGGTCGGATGCTCGGCCACGAACCGCGCGATCGGGCCAGACGACACATACATGACGAGGCAAGCGATCATAACAGCCGCGATCATGATTGCGAGATCCTGCGCCATGCCGATCGCGGTGATAATTGAATCCAGCGAGAACACCATATCGATGACGATGATCTGGATAATCACCCAGAAGAACGCGCCGGCCCTTGGCGCATCATCGTTCTCTTCGTCGCGCGCTTCCACCTCAGTGTGGATTTCGTGGGTCGCCTTTGCGATCAGAAACAGCCCGCCTCCGATCAGAATGATGTCGCGCCACGAAAAGGCCATGCCGTTCACGGTGAGGACGGCTTGCGTCAGGCCGATCAGCCACACCAGCAGGCTCAGCAGCAGGATGCGGAACACCAGCGCCAGTGCCAGCCCAATTTGCCGCGCTCGCTTCGCCTGCTGCGGCGGGATGCGCGAGACGATGACCGACAGAAAAATAACATTGTCGATGCCGAGAACGATTTCCAGCGCCGTCAGGGTCAACAGTGCCGCCCATGCTTCCGGGCTGGTCAACAACTCGATCATGCGTTGAACGATCTCACGAACCGGATGATTGCATCGCTTCCCACGATATAGGCGGCGATGGCGCACAGTGCGATGGTTACGGGCGCAGCGACGTCGAAATCGACTGCCAGCGTGATAATCGCAAGCACCGCCCAAGCGGCGATCAACGACAATGTAAGCCCTCGCAGTCGCACCACGCGTATCGGGTGAACGACGTGGAAAGGAACAAACGTCAGCACAATCAGAATGGCGACCGCAAGGCTCGAAATCGCCGGCGGCAAATGCAGCAGGAACAGATAGAACGCTGCGGCATTCCAAAGCGCCGGAAACCCGCGAAAATGATTGTCCGCGGCTTTCATGCGGCGATCTGCGAAATAGAGCGCGCCTGACACGACAACGCCGGCGCCCAGCAGCGGCGCCGCCAGCGGCAGCAGCAGGCCGCTTGCGGTGATGGCATAGGCAGGCACGAAGACGTAGGTCACAAAATCAACCACGAGGTCGAGCACCTCGCCTGACCAGTTCGGCTGCACGCGCGCGACATCCAGCCGCCGCGCGATCGGGCCATCAAGCGCGTCCACCACCAGTGCGGCGCCAAGCCACCCAAACATCGCAGCCCAATGCTCGCGTACCGCCTCGAGCAGCGCGATCAAGGCGAAGCCTGCCCCCAACGCCGTGAAGATATGAACGGAAAATGCAGCCGCCCGCGTTGCGGGCGATGCTGACGAGGAATCCTGCTTGTTTGCCTGGTCCATTTGCCCGGCAGTGCTATCAGGAATCGTCTCGATTTGCACATCCTCGGTTGCGGCGTTCCGCCGCGCAATTCTGTGGAAACATTGAGAGCGCGATGCGGGCTTGAAAATGCCGCCGGGAACGTCAATTGTCCCGGTATGAACGATGCTGCGGATACACATGGTACATACGACGTCGTCGTGATCGGCGGCGGGCCGGCGGGACTTACGGCCGCAATTGCGTTAGCGCAAACCGGCGCGAACACGGCCCTGATTGCCCGCCGCTCGCCTTATGCCGACAATCGCACCACCGCGCTCTTGGGCGGCTCCGTCGATCTCCTGCAGCAGCTGGATGTCTGGCCGCGCTGCAAGGACAAGGCAGCGCCCTTGCAGGCGATGCGGCTGGTCGACGATACCGGCCGCCTGATCCGGGCACCCGAGGTCCGGTTTTCCTGCGAGGAAATCGGGCTCGACGTGTTCGGCTACAACATCGACAACCGTGCGCTGACGATCGCGCTGGAAGAACGAGCTGCGGAACTCTCCGATCTGGTGCGGTTCGACGATGAGGCGGATACGATCAGCCCGGAAGACGCTGAGGTTGCAATTCGTATCGGCCGCGGAAAATCACTGTCTGCGCGCCTTGTGGTCGGCGCCGACGGACGGCAATCGCTGTGCCGCGAGGCCGCGGGCATCGGGGTCAGGCGCCGCGAATTCAATCAGGCAGCGCTGACCTTCAATGTCAGCCATTCGCGGCCACATCGAAATATCTCCACAGAGTTTCACACGCCGCAAGGTCCGTGCGTATTTGTTCCGCTGCCCGGCGACCGCTGCAGCGTGGTGTGGGTCGCGGCGCCAAAGCAAGCCGAACGGCTGATCGCGTTGAGCGATGACGAACTGTCTGTGGCCGCGGAAACCCAATCGCATTCCATTCTCGGCCGCATCCGTGTCGAGCCGGGACGCCATCTGTTTCCGCTTGCGATCGAGCAGCCCAGACAATTGGCGCGCCGTCGCATCGCGCTGGTCGGCGAGGCCGCGCATGTGCTGCCGCCGATCGGCGCGCAGGGCTTGAACATGGGATTGCGCGATGCCGCCGATCTCGCCGATATCGTGCGGGACGCAATGCTGGCTGGCGAAGATCCCGGCTCGCCTCAGGTGCTCAATCGTTATGACTCAGTGCGGCGCGCCGATGTCGCCAGCCGGACCTTCGTCATCGATATGGCGAACCGCTCGTTGCTCAGCGATTTCTTACCCGTGCAAACCCTGCGCGCGGCCGGTCTGCATCTGATCGGTTCGATTGGACCGCTTCGCCGTCTGGCCATGCGCGAGGGCCTGGCGCCTTCGTGGCGGGCGACGCGGTGGTGATCCAGGTTCTACGGAAACACAAGGCGACCGGTCTGCATCAGCCACATCACGCTGGTCAGCGTGATGACAGACGCGAAGGTTCCAATCAGCACCGCGACGGATGCGGGCTCGATCCAGGTGTCGTTTTGCCGGGCGATGACGAACACATTCAGCGCCGGCGGCAGCGACGCCATCAGTACCGCTGTGGCCGCCCAGGGCTGTGGGAACGGCCCCAGCAGCAGCATCAATCCGAAAACCACGAGCGGATGGACTAAGAGTTTTATCGCGATGACAGCGGGCACTTCCCAGGGCACACGGCCAAACGGGCGCAGCGCCACCGTTACTCCAAGCACGAACAGCGCCATCGGCGCCGTGGCATTTTCCAGAAACAGCAGCGTGTTGTCGATCGCAACCGGCGGATGAATGTGCAACGCCGCCGCCAATGCTCCGGCGCAAGCCGACATAATCAACGGATTCAAAACGATCTGTCGCACCACGAGACCGATCGTGCGCAGCCAATGGCGGGACTCGCCATCGGACAACGCGATCAACAGCGGCACAATCGAAAACAGAAAGATGCTGTCGCAGCAGAAGATCAACGCGGTTGGCGCGGCGGCCTTTGAACCAAGCACGGCCAGCGCCAGACCGGGGCCCATGTAGCCGATGTTGCCATAGCCACCGGAAAGGCCTGCCAGCGTCGACTCCCGAAATGAGAGCCGTCCGACCAACCGACCTGCCGCCAAGGCCAAGGCAAAGGCGCTGGTCGTACCGAGGGTGGTCGCAATGAGGAATGGCGGATTGTTGAGTTCCTCAAACGGCGTCTTCGACGTGATTCCGAACAGCAAGGCGGGTAGCGAGACATAAAGCAGGAAGAAGTTCATCCACGCCAAGCCCTGTTCCGGCAGACCCTTGGCCTTGCCACAGGCGAAGCCGATGAAGATCAGGCCGAAATACGGCAGTGCGAGATTAAGAATGTCGACCATGGGCGGGTTTCTTTTTCGTGATTTTTTAGGCCCGGTCGGGACGTCGGGCGGATCAGCGGCCGCAAAGATTAATTCGGCGGGTTGCCTCTAGCATCGGCCACAATCATGGTCTATTCGACGAGATATGATTAAAACGCGGACCGCCAAATTTCAGATCGGACAGATCGTTCGCCACCGGATCTTTTCGTTCCGGGGCGTGATCTTCGATATCGATCCGGAATTCAACAATACCGAGGAATGGTGGTTGTCTATTCCCGAGGAAGTCCGGCCTCACAAGGATCAGCCCTTCTATCATCTGCTCGCCGAGAATTCAGAATCGGAATACGTCGCCTACGTTTCCGAGCAAAATCTGTTGCCCGACGATTCCGGTGAACCGATCCGGCATTCACAAGTTGCTGAGATTTTCGTGAAGGACAAATCGGGCGGCTATCGCCCGCGCAATCCGTCGCTGAATTGATCCAACCCAGATCGGAATGCTGTGTCATCCTCGCGTGAGCGCAATTTGCGCTCATCGCTGGAGGAGCGGCCTTTTGGCAGCGTCTCGATCGATGGCCACTTGCTCCTTTCGTTCGTCATCCTTCGAGGCTCGCAAGAGCTCGCACCTCAGGATGACGTTCCCTTCAACAAAAAGGCGCTCGGTCCGAGCGCCTTTTTCTTTTGATTCAGAGAGCGGTCTTATTTCGCAGCCGGATTGGCCGCAGGCGTGCCGGGGGGCGGATTCGCCTCGAGCTTCTTGCGCGCTTCCTCAGCGCGCTTCTGCAACTCTTCCTGCAGCTTCTTCTGGGTTTCCTCGAACACCTTCGGGTCGGTCGGCGGGCCATCATAGGCCTTGGCGAATTCGGCGAGCGGCAGAGGCAGCGTGAGCGGTGCGCCGTTGGAGTTGATCGCCTGAACCACCAAATTCTGCCCCTTCTTCATGTTCGCGAGCAGTTCCGGGGTCACTTCGTAGTCCGACATGCAGCCGTTGGCGAAACAGATCACATAGGGGCTTTGCGCCGGGGTATTGTTGTCGACGATCACGCGGGTGCCGTGGACCAGCTGCATGCCCAGCGGCAGCGTGACACGCAGGATCTTCTTCGGCTCGCCTTCGGGCTCGATGATCACGGCCGCGATGACAGGCTGGCCGGACTCGATGCGCCCATCCTTGCCGGTGAAGCAAACCTGCTTGGCGTTGGCATCCTGGCCCTTCAGGCAGAATTTGGTCCAGGGCGCATAGATCAGCTGAACCTGCTGGTCCTGGGGTTGACCATTCGCCGCCGGCGCTCCAGCCGCTGGCGGCGGTGCCTGCTGAGCGGAAGTTGCGGGCGCCGCGGGCGCGGCTTTCGGTGCAGCCTTCGGCGCGGCCTTGGCCTTTGGCGCAGCAGCCGGGGCGCCCGGCGCCGGCTGCTGGGCCAGCGCGTCGGGAGCAAGCAGCACGGCGCTCAGCGCCGTCGCTGCCAACAAGGCGAAAACCCGCCCACGTGGCCGGACCGACGCGGCCAAGATACGGAAATTCATTGCGGAAAACCCTTTCTGAACGGGAGTGCCCGAAACCGCTGCAGGCACCGACACCTAGCCGTTTGGCCCGGCTGTCTCCTTGCCAATTGAGGCGGTTAAGTGACAGGCCCTGCCATCTTGGTCAATTGCCCGCCTTCATACAGTGGCCCGCGAAAAGATCAATGCCGACAAGCATCTTTGGCACCCCGCAGCCGGATGCCGACGGCTATGATAAAACTCGGTAATGAGCAAGACCGAATTAAATCAGCGTGCTGGGTTGCGGGTTTCCGGATGCTCGCGCCTTCGAGCCTTTGCCTGTGCGGTCCTCGCTTTCGGCCCCTTGCTGGCGATGTACGCCAGCAAGGTATCGGCGGAGGAGAGCTACGCCATCGCCATGCATGGCGCGCCGGCCCTGCCGGCCGATTTCACCCACATGCCCTATGCCAATCCCGATGCGCCGAAGGGCGGGCGGCTGGTGCAGGGCATTCTCGGTACTTTCGACAGCCTCAACCCGCTGATCGTCAGGGGTCTCGCCGTGCAGCAAATCAGGGGCTTTGTGGTCGAAAGCCTGATGGCCCGGGGCAATGACGAGGCTTTCACGCTTTATGGTCTGTTGGCCAAAAGCGTGGAGACCGACGACATCAGGAGCTATGTCACCTTCCATCTCGATCCCAAGGCGCGTTTCTCGGACGGCCAACCGGTGCACGCCGAGGACGTGCTGTTCTCGTGGGCCTTGCTGCGCGACAAAGGGCGTCCCAACCATCGCCAATTTTATTCCAAGGTCGCAAAGGCCGAAGCGCTCGATCCGCTCACGGTGCGGTTCGATTTCGGTGGCGCCGACGACCGTGAGCTGCCGCTGATCCTTGGCCTGATGCCGGTATTGCCCAAGCATGCTGTCGATGTCGCGACTTTCGAAGAGACGTCGATGACGGCGCCGACCGGTTCCGGTCCCTACCGCGTCAGCGCGGTGAAGCCCGGCGCCAGCGTGACGCTGACGCGCAATCCCGACTATTGGGGCCGCAACCTGCCGGTCAATCGCGGCCTATGGAATTTCGACGAGATCAGGCTCGACTTCTATCGCGAGGCCAATGGCCAGTTCGAAGCCTTCAAGCGCGGCCTCTATGACTTTCGCGTCGAGACCGAACCGCTGCGCTGGCACGACGGATATGATTTTCCCGCCGCCCGCCATGGCGAGGTGATCCGCGATACGATCAAGACCGGGATGCCACAGCCGTCGGAATTCCTGGTGTTCAACACAAGACGTCAGGTGTTTTCCGACATCCGCGTGCGCCAGGCGTTGACGCTGCTGTTCGATTTCGAATGGATCAACCGCAACTACTTTTTTGGGCTCTATGGCCGCTCGGCAGGGTTCTTCGCAGGCTCCGAACTGTCGGCTTACGCCCGCACCGCCGATGACCGCGAGCGAGAGCTGCTGAAACCCTACGCATCGCAGATGTCGCCCGGCATTCTCGACGGCAGCTATCGCCTTCCCGTCAGCGACGGTTCGGGCCGGGATCGCGCAACGCTTCGCAGCGCGCTGACGCTGTTGTCCCAGGCCGGCTACGATCTCGACGGCACGGTGCTGCGGCAGCGTTCGACGAAAGCGCCCCTCACCTTCGAAATTCTGGTGACGACACGAGATCAGGAGCGGATCGCGCTGGCGTATATGCGCGATCTGAAGCGCGCAGGCATCGAGGCCTCGGTACGCGCGGTCGACGCCGTTCAATTCGATCAACGCCGGCTCGGTTTCGAATTCGACATGATCCAGAACCGCTGGGATCAGTCGTTGTCGCCGGGCAACGAGCAGTCGTTCTATTGGGGAAGCGAGGCCGCGGACCATCAAGGGACGCGAAACTACATGGGCGCAAAAGACCCCGCCATCGACGCCTTGATCGCGGCAATCCTGGAGGCACGCGGGCATGCTGATTTCGTCTCGGCGGTGCGGGCGCTCGACCGGGCCCTGATGTCGGGCTTCTACGCTATCCCCTTGTTTAACGTTCCAGAGCAATGGATCGCGCGCTGGAATGTGATAGAACGGCCTTTGGCCACTGCCTTGACGGGTTATCTCCCGGAAACCTGGTGGCAAAAGCCGGACCCGCGACCAAAGTGATCCCGTGATCCAGAACAACGCATCGCCGACGATCGACGGATTGTTTCGACGGATCCTGGCACGAAAGCCGGATGCGCTGGCGCTGCTCGATCCGCTCAACAAGCAGCGCGTCACGGGCCAACCGCCAAAACGCCTGACCTTCGCGCAAGCCGACCGCGCGATCTCGGCGCTATCGGCTCATTTCATCGAAGCGGGGCTGCCGAACAATTCCGTGATCGCGGTTCAACTGCCGAACACCGTCGAATTCATGCTGACGGTGCTTGCCGCGCATCGCGCAGGCTTGGTCGTGGCGTTGCTTCCGCTGCTCTGGCGGCAGGCGGAACTAACGGTAGCGCTCAATCGCACCGGCGCCCGGGCGATTGTCACGACGGGCAAGATCGACGGCGTCAGCCATGCCGACCTCGCCATGAACGCCGCGGCCGATGCGTTTTCGATCCGCCATGTCTGCGGCTTCGGCCATGACCTGCCGGAAGGCATGGCATCGCTCGACCTTGCCCTGTCAGAAGAATCGGCCACCACGCGCGCCGTCACACAGGACGGCCGCAGGGCGGCGATGATCTCATTCGACGTGACGGTGGATGGCTTTCGCGCCGTACCGCGTACGCATCTAAGTTTGATTGCCGGCGGCCTCGCATTGTCGCTCGAAAGCGACGTGCCGCAGGGCGCAACTGTGATGTCGGCATTCGCGCCGTCATCGTTCGCAGGCCTGACCTCATCGCTTGTGCTCTGGTTGCTGTCGGGCGGAACGCTGGCGCTGCATCATCCGTTCGACGGCGATGTGCTCGAGCAGCAGATCAACGAGCATTCCTGCGAAACGCTGATCGCGCCGGCGCAACTGGCGGTGCGATTGGCCGCGATCGATATGGCGTCGCGCCTGCCGACATTGCGCAATGTGATCGGTCTTTGGCGCGCGCCGGAGCAGGTCGCGGCGAGCCCGATCTGGACCACGCAACACGCTGTCCTGACCGACGTCTACCTGTTCGGTGAAGCCGGACTGTTCAGTGCCCGCCGCCTGGCCGACGGCGCGCCGGCACCCATCCTGCCGGGACCCCATGGCGCACCGCGCGACTTCCGGGGCACGGTCGCCGGTGAGATCCTTCTGACTCCAAGGGGCACGCTGGCACTGCGCGGACCGATGGTTACCCCGGCGGCTTACGCTCCCCCTTCACCGCCAAGCGAATCCCTGGTGGCGCAACCGCCGCGCGATCATGTCGATACCGACTATGCTGCGCGTCTCGACCGTTCGACCGGAGCGATCTACATTACCGCGCCGCCCTCGGGCATTATGGCAGTCGGCGGATACCGGTTCTTGTCGCAGTATCTGCAGGAATGGGCCAGGCGGCTTGGACAGGGCGCGTTGCTGACGGCATTGCCCGACCGGTTAAGCGGCCACCGCCTTGCCGGACGCGCCCAGGACAATGCCCGCGCCCGCGAGGCGCTGGCGGAACTAGGGCTTAACCCACTGATGGTGGAAGCCTTTCGCGATCGAACAGAGCCAACCTGATTGAACTCGGATGGCTTCGTTGACGCGACATTAAGACCGGCAAATTAGGATTTACGCGTTCCATCAACCGCGTTGATCCGAGTTTTTAGATGTCCCAGCAAGGCCCGATCATCGTCGTGTCGACCACCGAGCGGCCGTCGTTCGCGACCGCGCTAGACGATGCGAAGATGTTTCCTATCATCGAAACAGGCTGGGCCGACGCCTCACGCTCCGTCGAGCAACTGCAGCCGGCCGCGGTTCTCGTCGCGTTGTCCAGCGCCATTGAACCCGGTTTCGAGGCGCTGGCGCAACAGATCGCAGCGCGGCAGCCCTATCTTCCGCTGATCGCCATCGGTCCCCAGACATCGCTGCCTCAGAACGCCATTCCCTTCTCGCAAAGTGGCGGCAATTTCGATCGTCTGATTGCGCGCCTGCGCACAGCACTACGGATCAGGACATTGCATGCCACCGTGATGCGCCGGCTCGACGACGACCTGGCGGCGCAAACAACACTGGCGGAGACCGATCCCGCGCGCGACGCCACCGTGCTGCTGATCGGCCGTGGCGCCGCCTACCCTTCGCTTTCGGTGTCGTTCGGCGAGCGGATGGGAGTGGTCGGCGCGCTCAGCATTGAAGCCGCCGCGAAACAGCTCAATATCCGCGACATCGATGGCATCGTGCTTGGCGAAGGGTTCAGCGCGCGCGTGGTGGATGCCTTCCTCACGGTACTGGCCGAAGATCCGCGATTTCGTAATTTACCTGTCGTGGTGACGTCGGATGGACTGGCGCTGGCATACGACCTGCCCAATCTCGAAATCATATCCGGCGACCCCGAGCGCATCGCCGCAAACGCGTTGCCGCTGATCCGACAGCATGCTTTCGAGGCACATTTGAGCCGCACGCTGCGGTCGATCGACGCCGGCGGCCTGCTCGATCCGCGAACCGGTCTGCTCACGTCAGCCGCCTTCAACCGTGATCTCGCCACGGCCGTCTATCAGACGCTCTCGCGCGGCGGCGGATTGTCGGTGGCCCGCTTTGCCTTCGATCCCGCCCACGCCCGCGCGCAGCTCGACGGCGCGCGGATTCTCAGCCGCTTGATACGGCAAATGGACTTCGGCGCAGCTCTGGAAGACGGATCTGTCGTCGTGGTGTTCGCCGAGACCGATTTACGCACCGCCCATATGATTGCCCGGCGGCTTTCCAGCGTGATGCGCCATACCAGCCACGGCAAACGCGACGTTCGGTCAGAGCCGGTTGTTACGCTCGCGACCATGCTGCCGACGGATTCGGCGAAGTCGCTGCTGGCGCGGCTTTACGACGAGGCCCGCCGCGCCGCCTCGTGACGCTCCAATTAAATTCCGGCCGTTTTCGTTTGCATTCTGAACGGGGCCGTTCCCCGGATGCTGCGCAGCGCGCGCAATTGCGGCGTCGTGCCTGCTGATCCGGGTCCTTCCGTCGTTGATTTCCCATGCGGCCTGAAGATGCAGGAGCATAAAACGGCAAGATTGGCGCAAGCGCAGCAATCCCGGGCAAGCGGCGCCTTGCTCGTGAGCTACAATTCCCAGCGCTGTCAGGAGGGACAAGGCCAGCGAGGCCACGGGTCAATATGACATTTTGGTTCGGAGCGGGTCCAGTAAGTAAGGCCGGAGTGCTCGTCCGGCTGGGCACTATCGGTGCAGTGATGCTGAGCGTGGCCGGGGCGTTCGCTTACACGGGCGGCTGGCTCTCGCCGCTCCGTCTGACCCAGGACCGGATGATGGCGGCCTTCGAGGAGACCAACGGCACCCACCCCGGCTTCCGCCGCAACCACGCAAAGGGCGTTTGCGCCACCGGCTGGTTCGAAAGCAACGGGCAGGCAGCGGCACTGTCGAAAGCAGCTGTCTTCAAGCCCGGCCGCGTCCCGGTGGTCGGCCGCTTCGCACTCGCTGGCGGCATGCCGTTCCAGACGGATGCGCCTGCGACAGTGCGCAGCATGGCGCTGCGCTTCCTGCCACCCCGTGGCGCGGAATGGCGCACGGGCATGAACAACATCCCGGTTTTCCCGGTGAACTCCGCTCGCGGCTTTTACGAGCAATTGCTCGCCTCCAGCGCTGATCCCGCGACCGGAAAGCCGGATCCGGCGAGAATGAAGGCGTTTCTGGCCGCCCATCCGGAAACGGTGCGCGCAATGTCGTTAATCAAGGAACGTCAAGTCACCTCCGGTTTTGCAAACTCCACCTTCCACAGCCTCAATGCCTTCCGCTTCGTCGACGCAACTGGCGCTTCCGTCCCCGTTCGCTGGTCGACGGTGCCGGTGCAACCCTTCGCGGCTGACAACGCAGAGACATCAGGGGCAGCAGAGCCACCAGGGGCAGGAGACAAGAACTATCTCTTCGATGACCTGATCGCCCAAATCTCGCAGCATCCGCAGCAATGGCGGCTGATCGTGACCATCGGCCAAGCTGATGACCCGACCAACGACGCGACGCTGCCCTGGCCCGCCGATCGCCGGCAGATCGACGCCGGCACCGTAACAATCGATCAAGCTTCGAGCGAAGACAGTGGGCGCTGCACCGCCGTCAACTACGATCCTCTGGTGCTGCCGCCCGGCATCGAGCCATCCGACGACCCGTTGCTCAGCGCTCGCTCCGCGGCCTATGCGCGCTCCTTCACGCTGCGTGCCAACGAGGAGCATGAGAAGCCGCCCAGTGCGGTCTCGGTGCAGGAAGAGCAAGCTGGAGGCAAGTCATGATCACCCAGGCACGTTTCCCTGCTGCGTCCCGGCTTCTGCACTGGATCATGGCGCCCATGATCGTGGCGATGCTATTCATCGGCGTCGGCATGGCCGCTTCGGTCTCCACACGCTACGAGCTTCTGGTCTCGATCCACCGGCCGCTCGGAATAGCCATCTTGGTGTTGTGCGTGATTCGTATCGTGAACCGGTTCATCAATCCGCCGCCGGAGTTGCCCGATACGCTTCCATCCCTGCAGCGTTTTGCCGCCAAGGCATCGCACATCGTACTGTATGCGCTCATGTTGATCATGCCGCTGGTCGGTTGGGGCATGCTGTCGGCGGCGCGCTATCCGATCGTGCTCTATGGACCGCTGCGGCTGCCACCGATCCTGCCGCATGAATTGACACTCTATGCGTGGCTCCGTGTCCTCCACACTGGCCTCGGCTACCTGCTCTTCGCGACCTTCCTCATACATTTCGGGGCCGCGCTCTTCCACGGCCTGATCCGGCGCGACGGCGTGTTCGGGAGCATGGCGTCGTGGCGAAGGATCGATCGAAATCCAAATTTCTCCAGAGCAGCGTGACGGGACACTGCTGCGCATCGCCGGGAACGCTGCATCCCGTCGTGCACACGCCAGTGCAAGGCCTACGCCGCCTTGCGATCCTCGGCGAGGTTGGCTAGCTGGCGCAGGATTTCCGTCGTGCCGGTCAGACGTTCCTCCGGGGTTTCCCATTCCTGGAAAAACACCACCTTCATGTCCGGCCGTACCCTCGCCGCCTGACCATGCTGACGGATGAAATAGACCAGCCGGTCCGGCTGCGCGAACTTGTTGTCGCGGAATGTGATCACCACGCCCTTCGGTCCGGCATCGACTTTCTCGACATTGGCGCGGCGGCAATAGCCTTTGATCGCGGCGATCTTGAAGAGATAGCGCACCTCGTCGGGCAAGACGCCGAAACGGTCCCGCAACTCCGCAGCAAAATTGTCGATCTCGTCGTCGGTATCGAGATCGGCCAGCCGCCGATACAGCGATAGCCGCACCGCGAGGTCGGTGACGTAATGCTCCGGAATCAAGACGGGCATGCCGACGGTGATCTGCGGCGACCAGCGATCCGCTGCTGGCTCGGCCACGCCGGCCTTGAGGTTGAGGATCGCCTCCTCCAGCATCGATTGGTAAAGCTCGAAGCCGACTTCCTTGATGTGTCCCGATTGTTCCTCGCCAAGCAAATTGCCGGCACCGCGAATATCCAGATCGTGCGACGCCAGTTGAAATCCGGCGCCGAGCGTTTCCAGCGACTGCAATACTTTCAGCCGGCGCTCGGCCTGGGCGGTGATCTTCTGTTGCGCCGGCAGCGTGAACAACGAATAGGCGCGCAGCTTCGAGCGCCCTACCCGCCCGCGCAATTGATACAGCTGCGCCAGCCCGAACATGTCGGCGCGGTGCACGATCAGCGTATTGGCGGTGGGAATGTCGAGGCCGGACTCGATGATCGTGGTCGAGAGCAAGATATCGTATTTGCCGTCGTAGAACGCCGACATGATGTCCTCGATGACGGTCGGCGGCATCTGGCCGTGCGCCACCGCGACTTTCATCTCGGGCACGTTCTTGTCGAGAAAGTCCTTCACCGCCGCAAGGTCTTCAATGCGCGGCACGACGTAGAACGCCTGTCCGCCGCGATAGCGTTCGCGCAAAAGCGCCTCGCGGATCATCAGGGGATCGTGCGGCGCCACGAAGGTGCGGACCGCCAGCCGATCGACCGGCGGCGAAGCGATGATGGAGAGATCGCGCACCCCCGTTAGCGCCAGTTGCAGCGTGCGCGGGATCGGCGTTGCGCTCAGCGTCAGCACGTGGACCTGGGCGCGCAGCTGCTTCAGCCGTTCCTTGTGATTGACGCCGAAATGCTGCTCTTCGTCGACGATCACAAGACCGAGATCCCTGAACTTGATCGACTTGCCGAGCAGCGCATGGGTGCCGACCACGATATCGACGCTGCCTTCGGAAAGGCCCTTTTTCACCTGGGTCAGTTGCTTCGGCGCGACCAGGCGCGAGGCCTGCGCGACATTGACCGGAAAGCCCCGAAACCGCTCGGCGAAGTTCTTGCTGTGCTGGCGCGCCAAGAGCGTGGTCGGCACCACGACCGCGACCTGTTTACCATCCAGCGCGACCGCGAAGGCCGCCCGCAGCGCCACCTCGGTCTTGCCGAATCCGACGTCGCCGCAGATCAGCCGGTCCATCGGCCGGCCGGTTTCGAGATCCTTCAGGGTGGCATTTATCGCACCGAGCTGATCTTCGGTTTCCTCATAGGGAAAGCGCGCGCAGAACTCGTCATAGACGTGCGGCTGCACCGGCATTTTCGGCGCTTCATGCAGGTGCCGCTCGGCGGCGATCTTGATCAGTTCGCCGGCGATCTCGCGGATGCGGTTCTTGAGTTTTGCTTTCCGCGCCTGCCAGCCGCTGCCCCCTAACCGGTCCAGTTCGACGTTGGCGTGGTCGGAGCCGTAGCGCGACAGCAGTTCGATATTCTCGACCGGCAGGAACAGTTTGGTCTCGGCGGCGTAGCGCAGCTCAAGACAATCATGCGGCGCGCCGGATACCTCGAGCGTCTGCAGGCCGACGAAACGGCCGATGCCATGCTCGACATGGACCACGAGATCGCCGGCGGCGAGGCTGGTGACCTCAGAGATGAAGTTGTCGAGCTTGCGGCTGGCCTTGCGCGGCCGCACCAGCCGGTCGCCGAGGATGTCCTGCTCGCTGATGACGGCGACATTGTCGGTCTCGAAGCCCGATTCCATGCCGAGCACGGCCAGCATGGCCTCGTTGCGCGGCGTGGCCTGCACGGTGCGCCAGGTATTGACGCTGGTGAGGTTGAGCAGCTTGTGGTCCCGGAGCATGCTGCCCATGCGGTCGCGCGAGCCCTCGCTCCACAGCGCAATCACCACTTTCTTGCGCAAGGCTTGCAGCGCCTGCACATGGGCGACGACGGCTTCAAACACGTTGACTGAACTGTCTGCGCGTTCCGGCGTGAAGTTGCGCCCCTGCCGCGCGCCGGCGTCGACCACGCCGGTGCTGTCGTCCGGCATTGCAAACGGCGTGAGCCGCGCCAGCGCTATATCGTCCAGCCGTTTGGTCCACTCGCCTTCAGTCAGATAAAGCCGGTCGGGCGGCAAGGGCTTGTAGATGGCGCCGCCGCCGGGATGCTCCATCGCCTCGCGCCGCGCCTCGTAATAATCGGCGATCTGCTTGAAGCGCTCGCGCGCGGCGTCCTCGCTTTGCGGCTCGATCGCAACCGGCGCGTCGCCGAGATAATCGAACAGCGTGTCCATCCGCTCGTGAAACAGCGGCAGCCAATGCTCCATGCCCGGATGACGGCGGCCTTCGCTGACAGCTTCGTAGAGCGGATCGTCGCGCTCAGGGGCACCGAACGCCGCGACATACCCCATCCTGAAGCGGCGGATGGTTTCGGTCACCAACTGAAATTCCGAGATCGGAACCAGATCGAGCGAGCGCATGTCCAAGAGCGTGCGCTGAGTTTCCGCATCGAAAGAGCGGATCGACTCCAACGTGTCGCCGAAGAAGTCGAATCGTACGGGCTGGTCGAGCCCGGCCGGAAACAGATCGAGGATGCCGCCGCGCACGGCGTATTCGCCGGGTTCGCGCACGGTGGAGGAGCGGTTGTAGCCGTTGTGCTCCAGCCACGACACGATCGAATCCATCGGCACGATATGGCCGGGCGCTACCGACAGCGCCTGCGCCGCGATGATGTCGCGCGCCGGCACGCGCTGGACGATAGCGTTGACCGTGGTCAGAACGATCAGCGGCTTGTCGCTGCCGGCAAGCCGAGCCAGCCGCGCCAGCGTGGTCAGCCGTTGCGCCAGGATGCCGCCATGCGGCGACACCCGGTCATAAGGCTGGCAGTCCCAGGCCGGAAACTGCATCACCGGCAGATCCGGCGCGAAGAATTCCAGGGCGCGGGCCAGTTGCTGCATGCGCGGGCCGTCGCGGCAGACCACGGCGAGACTGACCGCCGGCGGCCTCTGTCGCGCGGCCACCGCGCGCGCCAGATCGGAGACCACGAGGCCTTCGGCACCCTCGGCGACATTGGCAAAGGTCAGCGCGCGCCCAGGCGCAAGCAATTCGGCAGGCGATCGTGTCGGCGACTTCATGCGTCGAGATCCGCGCGAAATGACTTGATGCGGTCAAACAGGCCGCCTGCGAATACTGGGGCCATCGGCACGTTGCCGGTCAGCGCGGCATAAAGATCAGGGTCGGGTACTTCGATCAGATGTTCAAGCTGCGCCAATTCGTCTTCGGCGAGCCTCGCGATCTCGGCGTCCGCAAACCTGCCGAGAATGAGATCCATCTCCCGGGTGCCGCGATGCCAGCAGCGAAACAATAACCGCTTGCGGCGGTCGTCGAGGTCACTGCTCGATCGTGTCGATCCCGTCATCTGTGATTCCTATGCAAACGCCAAAAGCCCGGACGTGCCGGGCGGGGTTGATATAGCGTTGCTGTCCGGCAATGTCAGCCCTGGTGTGCCGCGAATTCTAAGTTGTGTCGCAGCGGTGCCGTTCCCAGGCGCAGCTTCGCGATCTCGCCGCGTATGCGCGCTAGTTTTGCTGGAAACGTCCTGCCCTCTGACATCAGAGGGCGTGGGGAACGCCGGGTGCCCGCTGCACCCGCAGCCTCGCGCGCAAAGCGTGGTCAGTGGAACCGGCGCGACCATCGGGCGTTAGCACTGATCACACTCGGATAGGACGGAACATGAAATTATCCCAAGGAGCAGCCCTAACAGTGGCGGCGATACTGATATCGGGCGGCAGCGCGTTGACTCCCGTGTCGGCGGTCGCTGCATCGAAAGTTGCGGAAAACAGCCAAAGCCCTAGGGCAACCGACTTTAGCGCGCGGCGCTATTATCGCCACTACAGGCATTATGGCTATTCGCCGCGCTATTACCGCCCGCGCTATTACGGCTCTTATGGTGGCGGCTATGGTTATCCCGGTTATTACGGAGGCTATGGTCCCGGCTACTACGGCGGTTATGGTTACGGCAGGCCCGGCATCGGGTTCAGTTTCGGGTTCTAGGCCAACTTCAGCCACCCCGATTTTTCGCGCCGCAACCTCTCGGCAAAGGTTAGAGTAGGTGACATCGCGAGAGCCGATTGCACCGAAGCCGGCTTTCGTTTGTTTTCAGATGCAGACCGGAAACTGTCGGCGCACCGGCAAAAATGACCCGAATGGCACAGATGCGAAGTCCCGACCGGCGCTGAAATTGCCTCTTATCGGGGAACACCGGAAGTGACCCGCAATGGCGCGAGTGACCGAAAGCGGGACTTTCAATGCGGCTACCCAAGACATACACGCAATGCAGTTTGCGTTCCTAATCAGCCAGTCGCAGCGCCAATATTCGGCGCTGCGACCTCTTGTTCAGCCTTTGATCAGATAAGATATTGTTCCGGCCACATCGGTATCGTCGATGAGCTGAAAACGGCTTTCACTGCCGCCTTGGCGCGCCGCGATGTAAGGGGCGTATTCGGGATCAGCAACGAACGCCTCTGCTTGTTTTGCCGATGGAAACGCCATAATCGCGATAAGAGAAGCGTCAGTAGGCGCGCCTTCCAGTGTCTTTACATTGCCGCTGCGCGACAAATACTTACCACCATGTTTATGCACGATGTTGTGCACTGAGGCTGCATATTGCGGCACCCATTTATCGTCCGTTATTTTGATGTTTGCGATCAAAAAAGCCGTCACGTGATGTTACTCCCGGTTCGATGTTAGCCTCCTGGATCAACGGAGGTCTGACGCCGGCTTGCCAGAAGAACGCCGCAACGCACCAGTTCAGGAAATGAATCAGGCTGATACAGAGTCTGTACCCGTCATTCGCAGGTACGACCATTTTGCTCCGCGGCTAACATAGGAGCAAAGAGGCCGGTTGACGAAGCTTAAGGGACCATCTCGGCAGATGCCGCCCGACTTGCTCAGCCTGCGAGCTTCCGCTCTTTCGCAAAGGGACTGAGCCCGAGCCAAGTTTGCATGGCCGCGGCTAGCTGACGGTTTCCTGTCAAAATCATCCGTCGGTTTGCAACCGAGGCGCGAACGGTGTCGAGCCCCATCCAGATTGCCGTCATGGTTCGGAGATCAACGGATACATAGAGATCTACATCAAAGCCCGGATCGATCGAGCAAAGATCGACGCCCTCCTGGGGATCGACTATCA
>WNFR01000755.1_pt1 | contig 33214 bp, 32 predicted proteins | sample 5400221 | NCBI WGS metagenome assembly WNFR01 (sample SAMN13153357, study PRJNA577476) | soil metagenome | isolation source: 40 cm soil under Madrone tree | place: USA:California | collected 2016-06-14
CTGCGCAAAAAATCGCCGAGCGCCTCGACGCCACGCTCGTCAACATGCGCTTCGTGAAACCCCTCGACGAGAATCTCGTGATTGCGCTGGCGGCACGCCACCGCGCCATCGTGACCATCGAGGAAAATGCGACACTCGGTGGCGCCGGCTCCGCGATCGGCGAGCTGCTTGCATCCGAGGGCTTGCAGGTGCCGCTGCTGCAGCTCGGTATTCCCGACCGCTTCATCGAGCACGGTTCGCGAGACAGCTGCCTCGTGGCCGCCGGCCTCGATACCGCAGGCTTGAGCGCGAGCATCGAGCGCTGGTGGACACCGCAATCCAGGGAATGCCTGCGTTCGGCGAGCGGCTAAAGAGTCAGTAGCCGCGCGAGAGCAACCAGTCAGCCAGCGAGCGCAGCGGCTGCGCGCGCTGGCCGAAAGGCGCCAGGGCCGCGAGAGCCTGGGCGTACAGCCGGCTGACGCGCTCCTGCGACGCCTCGATTCCAATGATTGCCGGATGGGTCGCCTTGGCATGCTCGCGATCGGCATGGGTTGGTTTGCCCAGCGTCGCCGCATCGCCGATCACATCCAGCAGGTCGTCCTGAATCTGGAATGCGAGACCGATCTGAGTCGCAAAACCGTCCAGCGCCTCGTACAAGCGAGGGTCGAGCGAGGGCGCGCAGGCCGCGGCCAGTAACACGCTGGCGCGAATCAGTGCGCCGGTCTTGCGAGCGTGCATCTCCTCCACATCGACAATATCGAGCCGCCGGCCTTGTGCGGCCAGATCGATCGCCTGTCCTCCGGCCATTCCAAAAGTGCCGCTCGCCTCGGCCAGTAACCCGATCAGTCGCAGGCGGATCCCCGGCGCGGCGGGCAGTGCCGGATCCCGGGCAAGCAATTGGAAGGCGAGCGGCTGCAAAGCGTCGCCCACCAGGACCGCTGTCGCCTCGTCATAAGCCTTGTGGCAGGTAGGCCGTCCGCGACGCAGGTCGTCATCGTCCATCGCCGGTAGATCATCGTGAACCAACGAGTAGGCATGCACCAACTCGACGGCGCAGGCCGCCGCCTCGACCTCGTCCTCCGCGAGACCCAGCGTGCACGCCGTGGCAAACAGCAGCATCGGTCGCACCCGCTTGCCGGCACCCAGAACGCTGTATCGCATCGCCTGATGCAAACGCGCGGGCACGGCATTGGAGTCTGGAAGCCGTGCCTCCAACGCCAGCTCCATGCGCGCGCGCCAGGACTTGAGCTGCGCATCGAATGCATCGCGCCTGGCCGACTCCTCGATCGCCAACTCAGCCTTTGCCGAATCATCTCGAAGGGTCAGTCGAATATTCGCTGCGCGCTCCATGGCCATTTACCTCGCGCTCGCTCGCTTCACCTCAGCAACCGGAATCGTGACCGCGGCATGCCGGGGGCGCCCGCCATGCACCACAGGCAAATCGGGGGCCATCGGTCCCGTGATCCGCGGGCCGCGCAGAGCCGTCTTCAGTGCCTTGAATGGGTGAGCGAAGGCGTCATTCACCGCGGTCCCCTCGAACCCGCAGTGAGCCATGCAGTTGTCGCAGCGCGGGTCGCGCCCCACGCCGTACTGGTCCCAATCCGTGTCTTCGATCAGGGACCGGTAGCTGGGCGCGTAACCTTCATCGGAGAGCAGATAACAGGGCCGCTGCCAACCGAAGATGTTGTAGGTGGGATTGCTCCACGGAGTGCACTGATAGGCCTGGTTGCCCGCGAGAAAATCCAGAAACAAGGCCGAATGATTGAAAGACCACCGGGCGCGTGCGCCGCGCCCGCGCTTGAAGATCTCTCGGAACAGTCGCTTGCTGGCGCTACGCCCGAGGAAAACGTCCTGTCGCGGGGCGTGCTGGTAGCTGTATCCGGGAGAGACCGTGATGCCTTCGATGCCGAGCGCCATGGCCGCATCGAAGAATTCAGCGACTTCGTCCGGGTTCTCGCCGCTGAACAGCGTGCAATTGACGGTCACTCGAAAACCCTTGCCGCGCGCGAGCCGGATTGCCGCGACGGCCTTGTCGAAGACCCCTTCCTGACACACCGACTCGTCATGCCGGCGCTGATTGCCGTCCAGATGAATGGAGAACGTGAGATAGGGCGAAGGCCGGTACTCATCAATATGCTTGGACAACAGGATGGCGTTGGTGCAGAGATAAACGAACTTCCTGCGCGCGACGATCGCGGCCACCATCTGCGGCATGTCCTTGTGAATGAGCGGCTCGCCGCCGGGAATGGACACGATGGGCGCCCCGCATTCATCGACGGCGCGCAGCGCGTCCTCGACGCTCACTCTTTTTTGCAGGATCTCCTTCGGATAGTCGATCTTTCCGCAGCCCGCGCAGGCGAGATTGCACTGAAACAGCGGCTCCAGCATGAGCACGAGCGGGTAACGCTTCTCGCCCCGCAGCTTGCGGCCCGCGATGTAACGAGCTACGCGGTACATCTGGATCAGCGGAATGCCCAAGTACGCGGCTCCTAGGGTTCGGATTGCAACGCGAGGATCATCTCGCGATGATGCTGCCAGATGCGCTGCCACTCCAGCACGAACCAGGGAGTGAAGCTCTCGGCCCCTGGCCCTGTCATCTCGGCCTGGAGCGCTTCCGGGGTGCTCCAGCGCCAGGCGACGATCTCGTTTTGGTTGATGCTGACCGGGCCGGTGGAGCGCCCGATGAAGACCGAGCACAGCTCGTGCTCGGCGGCGGCGGCATCGAATTGCGCCTGGTACTGGAACTTGAACAGAAAATGCAAGGGACAGCGCAGGCCCAGCTCCTCGTACAGCCGACGGTGGATCGCGGCCTCCAGGGTCTCGGCGCGCCGGGGATGACTGCAGCAGCTATTGGACCAGTACAGCGGCCAAAGCCGTTTCGAGGGCGCCCGCTGCTGCAGCAACCATTCGCCGGCGTCGTTGAAGATCAGCAGGGAGAAAGCCCGATGCAGGACGCCGCGGCCCTGGTGGCACTGCGCCTTGCTCAGGTGGCCGACTTCCCGGTCGGTCTCATCCACCAGGATCAACGGCTCGGAATCTGCCGCAATGTCTGCGCCGCAATTCTCGCTGTCACGATCGGCATCCATTGCGCAAAGACTCCTGCCTGCGCCCCGGCTTAGTCAAGTACCAGAAAGGGGGAGAGGGCCCCATTGTCGGTCGCGGTCCTATCCTCGCTCGGGTGCCGTAAACTGCGGTTTTTGGGATTGGCTTCCGTGACAACGACCTCGGGAATAGGGTGAGAGCGGCTGCTGAACTGTGGTTTATAAGCCGCTGCGGCCTCGCGCTCGTCGCGCTCGCCATGGGCTACACTATCATCGCATGGCTGGCGGTGCGATTCCGGCGCCGTCGCGGGCAATCCTGGCCTTCCGTACAGCCTCCGGTCACTGTGTTGAAGCCCCTGTGTGGTGCGGAGCATGAGCTCTATGAGTCCCTGCGCACGTTCTGCGACCAGCGCTATCCGCGATTTCAGATTGTCTTTGGCGTGCGCGATGCGGGCGATCCTGCCGTGGCGGTCGTGCACAGATTGCAATGCGACCTTCCCGAGCTCGACCTGCGAATCGCGATAGATCCGACGCAGCATGGCAGCAGCCGCAAGGTCGGCAATCTGATCAACATGATGCCGCTCGCCCGCTACGATTATCTGATCATCGCGGATAGCGACGTTCGCGTCGCTCCCGGCTATCTCGCCAAGGTGGTGGCGCCGCTCCTCGATCCGGGCGTCGGCATCGTCACTTGTCCCTACCGCGGCCGCCCGCGGCCAGGGCTGTGGTCGCTGCTCGGATCCCTGTTCATCAACGACTGGTTCATGCCCTCGGTGTACGTCGCAGCGCTGTTCGGCTCGCACTCGTTCGCCTTTGGCGCAACCATTGCGATACGGCGGGAGGCGCTGGCCGGCATCGGCGGTTTCGCCGCCATAGCGGATCAACTGCCTGATGACTATCGGCTCGGAGAGCTGACCCGCCGGAGGGGCCTGCGCACCGTGCTGTCCGAAGTCGTGGTCGAGACCTGCGTCGAGGAAGGCAGTATGGGGGAGCTCATACGGCACGAGCTGCGATGGCTGCGCACGATTCGGACCGTACGCCCGGTGGGTTACGCGTTCTCCTTCGTGAGCCTCGGCCTGGCGCCGGCCGTCCTCGGGAGCCTGTTGGCGGCCGGCGCGAGGGCGGCGCTCGCCATGCTCGCCATCACGGCCATGGCGCGCCTCATGCTACATTCCAGCGCTCGCAATGCCCGTCCGGCTCGGGCGCAGCTCTGGGTGCTGCCGCTCAATGACTTGCTGGTCTTTGCGCTGTGGTGCTGGGGCTTCGTTACGCGCCGCGTACAATGGCGCCACGCCCGCTACCGAGTGGCTCGCGACGGCTCTGCTCACCCGATCCCTTGAGCTGCAGTTGCGGCTTTGCTTGCGAGGACTCATCTGATGAGAACGTTGTTTCTGCATCCTCCCTCCTTCGACGGTTTCGACGGAGGCGCCGGCGCCCGCTATCAAATGAAACGCGAGGTCCGCTCGTTCTGGTATCCAACCTGGCTCGCGCAGCCGGCGGCTCTGGTCGAGGGCTCGAAGCTGATCGATGCGCCGCCGCACCGCCTGAAATTCGAGGACATCGCGCCGGAGCTCAAAAACCGCGACCTGGTGGTGATGCACACCTCCACCCCATCCTTCAAATCGGACGTGAAGACGGCGGACATGATCAAAGCGGCCAATCCGGACATCCGAATCGGCTTCATCGGCGCCAAGGTCGCGGTCGAGCCCGAGAAGAGCCTGATCGCCGCGCGCGCTGTCGATTTCGTCGCCCGCAACGAATTCGATTTCACCATCAAGGAAGTCGCCGACGGCATGCGCTGGAGCGACATCAAAGGGCTTTCGTACCGCAACCAGGAGGGCGTCATCGTTCACAACGAGAACCGCGAAGTTCTCGAGAACATGGACAAGCTTCCCTGGGTGACTCCGGTCTACAAGCGCGATCTCACGATCGAGAATTATTTCGGCGGCTATCTGCAGCATCCCTACATCTCGTTCTACACGGGACGCGGCTGCAAATCGCGCTGCACCTTCTGCCTGTGGCCCCAGACGGTGGGCGGGCATCGTTATCGCGTGCGCTCGGTCGAAGATGTCGTAGCGGAAATGAAATGGGCGAAAAACGCCTTCCCGCAGGTGAAGGAATTCTTCTTCGACGATGACACGCTGACCGACAACCTGCCGCGTGTCGAAGCGCTGGCGAAGGAGTTGGGCAAGCTCGGAGTCATCTGGTCGTGCAACGCCAAGGCCAATGTGCCCCGCAAGACCCTCGAAGTCATGAAGGACAATGGCCTGCGTCTGCTGCTGGTCGGCTATGAGTCCGGCAATCAGCAGATCTTGTTCAACATCAAGAAGGGCATGCGGGTGGATTTCGCCCGCCGCTTCACCAAGGACTGCCACGAGCTCGGCATCGTCATCCACGGCACGTTCATTCTGGGCCTGCCCGGCGAGACCCGTGAGACGATCCGGGAGACGCTCGATTTCGCCAAGGAGATCAATCCCCACACGATTCAGGTGTCGCTCGCGGCCCCCTATCCGGGCACCTTCCTCTACCGGCAGGCAAAGGAAAACGGCTGGCTGTACAACGAGGAGATCGATCTCCTGACGCAGGAAGGCACGCAGATTGCGGCGCTGAACTATCCGCATCTCAGCCACGGCGAGATCTTCAAATCCGTTGAGGATTTCTACAGGAAATTCTATTTCCGCCCGTCCAAGATCGCAGCCATCGTGGCCGAGATGCTCGCAAGCCCCGAAATGATGAAGCGCCGTTTGCGCGAGGGTGTGGAATTCTTCCACTTCTTGCGGTCGCGGCGGGACACTGTTTGAAGCGGCTGATCATCACGGCGGATGATTTCGGCGCCGCTCGCGAAGTCAACGATGCCGTCGAAGCGGCTCATCGCGGCGGCATTCTCACTGCCGCGAGCTTGATGGTTTCGGCGCCGGCGACGGGCGACGCGATTGGCCGCGCGCGGCGCATGCCTTCCTTGCGTGTCGGCCTGCATGTGGTGCTGGTGGAAGGGCGGCCGGTGCTTCCCGCCTCTGCCGTGACTCATCTCGTGGATGGCAATGGCGTCTTTCGCTCCGATATGGGGGCTCTCGGGACCGGCATATTCTTCAGCAGGCAAGCGCGCCGCCAACTCGCCGCCGAAATCACCGCACAGTTCGAGGCCTTTCGGGCCACGGGCCTCACCCTCGATCATTGCAACGCGCACAAGCATTTCCATCTCCACCCGGTGGTCGGGGGATTGATGGTGGCGATCGGCAGGCGCTTCGGCCTGCGCGCGGCTCGCGTACCGCTCGAGCCTCTGCAGGTGCTGCGGAAGATCGAGCGGCAGACGCCATGGGCGCCGGCGCTGCTGACGGCACCTTTTGCGATTCTGCTTCGCCGACGCTTTCGCGCCGCCGGCCTCCTTGCACCCGATCGCACCTTCGGACTTCAATGGTCCGGACAAATGACCCGGGAGCGTCTGTCCGGTCTGATCCGCAACCTGCCGCACGGCCTCAGCGAGATCTATCTTCATCCCGCCACCGGGGCCTTCCCCGGGGCCGCACCTGGTTATCAGTATCGCGAAGAGTTCGATGCGCTCATGGCTGCCGACATTGTCGCGGCGTGCCGCGATTCTTCGCTGCGGCTTGGCGGATTCAGCGATTTTTTGGATCCCGAGACGACAGTACGCCCGGCCGCATCTCACGGAAGCGTGCCCAACGGGAATTTGATGCCGTGAGTCCTCTCGAGGGACCCATTCGCCTCGGCAGCGACGCGCACAAGACCCTCTTCTGCCGGACGTTGCTCGACACCTTCAATCCCTACAAACCGGCGGTGCTCGATTGGCCCAAGCTCGATTCGCAGACGCGCGATCAGCTGGTGAGCCTGCCCATCTGGGACATTGCCGTACAGACGGAGGGACGAGCCCGGCTCAATGTCGCCTCCTATGCCGCGACCACTTCCGATCCCCTGTTGCGCAAAGCGATCGAGCTCAACGCCTTCGAGGAGGGCCGCCACAAACATGTGCTCTCCAATCTCGTCGCGGCCTATGGCATCGCCCTTGCGCCGGAGCCGGAATACGTTTTGCGGGGCGACCCGGAATGGGCCTTCATGGTGACCGGGTACAGCGAGTGCATCGACAGCTTCTTTGCCTTCGGTCTGTTCGAATCGGCCAAGCGTTCCGGATTCTTTCCCAAGGCGCTCGTTGACACGTTCGAGCCGGTCATGCAGGAAGAAGCCCGTCACATCCTCTTCTTTGTCAATTGGGCTGCATGGCATCGGCGGACCATACCGCTGTGGCGGCGGCCGTTCTTCGAGGTGAAGGTGCTGGCCGTCTGGCTGTTTCTCATCTGGGAGCGTATTGGCATCGCCCGCGACGTGGGGAACGGCGTACAGGACAACAATTTCACCATGACCGGGGCGAAGTCAGTCGGCGAAGATATCAACGTGGCCGAGCTGATCGACATCTGCCTGGCCGAAAACAGCCGGCGCATGAGCCCTTACGATCGGCGTTTGCTGCGACCCTTCGCCGTTCCGGCCCTGGCGGGATTGGCGCGCCGTTTCATGGATCCTAAGTCAAAGCGCCGCGCATAAGATCGCGTCGCTTGCATGAAATTGCGCATCGTCATCGTCGCCGCTCTGGGACTCGCTCTCGGCCTCTACCTCGTCATGTATGTCGGCCTGGGCGCCGTATTCTCGGCTGCCGTCTCGGTTGGGTGGAGCGGTTTTGCGATCCTTTGCCTCTATGCTTTGGGGCTGTTCGTTGTCCTTGGAGCCGCTTGGCACGTTTTGCTGCCCGACTCGTCCCGAGCGGGACTGTGGGTTTTCGTTCGGGCGCGGATGGTTCGGGATTCGGCCGCGGAAGTGCTGCCGTTTTCGCAGCTTGGCGGCATCGTGCTCGGCGCGCGTGCGGCGATCCTACAGGGCGTTTCGTCGCCCCTCGCCCTTGCTTCGACGATCGTCGATGTGACCACCGAGATGCTCGCGCAGATCGCCTATATTGCGCTCGGCGTCCTGATCTTCAGCACGCGCGCCCCTCGAACATCCTTCGGGCTGTCGCTGATGACAGTCTTCGTGATCGGCCTCGTGCTTGCCGCCGTCGCCGCTGGACTGTTTCTCGCTTTGCAGCGCTATGGCCAATGGGTGACCAGAAAACTCGCCGCGCGTCTCTTCCCTGACGCTGTCGCGGCGACCGCGACAGTAGCCGCTGGGCTCGATGCGATCTATCGTTCCCGTGTGCGCGTCGGACTTTCCCTGGCGATTCATTTTGCCGGATGGATTACAAGCGCGATCGGGACATGGATCGCCTTTCGCCTGATCGGGGCGCGCGCCGACCTCGCAGCGGTGATGGCGATCGAAAGTCTCGTCTACGCGACACGCAGCGCCGCCTTTCTCATCCCCAATGCGCTCGGCGTGCAGGAAGCCGCCTACGCGGTGCTCGCACCGCTGTTCGGCGTCGGAGCGGAATTCGGGCTTGCCGTGTCCCTCTTAAAAAGGGCGCGCGACATCGCGGTCGGGGTGCCCATATTGCTGATCTGGCAGGCCATGGAAGGCCAGCGCGCACTCGCAGGAAGACCCAGCGGCAATCATTGAGCTGTCGCGAGTGCGGCAATCCGAGTCATGATCGAGAACCTGCGCAAAGTCGTCATCATCGTTGCGATCCTGAACGTGGCGTATTTCGGGGTCGAGTTCGCAGTTGCAACGGCTATTCGGTCGGTCTCGCTCTTTGCCGATAGCATCGATTTCCTCGAGGATGCGTCGGTCAATCTCCTGATCGCCGTCGCACTTAGCTGGAGTGCAAGCCGCCGGGCTCGCCTGGGAATGGTCCTCGCGGGCATACTGCTGGTCCCGGGTCTAGCGACGCTGTGGACAGCGTGGGGGAAGTTCGTGGCTCCGATGCCGCCGGCGCCGCTTCCCCTGTCGCTAACCGGTCTGGGTGCTTTGGCGATCAACTTGTCGTGTGCCTTCATGCTGGCCCGTTTCCAGGCGCACAGCGGCAGCCTGACGCGAGCGGCGTTCCTGTCAGCTCGAAACGATACAATGGCGAACGTTGCGATCATCGCGGCCGGGTTCGTTACCGCCTATACGCATTCAGCTTGGGCCGACTTGTTCGTTGGTCTCGGCATCGCAGCGATGAACGTCGACGCCGCTCGAGAGGTCTGGAGGGCGGCACGCGAGGAACACAGGGCGGCGGACTTCGGGCCGACTTCCACTTGAAGCACACCACGCCGGCTCGCGAGGACGTGGACTACAATCCTCGGAAACAAAGCCATCCGGCGCAGGCCGCGAAGCAGCACCGCGGACAAGGCGGTCAGAGACGGCCGTGGACCTAGCTGGCCGCCTTGGGCTTGTAGGTGAACTTCTGACCGGCAACCGCCGCCTGAACCATCGCACCGCCCTTGGCAATCGTAAAGACGGCCAGCCCTTTGTAGTACTTGCCCGCGGTGGTTGCGTCCTTCTTGCCCCCGCTGGCGGCTGCGCTCGCTCCGGTCGTGCCGAGCTGCCCTGAGGCGGCAGCAGTAATCGCGACCGCACTCACGTCAGCGCCGAACTCGAAGTTTTCCCGAGTGAATTCTTCGAACGCTCTGTGATCCTGAAAGAAAATGATCATGCTGTAAGCTTGACCACCCGCCTGGAAACCGACGCTTAGTTGCGTCATCGCGGTGTCACCGACGTACTTGCCGTGTTCATAGACACGACCCTTACCGTGCGCACCCCCGACTACCAACCCGCCCTTACCGATTGTCGGAAATACGGCATACCCGTAGCAGTCATTGAAGAATGACGCGCTCTCGCCGGCACTCTTGAAAAGAGCAACGGTGTCGCTATAGGCGTCCGCCACCGCGGCGGAACCCGAAAGGATCGACAGAGTAATCAGCAGGATTCTAAGAATGCGTTTCACGCCTATTCTCCTCTTGACCAATGGTAGTTCGCGTGCCAGCAATCCGGTAACCGTCCGCTCGTCGGAATCCGACTCACGGCGCTGCAACGTCCAAAGTGCTATTTGATGTTCAAATGAGCTTTGCGTCCAATGTGATCTCCGCGTTAAGGACCCTCGAAACCGGACAGTTCTTTTCGGCGTCGCTCGCCAGGCGGGTGAACGTAGCATCATCGATGTTTGGCACAGTGGCGCGCAACGACAGAGCCGAGCGGCTGATGCGGAACCCTTGACCCTCTGAGATGAGGGTAATGGCTGCCTCAGTGGTGAGTTCGGTGGGTGTATATCCAGCAGTCTGCAACCCAAAGGCCACGGCCATGGTGAAGCAGCCCGCGTGCGCGGCGGCGATGAGTTCTTCGGGATTCGTGCCCTTCTCGCTCTCGAAGCGGGTTTTGTAGGAATAGGGCGTCTTGGCAAGCACACCAGAGTCGGTGGAAAGATTGCCGCTTCCGTCGCGACCGGTGCCGCGCCAAATCGCCTTCGCCTTCCGGATCATCAGAGTCTCCCTTCGTAGGCTGTACTGGTGGAACGCTCGTGCGGAGGAAATATGGTCCAACTACCGGCCGCAGGCAACGGTGCAGCCCAGAAATTGAAGGACCTAGCTTGACTCCTCAGGCATCGTGCTGCGTTCGCAACTCTTCACAGCGCCCATGGTTCGCATAGGCTAGAAGGGCGACTGCAGCGCGGACACTATCTCTATAGATAGGATCTATCTGCACTGACGAGGTATCACTTGGCGTTTCCTCGGAGGGATTCGCACCCAGGACCAGAGGTCTTGGGTCCCGCTGGTGGCATCGGCGAATTGCAGCAACAAGTGCGTGCTGGTGACCTGACTCCCCAGAGGCGTGGGACAGTGGGTCGCAGCGGCTTTTTCGACGGACATTGTGGAGTCTGTTCCCGATGTCGACGCGGCGACCTCGTGAACGGCGAGCGTCAGCCCGTATCAGGCGTCCACAGCCACGGCGGGTATGCCGAAGTGATGATCGCGAGGGAATCAGACGACGGGAAGTAGTAACGTTGTCAGATCACTGGCTCTTGCGGAGCGGTGCGCATAGACACAGCGGCCCAGTCATTCGACTGGGCCGCTTAGTGTCAAGTGCAGCGGGTACCGATGGGGGCAAGCCTCTTCGGGGGCAGCCCAGGTGCCGCTGCCACGGTCAGTTGACGTCGACTGTCACACGCATCCAAGGATGAATACAGCACTCGAAATGATGTTGGCCCTTCGACAGACCCGTGACCTGCAACTGACTGCCTTGCAGGATACGAGTCCGGGCCACCGCGACGTCCTTAAAGCCGCCGGCACATTCGGGAACCATCGCCTCCCCTCCATTGAGCGGCGGTACGAAACCGCCCCCGAATTTCGCCACCTCGGTGAAGGTGTGAGGCTCACCACCCTGGTTCACTACGACAAGGGGGGTGCCTTTCCTGATCGTGACACTGTCGGGCTCGAAGTCCCAGCCCGGGTCCGGAGCTCCAGCCGCTGCCTCAGCAAATAGATGGTCAAACGTGGTTGCGAATGGCAAGACAAATGCAAGCGCGACGTTCTTGCAGAAGTCGGGTCCAAGCACGGCATTGAAGGTCGTCGGATCGCATTCGTCCAAGGCCACGATCTGTACGGGAGTTGGTGCGGCTATGTCTTCCTGCGCAAGCGCGGCGGGTGCGGACAAAAGCCAGAGCGTCAGCGGGGCGATGAGCAACGTTGCCAGAAGGCGTATGATTACGAATCTCATTGTGGTTGTCCTTCCCGAAAGTGCGCCGGGATCGTACGCCTGCTTCGCCTGCTGTCAAGAGCGGGAAAACCAGCAACCGGGGCGTAATGCGAGTGGCTCGGGCCACTGAAAGCCCCGCGGCGACGTTGGAATCAGGTTCATTGGGTCATGAAAAGCGACTTGGCAGCCGCAAAGCAGAAGGGAGCCACCAGAGTCACGTGGTAGGCTTCGGCGACTGCGCGTGCACCACCGTCGGTAGCACCTTGCGAAACAGCATTGGCAGCAACAATCTGTTTTGCCAACGCAAAGCCTTGCTTCAGATTGGCATGAGGGTCATTGACCGATACCGGGGACTCAAGATCGAGAACACTGATCGAGGCAGTCGATGGCGCATGTGAGGCCCAATAGCCCTGCATCAGCTGTGTGTTGAGCCAAAAGACGACCGGGTCGACACTGCCGCCGCAGAGCAGCACCGGTGCACTGGGAATCCAGTCGCGCAAATCGTTCCGTTGCAACGCCTGCCGCCAGGGAAGCTCAGGGGCCGCCGCCGCCGTCCCGGTCGTCAGCGTCGGGAATCCCCCGTCCGGGTGGGCCTGCGTGTCGCGCAGGTAACTGAGCCGATAGCTGTTCTGGATCAAATTGCCGTTGCCAAAGCCGAGGGCGAAAACCGCAGCCAGGTTTGCGGGTGCCGTCGGTGGAGTAATGTCGGCAAATTCCGCAGCGGGCGGTGTCAGGCTGAACAGCGCGTATTGGGGAAGTTTCCCATCTGCATACAGCTGACTTCTGAGCATCGTGCTGGGCAGCAAGGATTCGATGCCAGCCGCGTACTGTGGCTCAAATACGTCAACGGCGCTGGCGTAGATATTCCCGTAGGCGGCCTGATCGGCAGTGAGGAGAAACGTGGATGATACCGGCGCACCGCCATTGACCTCACCGTAAAATACTGCATCGACAAAGGCGGCAAGCGCATACGGCCCTGACATCGGCACAGACGCGGTAACTTTCATTCCGGCGGTCTGCATGGCGCGATGCGTTGCCATTGCCACGTAACCTCCCTGTGAGTAGCCGGTAATAAACAACTGACCGCTATCCTTCGTAAGCGTTGCAGATGCGAGCGGCAGCGCGGTACGCGCCGCTTTCAGGGCATCGATCATGTCCTTCGATTGCTGATCGGCAATCAGGTACGGATGGTAAGCAAGCGTGGACGTGTCATAGCCGGCGTAGTTTGGCGCGACCACGATGTAGCCCTGTGATGCGAACAGCGCCGCGAGTAACAGCGTCTCCGCATTTTGCATGTTCGCGATATTGAACGCGCGATCCGTCGTCGCGCCATGCGCATACAAGACGATCGGACGCGCACCAGTGCAGCTCGCACCGGCAGCTGTAGGCACCATCAGCGCCGCGGACGCTGTGGTGGCTTCGTTCGCGCCGCCGACCGTCGTGTACCGGATGTGATAGATAAGAATGTCGCAAACCGGGGCGCCGCTAAGAGACAGCAGCTGCTGATTGGTTGCAGTGTTGAGCTCGAGCAGCAGAGTGGGCGCTGTGACTGTCGACAGAAGTTCAGGCGGGCTTTGCAGCAGCGTACCCCGAGGCGGGGCCACAGTGGTAGAGTCTGACTTGCCGCTGTTGCCGCAGGCAGCAAGCAGCAATCCTGGAACAAGAAACAGACACGAACGCTTGATTGGTCGCATGGTCTTACCGTCGGGAATCCTGGAGGCTGAGCCACAACCAGTCAACGGGGATTAGCCTACGCCGCGAGAGTGTATCTACCGACTCAGGCTGATCCGCAATATGCGTGGGATGTCGCCTACATGCCGCGCCGGGGACGGCAGGCGCTAGTGCATACGGTTCTGGTCCTTGGCGGCTACGGGTTCTTTGGCCACCGCATCGGTGCGGCGCTTGCATTGACACCGACGCTTAAAGTCCTTCTGGCCGGACGAAATCTCGATCGCGCCATCGCGGCAGCCGATGCAATGCAGTTACCACCCGAACATGCGGTCGCAATCGACACGCTCGATGTCAATCTGGCGCGCACCCTTAGCGGACTGCAGGTCAACATACTGATCAATACGGCAGGGCCGTTTCAGGGTCAGGGTTACACGGTCGCACGTGCCGCGATCGAAGCAGGCTGCCACTACGTCGACCTGGCAGACGGGCGCCAGTTTGTCGCCGGAATAGATTCTCTCGATGCCTCGGCTCGGGCGCACGGCGTGACGGTCATCAGCGGTGCGAGTTCTGTTCCGGCTCTTTCCTCAGCTGTCGTGGACCGGTACAGGGCGAAGTTCCAACGGCTCGATTCGATTCATATCGGCATCAGTTCTGGGGCACGCGCCCCCGGGCTGGCGACGGTGAAGGGGGTTTTCAGTTACGGTGGCAAACCGATCCCGTGCTGGCAGAACGGGACTTGGGTCCGTGAGTACGGTTGGTTGAATCTTCGCAGGCATCAATTTCCGCAATCGCTCGGAGGAAGGTGGTTGGGAAGCTGCGATGTTCCCGACCTTGAGCTGTTCCCACGGCGGTATCCGACAGTCAAGACAGTTTCCTTCCAGGCGGGGTTCGCGAGTGATTTGGGGCACCTGGTAGTCTGGAGTCTTGCTGGGCTTGTGAAAGCCGGGATCCTGCCCAGCCTGGGTGATTTCGCGGCGTCGTTGAATCGCATTAGCCGATGGATCGAGCCGATCGTCAGCGACCAAGGCGGAATGTTCGTGACGCTCGAGGGCCAAGGGTGGGATCAAAGTCCTCTTACGATTACTTGGAATCTGCTGGCCCGGAAGAACCACGGACCGCACATTCCCTGCGGTGCTGCGATTGCGCTGGCGCGAAAAATTGCCTCCGACGATCAGCTCCCCACCGGTGCAATGCCTTGCATGGGTCTGTTGACCGTTGATGAATTCCTTGAGCCGCTTCGCGACCTCAGCATCCGGGAAATCGTGGAATGAACAGCTACCTCGTCCTCAAGGTCGTGCACGTCATCAGCGCCACCGTTCTGTTCGGCACGGGGCTTGGAATCGCATTCTTTAAGTGGATTACTGACCGAACAGGGAATACAGGCGCCATTCGGGTCGTATCCGAAAAGGTGGTACTGGCCGACTGGCTGTTTACGCTGCCTGCGATCCTTGTTCAGGCCGCGACAGGTGTAGCACTCGCCAAGCTCCTGGGCTATCCGCTGTTTCGCGGTTGGCTTGCCTGGGCGCTCGTGCTGTTCTGCCTGGCCGGGATCTGCTGGATTCCCGTAGTGTGGTTGCAACTTCGAATGCGAGATCTGGCCCGAATGTCGGAACGCGAGGGTGCGCCCATGGGTGCCCTTTATCGGACGTACGCGCGAGTTTGGTTTTGGCTCGGCGTGCCGGCATTTGCATCAGTGGTCATGGTGTTCTGGCTGATGATTGCCAAACCACAGTAGCGCTCGGCAGATCCGCGTAACAAGTGCACAATCCGGCGGAGTAGAGCTTCAAATGACAGCCTGTTGGTTCTGGCGCGTGATTGGGAGTTTGGTAATCCTGACCAATTCGGCCGGCGCGCAAGAGCGCACGCAGATAGCTTTTCCTTCGAAAACTCCGCTGGGACTCGTGGGAAATGGCGCCAGTATTGTCAAGGTGCGCCCCAGCGGCTTTGACTTCTTTGAGGGCGGTAATGCGGTGGGGCGATTTCGCCTGATCGTGGACGGCGAGCCCTATGAGTTGCAAGCCGACGACGCAAGCTCATCGTTCTTTCCGGGAGGGGTCTCCTATCGCTTGACCGTGCGCGGGGTGGAAGTGGAAGTGCTCGAGAAGGCTTCGTGGTTCTTTCTACCGCAGGATTCAAACGACCCGGCTCATGGGAAACGCTCCGTGCACTGTTTGAGGCCCCGTACCGCGAGGGTTTTCGCATTGAAACACCGAACGTCAAGCTCGATCGCGCCGTACCATTCAATCGCTTCCTGATCGACCTTGGCTTCAACGGGTACTTGCACGTTTGCGAGCTGTTCCGATGGCGCGACGTCTGGTCGCGTGACCTCGGGTCAGGCCTTGCGCCTGGCGCAATGGTCGACGGGCAGTTCGCGGCGGCACGCACCACCATCGACTACGATCTGCATCGGCACGCGATTGCCAACCCACGCGGGCTCAAAGTCACGGAAGATGCGTCCCAGGGCGGCTCGGCGGAGGGCGTCGCCTGGTTGACGCGCGCCGTCTGGCGTTACTACCTTCTCATGGGGGATCGAGAGTTTCTCGCCAACGCGGCGACCACGCTGCGTCCCTGGGTCAACGCGTGGGTCGACCGTGATGCCGATGATCGAGGACTCCTCATCGACGTGACGGAGTGGATGGATCATTCCCGATTCCTTCTCTTTCCGGATGGCGCGCGCGTTCTGTATTCGAACGTGCTCTTTGCGGATCTGCTTCGACGCTTTGCCGCGATCGAGCGGACGCTGGGCGACGCGGCGGCGGCACAGAGACTCGATGACGTGCATCTGCGATTCGTAAGGGGCATCAGGTTGAGCATCGACCACCATGTCGCAATGTTCCGCCCGAGGCGGCACTCATCGCCTGCGCTCATTACGACTGAAACAAGAGGTGAACAGCGCGAAATCACGTCGCAGACTGCGTCCCGCACATTCGTCCCGGACTCGGCGCTGAGCAGTCCGCCGGACAGGCAAAGCGATCGGGCGACGCTGAGCAATCAGGCCCCCCGGGAGCTTCCGAATGGGAACAATGTCAGCCATTGTGATATATGAGGAAAATGATCTCATGCGCGCGCTGCTCAAGGAGTGGCTGAGCGAAGCAGGCTATCGTGTGCGTGAGGGCGCGCCGCGCGGGGTGCAGCGCGGAGGCACAGAGGATCTCGTGATCGCCAGTGTCTACATGCCCAAACATGCGGGCGCGCAGCTGGTGCGTGAAGTGCAGGCCGCGCATCCAGGCACACCGCTGATCGCGATCTCGGGGCAGTTTTGTTCCGGTCTCTCGGCCGCGGGCGCGACCGCACAGATGCTCGGTGTCCAGCGGGTCCTTGCAAAGCCATTGACCCGCGGCGATCTGCTTGAGGCGGTACGCGCTATCATTGGCGCACCGAGTTGAGCGCGCGAACGCACCGAATGCCCTCATTAGACGATTCTGCTTCACCCCGCAGCCGCTCACTCCGGTTCAAGCGTCTGCGGTTCGGGGTCATCGTGCTCGGCGTTCTCGTCATTCTTGCGTTTGCGGGCTCGTCCGCTTACGACGCCTGGCGCGCGTATCACAATTCGCTCGTCACGACGGATCGCGAGCTCGACAACGTGGCCAAGGCGCTCGCCGAGCAAACCGCTTGGACCTGGCAAGGCATCGATCTTCTGCTGCGCGATACGGCGCGCTGGTATGAACACGTTGGCGACCAGAGCGCGCCGGGGCGTCTGGACGAAGTTCTTGCGAACCGCGCGGCGGGCGTGCGGCAGGTACGCTTGCTCACGATCGTCGACGCGCAGGGTATACAGCGTTACCGCTCGCGCGGATCCTCGCCACCCCACCTTGACGTCTCTGACCGCTCGTACTTCATTGCTCAGCGGGAGCGCACCGCGACGGGACTCTTCATGAGCGAGCCGCTCGTGACACGTTCCGAAAACCGCGCAGGGGTAGAGCTCTCGCGCCGGCTCGACGATGACAAAGGATTCGCAGGCGTTGTCACGGCAATCGTCGACCTCGAAGATCTCAAGCAGTTCTATGGAGCCGTCAAGCTCGGCGAGGGCAGCGCGATCCACCTCCTGCGCGAGGACGGGACGCTGCTTGTACGTAACCCGCCGACGCCGAACGCGGTCGGGCAGAAATTCCCGCAGCTCGTTGCTGCACCGACCGCGCAGGTCAAGCGACTCCTGAACCCCATCGACGGCAAGCGGGACTTCATCGCCGTGGCACGCGTGAGGGACACGCCCCTGGAGCTCACGGTCACTCGCGAAGAGGCGGTCGCGTTGCAGCCGTGGCGCGACGAGACCATCCGCCTCGGCCTGCGCACGCTCATCATCACACTACTGGGAATGTTAACCATTGCGGGTCTGTTGCGCCAACTACGGCGAGTCGAGGCCGGCGAGCGTGCGCTGCGGGAAAGCGAGGAGCGCTATGCGCTCGCAATGGAAGGAGCCAATGAGGGGCATTGGGACTGGGACGTCGCGACGGATCGCCTGTTCCTCTCGCCGAAGATGAAAGCGTTGGGGGGTCAAAGCGCAGGCAGTGCAATCACGACTCGCACCGCGTGGTTGGCGCAAATCGTCATTCACCCCGACGACATGCCGCGCTTCGACGCCGCACTGAGAGATCATTTTGAAGGAAGTACACCGCACTACGAGTGCGAATACCGTGTCCGTCAACCTGACGGCGAGTGGCGTTGGGTGCTCGCGCGTGGCCGTTGTCTGCGTGACGCGACGGACAGGCCGTATCGGTTCGTCGGCTCGGCAATCGACGTCAGCGCTGAAAAGCAGGCGCAAGTCGACAAGGAACACCTGGAGGCGCAACTGAGGCAGTCGCAGAAGATGGAGGCGATGGGGACACTGGCCGGCGGTATCGCCCATGACTTCAACAACATCCTCGGCGCGATCCTGGGGTACGGCGAGCTTGCGTACCAGCATTCTGCTGAAGGCAGCGCCTTGCGGCGCTACCTGGACAATGTCATGCACGCGGCGGGGCGCGCAAAGACGCTCGTTGAGCGCATTCTCGGCTTCAGCCGCAGCGGGCTCGGTGAGCGCGTGCCGGTGAACGTTCAGTCCGTGATCGAGGAAACGCTTGAGCTGCTCGCAGCCTCGCTGCCGGCGGGCATTCGCCTCGAGAAGGCCCTCGAAGCCGGTGACGCTGCGGTGATCGGAGATGCGACGCATCTGCATCAAGTGGCGATGAACCTGTGTACCAACGCTCTCCATGCAATGGAGCGCGGTGGGATACTCAGCGTGGTTCTCGAGCGCGCCGAGTTGAGCGAGCAGCGCTCGCTTTCGCGGGGTACTCTCTCCCCGGGGGCGTATGTGCGGCTCGTCGTCAGCGACACGGGCACCGGCATCCCGCCTGTGGTTTTGGAGCGGATGTTCGATCCCTTCTTCACCACTAAGGGTGTCGGCGAAGGCACCGGCCTCGGCCTGTCGCTAGTGCACGGCATTGTTTCCGAGCTTGGGGGCGCCATTGACGTGGCTACCAGTGCGGGTAAAGGGACGAAGTTCGAGATCTGGCTGCCGGTCGCGGGCGAAGCCGGGAAACCTGCGGTCGAGGCTGTCCGCGAGCTGCCGCGCGGACACGGCGAAACGGTGATGATTGTCGACGACGAGCGCCCGCTGGTTGCGCTCGCCAAGGAAATGCTTGCCGCGCTCGGCTACCAGCCCGTGGGCTTCGAATCGAGCAGCGCGGCGCTGCAGGCGTTTCGGGCCGAGCCGCAGCGCTTCGATCTCATACTCACCGATGAAGCGATGCCGGATCTGGTCGGCACCGAGCTTGCGCACGAAGTCCGGCGGATTCAGCCCACCTTGCCGATCATCCTGATGAGCGGTCACGGTGGTGCGCAGCTCACGCGCAGAGCGGCTGCCGTCGGCGCAAAAGAGGTGCTGCGCAAGCCACTTCAGGGCCGCGACCTTGCCGAGTCGCTTGCGCGAGTGCTGGGATCGGCTCACTGAAGGAGGTTGCAGATATGCCGGAAACAATTCAGCCGCACATCCTTGTCGTGGACGATGACCCGCAGATCCGGGCGCTGCTGGAGGAGTATCTTACGCAGAACGCGCTGCGCGTCAGCGTGGTGGCGAGCGGCAAGCAGATGTCGCAGATACTCGCGGATGAAGCGATTGATCTCGTCATCCTCGACTTGCGCCTTGCCGGTGAGGACGGCATGGCGATCGTGCGGACGCTGCGCGACAGTTCAGCGATTCCGATAGTCATGCTCACCGGCGTGCGCGACGAAGCCGATCGCGTCATGGGACTTGAGCTGGGGGCGGACGACTACCTGACCAAGCCTTTCAGTCCGCGCGAGCTGCTGGCGCGCATTCGGACAGTGCTGCGCCGAACGAAAGGCGCGGCGCTGACGCAAGCGCGCGAGCGCCAGGTTCGCGCCTACCGGTTCGCCGAGTTCGAGCTCAACCTGCGAACGCGGCGCCTCAAGCAGCGCGACGGGCGACCGATTGATTTGACGAATGGCGAGTTCAACCTGCTCGCCGCCTTGCTGGGCGCCCCGCAGCGGGTCCTCACGCGGGACCAGCTCCTCGAGGCGAGTCGCGTGTACGACAACGAGGTCTATGACCGCTCGATCGACGTTCAGGTGGCCCGGCTGCGCCCTAAGATTGAACCGGATCCGTCGCAACCCCGGTTCATCGTCACGGAACGCGGGGTGGGCTATACGTTCAACTGTGCGGTCGAAGTCCTGTATTGAACGTACCGCCGCGTTGCCGAGGGCATTACAGCTCAAAAAGCTGCCGAGCTCCGCAAAGCAGCGCGTAACCTCCGCCCGTCACGCGTCCTCCTGACTGCGGCATTGTGTCGCCGGTGCCGGCGGCGCTCGCGGTCCACGATCCTTCCCGTGCCTCGCCAGGGCATTCTGCCGCCTGGGTGCCGCCGACAGTGGCGTGTCGACTGCCAAGCTCGGCCGATGCCGCCGCCGTTGCAATTGAAATGCCCGCGAGGCTCGCAGAAATGCCTGCGCAAGACCTGCCGCGCAACCTGCCAGCCATCGATCAATGAGGCGCGCTACTGCGTCGTTTCGTTGCCCGACAGGACGTTTGAGGGAGAAGTGACAGCATGTTGGCTCTGGTCCGAATTGCCCTGCGCCGCCCCTACACGTTCGTGGTGCTCGCGCTGCTGATTCTCATCTTCGGCACGCTCTCTGCGCTGCGCACGCCCACCGACATCTTTCCGGACATCCAGATCCCGGTAATCAGCGTTGTGTGGCAATACACCGGCTTGCCCCCGGACCAGATGAACGGCCGCATCATGACTCCGTTCGAGCGCGCGCTCACCACGACCGTGAACGACATCGAGCATATCGAGGGTGTTTCATATGCGGGCTTTGGAGTCGTCAAGATCTTCTTCCAACCGACCGCCGACATTCGTACGGCGAACGCGCAGGTCACTGCTGTCTCGCAGACCCAGCTCAAGCTGATGCCGGCGGGTATCACGCCGCCGCTGGTGCTCAACTACAGCGCCTCCACCGTTCCGATCATCCAGCTCGCTCTCTCGGGGAAAGGGATGTCCGAGCAGACCCTCTCGGATCTCGGCACGAACATGATCCGCACTCAGCTCATCACCGTGCCCGGCGCGTCACTGCCGCTGCCGTTCGGCGGCAAGACGCGCGAAGTGCAGATCGATCTGGACCCCGCAGCTCTCCAGGCGCGGGGCCTCTCCGGTCAGGATGTGGCGCTTGCACTGGCGACTCAGAATCTGATCTTGCCGGCGGGCACGCAGAAGATCGGCAAGTTCGAATACACGATGCAGCTCAACAACTCGCCTACCGACATCAGCGGGCTCGCCGACCTGCCGATCAAGGCCGTGAACGGCGCGATAATCTATTTGCGCGACGTCGCGCAGGTGCGCGACGGCTACCCGCCTCAGACCAATATCGTGCACGTCGATGGTGGACGCTCGGTACTGCTGATCGTGGAGAAGAGCGGCGCCACCTCGACGCTCGCGATCATTCAGGGCATCAAGGCGAAGATGGCGCAGCTCAAGGCGCTTTTGCCTGCGGCGCTGGTGGTTGCTCCGATCGGTGACCAGTCGGTGTTCGTGACCGCGGCGATCAGTAGCGTGGTCCGCGAAGGCGTGATAGCCGCGGCGCTCACCAGTCTGATGATCCTGCTGTTCCTCGGCAGCTGGCGCTCGACGGTGATCATCGCCACATCCATTCCGCTGGCGATCCTGGGTTCGATTACCGCGCTGTCTGTCCTGGGGGAGACGCTCAACATTATGACTCTCGGCGGGCTCGCGCTGGCAGTCGGCATTCTGGTCGACGATGCGACCGTGACGATAGAGAACATCAACTGGCACCTGGAGCAGGGTAAGGAGGTGGAGCCGGCGATCCTCGACGGGGCCAGGCAGATCGTCACGCCGGCGTTCGTGTCGTTGCTGTGCATCTGCATCGCGTTCGTGCCGATGTTCTTCCTGCAGGGCATCGCACGCTTTCTGTTCGTGCCGATGGCAGAGGCCGTCATCTTTGCACTGATCAGCTCGTTCATCCTGTCGCGCACGCTCGTACCGACGATGGCGAAGTACCTGCTGCGGCGGCACGCCTCCCAGGCGGAGGCGGGCGCGCAAGCCTCGGCGCGGGCGTCTCGCAACCCGCTGGCGCGCTTTCAGGGTGGCTTCGAGAAGCAATTTGCACGCTTCCGTGAGCAATATCACGGTCTGCTGCAGCTCGCGCTCAGTCATCGCCGCCCGTTCGTAGTCGGCTTTGTCGGCGTCGTGCTGGCCTCGTTCCTGCTCGTGCCGATGCTGGGCCGCAATTTTTTCCCCGCGGTGGATTCGGGGCAGATCCTGATGCACGTGCGCCTCCAGGTCGGCACGCGCGTCGAGGACAGTGCCAATGTGTTCGCCAAGATCCAGAAGGTCATCCGCGAGGTCATTCCGCCTGCCGAGCTGGGCACGCTGGTCGACAACGTCGGCATGCCCGTCAGCGGCATCAACCTCTCCTATAACAACACCGGCACCATCGGCTCACAGGACGGCGACATCCAGATCTCGCTGAAGGCGGTTCACCGACCGACGGCCGACTACGTGAAGACGCTCCGCGAGCAGCTCCCGGTCCGCTTTCCAGGCGCCACCTTCGCGTTCCTGCCCGCCGATATCGTCAGTCAGATCCTGAATTTCGGCTCTCCCGCCCCGATCGATGTGCAGGTGCGCGGACCCGATCTGGCCGCGAACTTCAGGTATGCGGGGGAGCTCCTGCGCCGCATTCGGCTGGTAGCGGGTGTCGCCGATGCGCGAATCCAGGAGTCTCCGAGCAATCCCGGCTTCAACGTCAACGTGGATCGGGCGCAGGCACAGTACCTCGGTCTCACGGAGCGCGACGTCACCAACAGCCTGCTGGTCATGCTCGCGGGCAGCAGCCAGGTCGCGCCCACGTTCTGGCTGGACCCGAAAAACGGCGTGCAGTACCCGATTGTCATGCAGACGCCGCAGTACAAGGTCGACACGCTCAGTGCGCTGCAGAACCTGCCGATCACCGCGACCACGACGCCGGTGCCGCAAGTCCTCGGGGGTGTGGCGAACATCAGCCGCAACGCCTCGAACGCGGTTGTCTCACAGTACAACATCCAGCCCATGGTTCAGATCTACGCCACCACACAGGGGCGTGATCTCGGCGCGGTTGCGGCGGACATCGACAACATCCTCAAGGACGCAGCGCACGACGCGCCCAAGGGAAGCACGGTGGCGCTGCTCGGCCAGGTGCAGACGATGAACAGGGCGTTCGCCGGACTTCTGTTCGGCCTGCTCGGCGCCATCGTGCTGATCTATCTGCTGATCGTGGTCAATTTCCAATCGTGGAGCGATCCATTCGTCATCATCACTGCGCTGCCGGCCGCACTTGCGGGCATCGTGTGGCTGCTGTTTGCCACCGGTACTACGCTGTCCGTGCCCGCGCTCACAGGCGCAATCATGTGCATGGGCGTGGCGACCGCCAACAGCGTGCTCGTCATCAGCTTCGCGCGCGAGCGCTTGGAGGCGCTTGGCGACCCGGTCGCGGCGGCGCTCGAGGCCGGCTTCGTGCGCTTTCGACCGGTATTGATGACCGCGCTCGCCATGATCATCGGCATGGCGCCGATGGCCCTGGGCTTGGGCGAAGGCGGCGAGCAGAACGCGCCGCTCGGGCGCGCGGTCATCGGCGGGTTGGCGTTCGCGACCGTGGCCACTCTGATCTTCGTTCCCGTTGTCTTCAGCATCGTACATCGTAAATACGCTCGCGGTGCTGCACCGTCCCCTGTCATTGGAGAGCCTCATGTCGCCTGAACCTGTCGTTCACCCTATCCCGCGCCGCGGACTGCGCATCGCCGCCCTGCTGGCTGTCGGCATTGCCGTTCTCGTCGTGGGGGGCGGCATCGCCTCCCGGGCTTCGGAAAGCAAGCACCTGCGCCAGTGGACCGCTGCGCAAGCGCAGCCGGTCGTGACGGTCACGCAAGCGCTGCGCGGCGACAGCTCTGCCGTCCTGGCACTACCCGGCCGGCTGGAGGCCTACTCGCGTGCGCCGATCTATGCGCGCGTCAACGGTTATCTGAAGGATTGGAAGGTCGATATCGGTACCTCAGTCCAGGCTGGACAGCTGCTCGCCGAAATCGAGGCGCCGGATGTCGATCAACAGTTGTCCCAGGCCAGGGCCGATCTCTTGACCGCACGGGCAAACGCGGCGCTCGCGAGCACCACGGCCAAGCGCTGGCAACAGCTGGTCAAGACCGATGCGGTTTCCCTTCAGGACGCCGACATGAAGAACGGCGACCTGGCTGCCAAGGCGGCCATCGTCAAGGCTACGCAGGCGAACGTCGAGCGCCTCGAAGTCATGGAGGGGTTCAAGAGAATCACCGCTCCGTTCAACGGCATCGTCACGGCGCGGACTACGGATGTCGGCGCGCTGATCAACGCGGGCAGCGGCAAAGGGCTCGAGCTGTTTGTCGTTTCCGATACGCACAAGCTGCGCCTGTACGTGAATGTCCCGCAAACCTATGCGGCTCAGATCACCCCCGCTATACAGGCGCAGATGACGGTCCCGGAGCGTCCGGGCCGGACGTTTGTCGCCACAGTGCAGGCTTCGGCCCAGTCAGTGGACCCCGCCTCAGGCTCCACGCTCATACAGCTCGCGGTGGACAACGAGAGCGGAGAGCTGGTGCCGGGCGCGTTCGCCAACGTGCGGTTCGATCTGCAAGCCGCTTCGGCCAGCCTGCGCGTCCCCGCCAGCGCTCTGATTTTCGACAGCCGCGGCGCGCGTGTAGCGACGATCGGGTCGGATAACCGCGTTGCCTTAAAGCCGGTCACGATCGCTCGCGATCTGGGCGATGTCATCGAGATCTCCTCGGGCCTGGCGGCCAACGATCGCATCATCGACAGCCCGCCCGACGGCATCGGCAAGGGTGACCAGGTCCGAATCGCCCCCGGTTCAACGAGTGGCGGCATGCTCGCGGTGGCCTCACTCCAGGCGCCTGCGGGGGCAAGGGCCGATGAAACCAAATAGCGCACTGGCAGGAGCCGTTCTTGCCGCAGCCGTAACGCTCGGCGGCTGTAGTATGGCGCCACGGCTGACGATACCGGACGTTCCCACCGCCGCGGTATATAAAGAAGCCGCGCCCTGGACGCCGGCGCAGCCGGCGGACGGCTTGCCGCGCGGCGACTGGTGGCAGGCGTATGGCGACGCCGAACTGAACGCGCTGCAGACGCGCCTGATCGAACACAGCCCCGATCTCGCCGCGGCGTTGGCGCGTTATAACCAGGCGCAGGCGTTCAGCGATCAGCAGCGCTCCGGTCTCTTTCCGTCGCTGGTACTCGGTGCCAACGCGCAGCGCAACGGGCTGTCGAATATGAGACCGCAGCGTCCAGCCAATTCGTCGAACGGCTACAACTCTTTCACGGTCGGCGTGGCAGCCGATTACGAGCTCGATCTCTGGGGACGCATTCGCAATGAGGTGGCAGCCGCTGGAGCCCAGGCGCAGGCGTATGAAGCTGACCTGGAGTCTGCCCGACTGAGCCTGCAAGCTCAGCTCACTGACGATTACATCGTGGTGCGCGGATTGGATCGCCAGATCGCCTTGCTGAATGAAACTGTGAGCGCGTACCAAAAGGCGCTGGCATTGACACAGGCGCGCCACGACGGCGGAATTGCCGCGGGCCTGGATGTCGCGCGCGCCCAGACCCAGCTCGACTCTTCCCGCTCACTGGCGGAACAGACGCTCGCACAGCGCGCGGTGGCCGAACACGCGATCGCCGCACTGGTTGGCGAGTCCGCTTCCCAATTCTCGATCGAGCCGCGACTCACGCCGCTCGCGCTGCCGGACGTGCCGGTGGGCGTGCCATCAACCCTCGTGCAGCGACGACCCGATATCGCCGCGGCCCAGCGGCGCATCGCCGCGTCCAATGCCAGTGTCGGAGTCGCACGCGCCGCGTTCTTCCCCGCGATCACGCTCAGCGCAGCGCTGGGATATCAATCCACGCAGGCCGGAGACTGGCTCACGGCGCCGAACGCGTTCTGGTCGATCGGACCTTCGCTGCTGTTCACTCTGTTCGACGCCGGTAAGCGCAAGGCGCAGGTCGCTCAGGCGCAGGCGGCACTGGACGAGTCCGGAAGCATCTACCGCGGTGTGGTACTCACGGCGTTCCAGCAGGTGGAGGACAGCCTGGCGCTGACACACCACTATCGAATCGCGGCAACCGAGGAGCACTCGGCCATGACGGCGGCGAAACGTTCGCTGGATCTGTCGCTGACCCAATACCGCGAGGGCGCTACGAGCTATCTCGACGTGGTCACATCGCAAACAGTCACGCTGCAAACCGAGCTCGCATCGCTCGATCTCGACACCCGCGAGCTGCGCGCCAGTGTGCAGCTTATCCGCGCACTCGGCGGGGGTTGGACAGCGGCGCAGGATCCGAGTTCATGAGCGGCGATCTCGCAATCCTCGGAATCGCCGCACTCTGCTTGTTCGTGGCGAGCGCAGCGGGCGCATTCGCTTGCGGCGCCATCAGTGCCGTGGCGGGATTACGCAGGATGCAAGCGAGGAGCATTTCTTTTGAAATGCGTGTGCCGGCAGACGTAATACCCGCTCTACGAGGCATTGATAGGTTTGATTAAACGGAGGCACTCATGAAAACTTACGAATGGCTCATTCTCGTTGCAGCGCTGCTCATCACCGTGTGCGAAGTTCTGATCTTCACTAGCCAGGCGGCCCGAGCGCCGCAGACGCAAGCCAATGTTGCGGTAGGCACGGACGTTGGCAGCGGCAGGCATTCGCCTGGTGGTTGAGCCATGGCGAGTGCGTCAAACCGCCGCAGCGGAAGCATTGTGAGCGCTGCGATGCTGGCCGCAGTGCTTGTCAGCAACATCGCTATCGCATCACCTGCAGTGTGCAACATGCGGTTGAGTGTCGAGCTGACGCCGGATGTGCCGAACCCGGTCGATTTGGGGTTCCTGAGCTCGCTCCTGAGCAATCAGGCCGGCTATCGGTTGACCCTGCAGGGCTGGCGTCCTGGATCCGTCATTGTCATCGAGCTCACGGGGTCCGGTCCTGACCCTCGCTGTCAGGACGTGGTCGAAGCGATGCGCAAGGACGGTCGTGTCCTGTCCATCCACGTCGACCAGGAGCCTTCGTGAAGAAGTTCATTCCGGCCCTACTCCGGATAGCCCTCTCGTCCCTGCATGTCGCCGTGGGGTCTCCCGCAGACGCACTCGATGGCACGAAAGGGAGTGCGGTAGCATCGGCGTCCGAACGCGCCATAGCTACCGTCCCGCCGCGCAGGACTCTCGATCTTCGGCCGCCCGACCTGCGGAGCCTTCACGTTCAGAATCTGCAGCAGGTTGTCACATCCGCAGACTCTGACGAGCCGGAGGCTGTCACCATCGCGGCCGCGCCGTTGCTGCTGGAAGAGGAGCCGGACACGCACCGGTCTGTTGCCGGAATCGCCTCACTCTACTGGGCGGCCCGCCACCCTACGCAGGCATGGAGAGTGTTCCTTCCTGACCGCGACAGCGTTGGCGGGCGTGCTACGTCTGAAACGCTCACCGAGCACCACGAAATCAGCGCGCATCCTTCGCCGACCATGCTCATCCCTGACACCGGCGGCAAGTGTGTTCGCCGGACGCAAACAGGAGAAGCGACATGACACATCGAACGGTAAAACTCGGGCTGCCGCTGCTGCTCGCGCTCGCAGCAGGCTGCACAACCATGGGCACGGGGTTCGGCTCGACTGCCGCGGGCGCCGATCCGGTCACCTTCAGCTGGAAGAGCTCGGATTCGGTGTCCGGGACAATGAGCGCAACGCTGACCGACGGCAAGCAATACAGCGGACAGTTCTTCGAGATCACCAAGGATACGAGGGTCGATAACCTCGGGCCTCTCTGGACCGGGTGGAATCCGGGCTGGCGCGGCTTTGGCGGCTTTGACTACTGGGATGCCGGACCGAGCTTCGTCACGCACTACTCGGGCCGGGTCGTGGCCAATCTCGGTGCTCCGGGCGGTGCGCACATGCGCTGCAAATTTCAACTCGCACATCCTTCGCAAGGGATGGCCGGCGGAGGCCGCGGTCAGTGTCAGATGCCCGACGGCAAGACCATCGATGCGACCTTCCCGACCGCCTGAAGCGATGGACCGGGCACAGCCTGTTGACGTTCGCCAAAGAGGAGCACGCCACTCATGCAACAGTTAGCCGAGACTCAGATGCACGAAGTCGAGCCCGAGTCCGTTGACATTCCTGGCACTCAGCTACGTGTGTCGCGCGTGGCGCTCGGAACCTGGGCGATGGGCGGCTGGATGTGGGGCGGAACCGACGAGCGCGAATCGGTCGCCACGATCCGGGCCGCTCTGGAGCAGGGTATCAACCTGATCGATACGGCACCGGTGTACGGATTTGGGGTGTCCGAAGAGATCGTCGGCCAAGCGGTCGGGGCGGCCGGTCTGCGCTCACAGGCAGTCATTGCCACCAAGGTGGGCCTGGAATGGCGCGACGGAAAGGTCTACCGGAACGCGACCCGGGATCGGATCATGCGGGAGATCGACGACTCGCTGCGCCGACTGCGCACCGACCACATCGACATCTACCAGGTCCATTGGCCCGACCCGCTCGTGCCCATCGAGGAGACCGCCGAGGCGATGCGCACGCTCTACGATCAGGGGAAGATTCGCGCCATCGGCGTCAGCAATTTCTCGGTGGCACAGATGGAGCGCTTCCGCCGGGTTGCGCCTCTGCACGTGCTGCAGCCACCCTACAATCTCTTCGAGCGAGCCATCGAAGCGGAGATTCTCCCCTACTGCCGCGCGAACAACATCGCGACGCTCGGGTATGGCGCGCTCTGTCGCGGGTTGTTGAGCGGCCGGATGCGGGCCGACACCACCTTCGAAGGTGATGATCTGCGGCGGCTCGACCCGAAGTTCCAGCCGCCCCGTTACGGGCAGTACCTGGCAGCCGTCGGGCAGCTCGATCAACTCGCGCGGGATTTCTTCCACCGACGCGTGATTCACCTGGCGGTACGCTGGATGCTCGACCAGGGCATCAGCGTGGCGCTCTGGGGCGGCCGCCACCCCGACCAATTGGAGGCCGTACTCGGTGTGGCGGGCTGGTCGCTCGGCGCTGCAACGCGGGCGAGAATCGATCGCATCCTGAGCGAGGCGATCACCGATCCCGTCGGGCCCGAGTTCATGGCGCCCCTGCAACGATCCTAATGGCTCACGACCCCGGAGTTGAAGAAATGAAGATTGGATTTATCGGGCTGGGCCATATGGGCTCGGCGATGGCGGCGAACCTCGTGAAGGCGGGGCACGATGTCACCGTGTTCAACCGCAGCCCCGAGAAGCGTCGCGCGCTCCTCGAACTGGGTGCACACGAGGCGGGCAGCGTTGCTGACGCTTGTCATGGAGAGGTGATTATCACGATGCTTGCGGACGATACCGCGGTCGCTGATGTGGCGTTGGCAAAGTACGGCATTGTCGAAAACCTCGCCAAGGGCGCCATCCATCTTTCGATGAGCACGATCAGCGTCGCGCTCTCGAAACACCTCTCAGAGACGCACGCTCGCGCCGGACAACGTTTCGTCGCGGCGCCAGTCTTCGGCCGTCCAGATGCGGCGGCGGCAGCCAAGCTTTTCATCGTCGCCGGGGGCGAGGCCGCTGCGGTCGAAGCCTGCAAGCCGCTCTTCGACGTGTTGGGACAGAAGACCTTTCCCATCAACATGGAGCCCGCGGCAGCAAATCTCGTCAAGCTCAGCGGAAACTTCCTGCTCGCCGCCGCAATCGAGGCATTGGGCGAGGCGATCGCGCTCGTCGGCAAGGCGGGCATCGATCGGCGGGCCTACGTTGATCTGCTCACTTCCACAATCTTCCCGGTGCCCGCTTACAAGATCTACGGTGGCCTGATCGCCGAAAGCCGGTTCGAGCCGGCCGCTTTCGCCGCGCCGCTCGGATTCAAGGACATCCGCCTCGCGCTTGCGGCGGCCGAGAGTCTGCGCGTGCCAATGCCGCTTGGAAGCCTGCTGCACGACCGCTTTCTGCGGCTCCTCGCGCAAGGCGGCGACAGCCTCGATTGGGCCGCCATCGGCGGCCTCGCGGCACAGGACGCTGGCGATGCACCAACGGCCACGCGCTAGGTCCGCCAATGCGCCAGCCGCAGTCGCGCAGTCGCGAAGCGCCTCGACACGCGGCTATCCGCCGACGTACCTGATCCGCCAGATCGAGTTCGAGCCGTCGTCGGTCACCAGCAATGAGCCATCGAGGGCGGTGGTAACGCCTACGGGACGGCCCCATACCTGACCGTTCGCGAGCACGAAGCCGGTCAGGAAGTCCTCATATTCTCCGCTCGCCTTCCCGGTCTGGTGCAGCGTTACCGGCGGAGCTCGTCGCAAACGGCGCCGGCAGATCGCTGACCGCGATCTTGTGCAACGCGCCTGGCACCTCGATCCGGAAATCAGTGAACGGTGCCGGCGGAGGCGGCGCAGTAATCGGTGTCATGGGTGCGACAGCGGGCGCCGGGGCAACGACGGGTGCACTGACCAGCGTCTTCAGATAGGTGACGAGCTGCCAACGCTGCTGTTCGGGCAGCGAAGCCCATGACGGCATCGCGCCGCTGAGGGATCCCCTGGTGATGAACCAAAAAACCTCGCCGTCCGCCACACTCTGCACCCGTCCATGCGCTAGCGCCGGGATACTGCCGGTGCCTTCCGCGCTGCGCCCATGACACGCGGCGCAGTAGGCCGCGTAGAGTTGGCCACCGGCTTGTGCCGCCGGCGCCTGACCGTGGTACGGGTTCTCGAGGCTCGCGGCCGAGAGGGGGGCATGGTGAAAATCGGGCGGATCCGCCCGCCCCACCGGGGCCGCCAGTGAGCCCACGAATCCACTGGTGGCTATGACAAGCGCTGGCCGCCAGCCCGGCCGAGCGAGTATGTTCCGTACGGCGTTCAGGACTCGGTCGCGCGGCACTCGGGAAGTCTTCACAGGCGTCTCCGGATAACTCGTTAGACATTGGCGACGCTGTTGACGTTACGCACGGCCCGTAGTGGGCATATTTCGTCTGCGGGGGGCCAGATTTCGTATGCAACATCCATCCGTGGCCGCAATGGCCGGATGAATCTCGAGGCGCATCCGTGCGTCTGAATGCGCCCCTTTGATGTTCTACGCCGGTCAGCGCACGCCGCCGCCCGCAAGCAGCTGCTCTCCGGTCAACCAGTGAGAGTCGTCTGAGGCCAGGAACACGGCGATCGACGCGATGTCGTCCGGCTGACCGATGCGACCCAGCGGCGTTTGTGCGATGGCGCCGGCTTCAAAATCGGAGCCGATGAAACCAGCCGTGTGCGTGCCCTCGGTTTCGACCATGCCCGGGTTCAGCGCATTGACGCGAATCTTGCGCGCGCCGAGTTCACGTGCCAGCACGCCGGTAATCGCATCCACCGCGCCCTTGGTGCCGGTGTACACCGCGCTTCCAGGAGGCGTGATGCGAGTGACGACTGACCCGATGTTGATGATGCTGGAGCCTTCGCCAAGGTGCTTGACCGCCGCCTGGGTAGTGAGCAGCAGGCCGAGCACGTTGATGTTGAAGTGTCTGTGGAAGTCCTCTTCGGTAATGTTTTCGATAGGCGCGAACCCATAGACACCCGAGTTATTGACGAGGACATCCAGTCGACCGAATTGCCTGACCGTGGCGTCGACGATGGCCTGCGCGTCGCCTGCCTTGGAAACGTCGCCGCGAACGGCGACAGCTTTACCCCCGGCAGCGACGATGTCGGCCACGGTTGTGTCCGCGCCCGCTTTGCTGGACGCGTAATTGACGACTACTGACGCGCCTTCGGCGGCCAGCGACTTCGCAATGGCTGCGCCGATGCCTTTGGATGCGCCTGTAACGAGGGCGACTTTACCTTTGAGCTTGCTCATGACGTTTCCTGAAGGTGGCCGGTGGAGAGGAGTTCATTACTTCTGGAGTTCGTAACATAGGAACTATGGAACTAATTGTCAAGGGCTGGTAAGATGAAAGTCATGAGACCCCTGGTTCACCCGTCGATCGGCGACATCACCGTGGAGGGCATCCTGCATGCGCTGTCCGATCCTGTGCGTGTCGCGATCTATGCAGAGCTGGCGGCCTCGGCCGGCGCCACCATCTGCTCGAACTTCCTTCAGGTCAGCGATCGCAGCATCCCCAAATCCACGCTTTCTCAACACTTCAGGGCGCTCAGGGAGGCAGGGTTGATCCTGAGCGAACGGCACGGCGTGGAAATGCGCAACGTCAGCCGCTGCAAGGAGATCGAGCGGCGCTTCCCGGGATTGATCGCCGCGATTTTGAATGCGCATAGCGTCCAGGCCACAGGCCGCGCCCGTGTGGCGAAGCGGAAGCCAGCTGCCCGGAAGACGAAAACCGTTTGAACAAAGCGTTCCCGGCAGGCGGTGAACGCACATTCGTGTGCGCCGCGATCGTTGGGAGTTGTCTATGAAATATCGGAAGCTGGGAAATAGCGAACTTCTGGTTTCAGAGATTGGCTTTGGCTCGTGGCTGACCTTCAGCGATCCGCAGCGCAAGCAACTCGCCATCTCGTGCGTCCATCGCGCGCTGGATCTCGGGATCAATTTCCTGGATACGGCGAACGTCTATGGCCGTGGCGCGGCCGAGACGGTTCTTGGCGAAGCGCTGACAGGCGTCAAACGCGAAAGCTATGTGCTGGCCACCAAGCTGTTTTTCCCAATGAGTAGCGCCGACCGCGGCTTGTCGCGAGAGCAAGTCCAAAAGCAGCTGGATGCATCACTGCAGCGACTGAAGGTCCAGTACCTTGACCTGTACCAGTGCCATCGTTACGACTTCGAGACACCGCTGGAAGAGACCATGGAGGCGCTGACTCGGGCGGTGACGTCAGGAAAAGTACGCTACATTGGCTTTTCCGAATGGCCGCTCGAGCGGATCGAGGCAGCTCTGGAGCTGAAAGACGTTGCCCGCTTTGTCTCAAGTCAACCGCAATATTCCCTGTTACATCGCGAGCCGGAGAGCGGGTTGCTGTCTCTATCGGCGAAAACCGGGATTTCGCAGGTGGTCTGGTCGCCGCTTGCGCAAGGAGTTCTCACCGGCAAGTATTTGCCGAACGCGCCGGTTCCCGCGCACAGTCGTGCGGCGGACCCTTCGATGGGCGCGTTCCTCAATCCCGACTGGTTGGCACCTGCGGTTCTTGAAGCGGTGCAAGAGGTGGGGCAGCTGGCGGCCAATGCCAACCTTACTCTGGCTCAGTTTGCGCTCGCGTGGGTTCTGCGCCAGCCGAACGTCACTTCGGCGATTGTTGGGGCGTCGCGTCCCGAGCAGGTAAACGATAACGCAGCGGCTTCGGGCGCGCATGTCGACCCAGCGCTGTTTACGGAAGCAGAGCGGCTACTTCCGAGTCACTGATGCCTTGCTGATCTGGGCCAGGCGGCACGCTACCGGCGCGTCCTCGCCGTAATAACAGACAGCGCAGATGCGCTGATAACC
>WNFR01002264.1_pt1 | contig 33196 bp, 35 predicted proteins | sample 5400221 | NCBI WGS metagenome assembly WNFR01 (sample SAMN13153357, study PRJNA577476) | soil metagenome | isolation source: 40 cm soil under Madrone tree | place: USA:California | collected 2016-06-14
ATCGGCTGATTGCCGCCGAATTTCAGCTCGATTTCTTCAAAGTGTGATTTTTGATCGTTGCCGGTAAACAGTCTGACAATCTTCATCGGTCCTCCCGAATAGCGAATAGGTGGATGTATTCCCAGCGTGCTGAAATGGATTCGGCACAACTACAGCGGAGTCTGCCGGCGATCCGTGGCCTGATGCCATTTCTTTTCGGCATCCCTGCCAAAGATCAGTGATTTATCGGCGGGAATGACGAACCACGCGTTGTTTTTGATTTCGGCTTCGAGTTGTCCCGGCGCCCAGCCCGCGTAGCCGAGCATGATCAGGGATTGTCTCGGTCCTTTGCCCGCAGCGATCGCCTCGATTATTTTGATGTCCGAAGTCATGGCGATCCCGTCTTTCACCTTCGTTGAGTTTTCCAACTTGACATCGTCGCTGTGCAGTACAAAGCCCTGCAGGCTGCTCACCGGACCGCCGTAGTGGACAACAACTTCGCGCTTGGAACCTTTTGTCGCCGCGCCGAATCCTTTGAGCAGATCGTCAATGGGACCTTTAGCCAAAGGGCGATTGATGACCAGCCCTAGAGTGCCTTCGGAGTCGTGTTTGACCATGTAGATAACGGTCTCGACGAAACGCGGATCGGTCATTTCCTCGGTGGCGACCAAGAGTTGCCCGGCAAAATCCGCCTCGGTTTCCGCGGCGATGGATGCATGCCATAGCAAAGGCAGGCAAGCGAAGACTGCGAGCGCGCGTATCGATATTATAGAACAAGATCTGGCAGAGCGATCCTGGTTGAAGATCCACTTCATAAAAATTGACAATCGGCAAATTCAGCCGCGTACTTTGGGGCCGACACTTTCAATATTGATGCGAATGATGACGCGTCGTTCACGCGCCATGCGCTCATGAAATTCCGGCCAGCTCTTGTGCTCGCCGTAGGCTTGGCGCTGCAGATAGGTAAGTATGTCGAGCGCGTCAGGTAGAGAAATGATCTCTGCGGCACCATTGATCTGCACCCAACCTTCGCCGTGAAAAGAACTCGTGATGGCACACAGCGCGGCGCGCGGATCGCGCCTTAAGTTGTTGACCTTGTAAGCGGTCTCTCGGCTGCTGATAATCGCTCTGCCTACGCTATCCAGACCGACCGTTACCGGCGACATCTGCAGGTTGCCGTTCTTGCGCCGCGTCGCCAGAATGCCCCAGTGATGCTCTTGTAAGAATTCCTTAGCTCTTTCGATCTCGACTGGAATAAATTCCGCCATTGCTTAAGCACCTCAAAAGATCGACCGATTGTGACTGAAACGATCTCCGACACTAGAATACAGGTCGAGCCGTTTGCAAGAGCCTGCCGCATCCCTTGGCGCGTTTACGACTTCTTCGCCTTGACCGGTTACCTTCCTTGCCCTATAACGAAAGCATAAAGAGGAACAACGGATGGCGATGACGGTTCCACATATGACGCTGCCTGAAATTTTGCCGGTGTTTCCGCTGACCGGGGTCATGCTGCTTCCGGGTACGGTGCTGCCGCTGCACATCTTTGAGACGCGTTATCGCGCGATGGTCGAAGACGCGATCGAAGGTGGAAAAATTTTCGGTATGATTCAGCCTTACGTCCCGCAAGACGATAACCGAGGTCCCCAATCGGACGCGGAAAATTCGGCTCCGGATTTATATAAGGTCGGCTGCGCGGGTTATATCGAGCAATGGGAAAAACTGCCGGACGGCAGGTTTTTTGTCCAGCTTAAGGGCGTCAATCGATTTCGCTTCTCCGAAGAGGTGGCGCTGCAGCGGGGTTACCGGCGAGTCAAAGCGATCTATCGGGAATTTTCCGACATAAGCGCCGAGCAAAGCTGGCAGTGCGATCGATCGGCGGTGCTGGAAGCGCTGGCAACCTACGGCAAAGCTCATGGCATGCAAATCCGGCCGGAACAGGCAGAAAAATTTTCCGACCTGGAATTAGTAAATCTTCTCAGCGTGTCACTGCCGTTTCATCCGGCGGAAAAGCAGGCGCTGCTGGAAGCGCCCGGTCTGAAAGACCGCGAGCTCATGCTGATCAACTTGCTGCAGCTGGGCGCCGAACCGGTAGATCTCGCCGCCGACACGCCGTCGCGAACCCTTAACTGATCCGCGGGCCCTTCCTTCTATTTTCAAATGATCGGAAAGCTATTTTTCATTCGGCTCGCCGCGTGCATCAGTCTACAATTCGGAGACGGAATTGAACACAGCAGTAATTCAGCAATCTCCGATTTCTAAGCGGTCTGGACCTTCAGTTTGCCAGTTAATCGCCCGATCTCAGCAGTGTGGTTTATCCCGTCTTCAAGGAAAACCCTAGAGTTCGTCTCTAAAATTATCTAAAATCGCCCCTTCCAGCCCGCCGGCCGGGCGGAGGTTAGGAATGGTTAAGAAGATATCCACAAAGCTTGAGAAACACGGTCATACGCGGGTGGATAATTATTACTGGCTGCGCGAGCGGGAGAGCGCGGACGTCATAAGTTATCTGAATAAGGAAAACGATCGCGCCGCCAAAGAGATGGCGCATACGCGGGACTTTGAGGAGAGGCTTTTCGAGGAGATCAAGGGACGTTTCAAGCAGACCGACATGTCCGTGCCTTATAAGCGCGACGATTATTACTACTACACGCGCTACGAGCAGGGGAAAGAATATCCGATTTACGCGCGCAAGCGCGGCGCTTTGGATCGGCCGGAAGAAATCATGCTCGACGTAAACGCTCTGGCCGAAGGACACGAGTTTTTCTCGGTGGGTGGTACGGCGGTGAGCTCGGGGCAGGACACTTTGGCTTACGCGGTGGATATCGAGGGCCGCCGAATTCATACGGTCCATTTAAAAAATCTTAGCACCGGGGAAATACTTCCGGACGTGCTGCCCACTGTGACGGAAAATCTCGCCTGGGCGAACGACAACAAGACTTTATTTTATGGCAAACAGGACGAAACGACACTGCGCCAATTTCAGATTTATCGACACGTCGTCGGAACGGATCCAGCGATGGACCAATTGGTCTACCAAGAAGACGACGAAACTTTCGTCGCATATATTTTCAAAACGAAGTCCAAGAAGTTTCTAATGATCGTTTCGGCGCAAACCATCAGCCAGGAGTACCGCTATCTCGACGCCGACGATCCGCACGGCGAATTCAAAATCTTTCTACCGCGCGAGCGCGAGCATGAATATCACATCGAGCATTTTCATGATCGGTTCATTATTCGCACCAATGATCACTCGAAGAACTTCCGTCTCTTGTCGACGCCGATGGAGAAACCCGAACGGAAGCACTGGCAAGAAATCATTCCGCATCGGGACGATGTTTATCTTGGCGACTTCGAGCTTTTCAAAGATTACTTGGTTTTAGAGGAACGGACGCGCGGCTTGACCCAGATTCGCATCGTTCCCTGGTCTGGGGGCGAAGATCACTACCTACAGTTCGACGAGCCGGCATATCGCGCGAGTCTCGGTGCTAATCTAGAATTTGACACCGTGACCTTGCGCTTTGAATACACTTCGATGAAGACGCCGCAGTCGATCTACGATTACAATATGGCGACTCGGCAGAAGGCGCTGCTCAAGCGGGAAGAAATTTTGGGGGGTTTTGATCCGGATCACTATATGACGGAACGGCCTTTCGCTCGAGCAAACGACGGCACGGAGATTCCGATATCGATCCTTTACCGCAAGGGCATGGAGAGAGACGGGCGCAGCTCACTCTTGCTCTACGGTTACGGTTCTTATGGATTGAGCATCGACGCGGCCTTCGCTTCGCCCCGGTTAACCTTGGTCGATCGTGGTTTTATCTTCGCCATCGCGCACATTCGCGGCGGCCAAGAAATGGGGCGCCAGTGGTATGAAGACGGGAAATTGCTAAAGAAGAAAAATACTTTCGAGGATTTCATTGCATGCGCCGAATTTCTGATTCGCGAAAAATTTACCAGTACGGAAAAACTTTTCGCCATGGGACGAAGCGCCGGTGGGCTACTGGTGGGGGCGATCAGCAACATGCGGCCGGATCTATTCAAAGGCATCGTCGCGGAAGTGCCGTTCGTCGACGTCATGACGACAATGCTGGACGCGTCGATTCCGTTGACTACCGGCGAGTATGACGAGTGGGGCGATCCAAACCAGAAAGAATATTACGAGTACATGTTGAGCTACTCGCCTTACGACAATGTCGAAAGAAAGGCGTATCCGGCAATGTTGATCACCGGCGGGCTGCACGACTCCCAGGTGCAATACTGGGAGCCGGCCAAGTGGGCGGCGAAACTGCGCGAGCTCAAGACCGACGACAATCGCTTGTTGCTAAAAACCAACATGGAGGCCGGTCACGGCGGCGCTTCCGGCCGTTTTCGCCGTCATCACGAAACCGCGTTCTCCTACGTATTTCTGCTCGACTTAGCTGGGATCAGACAATAGATGATCTTACGTGGCAAGATATTCCAGATTCCAGCATTGGACGCTGGATCTGTAGTTTGGACTTTGTAATCTAGAATTATTTTACTTTTCTTTCTTTCTCTCTTCCCAAAACTGCAGGCGTTCCTTGATCTGCTTTTCGTAGCCGGTGTCGGACGGTGTGTAGTAGCGCTTGCCGAGCAGTTCTTTAGGCAAGTGTTCCTGATTGACGATGTGGTCTTCGTAGTTATGTGCGTATTTGTAATCCTTGCCGTAGCCGAGTTCCTTCATCAAGGACGTCGGCGCGTTGCGCAAGTGAAGCGGCACGGCCAGCGCGCCGAGTTGTTGCACGTCTTCGGCGGCGGCGAGCATCGCTTTATACGAAGCGTTTGATTTGGGCGCCGTGGCAAGATAGGTCGCCGCTTGTGCTAACGGAATTCTGCCTTCGGGAAGTCCGATGAAATGAAACGCATCTTTGGCGGCGACGGCGACTTGCAGCGCGCGGGGATCTGCGTTGCCGATATCTTCAGCCGCGAAGATGACCATGCGCCTGGCGATAAAGAGCGGATCTTCGCCTGCCTCGATCATGCGCATCATCCAATAAAGCGCGGCGTCCGGGTTGCTGCCTCGCATGCTCTTGATGAATGCCGATATTACATTGTAATGTTCATCGCCCGCCTTGTCGTAGCGCAGCGGCGTTTTCTGCAGAGCCTCTTGCAAGTGCGGGAGTCCGATTTCCTTTTGTCCCTGTGCTTGAGCGAGCATGGCCGCCGCTTCCAATCCATTGAGCGCCACCCGGCAATCGCCCTGCGCCTGCTCGACTAGAAACGTCCGGCCCGGTTCGGAAATCGTGAGTTTCGTCGCACCTAGCCCGCGTTCGCTGTCCTGGAGAGCGCGGTCGATAACCTTACCGATCTCCGCCGTCGAGAGCGCTCTAAGCACCAAGACCTGACAGCGTGACAGCAGCGGCGAGATGACTTCGAAGGAGGGATTCTCCGTGGTGGCGCCGATCAGTGTCAGCGTGCCGCGTTCGACGTGCGGGAGAAAGTTATCCTGCTGCGCTTTGTTAAAATGATGGATCTCGTCGACGAAGAGCACCGTCGCTTTACCAACTCGCTGCAACTGCTCGGCCTCTTGAATAATCTTTTTGAGATCTTTTACGCCCGACGTCACCGCGGAAAAATGAACGCACGCTGCACCCGCCGAGTCGGCGAGGATCCGCGCGAGCGTCGTTTTGCCGCTGCCCGGTGGCCCCCAAAGAATCAAGGATTGAAGCGTTCCTGCCTTGACCGCGCCATACAGAAGTTTTCCCGGACCCAGAAGATGGTCTTGACCGACAAACTCGTCGAGTGTCGCGGGCCGCATCCTTTCGGCGAGGGGCCGTGCGAGAGTTTCCTTATTTAACGGTGCTCGCTCAAACAGATCCACAAATTTATGCTAGCACAGCTCCGGGGAGCGGTTATAGGGGAGAAGGGGCGACATTCGTTAGCGTAGGGACAAAGTAATGTGCTAAAATCAGTCGCAACGATTGAACCATGGCTACTGTAAATGACAAAGAGAATCCCTCTTTTATCCAAGGCGTCGCACCGCGAACCGTTTTGTTCGCCAACTCATCGATCTCCGGCAAACTTAGCTACAATTTGCCGGTCAAAATCGACGGCCATTTTACCGGGGAAATAAAGTCTACTGAACTCCTAGTGATCGGCGCCAATGCTCAAGTCGACGCGCATATTTCGGCGCGCCAGGTGCATTTGGAAGGCCGATTGGTGGGTTCGGTACAGGCGATGGGTTGTTTCGAGGTGATGCCGGGGGGATATTTCAAGGGCGAGGCACGCGTCGGTGAGCTCAAGGTTCACCCCGGTGCGATTTTTGACGGTAATGGCAACGTCTTAGGTGCCTAGAGGCCCAGCGCGAGCGCGATCATCTGTCCTCGCCGTAGAGCCGCGCGGCTTTGCCTGATCTTTCACGAAGGTAATAGAGTTTTGCGCGCCGCACCCTGCCGTGGGATACGACTTCCACTTTATCGATACGCGGCGAGTGAACCGGAAAAATGCGTTCGACTCCGACGCCGTAAGAGATCTTTCTTACCGTGAACATGGCCCGGCTTCCAGTACCCGACATCGCGATCACGATGCCTTCAAATATCTGCGTCCGCTCCTTTTCACCTTCGACGACTTTCACATGGACACGCACGGTTTCGCCGGGGCGGAGTGACGGCGCGTCTTGTTTGGTTTGCTGCGATTCCAATTGACTGACAATGTTCATGATTAGCTCCTGTCTATCACCGATGTCCTAACAGGCGATCCAACACGATTGCCGCTGCCGAGCGCACCGAAAGATGGTTAAATTCGGCGTCTCCCTCAATCGCCTCCAGGATATAGTCTGCTTGTGAAAGTATGGTTTCTGTCAGGCCCCATCCCGTGCCAAAGACTATGAGAAAGGGCCGAGTTTGTTTATTTAGCATGTCTTGTAACGCGGCGAAAGAGCTGCGGCTGCCCGTGGAGCGAGCAGACGTCGCAACGATAACCGGCATTGCACCCGTCTCCTGCTCAATCGCGATCATGGCATCATCGAGAGTGTCGCAAATACGCGCTAATGCGAGGGCTTCTTTCCGCGTCGTGTTGTATTGGCTGCCGTAACCCACTTCCCAATGGTCGATGATTTTGAGCGCGAGCTTTTGCAGTGCCTTGACCGGGGTCACGACAAAGAATCCGCGCACCCCGTAAGTGCGTCCTGCTCGCGAAATATCGTGAATGTCCATGTTGGTGACCGCAGTGGTGACGACCTGGCCGTTCTTGTCATAAACCGGATAATGCAGAAGCGCGAGGTAGACGGCGGCCTGGGCGGCCGATTCAACGGTAGTCTCGTTGCTTACACGCAGGTTGGCGATTAAGTCCGGGCGTCGCTCTTGCGTGACGGCTAAGCTCTGCTGCTGGCGCCATTCTTTGATGCGCTCATGATCCCCGGAGAGTAAAACCTCCGGCACCTTCATGCCGCGAAACTCTTCGGGGCGAGTGTACTGAGGATATTCCAGCAAGCCATCGGTGAAGGATTCTTCCGCCGTGGAGTTTTCATTGCCCAGAACGCCAGGGACCAGGCGAGCGACCGCATCGATGACAACGATCGCCGCCGGCTCGCCGCCGCTTAACGTATAATCGCCGAGCGATATTTCATCGTCAACGAAAGCGCTAACTCGTTCGTCAATGCCCTCGTAGCGGCCACAGATCAATACGACATTGCGCTGGTTGGCGAGCTTTTTGGCGGTCTGTTGGTCGAACACTCGACCCCGTGGCGTGAGGAGGATGACACGAGCATCAGGTGTTCGACTCCGGGCCTCTTCGACTGCGGCTACAAGCGGCTCCGGTTTCATTACCATGCCGTGGCCGCCGCCGTAGGGAGAATCGTCGGTTGTGCGATGGCGGTCGGCAGTGTAGTCGCGTAAATCGACGACATCAATTTTGATCAGACCATTGGTTTGAGCCTTCTTTAAAATGCTATGGCTGAGAGGAGAGCTCAGCATATTTGGAAAAATCGTGATGACGGTGAAATGGAGCATTGGCGTATGCGTGCCCGCACGGCTGGAGAAATCAAAGTTCCAGCAATCCGGGAGGCGGATTGATCGTCATCGTACCTGCATCGAAATCGACTTTCTCGACAATCTCCTTAACCGCCGGGATCAAATGTTCTTTTGTCGTGCCTTGAACTACGTAAAGTTCACCGCCGGGAGTTGATAGTGTTGATAGGATCGTGCCGACGCGCTCGCCGTTCACAGCGAATACCTCGAAACCAATCACTTGGTAGTGATAGTACTGCCCGGAGGCCAAGGCTTCGAGCGCAGATTCTGCTACCGAAAGAGTTGAGCCGACGTATCTCTCGGCATCGTCGACACTGTTAATATCTCGCAGCTTAATAAGCCACTGGTGCTTGTGTGGACCGGTCGCTTCGAGCTCATGAATAGATTGGTTCCCGGCCTTTTCAACGATAACCTCCGTGCCGGAAACCAGCGCCGTGCTGGCCGGGTTGAACGGATTGAATTTTAGCCAACCCTTCAGCCCGTGCGTGCTGACAATTTCACCGAGGGGAACTAGCGGTTCAGCTATCGGCGTTCGCACCGCGGGCGTTACTTTTCTTCGATGATTTCCAGGACGACCCGGCGATTGCTGATCAGGGCAGCGGCGTTTAACAAAATGCGAATCGATTTCGCGGTACGTCCTTGCTTGCCGATGATTCGTCCCAAGTCTTCCTTGGCGACCTTCAGTTCGAGTACCGAAGTGCCGTCGTTCATGGTTTCGTTTATCTCGACGGCGTCAGGATTGCTGACCAAGGATCTCGCGAGGTAGCGGACCAATTCCTTCATGAGGAAGTTACTAGCTGGCCTTTATTTCTTTCTTGATCAACTCGGAAACCGTCTGAGACGGCTTGGCGCCCTTCTTTATCCAAGCAGCGATCTTATCTTGATCGAGCTTAACGCCGCCGGTTTTGACGCGCGGGTCGTAAGTCCCAACTTGTTCGATGTATCGACCATCCCGTGGAAAGCGCTGGTCACTGACAACGATACGATAGAAGGGTTTTTTCTTTGCTCCATGCCGGCTCATACGAATGGTTACGCTCATGATTCTTCCATCTCCTTTAATTGAAAGGGTTGGGCATTCGACTGAATAGGGATCGCACGCCCATCTTGCTCACCCTTTGCATCATTTTTTTCATTTCCAAGAATTGTTTCATCAATCGATTCACGTCGGTGACCGTGGTGCCGCTTCCTTGAGCTATGCGTCGGCGTCGGCTGCCGTTCAAGATCGCCGGATTGCGTCGTTCTTGCAGGGTCATCGAGTTGATTATGGCTTCGACGCGCTTTAACTCTTGTTCCGCCTTTTCGGCGTCCACTTGAGAAGCGAGCTTTTTGCCTCCCGGAATCATTTCCAGCAGCCCGCCGACGGGCCCCATTCTCTTGATTTGCTGGAGCTGCAACTGAAATTCTTCCAAGGTAAATTGTTGTTTCTGAAAAGCTTGCTGAAGACGCGCGGCCTCTTTTTGCTCGACGTTCTGCTGCACTTTGTCGATCAGCGAGAGCACGTCGCCCATGCCGAGAATTCTCGACGCCAACCGATCCGGGTAGAAGGGTTCGAGGGCGTCGAGCTTTTCACCGATGCCAGAAAATAAAATCGGTTTGCCGACCATCTCACGGATCGACAGTGCGGCACCGCCACGCGCATCGCCGTCGAGCTTCGTCAGAATAATGCCCGAAAGCCCGAGTTTGCCATCGAACCCCAGCGCTTGATTGACCGCATCTTGGCCGGTCATGGAATCCGCGACAAACAGAATCTGATGCGGACGCACGGCATCTTTTATCGCCGCCAGTTCTTGCATGAGCTCGTCGTCAATGTGCAGTCTGCCGGCGGTATCCACTAGCAGGACGTCACAGAACTTTCTTTTTGCTTCTTCCAAGGCTTGGCGGCAAATCGCCACCGGTGAATTTTCCGGATTGGAGTCATAAACCGGCAGTTCAAGCTCGCGCCCAAGGATCTTCAATTGCTCGATCGCGGCGGGACGATAAACGTCGGCTGGAACGAGGTACGGGGTTCGTTTCTTGTCTTTTTTGAGATAGCGCGCAAGCTTGGCCAACGTCGTCGTCTTGCCCGACCCCTGTAAGCCTACTAGCATGATCACGACAGGCGGGGCGGCTTTGAGATCGAGCTCATGCAAATCTCCACCGAGCAGGCCGACAAGCTCGTCGCGCACAACCTTGATGAACTGGTGTTCGGGCGTGAGGCTTTGGAGAACCTCCTGGCCCATCGACTTGGCCTTGACCGAGTCGAGAAAGCTTTTGACCACCTTGACATGGACATCGGCTTCGAGAAGGGCCAAGCGAACTTCACGGAGGGCATCATCGATGTTTGTCTCCGTGATCTTTCCCTGACCCCTAAGGCGTTTGAACGTTGATTCAAGCTTGTCAGTTAAAGATTCAAACATGAATAGAGTTGCTAAATTACTATATTTTCAAGGAAAACTGTCAAAGCAAATTAGTACGAAAATATTCCGGAGTCAAGGTAGCCAATAACAAAACGGCCCGTAACGTGCCTCTGCAAAAGCGCGTGACGGGCCGTTGGTGATTGTTCGGGAATCGAATTACATCATACCGCCCATTCCACCCATGCCGCCCATTCCACCCATACCGCCTCCCGGTGGCATCGCCGGCATTGATGGTCTGTCTTCCGGCTTCTCGGCGACCATGGCTTCCGTGGTGAGCAGCATGCTCGCGACCGAAGCGGCGTTTTGAAGCGCGGTGCGAACGACCTTCGTGGCATCGATGACGCCAGCCTTGAGCAGGTCTTCATATTCTTCGTCCAAGGCATTGAAGCCAAAGGCCCCTTTGCCTTCCTTGACCTTCTGCAGCGCAATGGAGCCTTCGACCCCGGCGTTGATCGCGATGCGGCGAAGCGGCTCCTCGGCCGCGCGCTTGATAATATTGACACCCCATCTCTCGTCTTCGGAGACTCGCAGTTTTTCCAGCGCCGCCGCGGAGCGGAGCAGGGCAACGCCTCCGCCAGGAACGATGCCTTCCTCGACTGCCGCGCGGGTGGCGTGGAGCGCATCTTCGACGCGCGCCTTTTTTTCTTTCATTTCGACTTCGGTGGCGGCGCCCACGTTGATGACCGCGACACCACCGATCAATTTGGCTAACCGTTCTTGCAGCTTCTCGCGATCGTAGTCCGACGTGGTTTCATCGATCTGTGCCCGGATTTGTTTGATGCGGCCTTCCAGATCAGACTTCTTGCCGGCGCCATCGACGATGGTCGTATTATCTTTGTCGACGACGATTCGCTTTGCGCGCCCGAGATCCTGCAAGCTGATGTTGTCGAGCTTGATGCCCAGCTCTTCGGCGATGAGTTTCCCGCCGGTCAGGATAGCGACGTCTTCGAGCATCGCTTTACGCCGGTCGCCGAAGCCCGGGGCTTTGACAGCAACGCAACGCAGCGTGCCGCGGATCTTGTTCACAACTAGAGTGGCGAGTGCTTCGCCTTCGATGTCTTCAGCGATGATGACGAATGGCTTGCCGGATTTGGCGATTTGTTCGAGGACCGGCAAGATCTCTTTCATGTTGCTGATTTTCTTCTCGTGGATCAGTAAATAAGCATCTTCCAGGACGCACTCCATTCTCTCGGGGTCGGTGACAAAGTAGGGGGAGAGGTAGCCGCGGTCGAATTGCATGCCTTCGACGACGTCCAATGTGGTCTCGAGCCCCTTCGCTTCTTCGACGGTGATCACGCCCTCTTTGCCAACCTTGTTCATGGCTTCGGCGATCACGTCACCGATCGTGGAATCGTTGTTCGCGGCGATGGTGCCGACTTGGGCAATTTCTTTGGGGTCCTTGGTGGCCTTGGAAAGGGTTTTGAGCTCGCCGATCATTGCGGTCACTGCTTTGTCGATGCCGCGTTTCAGCGTCATCGGATCATGGCCTGCGGCGACTAACTTTACGCCTTCCGCGAAAATTTGCCGCGCCAAAACCGTCGCGGTCGTCGTGCCGTCACCGGCAACGTCGGAAGTTTTGCTAGCGACTTCCTTTACCATCTGCGCGCCCATGTTCTCAAACTTATCTTCCAGCTCGACCTCCTTGGCGACGGTAACGCCGTCCTTGGTGACATTCGGCGCCCCGAAAGACTTGTCGAGCACGACATTTCTTCCTTTAGGACCAAGCGTAACGGTCACGGCGTCAGCTAGAATATTGACACCTTTGAGCATCGCGTCACGCGCATCCCGATTAAATTTAACGATTTTAGATGCCATCTTTTCCTCCTCAAATTCTTTTGAATGTTACTGCTCGATAACGCCGAGAATATCATCCTCGCGCATGATCAGGTGCTCTTCGCCGTCGATGTTTATCTCACTGCCGGAATATTTTCCAAACAGGATTCGATCATTTACCTTGAGGTCGAGTGGAGTGATTTTGCCATCATCATTCAGTTTCCCCTTGCCGACCGCGACCACTTTTCCTTCTTGCGGTTTCTCTTTGGCGGTGTCGGGAATGATGATCCCTCCTTTGCTTTTCTCCTCTTCCTCGATGCGCTTCACGATGACCCGGTCTTGCAAAGGCCTAATTTTCACTTCCTGTCTCCTTTCAGATTTTGGCTTTAACCTGCTAATTTTTAAGGGGTTTGCCCTGACTGCTACCTCGACCCTAATAGACGTAGTAGCTTAAGGCAAAACGAATCTAAGCATCAAATCGTTCATGTCAAGTCTGTGATCCCCCCAAATTTTTATTGTACTCGCGGAGTTTGCTGGAGTTCTCCCTGGGGTATCATCTGCGCTGTTTGCGGGATTCCTCCTCGAAATATTTGCGGTAAAGAATATCCCACTCGCGGCTCCCGACGGGCACGTGGCGCGATAGGGAATTTATTTTTTGGCGCACAATATCATCGATATGATCTTCGCGCTGGAAAAACGCCTGCAACACTCGTTTGGTTTCGGAGAGCGCCCTCCCTTCGTTAGGAAAGTCGCCCAGGTTTGCGCTGCGCAAGCCGTTCATGACGAGATGAGCTAGATGGGAAATTCGGCTCTCCGATATGCGGCTCATAAAATGAACCCGCGCTTGGCGGCAAGCTTTTGCTTCGCCAAAAGAAACATTTTGTAAGGATCCAAATCGCGTGCGCCGCGGCTGACGGAAGCCAGCATTTTGCGGGCGTCTTCCTCGATCGCTTCTTCCTCGGCAAAATTTCTTGCGATAACGTCCACGATTTTGCTCTTCAGCGCGCTGTCTTCGGCTTTCGTGACGATCAGGTCATTGTCGCGGTAGCTCGTGATCACCAGGACAGCAATTCGTTCGAGTTGTTCCGCCCGTAGCTTCATGGACTGTTGACAACTTTGTGGATAAGGTTCCGAAAACCGGTGCGCACACCGGTACAAAATGTGGATTCTGCTTGGTATCTATCCGGCTCTGGAAACGAAGTCAATCACGGGTGAGCACCGCGACTGTGCGTCTCCGTTGCGCTCTAAGCGTGAAAAATTGTTGTACATGCTAAGCTTTTTTGCGAGAATAACAACTTTGAACGTGCTCTAACTAGAAGTGCTCGAAAAGTTATCCACAGGATGAACGAGACCTCCGCTTTGGTTGATTGGAAAGAATGGGAAGCAAAGTCATTTGGCTGTGCATAAACCCCAGCATTTAGAAAGAGGCGCGCGAATTGGCGTGGTGGCACCGGCCGGTAACGTGGAGCCAGAGCGGCTCCAGGCGGGCGTCGAAGCGATGCGAGCCGAGGGGTTTGAGGTTGAATTGGCGGCCAATTTGTTCGCATCCAATGGCTACCTCGCCGGCAATCCGAAACAGCGAGCTGATGATCTGGTAGCATTTTTTCGCCGCGCCGACATTGGCGCAATCTTTTGCGCGCGGGGCGGATTCGGCTCCGTCCAGTTGCTGCCGTACTTGAGTTCGGAGCTCAGAGAATATCCAAAGATTTTCGTGGGCTACAGCGATATTACGGTTTTGCTCAATTGGCTGCGCCAATTTTGTGGCATGGTGACGTTTCACGCGCCGATGGTAGCGATGGACATTGCGCGTGGCCTAAACCCGCGGAGTAAAGCGTATCTTTGGCAAGTGTTGACGGGTGAATTGCGTGAATGGAAGGTGGCGTTGGGAGAAATCATCCGGCCGGGTAGGGTGGAAGCCGAAATGATCGGCGGCTGCCTTTCCCTCCTGGTGACCACGTTGGGGACTCCCTACGAGATCGACATGCAGGGAAAGATCCTGTTTTTGGAAGATGTCGGCGAGAAACCGTACCGTGTCGAGCGCATGCTGACGCAACTTAAAATGGCGGGCAAATTGGATCATGTCGCGGGCGTTTTGTTTGGAGATTTTACCAATTGTGAGGGCGACGGACCGAGAGATATCAGGCAAATTGTCGTCGACTTGTTGGGCGATGCAACCTACCCGGTCGTCATGGGAATGAATGCGGGTCATGGTCGGGAGAACCTGGCACTGCCGTTCGGAGCACGCACGGCCCTGGACGGCAATGCTTCGACATTGGAACTGCTTGAATCTCCGGTAGCCTGATCCCAGGAGCGGCGGACTGATGCGCGGCGCCAGCTACCTTTGCATCGACAGGAACTCGTGCCATTAATCATGGATTTTCAATCGGTCGAAAAATCTTTTCAAGACGCGGTTGCGGAGGGAGTTTTTCCAGGGGCGGTGGTCTTGGTCGCCAAGGACGAACGCATCGTTTATGAACAAGCTTTTGGCAACCGTTCCCTTGTGCCAAACAAGTCGCCGATGCGTTTGGATACGATTTTCGATCTTGCCTCCCTGACCAAGCCTATGGCCACCGCCGCGGCTCTCATGTTGCTCATTCGGGAACGCAAGCTGCGTTTGGATGACCAGCTCACTCGGGTGATACCCATGTACGGCGTGTTCGGCAAGAGTCTAACGACCTTTCGTCATCTGCTTAATCATTCCGCCGGACTGCCCGCGTGGAAAGCGTTCTTCGAAGACATCGTCAAAAACGAGAAGTCAGGTCGAATCAATTTCGTCGCGAGCCGGGCGGCGAAAAACCATGTCTACGAGCAGATTCACCGCGAGAAGGCGGTGAGCGAGCCGGGCCGTCAAAGTGTTTATAGTGATCTCGGCTTCATAATTCTTGGCGAGGCGGTGGAGATTCTAACTGGTAATACCTTTGATCGCTTCTGTCAGGAAAGAATATTTAAACCCTTAGGCCTTCGCTCCACAGGTTTCGTCGATCTCACCCAGCTCAGAACCCGGCGACTCCAACCGGTCGAAGAAGTTATCGCGCCGACGGAAAATTGTCCGTGGCGGAAAAAAATTCTCTGCGGCGAGGTGCACGATGACAATGCCTACGCCATGGGGGGCGTGGCCGGTCACGCCGGGCTGTTTTCTTCGGCCCGCGATGTGCATGCTTTTTTGCTGCGGATGAGCCTGTGTCTCCAAGGGAAAGACACGTTCTTGCCGAAATCGCTGGTGCAAGAATTTCTCGATCGGGACGCGTCGCTGGGTGATTCGACCTTCGCGTTGGGTTGGGATACTCCGTCCGCAGGCAAGTCTGCCAGCGGCAGTCTATTTTCGCCGCACTCGGTCGGGCATTTGGGATTCACGGGTTGTTCGATTTGGTGGGACCTGGAGAAAACTTGTCATGTCGTGCTGTTGACCAATCGGGTTCACCCATCGAGGAAGAATGACAAGATCAAAGACTTCCGGCCACACATCCACGATCAGATCATGAAGGCGCTTTTCTCATGAATGATCTTCCACCATCGGGATGCCATATTCACTTGATCGCGGCATGCGGCGTTGGCATGGCGTCTCTTGCCGGTCTGTTGCAAGCGCGCGGATACCGCGTAACGGGCTCCGATCAAAACATTTACCCACCGATGAGCACGTATCTGACAGAAATTGGTATCGATGTGCTTGCAGGTTATCAACCGGAGCATCTGTCGCCCCGCCCCGATTTGGTCGTCGTGGGCAACGCGGTATCGCGCAGTAACCCCGAAGCTCAAGAGGTGCTCAATCAGAATATACCTTACATTTCTTTTCCGCAGGCGTTGGGCCAGTTTCTCATCGGCTCTAGAATGTCCGTCGCCGTCGCCGGCACTCACGGGAAGACGACGACGACAGCGTTGGCGGCTTGGGTCTTGACCTGTGCCGGACTAGATCCCGGATTTTTCATCGGCGGCGTGCCGCTCAATTTTGGCAACGGATGGAGAGTCGGCGAGGGCAATCACGTTGTCATCGAAGGAGATGAGTACGACACAGCCTTTTTTGACAAAGGACCGAAGTTCCTCCACTACCGGCCGCGCCATGTTATTTTTACCGGCGTCGAGTTCGACCATGCAGATATCTACCAAGATCTCGAACACGTGAAGACAGCCTTCACGCGCTTGATGGACATTATCCCCCGCGACGGTTCGCTGGTCTTGTGCGCTGATTATCCAGCGGCGCTGGAAATCTCCACCGGTGTGCGCTGTCCACGCATCACCTATGGTCATCGTAGCGACGCCGATTGGACGGCGAGCAATGTGCAATTTCACGAAGGCCGTACTTTTTTCGATGCTTGTTATCGCGGCAAATCCGAGAGCCGCATTGAAGTCACCTTGATCGGTCGGCACAACGTCATGAATGCGTTGGCCGTTTACGCGATGGGCCGGGCCCTGGACATCGAGCGCGACAAATTGGTCGAAGGTTTTCCCACCTTCAGGGGCGTCAAACGTCGCCAAGAGATTCGGGGCGAGCGGCGCGGCGTATTGGTGATCGACGACTTCGCGCACCATCCCACCGCCGTGCGTGAAACCATTGACGCCGTCAGAGCGGCCTATCGAGGGCGGAGGCTGTGGGCGATTTTCGAGCCACGCAGCCATACCAGTAAAAGGAGTATCTTTGAAAAAGAGTTTGCCGACGCCTTGGCCCAGGCGGACAGGATCGTCATCGCGGACGTCTATCAGCCTGAGAAGATTTCCAAAGACCAGCTGCTATCCGTCGAAAACGTGGTGAGTCAGATCAACGGGTTCGATAGGGAGCCACGAGCTCGTGTCATTGGCGATGCTGTTGAAATCGCCGCCTGCGTCGCCCGAGAGGCTCATCCAGGCGATGTGGTACTAGTAATGTCCAACGGGGGTTTTGACGCGGTTCAAGATAAAATCTTGCAGGCGCTAGCGGGATAAATAGAGACGCGCGCACTCCTGGCTGCAAAAATACTTTCCTGACACAACCACGGCATCCGATTTCGGCACGTAACTCTGACATTGCGGATCAAGTACCATTTCTTCACCCTGGTCGTTGGACTTGCGTGACTTGGGTGATTTTGTTTTCCCCGCTTGCACAATGGTTTTCACCACGGAAACGAGGATGTAACAAATCAGAAAAATGAGCACTAGACGGAGCAGCAACAATTGGCTCCTGCCGATGGCGGCGCATCGACTCAGGCGTGATACAAATGGATTTTCTTGTCGTCCTTTACATTGATCAACAGCTCGGAAATGGTCACGCCGAGCTCTGGATGGATGACCTGTGGGGCAATTTCGCTTAGCGGGATCAGCACAAATTTACGGGTCGGCATTTCCGGGTGAGGAATTTTGAGATTCTTCTTTTTTAACACGGCCGAGTCGTAGAGAAGAATGTCCAAATCGATAATGCGGGCCCCCCAGCGCTTCTTGACTTTTTTGCGACCCATGGCACGTTCGATGTTTTTAAATTTCTTGAGCAACATATCGGGCTTGAATTTCGTCTCGATCTCAACCGCGCCGTTGACGTACCAATCTTTCGACTCACCCAATGGCTCGCTCTCGTAAAGGGATGACTCCTTGAGTACTTTGGTGTCGGGCAACTTGGCGAGGCGATCCACTGCTTCCAAGAAGTTTTCCTTTTTGTTGCCCACGTTGGAGCCGATGCCGACGTAGACTTGATGGGCTATCGCGTTCGCCATGGTGCCGCTTCGGGAAGGGAGGTTTACAGTTTGACCCGTCGAATCCTTTCCGCAACCTCTCGGAGTCGCTCCTTGTCAACGCAGACGGTAAAGCGAACATAACCTTCGCCTGCTTCGCCGAAACCATTGCCCGGCGTGGTCACTACCCCCGCCTCGTCGAGCAGTTTGGCCGTAAAATCCGCCGACGAGAGTCCCCTGGGGCAGGAAACCCAAACGTAAAAAGTCGCGCGCGGCTTATCACACTGCAGACCCACGGCGCGCAAACCGTCCACCAAAATATCGCGCCGCTCCTGGTAAATGTTACGCGAGGGCTCGACGATTTGATCGCCTAATCGCAGCGCTTCGCTACCGGCTTCCTGGATCGCTTGAAAAATGCCCGAATCCAAGTTGGACTTGGCTTGCGCCAAGCCGCCGACCAATTCGGGATTGCCCACAGCCATCCCAATGCGCCAGCCGGTCATGTTGAATGTTTTCGATAACGAATGAAACTCAATCCCGACTTCCCGTCCGCCTTCAACTTCGAGAAAACTCATCGGCCGGTAACCGTCGTAACCCATTTCCGTGTACGCAGCGTCATGGCAGACGATGACGTTATACCGTTTGGCAAACTCAACCACGCGCTCGAAAAAGGTCTTGTCGGCGACCGCCGCCGTGGGATTGTTTGGGTAATTGATCCAAAGCAGCTTCGCCTGTTTGGCAATGTCTGGCGGGATGGCGTCCAAGTCAGGTAAAAAGTGATTTTCTCTTTTTAAGGGTAGAAAAAAGTTTTTGCCGCCGCTGAACGACGTGCCGATATGATAGACCGGATAACAGGGACTCGCGACCAAAACTACATCGCCCGGGTCGACGAACGCCACCGCCATATTGCCGATGCCTTCCTTTGAACCGATCAAAGACACGACTTCAGTGCCGGGATCCAATTTGACGTTGAAGCGGCTCTTGTACCAATTGGCGACTGCTTCGCGAAATTCCAACATGCCGGAACTGTTTGGGTAACGGTGGTTGGCGGGTTTGCTGGCGCCTTCCAAAAGTTTCTCGACGACGACGGATGGGGTGGGAATATCCGGATCGCCGATTCCGAGATCAATTAGGTCCACTCCCTGAGATAACGCTTGACGTTTTCGCCGGTCGATTTCGGCGAACAAATAGGGCGGCAACTCATTGATTCTTCTTGCTTTTTTAATGGTTAGAGGCAACTGGTTGATTCCTCCGTGTTAAAATCGCAAACGGTTTTACCTGTTTTTTTGCGTTTTGACAACCGTCTTTAAAAACCTCATTCTAGAAATTGGTGTCGTTCCTCAACGCCAACCTATGGAAATTGTCATTGACGGCTATAATTTAATCGGCAGCGAACATGGACTGCATGGCGCGCTCGAACACAAACGCAATTGGCTAGTGCAGCAGCTTGCGCAATATCAGAAGATCAAGCGATTTGGCGTGACGGTTGTATTCGATGGCTGGCGCTCAGGGCAAACCCGTGAGGTTGCCGAAAAATCTGACGGTATCTCGGTGATCTACTCGCGCCTGGGAGAAAAGGCCGACTCAGTCATCGTACGTATGGCCCGCGAAAAATCCGCCGGTGCCGTGGTCGTATCGTCAGACCGCGAGATTCGCAATGCCGTGGAGCGATCGGGAGCGGTGGCGGTTTCGGCGAATGAATTTAACCAGATTCTTCACGCTTTGAATGAGCGAGACCGCGATGAGGACGATGAGCTCCGGGACTCTCGAACGGCAAAAAGAGGCAATCCGCGCCGCCTATCGAAGGCCGAGCACCGACGTAGCGAAAAGTTGAAGAAGTTGAAACTTTGAATGGGTCGTGGTCGCGATTCCGCGCGCTATTTAGTGCCAAAACAAAGAGGCGCATCCTATCTGGCTGCGCAGTTTCACGCGCACAAATTCGGACGCCGCAACTCGGCTGCGACGGATCCTTATATTCCTAATGGAGGGCCGCTGCTATCTGGTTCGGCTCGGTGATTGAAAAAATCAGTTGGTTTGTGCCTTCTCAGTCCTAGTCAGTAGGCCATTATTGAAAATCAACACGGATCCATCTGGATAAAACCAATGCTCCTCGGCGACCTTGGTCAGTCCGCGCAACTTCGTAACCCGCCTAGGCGCGCCGAGCACCCGTTTCACCTCTGCGGTGTTCAAGCCCGGCGTTGGTTGTTTTTTGATCGCTGCTTCTTTCACGGCCGGCGACCATGGCTGTGATTTTATCCAATCGACTCTTTTTGTTTCTTCGCTCGTTTGTTCATCCAAGTGTCTTTTTTCGTCTGCCAGGTACGGGTCCTTGTTCGCGCGTCCGGCGAGATCGGTAATTTCAAACGATTCGTTCCGGCCGGGGTTAAACGTAGCGGCGTTCGCCGCGGGCGCGCTGAGAAAGGTCGGTGACTTTGCACTCTGTGGGTTAATCCAAAAAATTTTACCGACGCGCGATGCCAGCGCATCGAGTTGCTTGTCCGTATATTGGCTGGAAGACGTCACCGTTGCATTGGCGGTCAAGAGAACCATCCAAACGATTACGATCGAGCAAATCGCCTTACCCCAATCGATTTTTTTATTTGTCCGATACGGATGTTCAAGTTGCATGCGAACGTTTCAACAACCTGTTTCTCGAAGGATAACTTAACACTTACGATCCGATACGCAATAATCTTTAGACGCACGAGAGGCGCGATTATGAGTCGGTTCAAAGTCAGCTATGGCAACGGGGATGGCCGAAAGAAAGCCCGTCGAATAAAAAAGGGGTCGATCAGACCCCCTGTTTATTGGTTGCGGGGCCGGGATTTGAACCCGGGACCTCAAGGTTATGAGCCTTGCGAGCTACCAGACTGCTCCACCCCGCGTCAATGATTCGAGAAATCGTTCTACCTTGCGCTTCACGCGGAGTCAAGGTAGGGAAGCAGCATGAGCCAAAAACATCGAAACCCTCTGTTAACTGTCGATATTATCATTGAGATAGGCAGCGGTGGAATTGTTCTGATTGAAAGAAAGAACCCGCCCCACGGATGGGCATTGCCGGGCGGATTCGTTGATTACGGTGAAAGCATCGAAGCCGCCGCGGTGCGGGAAGCCAAAGAAGAAACGTGTTTGGATGTTGTCCTGACCGAGCAGTTTTATACTTATTCGGATCCGGCGCGGGACGCTCGCCATCACACGGTCTCGACGGTGTTCATTGCTAGCGCCGAAGGCGTTCCGCACGGCGCTGATGATGCAAAGGTCGCGCGCCAATTTGAAGAAAATAATTTGCCAGCCCCGTTAGTATTTGATCACGCGCGGATCGTACGTGATTATTTCACATTTAAAAAGACCGGCGAGCGGCCAAAGCCTTAGGCGGAGCGGAGCTCAATTCAATTTCAGCGCAGCCTGGCGAATACGCTCGCAGCCCCTTTCAATATCGGCGAGCGAGGTCGCGTAGGAAAAGCGAATGTGTTCGTGGGAGCCGAAATCTTCTCCCGGCACGCCCGCGACTTGGGCTTCTTCGAGCAGATAGTCGGCGAGGTCGCACGGCGAGCTGAGCTTTTTCCCTCGGCCGGTCTTGCCGAGCAAACCGCTGATGTTAGGAAACACGTAAAATGCGCCTTCGGGTTTGCGGCACGCTATGCCACCGATGGCGTTGAGTTTATCGACAATCAAGTCGCGCCTCTTGTGAAACTCGCGCACCATGACGGCAACTTCATCTTGCTGTCCGCGTATTGCTTCCAAGGCGGCGGCCTGGGCGATGGACGTCGGATTCGAAGTGCTTTGGCTTTGAATCTTGCTGGCAGCCGCGATCACATCGCTCGGGCCGAGTGCGTAGCCGATCCGCCATCCCGTCATCGCATACGTCTTCGACACGCCGTTGACGATAATCGCGCGCTCGCGCAGCGCGGGGTAGAGCGCTACGATATTGTGGACCTGAAAGCCTTCGTAGACGATTTTCTCGTAGATGTCATCGGCCAGAATCAGGCAATCGTGCTTTTCGAGGATCCTCGCAAGCGCCAGCAATTCATCCCGGCTGTAAGTGGCTCCGGTCGGATTGCACGGACTGTTCAAGATAAAGACCCGTGTGCGCGACGTCAGCGCCGCTTGAAGTTGTTCCGGCTTAATGCGAAAACCACTAGCCTCGTTTGACGGAATCAGCTTCGGCACGCCGCCCGCGAGTAAAGCCATGTCCGAATAGCTAACCCAATAAGGCGCCGGGATGACCACCTCGTCACCGGGATTCACGACTGCTTGCAAAACGTTGTACAGCGAGTGCTTCGCACCACAGCTCACCAAGACGTCTTCCTTGCGATAGGTCAGATCGTGCTCGCGGCGGTATTTTCCCGTGATCGCTTCGCGCAGCGGTTCGATTCCCTTGACGTCCGTATATTTGGTCATGCCTTTGCGCAGCGCGTCGACGGCAGCGGCTTTGATGTGTTCAGGAGTATCGAAATCCGGTTCTCCGGCGGAAAAGTTTACGACATCGATTCCTTCGGCGCGAAGCTTACCGGCCTTCGCGGCGATCGCTAAAGTCACCGAAGGCTTGATCAGTTTGGTTCTTTCAGCGAGTTTTGTCATCCAGCAAAACCTTAGCGTTTGAACTTTTGCTTGAGCTTTTTCAAAACGTTGTCGGGCACCAGGCCGGCAACGTTCCCGCCCAGGCTGACCACTTCTTTCACTAACCGCGAGCTCGTGTAAAATTCGGACTCACCGGTCATCATAAACAAAGTTTCGAGCTGTGGTTTGAGACGGTGATTCATCATCGCCATTTGAAATTCATACTCAAAGTCCGAAATCGCTCGAAGACCGCGGATAACGACCGTCGAGTGTTTCCGTTCGGCATAATCCACCAGTAATCCTTGGAACGAGTCGGCCTGGACCCGATCCTTAACGTCGGCGAAAACTTCATTGATCATCTGCAACCGCTCTTCGACAGTAAAAAGCGAATGGTCCTTGTCGGGGTTGGTCGCGATGGCGACAATCACTTTACCGAATACGCGCAGCGTTCGCTTGACCAAATCCACGTGGCCATTGGTGATCGGATCGAAGGAGCCGGGGTAGATGGCAACGTGATCGGGTGTCATAGAGACTTTCCTCAAGAAGCTGGATCGGGTTTCGCCGCGGACTTAAAAAACGACAGCAAAGTATCACCATATCGTCGTTGATCATGCAAGACGAGTGCTCCATAGTTAGACTTTACATTTTCGCGCGCGCTATGCTCGGCCACTACGGTTCCAGCCTGAGTGAGCAAATCGCTTTGGGCAATCAGCTTAAGCGTGGCGCCGATCAGCCGTTGGTCGTAAGGCGGATCAAGAAAGATCAGATCGAACGTTTCGCGCCGCTTGGCAAGCGATCGCAGCGCTCGCGCCACGGGTAAAACCCAGACCTGCGAGCGCTCGCTGAATCCGAGCCCGCCAAGATTTTTGCGGATCACCGCGGCGGATCGTTCTGAAGCTTCAACTAAAACCGCTTTTGCCGCTCCCCGGCTCAGCGCTTCGATGGTGACATTGCCGGTTCCAGCGAATAGATCGAGCATTGTGATACCGGAAAAATCGCGCGGCAAAATATTAAACAGCGACTGTTTTACCTTTCCGGCTGTCGGCCGCACTGCGCCGCCCTTGGGGACAACCAGATGACGGCCCTTTGCCACTCCACCGGTGATTCGCATTTGGTTTCGGCCGCGCAACGCGCCGCTGACTCTCGCTATGGGAAATTGATAAGCGGCAAGCAGGTTAATCGCCGATGCGTAAAACGAGCTTGCCGAATGCCTTGCCTTTTTCCATGCGCCGTTGTGCCTTGGCTGCATCCTGAAGTGCGTAGACTCGATCGATAATGGGCTTGGTGCCAGAAACTTCGAAGAAGTTTTGCAACTGGCGAAACTCTGCTCGTGTCCCGGGCGCGGCTCCAAAAACCTTCAAGTTATTCCAAAAAATTCGCCGTAAATCGGTTGCGGGATGGGCGCCGCCGATCGCGCCGCAAGTGATGAGCCGACCGCCGCGAGCGAGCGCAGCGAGACATTTAACCCAACCGTCGCCGCCGACGCAATCGATGACGACATCAACGCCGCGCTTACCGGTGCGACGTCTTACCTCCTTGGCGAGATCCGCATTCCGATAGTTAATGCCGTGCTCTGCGCCGAGCAGCTTAGCCTTCGCCAACTTTTCGTCATTGCTGGAAGCCAGGATAATAGATGTTCCGAGCGAAGCGGCAACGTGGAGCGCTGCAGTCCCGATCCCGCCGCCACCGATAATCAAAAGCCATTCACCGGGTCTAAACTCAGCTTGGGTGATCAACATGCGCCACGAGGTTACATAAACCAATGGAAATGCCGCCGCCTCCTCGAAGGACATGCCGGACGGAATCGAAAAACAATTTCTTCCGGGTACCCTGACGTATTCCGCGTAAGTGCCATTCTCCCGCTCGCCCAAAACGCGCCGTTCGGCGCACCTATGTTCGCGATCGGTAGCGCAAAAATCACAGCGACCGCAATCGTTGAGGGGATAGAGGCAGACGTTGTCGCCAAGTTTGACGTTGGTGACCGCCGAGCCCATGGCCACTACCGTCCCGGCGCCGTCGCTGCCGATGATACGCGGAAAGAAAACCTCCGTGCCGATTTCGCCGGAGCGGATTCCAATGTCGAGGCGATTGATTGCCGCTGCCCTCAGTTTAACGATGACGTCAGTCGGCGCTTTCAGCTCGGGATCGTCGGTCTCCTCATAACGCAATTCGTCGATGCCGCCATGGGCGTGAACCTGAACAGCCTTCAAGAAAACGTCCTCGATGAAACATCAATTGCGTTAGCTGGATAAGCTAGGTGTTCATCGGGCGGAGACTGATCGTTGATCACGATCAATCGCAGAGCTTATGCTGAGAAGGAGGTACCGCAGCCGCAGGTGGCGGTCGCGTTGGGATTGCTGAATTTAAAGCCGCCGCCATGAAGGCCGGTAACGAAGTCGATAACGATGCCGGCCAAGTATGGCGCACTCGTGCTATCCACGTAGATGGTCACGCCGTCTAGCTCTAGAATTATGTCGTCAGGTTTCTGTTCTTCATCGAAATCCAGCTTGTACGAAAATCCGGAACAACCGCCGTCCGTGACGCCTACGCGCAGACCCTGGCCTTGACGCTGGTCACGCGCCAGGAGTTTTTTGACCTGCAGTATGGCGCTATCCGTCAAGCTCAGGTCCAATGTTTTTTCATTCGCGCTATGCATAGTCCTAAAGCGATACTGAAACTAGGGTAATGCTCGGGAGTCGCCATGTCAACCCGATCGTTGGCGGGCCAAGAAGCCCATCATTTTCCGAGTAACGCTCTGACAAAATCGACCGGCTCGAAGGGTTGGAGATCTTCAACGTCTTCGCCGACGCCTATGTACTTCACTGGGACGCCGAGCTCCTCTTGAATACTGATGATCACGCCGCCTTTGGCCGTGCCATCGAGTTTGGTCAGAACGATACCGGTGATTTCTGTCGCCTCCCTAAAGACCCGCGCTTGTTGTAGGCCATTTTGTCCCGTCGTTGCGTCCAACACCAGCAGCGTTTCATGGGGCGCGCCCGGGAGTTCGCGGGTAATCACCCGGCGAATCTTTTTGAGCTCTTCGATCAGGTGGAGCTTGGTGTGGAGGCGCCCGGCAGTGTCAATCAGCAGCACGTCTATGCCGCGGCTTTTAGCGGCTTGCATGCCATCGAATACCACGGCCGATGGGTCGGCGCCCGCACGATGCTTGATGATATCGACACCAACCCGTTGTCCCCAGATGTCGAGCTGCTCGATAGCCGCGGCCCGAAACGTGTCGGCCGCCACAAGCAGGACTTTTTTACCCGCGCTGCGATATTGCGCGGCGAGTTTGCCGATCGTCGTCGTTTTGCCAACGCCGTTGACCCCGAGAAAAATAATCACCCACGGTTGACTTGACAGTGGCGTTCTAGCTGCCGGTGGAGCAGAGCCTTGAAACATCTGGATCATGGTGGTCTGCAAGCGAGACGACATTTCTTCCGCCACGTCTCCGGAGCCGTCAGGCGATTGCCGGCGCAGCGCCTCCATCATCCTTGCGGTCGCTTTGACGCCCACGTCGGCGGCGATGAGGCTCTCTTCCATAGTATCGAGCGTGTCCTCGTCCCACCGGCGATTTTGAAATATCGAGCCGATGTTCTGGAGCAAGTTCTCCCGACTCTTGGACAGACCTTGCTTTAAACGTTGAAAAAAAGATTCACCTGCCATGCGATGACAGTCTTTCTGAACGCGGCTTTGGAGTCAACGGGGTGAAAGATGAATCGGCGTTGGGCGGGCGGAGATGAAAGGCTATTGCATTCTCACGGAAACGACTTTGGAAACTCCCGGCTCGGCCATCGTGATGCCGTAGAGAATCTCCGCCGCTTGCATGGATTTCTTATTATGGGTAACTAACACAAACTGTGAATGTTCGCTCATCTCCTTGACGATCTCAATGAACCGATCGATGTTAGCGTCGTCCAGCGGTGCGTCCACCTCGTCGAGAAAGCAAAACGGACTCGGTTTCGTCAGGAAGATCGCAAACAAGAGGCTCACCGCGGTGAGTGCCTTTTCGCCGCCGGATAAGAGCGTGATCGACTGAAGTTTCTTACCTGGCGGCTGGACCACGATATCGATGCCGGTCTCTAGGTAGTCGTTATCATCGGTGAGCACCAACTTCGCCTTGCCGCCACGGAATAACCGTGGAAATATCATCTCGAATTTTTCATTGATGGCTTCGAAGCTTTCTTTGAAACGCAGCCGGCAGACGCGATTGAGCTTGACGATGGTTTGTTGCAAATCGGCCATCGATTTTTCCAAGTCTTCTTTTTGCCGGCTCATAAAACTAAAGCGCTCGGTGAGCTCTTCATACTCGCCGATCGCGGCCAAGTTGACTTCGCCCATTCGCTCCAAGCGGCCGCGAAGCTCATCGATCATCACCGTCAACTCCGTTCGTGACGACCTGTCTTCGGCCACATCGATCTCCAGGGCTTCAAGGGCGACGTCATATTTTTCCCGCAGGTTAGCCGCTAGATGCTGGAGCTCGAGCCGTTGTTCCGCAAGCGCCAATTGAATGCGGCCCTTTTCTTCTTGGCACGCTTCGCCGCGCGGGCGGAGTTCCTTGATCGTCTCACCGATCTCGGCGAGTTGCATAGAAATGTTTCGATAACGCTGGCGTTCGGCCTGGAGTTGCTCTTCGAGCGTTTGAAGATCCGTCCTGCTTCTATCGAGGCTCTCCTCGGTATTCGCCAAGGCTTGTTCGATCTCGCGCCGGCGCCGTTGGAAATCGATGATGCGTTCCTGGCGCGTCGTGATCTCTTGCGCCGTTTCGTCTTGAAGTTTTACACGATTGGCTAGGTTTGCCAGCGTGTTTTCTCTTTTTTCGCCCAAAGCCGCATGGCGTATGCGGGACTGCGTCAGCGCCGCCTCGGCAGTTTCATCGGCCTGGGCTAATTCGGCGAGCGCCGCTTGTTTTTGCATCAGGGTGCGCTCGCGTTCCGCCTTCTCCTCGGTGTGAGTTTGTACCAAGCTGTAATGGCGTTGAATTTCCTCATCGAGGAGATGGAGCGTGGTCGTCAGATCGCTTTGTTCCTGGCTGAGCGCATGCACCGCTTGGCCGAGCCGCTGTTGTTCACGCTCGGCCGCGCCTTTTTCATGTTCGAGGCGCACGCGCTCGATGTCGAGACGATGGATTTCAGCGGTCAAGAGGGTCTTCTTGGTTTCGGCCTGATCGAGTTCTTGCTTGATTTGGTCGCTCTCACGTTCTGCCAGCGGCAGCTGAGTTTCGAGTTCGTCAAGAGTAGTCCTCAGGTCGCGAATGCGACGCCGCTGCGAAAGAAAGTTTGCTTCGAGAGACGCTCCGCTGCCCCCCGTAACGACACCGATGGGATCGATCACTTCGCCTTCGCGGGTGACCAGGGTGCTGTAATAGCCGTTACGGTTCCACAGCGATAAACCGGCCTGCAGATCGCGCACCACGACGACATCGGAAAGTAGATACTCCGCGACATCGCGGTAACCTTCCTTAACGGAGATGACGTCCAACATCGGCGCCACCACTTCGGCTTCGCCAAGCGGCAGCTCTTTGCGGGGCTTGCGCGACATCTCGAGCGGGATGAAGCTGCCGCGGCCCGATGCCTCGTTCTTTAGGTACTCAATGGCTTCGACGCCTTCCTGTTGGCCCTTCACGATGACGTACTGCAAGCGCTCGCCTAAAACCGCGGTCAGAGCCTTTTCGTATACCTCCGGCGCTTCGATTACCTCGGCGACCAAACCATAGACCCCGTTGAGCGACGACTGCTGCTGCTTCTTGCGCATGATCGCGCGCACACCTTCCTGGCAGCCTTCATAGTTCTTTTGGATGTCTTCCAAGGACACTAGGCGGGAACGTGTTTCCTGGAGGTGTTCTTTTAGGCAGGATACTTTTTTCTCCTTGTCTTCCCGAGCGCCATTCAGCGACTGGATGGACGCGGTTGCAAGAGCAGCTTCGAACGATCGTTCACGAATTTGTTCGAGGCGGCTCGCCAGTGAGCCCCCGGTTGCGGCGATTATGCTATCGCTTGCAGCCAACGATGCCGTGACCTGAGACATTTCTTCCTGGCTTCGCGCTAACTCCTTGCTTATCTCACTGCGCCGCTTTTCCTTAGACAAGGTATCGTTCTTCAGATTAGCGATCTGGTTGGCCATGTCGATCAAAGCGTCTCTTTCGCGCTCCAGTTCGCTTTGCAGGGTTCGAGTCTGCGCTTGAAGCACTTCGAGTTCGCTTTCCTTCTCGCGCAGAAAAGTTTCCTCAAACAAGGAAAGCTGTATGAAACTCTCCTTGGCCTTGTTGAGTTCCGAGATTTCTTGGACGGTAGCCCGGGTTCTCTCCTCGAGTTGCAGCAACGAGTTGCGGGTGTCCGTCTCGTTTTGATTCAGCTGGGCGAGATCCTTCCTGAAGAATTCACACTTTTGTTCGTCCTTTTGGATTTCCGTGTGGCGACGGTAAAGGGTTTCTTGTTGATGGCCAATTTCTTTGTCCGCTTCCAAGAGTGACAACCGCACCGACTCATTTTCAGCTTCTTTGCTGCGCAGCGCAGCGACGACTTCCGCCCAGCGATTTTCGACGCTCGCGAGTTGCGCTTCCTGCCGGGTGATTTCTTGATTGAACCCTTCTCGCTGCAGGAGCGCGAAGGCGAGTTCTTTTCCCTTGAGTTCTGATTTCAGAGCGCGATAACGCTCGGCCTTTTTGGCTTGTAGCTCCATCGAGCGGATTTGGCGCTCGATCTCACGCACGATGTCGGTGACTCGAAGAAGATTTTGTTGTGTTCGCTCAAGTTTCTTTTCGGCGACAATTTTGCGGCTCTTATATTTGCTGGTGCCGGCTGCCTCTTCAATAATGCTGCGCCGATCCTCCGGTTTGGAGTTGACGAGCTCATCGACCTTGCCCTGTTCCACGATGGAATAGGCTTTGCTCCCGACGCCAGTACCCAGGAAAAGTTCCACGACGTCCTTGAGGCGGCAGTTAACTTTATTGATCGCGTACTCCGATTCACCGGAGCGGAACAGGCGGCGAGTCACCATGATCTCGCTAAAATTGGCGTACTCCGCGGGGCTTTGGCCGTCTTCGTTGTCGAATACGATCGCAACCTCGGCCATCCCTGTGGCAGGGAGGCTGTCACTACCGTTAAAAACGACATCTTCCATCTGATGGCCGCGGAGGTGCCGTGCGCTCTGCTCCCCCATAGCCCAACGCAATGCGTCGACGATGTTGGACTTACCGCAACCATTTGGGCCAACGACCGCGGTGACGCCCGGATTCAGCTCGATAACTGTCCGCTGGGCAAACGACTTAAAGCCGATCATTTCAAGGCGTTTTAAACGCATAGGCTATTCTATCTAGTGAATTTTGTGGAATTTCTCACCACCGAAACCAACTGGAATATTTCACAGTCAGGCGGGGGTGTCAAGAAGAAATCACAATATACGGTGCGCTATTATCTCAATTACCGCAAGATATGGGCGCGGAGATTCACATGCCCGTAACGTGGGTAATTAGCGAGACAGGGTCTCTGAATTGCCGACCGCCTCCGTGCTAAAAGCCGATCGTGAAGTTGTTAAGTGCAAAATAAAACTACTTTTCAAGAAGTTCCGTATTCCAGTAGGACACGTCGGTGGTGTTGAGAAAAGGCATCCACTCTTTATACCGAGACATACTAAAAGTTTCCTGCATGAACGGTGTCCACTGCGGTTTGAATGGCTTCCGTACAAGGGGCATGCTCGCCTGATGTGGCGTTCGGCCGCCCTTGCGGCGGTTGCATTCATGGCAGGAGCAGACGACGTTTTCCCACATCGAGGTGCCTCCCTGAGAGCGGGGAATCACGTGGTCAAGGTTGAGTTCGTGGCGCGGTAATCGGCGGCCGCAGTACTGGCAGGTGCATTTGTCGCGAGCGTAAATGTTGTAGCGGCTAAAGCGCACCTGGCGCTTGGGCACCCGGTCATAGGTGACCAGTAAGACGACTCGGGGCACGCGGATCACGCGATTCACCAAGCCGACCGTTTCATCATTTACCGAGATCGAGAGGTCGCTCCAACTATCAAAATCGAATGTCTGATACTGCTCGTTAACCGCCTTGGCAATTCCTTGATAGAGAAGGACAAAGGCCCGTCGCACCGAGGTGACATGGATGGGCAGGTAGGAACGATTGAGGATCAGGACCTTGGTGTTCAGTATACCGTAGACGGGAGCGGTAACCGGATAGGTCATGGTTACCTTTCACTCGTCAATATGGAGGCAGCTCGATCCATAGGTACTCGCTTAAAAATATCGGGCGACGGCGGGAAAGTCAATTAAAGTCGGTCCGCGGGTGCCGACCCATGCTTGAAGTCGCCGCTGAATTCCTCTATAACCACAACTAATTTCGATTGCGCAGTTAGTGAATTCGCCGCTATCGCCAGGCAAATTCACCTCACAGATCCCTCCCAGGTTAGATCCGTTTACCGAATCCTATGAAACAAGAGATTTTTATCAATTCGTCGCCGCAAGAGAGCCGTATCGCGATCATAGAGGATGGCCAACTGGCCGAATTTCTGATCGAAAGAAAAGAAGAAATGGGCGTCGCCGGAAATATTTACAAGGGGAAAGTGGCACGGGTTCTCCCCGGCATGCAGGCCGCTTTCGTTGATATCGGCATGGAAAAGGCCGGCTTTCTTCATGCCTCGGATTTTTCGTCCGAGCCGGAAGACGTTCAGCTGATCGGTTCTTCGGGCGAGGACGTCGAATTCGAAGAAGCCCCCAAGCCTCCTCCTTCGCGAAGGCTGCCCCTCGAAAAACAAATCTCACGCGGCGAAGAGATCCTCGTCCAGGTCGCCAAGGACCCGCTCGGCACCAAAGGCGCGAGGGTAACTTCGCATGTTTCGCTGCCGGGCCGATACATGGTTTTCATGCCGGGAACCAAGCACATCGGTATTTCACGACGAATCGAAAGCGAGGAAGAGCGTAAGCGCTTAAAGGAGATTGCCCAATCTTTGAAGACCGAAGAGGGCGGCTTCATTCTGCGCACCGCCTGCGAGGGACTGAGCAAGCGCGAAATTCAACGGGATCTCAGTTTTCTGACGAAACTCTGGAAACGCATTCACCAAAAGGCGGAATCGGCTCCGGCTCCGGCGCTGATCCACCAAGACCTTGATTTGATCGCGCGCACGATACGGGACTTTTTCACGGCGGATACGGAGCAAGTCGTGATCGATTCGCCGAAAGACCATCGGCGCATCGTCGACTTCGTCCGTAATTTCATGCCGCGTTTCAAATCAAAAATTGTTCTCTACACTGAAAAAGCACCGCTGTTCGAACAACAGGCCATTGAAGAGAAAATCATCAAGGCGTTGGAACGACGGGTATGGCTCCGCTCCGGCGGCTACATCATCATCGAACGCACCGAAGCGCTCACGGCGGTCGACGTGAACACCGGCCGGTTCGTCGGCAAACGCAATCAAGAAGAAACGATCTTCAAGACCAACCTGGAAGCGACGCAGGAAGTCGTGCGGCAGCTGCGCCTGCGCAATGTCGGCGGTATCATTATCATTGACTTCATCGACATGGAGAAGGAAGGGAATCGGAAAAAAGTTTACGAAGCGCTCAGAGAGGCGCTCAAAAAAGACAAGGCACGCACCAATATTTTAAAGATTTCCGAGCTCGGCTTGGTCGAAATGACGCGCCAACGCACGCGGGAGAGTTTGGAAAATCAGTTGCTGCGGCCTTGCCCGCATTGCGACGGACGCGGCCGGATCAAGTCGGCGCCGACAATCGCTTACGACGTGTTGCGAGCGATCAAACGGCAGTATCCGCAAATCGAAGCGGGCAAGAATATTGTCGTGCGGCTGCACCCCGACATCGCCAATTTTCTCTATGACGAAAAGAACAACAGCCTGGAAAACCTCGAGAGAGAAATAAACCACCGCGTCATCATCAAAGCCAGCCAAGAGTTACATCAAGAGAAATACGAGATCTTCCGTGTGAGTGAACGCTGCCGCCGTGCGTCGAGGTTTCGCCTTGGGCCAACTGCGCGCGTGACCGATCGGTACGACCCAGAGCAGCCGAAGTTCCCGCGGCACTTCAAATAACTCTCTCAACTCCGGCCCGACTTCCTCCCGCACGGAGACCCACACGGTCCCAAGATTCATGCTTGCCGCAGTGAGCATCATTTGCTGCACGGCGTTGGCGATGCTCGCTTGAAAGAGCTTTTCCCGGTCGGCGGCTTGGCGCGTCGTCAAATAAACTTGTTTCGTTCGCGCGTCGCCGCACGCGAGCACCAACACGCTCACGTCGCCGACGTAGTCTTTTTTTAGCCCTTTGTAGTGCACCGGATCTTCGAGCTTTCGCTGCTTCCATTCGTCGGCGTAAATCTCGCGCACGCGTTTCATCTTTTTGCGGTCGCGAGTGACGACGAATTCCCAGGGCTGCGTGTTGGCCCCCGACGGTGCCCACCGGGCGGCTTCTAGGATCGTTTCGAGCTGGCGGTCGCTGACTTTGCCGCCCTTGTAGACCCGCACGCTCCGTCTCGTGCGAATGACGTTTAACAATTCCTCCGTTTTCATGAGAATCCTTTCACCTCGATCGCGGTATCAGCGCGCCATGATGCGGAAAAAAAGAGCAAGCCGAAGATTTTCGTTGTCGGAGAGGCGCCAAAACAAGTAAGGGTGGGTTTGAAACCCACCCCTACCAAGATTCAACGCGGTGTGCAGTTAATCGCACCGTTCAGCGATATTCAGCGCCGGGTAGCGGATTGTCCACTGCTTCTTCCAAAGTCGTGGCGCGCTTCCACTCGTTCGCTGGGCGGCTGCGGCCGTCGGTGCCGATCTGATCCATGGCGGCGTAGATTTCAATTTTATAGCCGTCCGGATCGTAGAATTCTAAACCGGGGTTGCCGCCGGGTCCCCGTCGCCCTTCGTAGAAAAT
>WNFR01001201.1_pt1 | contig 33159 bp, 35 predicted proteins | sample 5400221 | NCBI WGS metagenome assembly WNFR01 (sample SAMN13153357, study PRJNA577476) | soil metagenome | isolation source: 40 cm soil under Madrone tree | place: USA:California | collected 2016-06-14
GCAGTCGCGTGACAAGAAGGCGATCGCGATACTTCCATTCAAGAACCTGTCGGGATCCCCGGAGAATGACTTCTATGGATTCAGTCTCGCCGACAGCGTGATCACCGAACTGGCGCAGCTTCACGATCTGGTCGTGCGCCCGTCGTCTTACGTGGCTCAGTATCAAAACAAGGATGTGGATCCGCGCGCTATCGGAATCCAGTTGGCCGTGGACGCGGTGCTGATCGGCGGATACCTGAAAGCCGGAGATCGCTTCCGGTTGACTCCGCAGTTGATCGACACCGCTTCGGGCGAGATCGTATGGAGCGAGAAGATCGACGTCGAATCAAGAGACATCATCACCGTTCAGGACACCATCTCGCGCCAGATCGTCGAAGGGCTCCGCGTGAAAACAAGCACGAAAGAGCAAGAGCGTCTGGTTAAGACGCCGACTGAAAGCGCCGAAGCTTACGAATGCTATCTGAAGGCGCGCATGATGCTTTACAAGTTCATCACGCAGACGCTCGATGTTGCGGACCTCGAGTCGGCGATCGATCTGTTCACCGAGGCCGTCGAGCGTGATTCAAGCTTCGCGCTCGCGCATAGCGGGCTTGGCGTGTGCGAGGTCAACTACGTGCTGAAGGGCATGGGCGGGCTGGAGCACTACCACAAGGCGAAGGAGTGCTTCGACCGCGCGATCGAGCTGGACAAGAACCTGGTTGAGCCGCGCGTCAGAATGATCTACATCGACTTGATCGCGGGACGATCGGAAGAAGCCCGCCAGCAGATCCGCCGGCTCTTGCGTCGCGCGCCCAATGAGCCGTCGGTCCACTCGGTTGCGGCCTACGTCTACCGCGTGTCGGGCCAGTATGAGCGCGCGATCGCGGCGTGGGACACGCTGTTGAAGATTTCGCCAACCGACATCGTATTTGCAAGTTCGAACCGAGCGCGGATCTTCATCTATCAGCGCGACTACGACAAAGCGGAGGCCGAGCTAGCGAAGGGCCTGGCGTTCGAGCCGAATCATCCGCTGTTGCGAACGTACGTGGCGGTGGTTGACTACTATCGCGGGCAGATCGAGAAGGCCACGATGGTGATGGAAGATATCCTGGCGAAGAATCCCGAGCTGCACGCGCAGAAGATATTCCTCGCTTACTGTTACCTCGCCCGCGGCGAGCACGTTCGTGCATTCGAGTTGATAGACGACCGGGTGTTAGAGATCGCCCGCGCGGATCAAGACATCGCCTATCGGCTGGCAACCGCTTACGCGCTGGCCGGCATGAATCATGAAGCGCTGGAATGGCTCGAGTGTTCGATTTCGATGGGAAATGAAAATTACCCATGGATCTCGGGGAGCCCGAACTGGGAAGGGCTGCGGGATAATCAGAGGTTCATGGATATTCTCGAAGACCTCAAGGTGAGATGGGAGAAGCTTTTGGAGCCTGGCGACTGACAAGACACCGAGTGAAGTTGAGAGCTCAGCCTTCAGGCTACTCGCATATCCGTTACGCTCGTTGCTACTGACCGTCAAGCAGCCTCTACTGAAATCCATGTCAAAGCCAAAGTCATTCCCGGAATTTGCGCGAGAGCTTCCTTTGGATCATCTTCACCTTTCTGTAAAGGCTCAAAGGGCACTCATCACCGCAGGAGTAACCACACTGGGTGAGTTTTTCGAACTGAGTGAGCCTGGTCTCCAAGCTATTTTGGGGTTCAATTACAAGTATCTTAAGGCAGCAAAAACGGCGGTCGCGATCTTGGAAGATTTGTGGAGCGACGGCTCCCAGAAGGACTGGTTAAGGTACTGGAACGCGCAAGGCATAGCATTGATCCCTGCGAATTATGAATCAGGGGAATCTCCAGAAGAAATAATCAAGAGACTCCCTGGTATAGTCAAAGAGATCATCAGCCATGGATCCAATATTCCCCGACGCATCGCGAACCGCAAGGCACAGCTAGGTGACGAGCGATCATAGACAATACTTCAGCGGCGGCTAGGGCTCGAAGGCACGAAAGAGCTAACACTCGAAGACTTGGGTCAGGCGTTCGGGGGCCTCACGCGTGAGCGCATTCGGCAAATCGAAAAGGTCGCTCTGAGTGAACTGCGAGGCGCACTAATAGAATGTCACTATGCCGGCAAAAACTACCGCGTCCGCTCTGAGATACTCAAAGTAATAAAAGCCGTCTACGACGTAGTCGCTGCCGCACCAAAGCGCGGAATATTGGAAACCGACCTGTTAGATCGTGTGCGCCACGTCCTCAACATAGATGTCGATGCTGTCAAGCCATCTCTCTCTCTGCTCTTTCTGATTTGCGGTATTGATCGAGTAGCGTTTCAGAATTCAAATCTCTTGCCTGTATGGGGAAGCATATCGAGCGCCGAACGCAACGTTCTGGAAGGTGTGCTTAAACGTTTAGACGACTTGTTAACACGAACGACGGTCCTTCCTATGAGCGATATCGATGTCCTAGTACAGATGAATAAAGAAATGAACAAAAGGTCGAAACTGGATTTATCCCAACTCAATTGGCTTATCGGCCTATGCAGCTCGATTGAGCGCCGCGCAGATGGACACGTGTGGGGAAGGTTCGAGTTCCTAAAGGGTCGCGGAAATCAGATAGCTCGTTTGCTGTTTGAGTCTGGCCAGCCAATGAGCTTCAGGGCAATTGCCCGCGAACTCAACCATCGACTTGTGTCATCTGGGCAGCGGCAAGCGGGAAACTTGAGAACATTCTCCAATCAGATATCTGCGGATGGGCGCTTTGCTCCCATCGGCAAAAGCGGGCACTGGGGGCTGAAGTCGTGGCAACACCTTGAAACGGGTAGCATAGTGAATTTGATGGAGGAGTACTTGATGACCCACAATAGGCCTGCTACGGTCGATGAGATCTATGCATATGTGAGCGAGCGGCGACCTGTTAGTAAGAAGTCGATCATTATGTATCTTCAGGACAAGTCCATCTTTGTGAAGGCTGACCGGACGAAATGGGGTTCGGCGGAATGGTCCGAATCTCACAGGGAAAGAATATGGGATCAACAACAAGTGGCCGAATTTGTTCGAGACGTACTGAAATCGCATAAGGTCAATCAGCTCGATCTCAGCATTGTGAAAGACACGTTGAAGGCGGTGGCCAATATTACGGACAAGCAGGCTCAAGGGATGTTGAGCTTCAACCCTGGCATCAAAACCGTAAAAGGAGGGAAAAGCGGTAAGCGATATGTAGTCCTCGAGCAAGACTTCAAAGGTGTCATTGCTCAGGCGGGAAAGAAGCGTTCGCGCAAGATTCCGACGCTGAGGCAGAAGGTAGGTGAGGCAGTTCGAATCGCTTTGGAGAAAGCGCCGGGTAAGCAAATCGGTTTAGCAGAGCTGATCGCGTCGTTACTCAAGCAGTACGATTGTCCGAAACACACCCTCTATCAGTATGTCGCTCATCTAGATTTCGTAGAGCGATTGAGCGTGCCCGATTCGAAGATCAAGCTATGTCGCATGAAGGGCTCACCTGATGCATTGTCGCTTACCCAAGTGAAAACAATTGCAACCGACGTCCTTAGGCAGAACATCGAACGGGCGCTTAGCTTCTTCAACGAAGAGAATGTTGATATCGGAATGTTCTTACTCAGCAAAGAATTCGAGGCCGTGCTAAAGAAATATCTTCTAGCTGCCAACGGAAAAGCAGTACTTCCGTTTCCGATAGGTGTCCCCTCGCACAAATGGAAACTCGTCGATATGGTTGGCTGGGCCCGAGAGAACGAAATAATCACTGACCTTGCAGTTTTTCATTACTTGAGACAGGAGCGGAATGATCGCGCGCACGGCACGATGCCCACTATTGAAGAACGGCGTTTGCTAATGAGCAGTGGTCAATATCTCGCCGGCCTGTACATAGGCTATATCAAACTCCTTGATGATCGGTTGATAGCCTTGAGGTAATCAGATTCCCGTCATGTTTGGAGCAATGGCCGACAGGGAACAGGTCAAATGTTATATTTGAGCTAGTAATATGAAGGAGAGAGAAAACAAACTTGGCGAAAACCATCGCGGACAAGTCGACCAGCAGCAGAGAAAAGCCGCCGCGAGGGCGCAAGCCAGCGGCTCCAAAGCTTCCGGAGAAGACCAAGAAGCTTACCTTGAAGGCCTTTGGGCTGGCCTACGAAGCGCATCACTCGAAAAGCCCGTAATGGCGGTCTATTACCCTTCATTGCCCAATGAAGCCACTCAACATCTGCCTGAACTACCTCGTGGCCACCTCGTAGACGACGCGTGAGATATCCGCGATTAACTTGCGCGCGCGAGTTTCTCATCCTCGATGCCACGCGTCAGCACTACAAGCACATAGGGCTTTTGGCCGCCCGGGTACAAACCTGCGTCGTGATTGATCCTGGTTATCGAACCTGTCTTGTGTGAAACAGGTCCAGAAGTTCTTTCACGGATGGAAGCTCGTCAGACACATCCAAAGTTCATTGTACGAATTCGCGCCCAGGGATAAACGGGATGTTACGCTGCCTTCTTCGCCCGCATGATGATCGCGTCTTCGATATCGAGACCGAAGAGTTTCGAATGTTGGACTCGCACTTCGCCGTCATCCACTGAATAAGCGGAAACAACCGCTTTAAGCGCCGGATCACGGGGGTTCAACGTTACAATGCGGGCGAACTGTCGCAGAGACTGCCTGCCTATCGACTTCGTTAATAACTCAGTGAATTCTCCAAGAGGTTTCAACCGGCGTTCTTCCAGCCACGGGGCCGAAACAACCAGGTCCCAGCTACCTAGTGCGTCAGCCCGCAGGAAGATTCCAAAAAAGGTAAAATCGCCCTTCGCCGCGGCAATCTCTCGCATCGCCTTTCGCAACTTGTCGGTCGAGATCATAGGGCCCCCAGCAGCGTAGTCACCGCCGCAATCATATCCTTTGCCTGCTGTTCCGTAAACTTGCGATAATCGGGAAACGGTATTCGACCAATCAGCTTTAAGGGGACGGAAAGAAAACGCAAGGCAAATGACTGATGAACCAATGAGCGATGATCAGATGCGCGAGAGACTCATTCAACTCGCGTTCGGAGGCGAGCCGCAGCGCTTCCAGAAGTTTTGCAACGTGCTGCGGGAGGAACTCCCAAAGAACAGCGGAGCAGTTCTCCGCGGCAGTGCGGTCACCGGTGTGCGCTGGAACGACGGGGCGCCTTTCGACACCGAGGGACCAGGCACAAGCGATCTGGACCTCTTACTGATTGGTGATGAAGTCATAGGACTCTATACATCAGATGGATTTTACATTCCAATGATCCACTCGAAACCGCTGTGCGATAAAGACCCCGAGATCGCGCCCGGTTTGATACCACTGCGCGAAAAGCTCCAGGCGATGGTCAACCGCCCGGTCAACATACAAGCCACCAGAGACTTCGTTAGATTTGTACGCGAGGAGCTACTGGGCGAGCCGCACCTCCACTTGTTTGAGATCAAAGATTAATGACTTTGAAGCTGCTCAGCTATAACATCCGCTTCGGCGGAGCCGGGCGTGAGGACCAACTCGCGCGAGTGATCCGCGAGTCCGGGCCCGACCTGGTCATTCTCCAGGAAGCGACCAAACCTCATGTTGTCGAGCGACTCGCGCAAGCGACAGGAATGAACTTTTGGGCTGCGCGCCCCGGTCGTTCGCTTGGCTTCATGAGCCGGGTGGAGGTCACTCATCACGAATGGCATTCCATCCGTGGATCGAGACGGACGTTCCTGGAGATCCTTCTCTCGGGGACCGAGGTTCGAGTCTTCGGATTGCATCTCAGTGCTATACATTCAAACTGGACAGAGCGACGGCGGGTCCGAGAACTGCGCGCTTTACTTGCGGGCATCAAGCAACACCAGAATGGTCTGCATGTCTTGTTAGGTGACTTCAACACCCTTGCTCCGGGCGAACTGCTGGACACGCGCCTCCTGCCTCTCCGGCTGCGCCCGTTCGTATGGTTGAGCGGCGGATATATCCGATGGGAAACAGTTCAGATAATGCTCGATGCCGGCTATCTGGATGGCTATCGAATTCTTCATCCTGTTGATAGAGGATTCACCTTTCCCACGTGGAACCCCCACGTCCGACTCGATTATATGTTCCTGCCGGCGCGATTCGCCGACCGCCTCAAAGGCTGCCAGGTTCGCGACGAGGACCTCGCGGCCGCAAGCGCATCGGATCACTTCCCGTTACTAGCCGAGCTCGATATAGGTTGAGAACGCACCCCCAAGTCACCGATCCTCGGCTGCTGCCAGGATAAAGCGGATTCGTGGCGTGAAGTCTTCTCGCAGTATTTCTCAAATCTTAAAAGGACTTTTCCTGAGCCTTTGCCAAGTTGCCAGTGGCATATTCATAGATCATCCGCGAAATATCCGCGATCAACTTGTTCGCGAGCTTCTCATCCTCGATTCCCCGCGTCAGAACGACAAGCACGTACGGCTTCCGGCCTGGCGAGTACACAATCGCAGCGTCGTGGTTGATCCTGGTTATCGATCCTGTCTTGTGTGAGACTCGCGCGCTTCGCGGTAAACCCGCGGGGATGCCCTCGTTGAATCTCTGATCGAGCATGATTTTGATCATCTCATCCGAGGCTTTCGTCGAGACCGCGCGGTGTTCAGCTATCCGGCGCAGGATGATCATCAGATCGCGCGCCGTAGTCGTGTTGTTCAATCCTTGCTGGAACGCGTTGCCGTCTTCGACGCCTCGCAGCACGCGAATGTGTTCCGCCCCGATCGTGTGCATCAAATCCATCACTCGCGACGGCGTGACACGCTCGATCAAAAGGTTGGTAGCGAGGTTGCTGCTCACCGTGATCATCAAGCGCATAAGCTCGCGAATCGTCGCGCTCCGGCCGGCCCTGGTGTAAAGCGACTGATCGGAATCGCTGTCGGGCGTGAGAGAGTAATGACTGCCGTCGACGATGCTTGCGAAGTCGTTCTTTACCCGGATGCGCTGATCGAGTGAGAGCTTGCCCGCGGCCGCCTGACGAAAGATTTCCATCATCACCGGCACTTTCATAGTGCTCGCCGCGTGAAAGCTGACGTCGGGGTTAATCAACAACTCTTTGCCGGTAGCCAGATCATAGTAAGCGACGGCGACGGTTTCGGCTCCGCTCGCACGGACCAGTTCGTCGATCTTTTCCGGGAGCGCCGGCCTCCCTGCCTGCTGCCTCGCGCTAACTGAGAAGAGGCAGGCAGGGATGCCTGCGCTCCCAGGCGAAATCGAACTACTCATAAGCATTCCGATCAACAAGAGACGAATGAGACGAGGACCGGGAAAGAAAAGTTGGCAAGGCACTTGACGGGTTCGCATCGTTTCAGAAGCTCTTAACCGCGCGGGCCATCAACCCAAGCCCGGCAGCAAACATCGTGAGCATCAGGATGACGTTGAATAGAGTGGTCGGCGTGAAGAATATTTGCAGGTTTGCGAGGATGCCTACGAAGATGATCACGGCTCCGCCGCCAGACAGAACCCAACCGGCTATCGATCTGCCGTCGAAGAATAGAAGTCCGAGACCGATCACAAGCGGAATGAGCGTGAGTCCAAAGGTGTTCGTGCCCCACCAATGCCAGTAGCCGCTGGTGACCTGCACCTGATTCATTATCAAGTAGCCGCCGGCGATGGCCAGCGCGAGTCCGAAGATGAACATCCCGACTCCGCCAGGAGTCCCGCCCGGACCCTGAAACTTTCGCGCGGCATTGTGTTGTTCGGATTCCTTCTCAGCAGCCACGGTGCGAAGGGTATCATCGGGAGTACCGACCGTCAACGAGATGGAAGACACGAGATGGAAGACACGATGGAAGATCGAAAATGCTGGGCATGAGGTTCAATCATGCGTTCGCGCAAAGTAACCATGCTCTGTCGAGCGGATGCGCGGTTGACGCCAAGAGACGCAAAGCCGCCAAGGGAAATCCTGGCGACTTTGCGTCCCTTTGTGTCTTTTGGTCCCTTGCGTCTTTTGCATCCTTTGCGTCTTCCCATCGCGTCACGGATGCCGCAAGCTGATGTCGCCCGACACCGTGGACATCTTCAAGCGCCGCGATCCCTCGCCAAGCTTCCCGCGAGCCGTGTTGCGCGAGCCGTATCTCTCCGAGCGAACCTCGATCGCGAAGTCAGTCTTGATAGAACCGCTGAAGCTCGACATATCGACGTCAGCATCAAGGCTGCCTGGAAGCATCACGCTTACGTCGCCGCTCACCGTGTTGAATTTCATGTCGTCGGAGCCGTCAAGCCGATTGATCTCGACTTTGACGTCGCCGCTCACCGCCGACGCGCTGACAGACCCGGATACGTCCGTGATATGAACGTCGCCGCTGACCGCCGAAGCATTCAACCGGCCCGTCACTCCAGTCACTCGAACATCGCCGCTGACGGACGCGACGTGATCAAAGTCGTACTTCACCGAACGCGGAACCTGCACCTCGAAGAGAATGCTCGCGTCGCAGTTGCAGTGCTTGGGATAATGTACGCCGACGTCTACGTTGGCAGTGCCGCTGCGGTCTTCGACTTCAACCTGATCGCGGTCTCGCCCTTTTTTGGTGCCCTTAACCACGATCGAATCACCGTCGTAGCCGGTTACTATCACATCGCCCGATATGTTGCCGATTCGGATCTGGCCGCCTGCGCCGATCCGGTAGGTTTTCTGAAAGTCCTGAGCGGAAGCGGTAGCAGCCAGTGCAAATCCGACCAGGGCCGCCGCAATCGAAAATCGAACCAGTTTTCTGTTCATTGTGCTGGAACTCCTCCGAAACATTTTCACTACGGTTACGCCCAGTGAGTGGCGGGACAGGTCGAAAGGTTTCACCGGCTTGGGAGCGCAGGCATCTCTGCCTGCCTGGCGTTTGCGCGAGAAGAGGCAGGCAGGATGCCTGCGCTCCCAGGAATGCGCTCCCAGGAATGCCCTCCCAGGACTGCGCTTCCAGGAGTTGACTCGCGCTGGACTGGGTAACACAATGGTTCTTCGGGTGACTTCGGGAGATTGCTGAATGCTTAGGACCGCGATGATCGCGCCGTTTCTCTTGACGCTGCTAGCTTGCGGCACGGCGCCGGCGCCCACGCGCTCGACCTCGCAACCCTTCTCGGTCATCTCCGAGCAGGCCGACCCGGTCGCAAGCAGTCTGATGCTGCTCATCAGAGTATCGGGCCCGGCTACTCAACCGAACGTGAAGTCGATAGCCGAGTCCGTCATCGCCAGCAGAAGGGGCGAGTACAGCCACATAATCGTGAAGTCATATGCCGAGGGCATGACCGCGAGCGATGCTCCGTTTGCGATTTCGAGGCTCGAAGACGGCGCCATAACGCATCGCTTCAACGCGATGGCTGAAACTCAGAAGATACCAACTCATTGAAGCCCATTTGAAGCCCATTGATGCCATGACTTGCAGCGCGGCTACGCCAATACTGACCGAAGAAGAAATCGGCGCGCGACTGGCGCGACTCGGCGGGTGGTCTTGCGCCGAGAACTGGATCGAAAAGAAGTACGAGTTCAAAAACTTCCTTCGCGCGATGTCGTTTGTGAATGCGATTGCCTATATCGCCGAGTCGATGGGTCATCATCCGGACATCATCGTACGCTACAACGAGGTGACGTTGAGGAACTGGACTCACGCAGCCGGAGGCATAACCGAGTACGATTTCGCGCTGGCTGAGAGAATTGACTCGCTACTTGAAGCAGGAAGGAGTTAAACATGGGACTCATAGCAGACAACGACCGCGAGACGATACGAGCGCACTTTGACGAAAGCCTTAGCGGCGACGTCGAGATCGTGATGTTCACCGAACGCGAATCGCCGATCATCATTCCAGGCAAGCAGCCCTGCGAGATGTGTGCTCAGACCGAGGAGCTTCTTAAAGAGGTGGCCTCGCTTTCAGAAAAACTGAAGCTGACCGTACACGAAATCTCCAGCGCCAAAGAAGAAGCCTTCGCGCTGGGAATCAACCGCGTACCGGCGTTTGTCTTTAAAGGGGCATCACGCGGGCAGGTGAGATTCTTCGGGATACCATCGGGCTATGAGTTCTCGGCGTTGATCGCCGATCTGGTCGATGTCTCGAACGGGACGACTGATCTCGCTGAGGAGACGCGTGAATACCTGAGCGCTCTAACCGAGGATGTGAACATTAAGGTCTTCACTACACCCACCTGACCGTATTGCCCGGCAGCGGCCAGGTTGGCCCACCAGATGGCGGTTGAGAGCGAGCACGTGACGGCTGACGTTATCGAAGCGATGGAGTTCCCGGATCTGTCGCGCCGCTACGGCGTGAGGGGCGTGCCCAAGATTGTAATCAATGAAACGACGGAATTCGTCGGCGCGCTGCCCGAGGCTCAGTATCTGGCTCACCTTCGAGCAGCAGTGGAAGCAAACGGAAAGGACACGGCAGAATAGGTCCTATTCGTCCTGTAGGTCCTATATAGCTCCTGCAAGGTTGAACTCTCATCATTCATCGACTATCGTGATGACCTCTCACTTCTGAGACCGAAAGGAATCCGTATGCACTTCGAATACACAGACAAAGTCAAAGCGCTTCAGAAGAGGCTTCTCGCATTCATGTACGACTACGTTTATCCAAACGAGAAGGTCTTCTATCAACAGATCGATGAAGGCGACAGATGGCAGCCGACTGCAATCATTGAGGAGCTCAAGCCGAAGGCCCGCGCGGCGGGTCTGTGGAATCTGTTTCTGCCGGAGAACCCTTACGGCGAGGGTCTGTCGAATCTCGAGTACGCTCCGCTGTGCGAGATCATGGGCCGCTCTCCGATGGCGCCCGAGGTGTTCAACTGCTCGGCGCCCGATACCGGCAACATGGAAGTGCTCGCTCGCTACGGCAGTGAAGAGCAGAAGGAGCGATGGCTCAAGCCTCTGCTCAACGGCGAGATTCGATCCTGCTTCGCGATGACCGAGCCTGCGGTCGCATCGTCGGATGCGACAAACATTCAATCGAGCATCGTTCGCAACGGAGATCAATACGTAATCAACGGCCTGAAGTGGTGGAGCTCGGGCGCAGGCGATCCGCGCTGCAAGATCGCGATCTTCATGGGTAAGACCGATCCAACCGCGCCGCTACACAAGCAGCAATCAATGATACTTGTGCCAATGGATGCTCCTGGAGTCACAATCAAGCGGCTGCTTACGGTGTTCGGCTACGATCATGCGCCGCACGGGCACGGCGAAGTCCTGTACGAAAACGTACGCGTCCCAGCTTCGAATATGCTGTTAGGTGAAGGTCGCGGATTCGAGATCGCTCAGGGGCGGCTGGGGCCGGGCCGCATACATCATTGCATGCGGCTGGTAGGGTTGGCGGAGCGCGCGCTTGAAACGATGTGCAAGCGAGTGCGCTCACGGGTTGCGTTCGGGAAGCCGATCGCTGAGCAGGGAACAATTCGCGCGGACATCGCTACGTCCCGAATGGAGATTGAGCAGTCGCGGCTGCTGACTCTGAAGGCGGCTTATATGATGGACACCGTCGGAAACAAGGCCGCGCGCGCCGAGATCGCGATGATAAAAGTCATCGCGCCAAGCATGGCTTTGCGAGTGATCGACCGCGCGATTCAAGCTTGCGGCGGCGGCGGCGTGAGCCAGGACTTCGAACTGGCGGCGGCGTGGGCAGGCGCTCGGACGTTGCGGCTCGCCGACGGACCGGACGAGGTTCACCGCGAGGCAATCGCGAAGCTCGAGTTGAGGAAGTACGAATAGGTCATATCGGTCCTATAGGTCCTATATCTATTCCGAGGAAAGATGAAACTCAAAGACAAAGTCGCAGTTGTGACCGGGGGAGCTAACGGCATCGGGCGAGCGCTGTGCGAACGCTTTGCCGCGGAAGGAGCTCGAGGCGTAGTTATCGCGGACCTCGACACCGAGCGCGCGGAGTCACTGGCGAAAGACATCGGCGGACTGGCGATCAAGACCAACGTCGCCGTGGAAGCCGACATCGTCAATCTCGTAGCCCGCGCGACCGCGGCTTACGGTCAGATCGATCTGTTCTGCTCGAACGCAGGCATCGGCACGCCAGGCAGCGCCGACGAGCCCAACGAGATCTGGCAGCGCATCTGGGAAGTGAACGTGATGGCTCACATCTACGCTGCGCGTCACGTATTGCCGGGCATGCTCGCGCGAGGCGAAGGTTACATTCTGGCGACGGCATCCGCGGCAGGATTGTTGGCCCAGATCGGTTCGGCGCCATACTCGGTGACCAAGCACGCGGCGGTCGCGTTCGCTGAGTGGCTCTCGATCACTCACGGCGATTCGGGGATAAAGGTTTCGTGTCTGTGCCCGCAAGGTGTGAACACCGATTTACTGAGGGGTTCAACGGGCGGACCGGGCGAGTTTCTGAGGGCGAATGCGCTCGAGCCTTCAGAAGTCGCCGATGCTGTCGTGAAGGCACTAGACGAGGAGCGGTTTTTGGTCTTGCCGCACCCGGAGGTAGCAGAATACTTCAGCCGCAAAGCCACCGATTATGATCGATGGCTTCGCGGCATGAGGAGATTGCAAGCGAGCTTCCATGCTTCGGCGTCAGAAGCGCACTAGCCCGCTACGCCTTCAAGCTTACTTCTTGACATATACGAGCTTGCTTTCTTGCGGACCTTGGCGGCCTTCAGAAACTCGATGAACCTTGAGGGTTTTCCCGCCATCCGCAAGCTCCCAATGGGCGGTCGTGGTCCTGGTGACGTCGTTGCCTTGAACGTTCATCTTTTGGACCGAGGTGAGTTCAAGTATTTTTCCATCACCTTGCCATTTGGCCGTGAGGGTTGCCTGCCCCGGCATTCGTCCACCCATCTCAACGGTCGTCGGACTACCATCAAGATTGTAGGTGGCCTTTTGAGCCGGCATCTCCTGCTGCCCACCTGAGTACTTCGTTTCGGTGGTAAGCGTCTTCGCGTCCTGGGTGACGGTCAACGTCACGTCCATTTGAGCCATCGGCCCTTGCAAGCCTTCACTCTTTGCCTTATCGAGCACCCATGTGCCGGCAAAGTTCGTCGGCGCAGCGCTCACTGACCAGAAGCCAACCATCAAAACACAACACAAGCTCAGAAATACCAGCGATCTCTTCATAATCAACTCACTCCTTAGGGGTTGTACTGAGAATCTTCGCGGAGACTTATTAACCGAATGCTGATAGAACCTGATAAGATTTCCGCTACTGGCCAAGACGCCAAAACGTGCTGGTCGGTTACCATTAATTGAAGATCACTTCGCATAATCATTGCGGCAAATCAGAAACGTTTCTCTCGATGAGCCGATGGGGCGCATAGGGCGAATAATTCTATTGAATACGCAAAACTTACGGACGCTTCCACGCGAGCATCATCCCATCGCGCACCGTCAGGCAAACGTTCTCGACTCGGGGGTCCGATTGCACAAGTTTATCGAACGCGACGATGGCATGATCGTCGACGCTCCCGGGATTAAGCACGCGGCCGCTCCACAACACGTTATCCGCGACGATCAAGCCGCCCGGCCTCACTAACGGAAAACACGCTTCGTAGTAGTTTGAGTAGTTACTCTTGTCCGCATCGATGAAGACCATATCGAGTGGGCCACTGAGAGTCTTTATCGTTTCGAGGGCAGGGCCGATTCGAATCTCGATCTTATGACCGTTCGGACTCTCATTGAAGTAACGGCGCGCGATGGCTTCGGCCTTCGGATCGACGTCGCAAGTGATCAGGTGTCCGTCATCGGGAAGCCCTTCGGCCATCATCAATGCGCTGTAGCCCGTGAACATTCCGATCTCAAGAATTCGCCGCGCGCCGGTCAGGCGCACAAGCATTTTCAGGAACCGGCCTTCGATGCGGCCAACCTGCATCTGCGGGCAGTTCATGTCGCGATAGGTTTCTTCGCGCAAACGAACGTACAAATCGGATTCAGCCTTGGTGTGATCGTGAGCAAATTGCTCGACGGCTTCGTCAATGAAACTTTGCATAGATGCGCTCCTCAAAAGGGTTGAGACTTCGCGCCTCGCGACGATCATTCAAGCATAGAAGTATCAAGTAGCCGCGCTCCGTGGATGATTCTCACAACATACACTGTTCTCCCGGAGATTCGGAAGACAGTCCGGTACTTGCCGTAGAGGAGATGGCGATATCGCTTGTCCAAGAGTTCGTTTTCTGGAATCAGGGGACATCGTTCGGGAAGGCGCCTTAACGTTTTAAGCTGTCTTTCAAGTCGATGGATGAATCTGTTGGCTTTGGTCACGCTGTCGCGGGCGATGAATGTCCAGATCTCATCCATATCTGAATATGCCTTTTCCGTTAGTCTAACCTGGAATCTTGTGGGCATGCTTGAACTCTCGCAGAACCTGGCCCATTTCGCGCGTTCTACCTGCTGTGATGTCTTCTTCACCCTGAGCGAGAAGTCTCGCCAGGTTGCTCGCCTTCAAATGCTTCTCAAATGTCTTGGCGTCTATAAGCACGGCGTCCGCCTTACCGTTCACGGTCAAAATCACAGGTCGGCCGGTCTTGTGCATATGGTCGAGAATCTGCCTCGTGTTCCGTTCCAGGTCCGTTACTGAACGAATGTCTTCAGTCAAACTTATTCCCATCGTGCTGAAACTCCTTGATTGTCTTGTGCTGAATTTAGCACTGGATGCCGGGCGATTCAATGCTCCTTATTGAGAACGCAAACTTCCGCGTCACTTCCCAGCCTTCTCTTTCATATCCGCGGTCGCCTTGTACTTCTCCTTCTCTTTATCTTTCTGAAGGTATGGTATTCCCTTCACCATCCATTCAGGCGCGGGCGCCCCCTTCAAAAAATGATCGAAGAACTGCTGCAGGCGCATCGTGTAGTCTTTCTGATTCTGGCGCTTGCGCAAACCGTGAGGCTCGCCGTTGTAGCTGAACAGGTAAGCTTCCTTGCCCAATCGCCGCAGCGCCAAATAGTACTCGATGCCCTGATACCAGGGCACCGCATCGTCCGCGTCGTTGTGAATCATCAGCAGCGGAGTCTGAATCTGGTCAGCTCTGAACACCGGCGAATTCTCAAGGTAGAGCATCGGCGCTTCCCATAAGTTTCCACCGATACGGCTCTGGGTGTGTTCGTACTGGAACTGTCGCGGCAGTCCAGAGCCCCATCGGATTCCGCTATAAGCGCTGGTCATGTTGGCTACCGGTGCGCCTGCCGACGCCGCTTTGAAACGCGTGGTCTGCGTGATCATATAGGCGATCTGGTAGCCGCCCCAACTGTGCCCCTGGATGCCGATCGCTTTCTCGTCGACAAAGCCCTTGTCAACCACGGATTGAATCGCCGGAAGCACGCACTTCAGCGCGCTCTGTCCCGGATGCCCGATCGTGTAAACAATGTCCGGCTCGAGCACCAGATAACCGTTGCTCGCGTAGAACGATGGGTTGATGCTGTGGCCAGGACGCGGGTCGACGAAGCGATGCACGTTCTCGGACAGAGTCTCATAGATGTACACCATCATCGGATACTTCTTGTTCGGGTCGAAGTTCGGGGGCTTGATCAGCATCGCCGAAAGCGGGACGCCGTCGGTGTTCTTGAATCGGACCAGCTCTGAAGTGCCCCACAACAACTCGGCCTTTTGCGGATTCGCGTCGCTGACTCTCTTGAGCTCTTTGAAACTCGGCGAGGTAACCAGCAGATCCGGAAACTCATTAAAGGTTGATGCGGTGAGCAGGTACACGTCGGCGTCTTTGGCCTTCGAAGGCGGCTTGAAGCTCTTCGCCGCCATGATCAGCTTCTCAGGCATGCCCCCGTCGACCCTCTCTCGATAGAATCCGGAGTCTCGGGTCCATTCATTCTCGGCCCTCAACAGCATTGGCTTGGACGGATCGATACCCTTCTCCTGCGGATCGAGCCTCGAATAGCGAAACTGGATCTTTTCCTTTCTGCCAACGCCGTCGGTCAGATTTTTTGCATTCGAGCCGTCCGGCGCGACTTGCCAGATGTCATATTGATCGTAGAGCAACGCGTACTTGTCATCGGAGGTCCAGCCGGCGCTGCCATAAGCCGGAGGAGTGCTCGGGGAGTCGTGGTCCTCACGCCAGAAACTCACGCCGAGACTCTTAGTCAGGTTGACGATTTTGCCGTCAGGAATCGAGAGCGTGTTCCAATCCTTGCCGTCGTAGAACAGAGCGTACCGTCCGCCGGGCGACCACGTGAATCCCCTGGCGTGCTTCTTCATGATGGCCTTGCGGCTGCCATCGCCGGTGTTGATGATGGAGACGTCCGCCGAGTTAGCATCGTCGTCGTAGCCAACCAGCATGCGATATGGTCGATCATCGGAGCCCAGAGCCCATCGCCCGTCGGTCGAAGGATTCACACCCTGCATCGTTTCATCGCCCAACTGAGCATACTTGTTGTCGGCAATGTGAAACACCGAGCGATAAGAACGGTTTCTGTCCTGCTCGGCGCGCACCTTCTGCATCGGCTGGATGTAGTCGTCTTTCCAGTGCCACAGGTCAACGGAAACCTTATCATCGGACGATGCCGCATCCTCGCTTTCATCTTTTTCCGGTTCCGAGGGCGGAGCTACGCCGAAGAAGACCTTGCTTCCATCGAGAGAGAAGTTGATCGCGCCTCGTTCGCTGATCACGTAACCGGGCTTGAAGTTGGGAGTAGCGGTCGAAACAAGCTCGGTCGCGGCGCCAGCTTTGCGGTCCCAGCGATAAAGTTTCAGTCGAGGTTGAGTTGACGCCGCGTCATCCCGGTCACTCAGGAGAACGAGTTGAGTTTGCTTTTCGTCCCATGTGAGCTTGGTGTATTTGCCCTTGCCTGTGAGCAACGGAACAGGTCCGTCGGCCGTCGAGGTCGCGATCGCAAAAGCTCCGTTTGTCTCTTCTTTCTTCGACGACGCCGCAAACACCAGGCTCTTCGCATCCTTGCTTAGCGCATATTCGAGCACATCGGAAAACGTGCGCTCGCTCTTGTCGGCCATGTTGCGAAGGACAAGATCGGTGCCGTACTCCTTCTTCTTCGGATCTCGCCGCCCTCTGGTCCCGGCGGCGGGCGCCGCGTCGGGCCGGCGGTCTTCGGCCTTTCTTTCTTCGACCTTAGCTTCGAGCGAATAAGCTATGAAGCCCGCCCCTTCTTCGGGCGCCTGGAAGCTCTTGACCCGATCAACGCGAGTCACTCCGCCGGCGCTGAGGTCCATGATGCCCATCGCGTTTTTGGGCATCTCCTCCGGTTTCTTCTTTTCCTTCTTTGCTTTTTCAGTCTCCGCTTTGGTCGGGAGAATCTGGAACACCACGAAGCGACTGTCAGCGGTGAAGAACGGTCTGCCGGCGAAAGGCCCCTGACCAAATCCGGCACCTGGGCCTGGGCCTGGCTCCGCCTCTGGTGTTCGCTGCGGAGGATTCACCGGCGCGGCGCCACGCGGCGCGCGCCACTCGACCCCACTGGTAAGATTGCGCACAACCACTTCGCCATCGCCATCCTGAGGCACAAGCGCATAGGCGACGAACTTTCCATCGCGCGAGAGCGACTGGCCTTGAATCGCGCGCCAGCTATCGTAGTCGTTGTGCGTCAACGGACGCTTCGCGGCGGCTTGCTGAGCATAGCCTGACGACGTAACCAGGAGGGCGAGCAAGCAGAGGGCGGTCAGCTTCTTCCAGACCACGATGTTCGTGCGCCACATGATTCTGTTCATGAGGTTCGCTCCTTGTGTCTGATCAAATGAGAGTCAGCGTGCGGGCTTATGCTCCACTGGTCTGGGAGACAATAATGCAGATTGAATCCGGCGTCCAGCCCGGCTTATTGTCCGACAAACTTCAGTTTGTCGATCCAAACCGCCTGCGACGACAAACTGAAGTTTGTCGGACAAGCTTCCCCTTGACAATCTACAAGAAGGAGTCCTATCATCCTCTCCTCTAGATTAACTAGGAGGCTTGCGATGGCGAAATCGACTGACCTGATACAAGGCACCCTTGATATGCTCATACTCAAAACGCTGGCTCTGGAGCCTATGCACGGCTGGGGCATATCGCAGCGAATACAGCAGGTTTCCGGGGATGTGTTGGTGATCAACCAGGGCTCGCTATACCCGGCCCTCTACCGTCTGGAGCAACAGGGTCTTATCAAATCTGAGTGGGGAAGCTCGGACAACAACCGGCAGGCGAAGTTCTACGAGCTGACCCGAACAGGAAAAAAGCAGCTTACCGAGGAGACCGAGAACTGGGAAAGGCTCTCGGCGGCCGTTGATCGTATCTTGCAAACTGCGTAGGCGAAATTGAGAGAAGCTTGTGAGACGGGGCGGCCGCAAACTTCGCTTCTCTTTCACCTTGTCAAAACTGATTGCCGGAGGATGAGTCGATGTTCAGGAAACTCACGAGCTACGTGCGCGCTCTTCTTCACAAGGACAAGGTCGAGCATGACATGGATCGAGAACTGCGCTTCCATCTCGAGATGGAGATCGAAGAAAACGTCAGACGTGGAATGAGCCTCACCGAGGCCCGGCGCGAGGCGCTTGTCAGGTTTGGCGGAGTTGAGAAGTTCAAGGAGGAATGCCGCGATGTTCGCGGAGCCCCTCTGGCAGAATCGTTGCTGCAGGACGTTCGCTACGGCGCGCGGATTCTGTTTCGCAATCCGGGATTCACATTGGTCGCCGTGTTGACGCTCGGTCTGGGCATCGGAGCCAACACAGCGATCTTTAGCGTGATCTATGGCGTGCTGATGCGTCCGCTGCCGTACAAAGACGGTAACCAGCTGGTGATCGTTCAGCAGCAGGCTCCGCTTGCTCACGTGCTAAACGTGCCGTTCTCCGTCAAAGAAGTGCAGGACTACCGCGAGCAGAATCAAACCCTGGATGCAGTCGTCGAGCATCACTCGATGAGCTTCACTCTTCTTGGAGGCCGGGAACCGCAGCGAGTGCAGACCGGCGTCGTGTCCGCGAACTTCTTTGATGTGCTTGGAGTGAAGCCCCTCTTGGGCAGAACGTTCGTAGCCGCCGATGACGAGCATGGTTCCGATGCCGTTATCGTGCTCAGCTACCAGTACTGGCGACAGAGCCACGGCGGCGATCCGGGCATCGTGGGCCGAACCTTTCAGATGAACAACCGGCCGCACACTGTGATCGGCGTCCTTCCGCCCATACCTCAATATCCAAACGAGCAAGACGTCTACATGCCGACACTGCACTGCCCGACCCGTTCGTCAGAGCAGTTCATGTCTAATCGAAACTCTCGGATGATGAGCGTATTCGGCCGGCTGAAACCGGGTGTCCCGCTCGCGCAGGCTCAAGCTGACCTGACCACGCTTGCAAGCAACCTGCAGAAGCAGTATCCGGACTCGTACCCGGCCAACAGAGGTTACGCCGCAAGCGTGGTTCCTTTGCAGGAAGAATTGACGCGCCGCGCCAAGCCGACCTTCTTGATACTGCTGGGAACCGCGGGACTCGTTTTGTTGATCGCCTGCGCTAACGTTGCGAACCTTACTCTCGCGCGGTTGATGCGCCGCGAACGCGAAATGGCTATTCGCGCGGCGCTGGGCGCCGGACGAGGGCGCCTGATTCGGCAATTGCTCACCGAGAGCACACTGCTGTCTTTAGCGGGTGGGGTGTTGGGTCTGGTGCTTGCTGCCGGCGGTTTGCAGTTGCTCGTAACCTTCGCGGCAAGGTTCACGACTCGCTCAAGCGAAATCAGAATAGACGGTTTCGTGCTGCTGTTCACACTGCTGGTCTCGGTCGCAACCGGGCTCATATTCGGACTGATGCCCGCGTTCTCCTCCGACAAAAACCTCACCGGCGCGCTCAAGGAAGGCGGAGGCCGCTCCAGCGCGGGGCTCAAACGGCAACGCGTTCGGAACCTGTTGATCGTCGCGCAAGTCAGCGTTTCATTCATTCTGCTGATCTGGGCCGGGTTGATGCTGAGAAGCCTGATAAAGCTCCAACACGTGAATCCCGGCTTTGATCCCGAGAGAGTGTTGGCGATGAGGATCAGCCTGAACTGGTCCAAGTACAACGGCAATGACGAGACGCTCGCCGTCCTTCTGCGTACGCTCGATAAAGCTCGATCCGAGCCCGGAGTGTTGTCAGCCGCGCTTTGCTCGACGTATCCGATGAACCAGCTTGGAATAGCTAACGGCCCGTTCAATCGGGGTTTTCAAATCGAAGGCCGCCCGATCCCCGATGGTGAGCTTCTGCCGCAGGCGGATTTTCGGACCGCAAGCACGGATTACTTTGAAACTGTTCGTCAGCCGCTCGTGCGAGGGCGCACTTTCAGCGAGGGCGACAAAGACAAGGCGCCGCTGGTTGCAGTGATCAATCAGGCGACGGCCCGGCATCGGTGGGGCGATGAGGACCCGATAGGCAGGCGAGTCAGCTTCGACCGCGGTCAAACGTGGCTCACTATCGTCGGCCTTGTTGGCGACGTCAGACAGTACGGGTTGGATCGTGAACCGTCTGATGAGATCTACGTACCACTCGCTCAGGCAGGCTTCGCCGGTAATCTGCTCGTCCGCACGGCTGCCGATCCGATGAGCATAGCGAAGCTGATGCGCGAAGCTGTCTACGAGGTCGATTCGGACACGGCAGTTGACAGAGTTCAAACCCTGGAGCAGGTTCGCAGCGATGCCGTGGCGTCGCCTCTTCTGACCGCGATACTCCTCGCGCTGTTCGCCGGACTCGCGCTGGTGATAACCGCTGCCGGAATCGCCGGCGTCATGGCCTTGTCGGTGAACCAGCGCACGCACGAGCTCGGCGTTCGGCTTGCGCTGGGCGCCACTCCCGGGAAGGTGCTCAGGATGGTTATGCGCCAGGGGATGTCATTCGTGCTGATCGGCTTATCGGTGGGCCTGGGCGGAGCGCTGTTGCTGGGACGGATTATGTCGTCGCTGTTGTTCGCAGTGGAGCCCACTGATCTGATCACCTTCCTGGCCGTGGCGTTTGTGCTGATCGCAGTCGCCGCGGCCGCCTGCTTTGTTCCGGCTCGCCGCGTAACGTCGATCGATCCGATGCTGGCGTTGCGAAGCGAGTAGGACCAACTCGCATTTTTTGCTGCTCTCCTCCAGCTACTGTGGCGTCGAGCCGGCGTACTGAGGTACCTTAATCGGCGATGGCTGACCTCATCGTCGAGAATGCTTCTCAGCTCGTCACGCTCGCGGGCCCGGCGCGCCCGCGCTCGGGAGCCGAGATGCGCGAGCTTGGCATCATCATAGGCGGCGCCCTGCTCGCCCGCGATGGCGTGATAGTGGCTGTGGGAGCCGCTTCTGAGGTCGAGCCGCAAGCCGGCCCGAACGCGATACGCATCGATGCGCGCACATCGGTTGTGATGCCCGGGTTCGTCGATGCGCATACTCATCCGGTTTTTGCCGGGACTCGCGAGGACGAATACGAGATGCGCGCGGCCGGCCTCACCTATCAGCAGATTGCCTCACAAGGCGGAGGCATTCGTTCCACAGTCCGAAAGACTCGCGAGGCTTCAGAAGACAACCTGTTCGAGATGGCTTGGCCGCGAGTGCGGAGCTTGCTCGAGCACGGCACAACCACGGTGGAAGCCAAGAGCGGGTATGGTCTGACGCTCGACGACGAGCTGAAGATCCTCCGAGTGATTCAGAGGTTGAACGCCGAGACGCCGCTTGAACTGATTCCGACGTTCCTCGGCGCGCACGAGATCCCGGACGAGTATAGCGGCGCTCGCGAAGACTACATACGGCTGGTGACTGACGACATGCTTCCAAGAGTCGCCGCTGAAGGCCTCGCACGTTACTGCGACGTCTTCTGCGAGTCGCACGTGTTTACGGTGGACGAGTCGCGGCGCGTGCTCGCCCGGGCGAAAGAACTCGGACTGGGCGTTCGTCTTCACGCGGAGCAACTGAGCCTCAGCGGCGGCGCCGGTCTTGCAGCAGAGCTTGGCGCTGCGACTGCCGATCACCTCGAGTGGATCGACGCCGAGGGAATCATCGCGCTGAACCGAGCCGGAGTCATCGCGGTTTTGCTCCCGGGCGCGGTGTTCCACCTCGGGCTGACGCGCTATGCGCCGGCGCGGGCGATGATAGAAGCCGAGCTCCCCGTAGCGCTTGCCACTGATTTCAATCCGGGGAGTTCGCCGACGCCGTCGATGCAGATGATTCTGTCGATAGCCTGCACACAAATGCGAATGATCCCGGCGGAAGCGATCAGCGCCGCGACTATCAACGCAGCCTACAGCCTGGACGCCGGCAACCGAATTGGTTCTCTCGAAGTTGGTAAGCAGGCGGACGCCGTTGTCTTCGATTGTTCTGACTACCGGCAGATCCCCTATCTGTTCGGGATCAATCACGCGGTGGTTGTGATCAAGTCCGGCAGGATAGTTGTCGATCGCCGAGCCAAAGTTTTCTTAAGCGCGTTGACAGGAGGGGATCGGATGATATAATCGGCGGGCTTTTGGCCAGGTTCAGGTTTGAATCGGAGGAACAACGAATGTCATACCCGGGTTATCAGCCGCAGCCACCGCCGCCAGGTTACGGAGCGCCGATGGGGGCCGCTTACGCGAGCGTCGGTAAACGAATCCTTGCGCATATCATCGATGGGTTCATCGTTGGCCTTGGCGCGATACCGGGCCTCATTTTGATGTTTGTCGGAATTGCGCTTGCCGCCTCTAGCGCCGATTCACGCGGTCAAGTCAGCGGCGATGTCGGAGCAGGTGCGCTCGGCATTGTGTTTCTCGCCTACGCCGTCATATTCCTGGGCGTGATCGCATTCTGGCTCTACAACTGCTATTTGCTCGGCAGGGATGGAGCAACCATTGGCAAGCGCCTGATGAAGGTAAAAGTGTTGGATCCCATGGGGCAGCCTCTCGGTTTTGGCAAGGCGTTCCTGCGCGAGCTTGTCAAACAAGCGCTTGGCGGCGCGTGCTTCATACTTCTCCTCTGGCCGCTTTGGGACGACCAGAAACAGGGACTGCAGGACAAAATCTTCAACACCCACGTCTTTGAGGCCTGAGTCAGGCTCTCGTCGTCAACCAGAACACCAGCGCAACGCGAATACGCGGTCTACTTGCAGACCGCTTTCGCCTGCACTTCGCTAATCATCGCTTCGCTTCTTTCAAGTCGCTACCGCTGTTTCGCTGACCACAGTCCGTGGAAAGGAATCCCTTTCCAACGGCAAACTACAGTTGCAACCCGCGGCGCGATGATATAATCCGTAGCGCTGCAAGGCCCATTTCATTCGAGTTAAAAACCAGCCTTGGGTGTTCGTACGGCATACGCACTAGTTCATTTCTGATTTGAGAGCTACGCGCCGCTGAGGTCGCGCAAGCCGGCCTCGGATTCCGAGGTCCGAAGCAACTTTTAGCGGCGAAGAGTTCTGCCGCAAAGAAACCCGCTGCCAGGCCCTCTGCGAAGACGCAGTGAGGTTTCGGCCGGATAGCATTCTCACCAACCCCTAGGAGGTCTCATGAAAAAGACGCTGTTGTTAGTGTTCGCAATCTGCTTGTTTGTATCGACGGCCCTCGAAGCGCGCGCTCAAGCGGGCCCGCCACCGAAGGTGCTTTCGATCTTTCGCGAAGACATCAAAGCCGGGAAAGGCGCGGCTCACGAAAAGGTCGAAATTGGGTACGTGCGCGCGGCGCAGAAGGCAAAGTGGGCGACCCATTACATTGCGATGACTCCGGTGTTTGGAGGAAGCGACGCGTGGTTTGTCAGCGCCTTCGATTCGTTCGCGTCGCTTGAAAAGGACCGCCAGAACGCCGAAAAGAATACGCAGTTTACTGCTGACAATGAACGGATGGACGCTCTGGATGCCGAGTACCGAACCGGCCAGCGAGCAATCGTCTGCGTCCTGAATGAAGACCTGAGCTACGGTAGCCCAGTCGACATTTCACAGATGCGTTACTTTTCGGTGAATACGATCCGTGTTCGCCCAGGCCACGATCAGGAATATCAGGAAGCGAGGAAGATCATTGTGGAGGCGGTCAAGAAGGCGAACCCGAACGCACACAGCGTATTCTACGCAGTGACGGCGGGCATGCCGAGCGGAACTTATCTGATCTTTACACCGCGCAAGTCGCTTGCCGAGCTGGACCCGAATCCCGCGATGGGAAAGGCCATCCAGGACGCCATTGGCGAAGACAACACTAAGAAGCGGCAGAAGCTCCTTGCGGATTCGGTCATCAGCACTGAGACGTCCGTCTACGCGTTCAGTCCGAAGATGAGCTACGTGCCGAAGGAGTGGGCAAAGACGGGTGGTGACTTCTGGACGCCTAAGCCACCTCCGCCACCGCATCCTGCTGCCAAGAAGCCGGCCGATGGAGAGAAGCCGGCTGAGAAGAAATAACAATGAGTTGGGTTCCTGGACTGTGAAGACGTATCTGTTCATGTAATGGCCCGGTGGCGGTGCGCTCGTGTCCGCCACCGGCTGGTCTTGCTTTCGCACTTCCTCAGGTGATTGCTGCGTACGCCTGGGCTTGATGGGGCGCCGTCCCTCTCCACCTTTTGGAACTTTCCAATCGGCTCGCGTGAATCAATAATGTCAGCAGGCGGGCTGGCCGTTCACAGAAAAAAGATGACTCTGCCGACTCCCAGTGATCTGGACCTGCTGCGGCTTATGATTGCCGGAGGTGAAGACGCGTTTACAGAACTGTATAGACGCCGGCAAGGCGGCGTCTACAGGTTCGCGCTTCAGATGAGCGGGTCCCCGGCAATCGCGGAAGATGTTACCCAAGAGGTGTTCATTTTGCTGATGCAGAATGCTGAGCGCTACGATCCGGGCCGAGGTTCATTGGCCGCGTACCTGTACGGGATCGCGCGAAACTACGTTTTGCGAAGGATCGAGCAGGACCGCTCGTTTGTTCAGCTTGCGGATTCGTCCAACGAAGGAATGACCCACCCGGCTATGATCTCGGAAGGTGATCCGCTCGGCGATCTGACGCGCGGCGAGATGATCCAGTCGCTGCGCGACTCGATCCTCGCACTGCCTGCGCACTATAGAGAAGTTATTGTACTTTGTGAACTCCACGAGATGAGCTACATCGAAGCGGCAAATGTAGTCGGCTGTGCGGTTGGCACGATACGCTCGCGGCTTCACCGCGCCCGGGCGCTGCTGGTCGAAAAGCTCCGCGCCGCGCGCGATCGTAACTCCGCTTCACAAGAAGTCAAACCGGCGAGGTGTTTCGCATGAACTGTAACGACCTTGAAGCTGTAGCGGGCGACCTGGCAAGAGGTCATTTGATGGATGCGACGCAACGTGAGAACGCGCTGGCGCATGCAGTATCGTGTGCCTGTTGCGCGTCGCGGCTCGCAGATGAACGAGCGCTGACAGAGGGGCTTCGTTTTGTAGCCAATGCCGCGAATGAGGAAGCGCCGGCCCGAGTCGAGGCCGCGCTTCTGGCGGCCTTCCGTCAACAGCACGCGGCGTTGCCCGCAGTTGCGCCGTCCCGAACCGCGAGGCGGCAATGGCTGTACGCGGCTGCAGGCGTAGCCGCGGTTGCTTTGATCGTTACCTTGCTTGCGTTAGTGGCCTCCAGGACTCGGGGCACACATCAGCCCGGGCCGCAAAAAGCTATCAATCCAGGTGTTGCGGTTCCCGATGAACCGCGCCCGTCATCTCCTCCGCTGCAAGTTTGGCCCGGTTCTGAAAAAGAAGTCGTGGCTGTTCAGGCTCCGGGGCAACGACGCAGATCGGCTGACCGAATCAGAAACGCTGGCCGATCGAAATTTCCAGCAGATGATCTAAACAAGCCGGCGGCCGACGCGGAGATCGCAACAGATTTCATACCGCTGATGAATAGAGAGTCACTTGCTCAGATGGACGGCGGGCAGGTTATGCGGGTTGAGTTGCCGCGATCCGCGCTGATGTCGTTCGGATTGCCAATGGACATGGAGCGCGCCTCCGAACGCATAAAGGCGGATGTGGTAGTCGGCAACGATGGGCTGGCGCGCGCGATTCGGTTCGTTCGCTAAAGACTGTAATGGCGCTGCGGGGCGCCTCCTCGCGGATCTGTGCGGGGTGATAACAGGAGGGGCCGCCCACGTCGGGACGCCCTTAGAGACTGGTTCGGTTCTTTGACCGTGACTAATAAAACAACATTGAAAGAGAGGAATTGATATGACAACCAAGAGAAGAACGCTTGTTACGATCATCTGCGCGTTGGCCGTCCTGGCGAACGTCGTTGGAGTGGGCGCGCAAGAGAAGAAAACGAGGACCGAAGTTCTGACCAGCCACGTCTTAATCGGCGACCCCGGACAGTCCGGCTCCTTTCAAAAGGTCGAAGCGCCATCAGGATTCGTAAACACTAGAGGGCTGATCGCGGGAGGGCCTCAAGGGGACAACACCTTCGTGTTCGTTTCGTCTGAGATGAGCATCGACGGCAAGCTGGTCAAGGGCGCGCCATACTCCGCTCAGGCCGTCAACGAAAGCGTTCAGACGCTCGCCGGCGGTAACCGGATTGTCCGCCAGAACACCTCTACGGTCTACCGGGACAGCGAAGGGCGCACGCGCCGTGACCAGACCATTACCGTGGTCGGCGGCTACTCGGCTGCCGGAGAGCCGGCGCAAACGACCTTCATCAACGACCCGGTCGCCGGCGTCAACTATATTCTCGATGCGAAGAACCGAACCGCGCGAAAGATCGACTACTCGGCTAAGATCGCAGCGGAGAAGAAAATGGTCGACGGGATGAAGATGAAGGCGGAGGCGATGAAGGCGAAGGGAGCTGAAGGCGGAGCCTCGGTTGACGAGAAGATAGCCGCGGAGAAGGCCGCCGCCGGTAGGGAATTCAAATTCGAGATGAGGACCGGCGGAGGACCAGGAGAAGGACCGGTCGTAGCAGGGGGAGGCCCGGGTGGTTTCGTGATGATGATGGGCGACAAAAAGAACACCAGGAAAGAGGAACTTGGGAAGCAAACCATCGAGGGCGTCGAAGCCGAGGGTACACGCCTTACCACGACAATTCCCGCCGGTGAAATCGGCAACGAGCAGCCCATCGAGATGGTCTTCGAGAACTGGTACTCACCCGAATTCCGCGCTCCGGTGAGAACACCTATCGATTGACGAACATCAATCGCACCGAGCCGGCGCACTCGCTGTTCGAAGTGCCGTCCGACTACACGATCCAGGAAGCAGGGCCGCCGGCCGAAATGCGCTACAAGATCGAAAGAGAAATGCGCCGTCCGGGCAGCAACCAGTAGTCACTGAAGAAGGAGTCGAATCTTAGAAGGCGGAAGCGATTTCGTGTCGCTCCGCCTCTTTTTTGTTTTCTCGCTGGTTGCTAGACTGGCGTGCGCCGCCGAACGAAGCGGAGCGGAAACATAGTTATGATGGTCGTACGCCCTGAATGGACAGAGGACCACGAGTCGGTCCGTCGCGTTAACGAATTGGCCTTTGAACAGCCCATTGAAGCTGATCTGGTCGACGCGCTTCGAGCAAATGCTCGTCCGTATATTTCGCTCGTCGCCGTTGTTGATGAGCAGGTAGTCGGACACATCTTCTTCAGCCCGGTGTCCATCGAATCAGAGAGCAGCGTCTTCATCGCGATGGGTCTTGCGCCGATGGCGGTGTTGCCCGAATACCAGAATCAAGGAATCGGCTCGCGACTGGTACGTGAAGGCCTCAAAGAGTGCCAACGCCTTGGCCACGGCATAGTCGTTGTGCTGGGGCACGCGAATTATTACCCGCGCTTCGGCTTTACGCCCGCCAGTTTGAAAGGACTTCGATCCGAGTACGATGTTCCTGACGAAGTGTTCATGGTGACAGAGTTGGTTGCGGGCGCGCTGGAGGGACGTCGGGGATTGGTGAAGTACCATCCAGAGTTTGCGAAAGTGTAAATATGGTAGACCTTGGGACACCGCTCGATATATGCTGATGAAATACGGACCTTAGTGGTGAACGTATGAGCGAACAGATCACAATTCAGGTGTCCGACCAAGTGGTGCATCGGCGTTACAGCTTCTGTCCCTCGATCTCTTTCAGAAATGTGACAGGATCAATAACCTTCAAACGGCGAAATCGCTTTTGAAATTCCCGGCCTTCTTCTCTCTCCCACTTCATTAGATCAAGCAGGTCTTTGTCGCGAGTGATCAAAGAAATCCGCGCGAGCTTCTATAGCGAGATTCAAATAGGCTTCATCGTACGGATCTCGCGCGTATTCGTAGTGTCGTCGTACCTGTCGAAAGAGCTTTCCTCTGTAGAGAAGAACATCGATAAGACGGTCGACTCGTTCGTCAGTCAGGCGAGGATAGCTCTGTCGGAGACTTGAACGCGAGAGAACGTCTCGAATCTCGGATAAGATGTCTCGGCTGACCGCGATGGAGAACTTACTTTGCTCAAAGAGTTCAACGCATCGAGTCGCGGGTCCCGCCTCGCTGATGAGGCTCTGAACAAATACGACACAATCAATGACTACTAGAGGTTCAGCCACGCGGTCGCGTCCTCACCTCAGTCACCGCCGCTTCAATCTGCATCGCGAGTTCCTCGTCAGTTACGCCGGCGGTTTTGATCTGATCGCGCACCGGCGCGAAGAGTTCCCTTAGTGTGAGCATCTCTGCGTCACGTTCCAGAACTTCTTGTGCGTATTCCTCAAGCGTCACGCCTTTAGTGGCAGCTCGTTCAGCAATCTTGGCCTCGAGTTCAGCAGGTATAGTGATCGTCAGGGTCATAGTCCTTCCTCCGTTGCTCCCGTCAAGCGCAAGTCAATGGTCTCTCATGTGAGATGATATGGCTAGGCCCGAGCTTTAGCAACGACTCAGGATTCGCCGCACTTACGGTCAAGATCCGGCAGCGATCCCACTGCTTCGCGACAATTCGCCTGTAAAGGGGGCGTTGATTAGGACTCGGGCTCTACCTTCTTGCCAAGTGCGTCCTTGTCCGCCTCTTCGTTTCCTCCTGCTTTTCTTGCTGCTCCGCGATCCCCTCTCGCAATGCATCGAATGCCGGCAGTCGCGCGATCCCAGGCATAGGTGTGCTCCCGCCGCGCACCGAATACCAGATGATCTCGTTCATCACCCGGGGGTCCGCCATATCAGCGTGCGCGAGATCCTGCTCTGCCGTGCGTTTCATCCAGTATGCCTGCGTCGTGTTTCCAGCCGCGCGCGCGGGTACCATCAGATTGTTGAGGGCCACGTCGGGCAGGGTCGCCTTGTAAGTCCGCAGATCAGCCTGATCGCGGAAGATGTCGATCGGGGCGGCTGAGGCATCCAGCTGATTCATCGGCTGCATTCCTAACAGTATCTCCATCGTTCGAATCAAGCTGACCGTAGTGTGAAACTCATGAACCACAGCGCCCGGCCGGTTGTATGCGCTGATCACCAGCACCGGCGCCCGATGGCAATCAACATGGTCGGGCCCATCCTGCGCGTCATCTTCAACGACGAAGATCGCGGTGTCTTTCCAGTAAGGGCTGTTGGAAACCGCTTCGACGAGGTACCCGACGGCGTAGTCATTTTCGGCGACCCAGAACTGCGGCGTCGGGGAATCAGCAGTTAATCCGGTCGTGTGATTGCTGGACAATTTCATTATCGAGAAGTTCGGCATACGATCCGGCTTGCCCGCGTCGATGTCCGCGACGAAACCACGAAACTCCTCGAGCCATTCTCCGAGCCGCGACGTTCCCCGGAATCGTGGGTCTTCGTTGTTGCGGGTTATGACGTTGTCGGTCCAACGCGTTGCCTCTTTGGCCGCGCGATAAGAATCTGGTGTCATTGCATCGGGAGTCCGCAAATCGAAGTTGCGGAAGGTCGAACTGCAGTGACCTTCGAGCGATTTCTTTGTCGGAACAGCGAGGACCGTTGGACTGATATCCGGATAAGACCGCTGCCTATTCGTGTTCACCGACGCGAGGTTGGCTTCTGAGACAGTTCCTACAAACTCGCCGTAGTTCCGATACGTGAGCCCGGCGCGGGCGGCAGCGTCCCACAAATAGAGCGTCTCAGGCTCGGCAACGTCTCTCGCGCCGTTCAGGTAAGGAATGTAATGACGCAAGAACTTCGACAGATCATCGGCACTGACCGCTCCGCTGAACAACTGCGGGGCGTTTCTCGACATCCCGAACTCCGGCATACGGTTGAAGCCTTCGTAGTCGTAGGGCCGCCCGCGGCTCGAATAGCTCCAGCGATACGCCTTGTCGACGTAGTCGCTCGAGAAGGCCGCGGTGCACCAGTTGTGAGCTTCGGGACTCGCCGCCGCGTTGACGAAAAAGCGGTCGAACAATCCGAACCGCAACGCAAGCGCGCGTTGATTGGGAGTTATGTTCTGAGCAGTGCCACCCGGGAGCTTCGCCGCGTCGCCCGCGCCAAAAATCGCAAGCGAGGGATCGCCATCCGCGGCGTGGCCATCTCCCGATTGAGCCACGTCGCCGAATATTTGATCGTAAGTCCGGTTCTCTTTGATGATGTAGATGACGTGCTTGATCGGCGAAGGACCCTGGAAGAGTCGCGCGCGCGGCGAACCAATCAGCCCGTCGTTGCGCATGACCTGCTGAGTGTAAGCCGCAAGCGCGCGCTCGTCGGGCTCGGCGATCGCGCTGATGTTTCCCGAGATCAGGGAGAGGCTGTACTGCCCTCCGCGTTCGCTGCGCCCGGTGCCCGCGGGGAAGCGGTCGTTGGGCATGTTAGGAACAAAGCCCGAGTTGTCGACCGAAACCGACGAGTTCCGGAAGCCGGTGCCCTTTCCGTTGCCAACGAAAACAGTCCGTACAACCACCGCGACCGCCGAAGGGTATTGACCGGTCGGTATGAAGCCTCGCACTTTGCTGCGGTCATTGTCCCGCCAGTCTTCCCGCTCTTCCTTCTCACCGCGCGCGGCTGCCGCACCGCGAGCCTTCGCCGATAGCGCGACCACGGCGATCGCATTCGCGTGCGCGTTGGCTACGTACATCGTCGAGCCATCCGAGCTGAGCGCCACGCTTTCGGGACTGCCGCCGACGAACCCGCTCTCACCCAGTTTCACGTTGATGCGCTCGATCTCCCGGTCGGCGGCGGTGTCGATCACCGAAATGCTGTCGGCGTCGGAATTCGCGACGTACAGGCGAGTTCCGGTCGAGTTCAAAATCATCGCCGTTGGGTGCCGATCGACCTGGATGCTGGCGGCGGGTTGACCGGGCTTGCTCGTATCGATCATCGAGATGGACGCGTCGGCCCAACAAGACACATAGACTTTAGCTGTATCGGAGGATCCTCGCGCCAATGCGACGACGCCGTACGGATACATCGATTGGGCAGAGCCCGATCGATGGAGGTCGACGCGGGTCAAGTTTCGCGCGTTGCGAATATTACTGATGATCCCCAGGCTGTCGCCCAGATTGTTAGCCACATAGAGCGTGTCGCCATCCGGGCTCATGGCGAGACCAGTCGGATAGACAGGCGCGTGATTGTCGTTGTAGCGGGGCGAATTTGCGGAAGTGGCGAACCCATTGACGTCGATGAACGGGGCCTCGACCGAAGTGTTTGGTCCGTGCGAGGGCGGAGTGACAGGAACGCTCGCGCCCGGGCGAAAGCGAAAGACCCATATCTTGTTTTCAACACCGCCCGATGCATAGAGCGCGAAGGTTCCGTCTTGCTCGGCCCGCGGCGCAAAGACGAGACCAACGTTTACGCTCTGCGGCGTCGGAAACCAGACGTTTTGAATGACGGCCGGGGCGGGCCGCGCGTTGAGGTCGATCACTGCAAGGGACTGCTGCGCCTTGTTGGTTGCGGAGTTGAACTGAACTCCGTAGCCGCTGTTGACCGCGATCAGGTAACGGCCCAGCCCGTCGGGACCCGTCTTGTCGGGGCTGCGCACAAAAGCGACCGGCAGCGCTCCAACCGCCGGCTGCCGCGTGGTGACATCCATCACAAGCGCACCTGCTGGGGTGATGGGACGCCCTTCGGTTGCAAATTGACTCTGTACGGTGACGCTGGCCGCTGATCTCAGTAGAAACGCGGTAGTCAGGAGGGAGGCGATAATTCCAAGCAGCGCTACGAGAGATGTCGAGCGCGAACGCGAATTGCTCATGGCTTATTCTCCTGGTGAGTAAGAAAAGGGTGAAGCTGAAACGGCCGAGGCGACGACGACTCTCCTCACAAGAATGTCCGACAAACTTCAGTTTGCCGCGAGTCCTAATTCGGCGATCGATCTGCGACAAACTGAAGTTTTGTCGGACATCGCGAGGACGATGAGTCTTCGGTGTCGTCTGGGAGACTCTACTATAAGTGCCGGGCGCGGCCAAACTCGAGCGCTCCCAGGACGCTAGCGCCGGAACAAAAGCGACACTGCCATTCCAAGACCGATCACGATGACCGCGCGGCGAACGAATCGACGGCCGAGCTTGCGAGCGAGGCCGGCCCCGCCATAACCGCCCGCGATGCCGCCGACCATCATGACCAGCGCATAGGTCCACTCGACTCGCCCCGACGCGATGAAATAGACGGAAGCCACGATATTTATGCAGACCGCGTAAAAATTCTTCAGCCCGTTCATCTGATGAATATCCTTCAGCCCCATCAGACCCAGCGCGGCCAGCATCAGAATTCCCATTCCGGCCCCAAAGTAGCCTCCATAGATCGCGACCACAAACTGAAACACGATGGCGCCGGTCCACCACCCGCGCGTCGGCAAACGTTGGGTTTGAGACGGCGGATCGTCGTTGAGCGCCAGCCTACGATTGATCGGTTCCCCGGCGGCGAACAGGATCGTAGCGAAGAGGATAAGCAAAGGCACGATTGATGCGAACAGCCGTGAAGGGGTGAGCAGAAGCAGGCCCGCGCCGATCAGTCCTCCGGCAATCGAGGGCGCTCCAAGCAACAGCATCCAGCGCCGGCTGTCGCCGAGTTCGCGCCGAAAGCCGACCATCGCCCCGAGCGAACCCGGCCAAAGCGCGACGGTGCAAGTCACGTTCGCGCGGATGGGATCAATCCCGAGCCACACGAGTGCAGGAAAAGCCACAAGCGTGCCGCCGCCTGCGACTGAATTCATCATACCGGCTACGAAGGCGGCTAACAGAACGAGGGAAGCGTGCCAGGCGGTCATCGTGGCAGACTAGCATTCCGCGACCTGTAAGGGGAGTCATTTTCTATTTTCCATATTTTCCATTTGTCATTTGTCAATTTCCCTTTCCATTTGTCACTTTTCATTTGCCAGTGAGCTCGGCGACTTCTTCTAAATGACAAATGACAAATGGAAAATGGAAAATAGACGGGACTACCGCGGCCACTCTCTCAGAAACTTCGTTCGTGTGTAGACGACCTGGAATCCCAATCGCTCCACGTTGCGCTGCGATCCGCTGCCCGGATTCGTAGCCACCATCGCCAGATCGCAGCCCGACTCCGCGGCGGTCGCCAGTCTCGCGAGGAGCAA
>WNFR01001052.1_pt1 | contig 33150 bp, 34 predicted proteins | sample 5400221 | NCBI WGS metagenome assembly WNFR01 (sample SAMN13153357, study PRJNA577476) | soil metagenome | isolation source: 40 cm soil under Madrone tree | place: USA:California | collected 2016-06-14
CGGAGCGAGGACCCCTGGGGTAGAGCGGTGAAGGCCGCTCGAACGGAGGTGCTCAAGCGCGCGACGTCCCTCGGCTCAGTCCGAGGATCACGACGATGAAAGCGGAGAGCACGAAGGACGGAAGCAAACCGATCGACGCGACGATGTGCGCGTGTCGATTGGGAAGGCCCCGTCTGACATACCGACCTTGAAGCCGTACTGGGGAAAACTCACCGTACGGAATTTTAGGGAGGGCGATGGAAACGTCGGCATCATTCGAAGCCCGCTACGCGCCATCGCTCTACCCGACCGCAGGCCCTAAATGACACTTACAAAAAACAGGGGGCGGGCCCGTTATGATTAACCAGCCATTCCGTCGGACACCTTGGCTACCCAATCCAAGGAACGTCTCTTCCATCAGTCGCAGGCCTGCCCCAACCCGGTCGGGGCCACTCTCACTGACCGATGAGGGTATCGGCCGGGTCGCTATGCTAATTCTGATTTATTTTTTCTGCGTTCAACTTTCAACTTTTAACTTTCAACCTTCCCTCCCTTGCCAGTCACTAGTCAGCGGCCTGCCCCGACTTTGTCGGGGTCACTTGCTGGTAGAATCTTTCAAGCAGCCTTTGAAGGAGTCCCCCATGTCTGAAGCCGCCAAGCCAGCAGCCTCCAACCCGACCCGCACCGAGTCCGACTCAATGGGCAAGATCGACGTCCCCGCCGACCGCTACTACGGCGCGCAAACCGCCCGCTCGCTCATCCACTTCGCCATCGGCAAGGACGTCATGCCGCCCGAGCTGATCCGCGCCTTCGGCATCCTCAAGAAAGCCGCCGCGCTCGTCAATCAAGACCTCGGCAAGCTCCCGCCGGAAAAGGCCAAGCTAATCACGCAAGCCGCCGATGAAGTCATCGCCGGAAAACTCAACGGCCACTTCCCCCTTAGCGTCTGGCAAACCGGCAGCGGCACGCAAACCAACATGAACGTCAACGAAGTCATCTCCAACCGCGCCATCGAAATCGCCGGCGGCGAAATGGGCAGCAAGAAACCGATCCACCCAAATGACGATGTAAATATGTCGCAGTCCTCCAACGACACTTTCCCCGCCGCCATGCACATCGCCGCCGCCTCGGAAACCGCGCGCCGCCTCCTCCCCGCGATCAAAACTCTCCGCGACGCCCTCGACACCAAAGCCAGGGAGTTCGCGGACATCGTAAAAATCGGCCGCACCCACTTGCAGGACGCCACGCCGCTCACGCTCGGCCAGGAATTTTCCGGATACGTGAATCTGCTCGACCGCGACGGCGGCCGCGTCGCCGTGGCTATTGACGGCCTCTACGATCTCGCCATCGGCGGCACCGCTGTCGGCACCGGCCTCAACGCACATCCCGAGTTCGCCGAGCGCGCGGCCCGCAAAATCGCCGTGCTTACCGGCCTCCCCTTCCGCTCGCATCCCAATAAGTTCGCCGCGCTCTCCGCGCACGACGAACTCGTCTTTGCCTCTGGCGCATTGAAGACGCTGGCCGCCTCACTCATGAAAATCGCCAACGACATTCGCTGGCTCGCCTCCGGCCCGCGCTGCGGCCTCGGCGAGCTCACTCTCCCCGAAAACGAGCCCGGCTCCTCCATCATGCCCGGCAAAGTAAACCCCACGCAGGCCGAAGCGGTCACCATGGTCGCCGTGCAAGTCATGGGCAATGACGCCGCCATCGGCTTCGCCGGCTCCCAAGGCAATTTCGAGCTCAACGTTTTCAAGCCCGTCATCATTTTCAATTATCTGCACTCCGTGGAACTCCTCGCCGACGCTTGCAATAGCTTCGTCGAACACTGTGTCAACGGCATCCAAGCCAACCGCGAGCAAATCGAACATTACGTCCGCAATTCCCTCATGCTCGTCACCGCCCTCGCCCCCAAAATCGGCTACGACAACGCCGCCCAAGTCGCCAAAGCCGCCCACCACGCCCGCATCAGCCTCCGCGAAGCCGCCCTCAATCTTGGCTACGTCACCCCCGAAGAATTCGACGCGCTCGTCAAGCCCGAGGACATGACTCATCCCTGATATGAACTCAAGCACGCAAAATTTCACGTCAGAAGAGACCTGGCGCGGCGGCTTCTACGAAATCGAGTTTGAACTGGGTGTTCCCTCTGAAGAGCGGCTCGCGCTGGCCTTGCAAACTGTTTGGTCCCATCCTTCTCTGGAAGGCTGCTACCTGAGTCGAGAGCAGGAGCCACACGCTCAAGTACGGGTAAATCCTCGGCAGTGTGCAATCGAAGGCCATCTTTACGGAATTGCGAATCTTCCGAACAGTGCGAGAGCCGCCTGCGGCACATCCGTGTGTAGGCTTCAAGATGAGAACGGGGCACTGTTGCGCGATTTCTTGGCGTTCTACCTACCGCATGGGGCACTCGGCCGAACATATCCGTTAGGAGGGTACCCATTCGCTGATGCTGATCAAGCTGCGACATGGAGAGTGCCGTTAGATGAATGGCTAGTGGAGTTGGGCGGCTATCTGTATGAGCGAGTCCCGTTTAGACTTGCTCTGTTAGGCTTTGAGGTGGACTTTCCCAATGTTAGTGCTGACTTTGTTCAGCGGAATGGAATTCCAGCAGAACGATTTGACGGTTATCTGTGGCAGGCAAGAGATCAACTGGAGTGGCATCCTCCGACCAATTGGAATCTCGTTCGCTTCCCTGGCGAAGATACGCCGACGGGACAAAGTTCGACGCCCTAGTCCGCCCGGAGGACATGACCAACTCCTAATAGGAGCGCGAGCGAGGATTAGAGACTATGGAGTCGATTCATTTTGGCCGTTGGCGACTAAACTTCGATCCTGAGTCCACGAGGAAAGCATATGCGGCAGTGTCTATGGGCGGTCCCGAAGAGTGTGGTTGTGAACCTTGCCTTAACTTTGCTGCCGCCCGGGACCAAATCTACGTGCCACAATTAGTCGCCCTATTGGAGAAGCTGGGTATCTCACCTCATCGCGAGGTCGAAATCTACCATATGGCTCGTTTGAAATCGGGCAGACACCTGTACGGAGGCTGGTATCATTTCGTCGCTTCGATCATTTCGGGCGCTGACGCGGCCAAGCAAGTCGCGAAGAATGTCTGGCAGCCAGATCTTGAGGAAACAAGTGAGTATTTCAGTTTGGGATTCAGCTCGTGTCTCGGACTTGTTCGAGAACCATTTGCGGGCCTTCCCCTCGTACAGCTTGAGTTCACCGCCAAAGTGCCTTGGGTTTTCGCGACAGGAGAACCTAGTTAGATGGGTGCCATGATTCTGGGAGATCGCATGACTAGCCGCGCAATCTTGTTGGGTTTTGGGACTCTACTTTCGGTGCCTTCGCTCTATGCCCAGCAAACGAGTGCATCAGCGACCCACACGCTGAAGCCGACGCCGAAGACGGTGGCTTGGGGTTACTACGATGCGAAGGCGGCGGCGGTGTTGCGTGTCAAGTCGGGCGACACGGTGGAGATTCAGACGCTGATCACGAATAGCCCGAAACGGCTGGAAGATGCGGGCCTGCCGCCGGATCAGGTCGAGCAGTCGCTGCGCGACATCACCGACGAGGTGAAGGACAAAGGGCCCGGCGGGCACATTCTCACTGGGCCGATTTACATCGAAGGCGCGGAAGCCGGCGATGTGCTCGAAGTGAAAATTCTCGCCATAAAACTTGCCATTCCTTACGCGTACAACGGGTTCGGACCGGGCCGCGGCTATCTGCCGGACGATTATCCTTACGCGAAAATGAAGATTATTCCGCTGGATGAAAAGCGCATGGTGGCGAAATTCGCGCCGGGCATCGAGATTCCGCTGCATCCCTTTTTCGGCAGCATGGGCGACGCGCCGCCGGAGAGCGCGGGCCGCTTCAACAGCGCGCCGCCGTGGATTATGGCGGGGAATCTGGATAACAAGGACCTCGTCGCTGGCACGACGCTCTACATTCCCATCCATGCGCCCGGCGCGCTCTTTGAAGTGGGCGACGGTCACGCCGGCCAGGGCGACGGCGAAGTGGACATCACCGCGCTCGAAACTTCGCTCATCGGCACGTTTCAATTTGTGGTGCGCAAGGACATGCACCTGCGCTGGCCGCGCGCCGAAACGCCCACGCACTACATCACCATGGGTCTCAACGATGACCTGAATGCCTGCGCCACGCTCGCCGTCCGCGAGATGATCGATTTCCTCGTAACGGAAAAACACCTCTCCCGCGACGATGCCTACATGCTCGCCAGCGTCGCCGCCGACCTCCACATCACCGAACTCGTCGACGGCAACAAAGGCGTCCACATGATGCTCCCCAAATCCATCTTCGTTTCCTCGGCGCCCAAATGAAGACGAGTCCGCTTCTTCTGACGCTCTCTCTGATGGCGGCTTACTATTCGTCGCCACAGTGTCTCCGTGTCCTCTGCGCTCCGCACTCTGCGCTCTCTGTGTTAAATCCTTTTCTTCCGATAGTCTCGGCTTCCCTTGTAGTGGCGCAGCATGCTGCGCCACTACAACCGGAGTTGCAAGTGGGCATGCAAATCCCGGAATGGTGCCGCGCGCTGCCACGCCCGGAATACAAATCGCTCCAGCGCGTTCTTCCGGACAATCCATGGTTCGAGGTCTACAAAGTCGTCCCCGGAGTCTTTGCCATCTACGAGCCGCATCAAGCGGAAGAAGTTATCTCCTATCTCATTGTGGGCAACAAGCAAGCGCTCCTGTTCGACACCGGCATAGGCATCGGTGACATTCGCAAAGTCACCTCCAAGTTGACGTCGCGTCCGGTCGTCGTGCTCAACTCGCACACCCACAACGATCACGTTGGAGGCAACTGGGAGTTCACTTTCGTCTACGGCATGGACACCGAGTTCACGCGGACGAATGCGAAAGGTTCGCGCGAAGATGCGCAGGCGGAAATTGCTCCCGACCAGCTCTGCGGCGATTTGCCAAAGGGGTTCAATCCAAAAACGTATGCGACAAAACCCTGGAAAATCTCCCGCGCGATTCTCGACGGCTTCAAGATCAATCTCGGCGGCCGTACTCTGGAGGTTGTATCCACGCCCGGCCACACGCCCGACGCTATCGCGCTGCTCGATCGCGGCAATGGACTGCTCTTCACGGGCGACACTTACTATCCGGGCCCGATCTGGCTGTTTCGCCCGGAAACCGATCTCGATGCTTACGTCGACTCAGTAAAACGGCTTGCGGCACTTTCACCAGAATTGAAACTCGTGCTGGGCGCGCACAACATTCCGGTTGCGCAACCGGATGTGCTTCCGAAACTCGTTGAAGCGATCCAGGCAGTTCGGTCCGGCCAGGGCGCCGTCAAGCCCGCAGGAGAAGGCAAGGCCACCCACAATCTTAACGGCTTTACTTTTCTTCTCGCCGCTCCCCGCAAGGAGTAAAATTTCCTGGGCACGGCCGCCACCCATGCGTTTCCGGGACTACAAAATCGCTGTTGTCGCATTCCTGATTTTTCTCGGTTGCGCTCCAGGCGCGTCTCTCAGCCAGGCAAGACGCAGCAAAACGGTGTGGAGCTATGACGGCGGCGTTTTTTTTGCGACCGATGGTTCGCTACCCAATGGCGTCTGCTTCCGCGTCTCCGGCGAGATGAATGCAGCGGAGTTTTTCGACCATCTGAAGCGTGTCGATGATGAGCACGGCACGGTCTTCCGCCGCGGCCCGGAAACCGTCAGTCAGTTTCCGGAAGCTCTCGCCGTATCCTTCGCCATTCGCGATCTGCCGTGCACGCCCGGCCTCAACGACATCGGACCGCGGACTTACTTAACCCGGGAAATGATGGGTCAACTGCAGCTGATGATCTATTGGAAGAACGGTGTGGAACTTCGCCCTGTGAAAGACGTAAGGGCAGTCCAGACCCGCGTCGAACGAGTTTATCCGCACGCCACGGCACTCGCGGAGGAATTGCCTCAGCGCTTCGAGTGGTCCTATCAGTTGCTCGTCCCCAGCGCCGGGGTGCCTCTCACGGACAGTCTTGTATTCGTGTTCCGGACGGTTGAAGGCCGCATCGCCGCGCGCGTCGCCGCGCGGCTGTAAGTTTTCAGTGAACAGTTTTTGGTCGTAAGTTCTCGATCAAGAAGAGCAATGCGGCAAGGCAATGGAGAATAGAAAGTGGAAAGTGGAAAATAGAAATTGGAAGATAGAAAGTGTAAATTGGAGTGCAAGTGTTCGCGATTCCACTTTCTAATTTCAATTTTCCGGCTCCTGAGTTTGTCATCCCATCGAGCTGACTTTTTGCGGCTCGATTTTGTACGTTACGCGCACTTCGCCCGGTTTCCGGAAAGGGTAAACTGGATTTCCCAGATATTTTTGTGAGAGTTTGTTGATGTGGTCGTCCGCGCCTTTTTCGATGATTTCCACGACCTTGCCGCGGATTTCCAGATAGCGATAGGCGTTTGCGGGATCCTGTATCGCAATCGAAACGCGAGGATCCCGCCGCATATTTTTATCCTTCACGCGGCCTTTCGCTGAATTGATGCGCACGAATTTCCCGTCGTAATCCAGCCACACGGGTGTTACCTGCGGGCTTCCATCCTTCATTAGCGTGCCTAGATTTCCGAACGCCGGCTTCTCCAACAAATCCGCATAGTTTTCTGGAATCATTTGGCTCATTTAGGCCTCCTCACAAAATCAAGCGAAACTCATCTCCGGAATTCGCTGCCGGACGATCAATGGTGCGCCGGTCAACCCCTGTATTTCCTCCGCCGTCCAACCGCGCGCCACTTCGCGCAAGAGCAATCCTTCCGGCTGCACGTCGATCACCGCCAGATCCGTAACGATGGTATCCACGCATGCCAAACAAGTCAGCGGATACGTGCACTTCTTCACGATTTTTGGCTCCCCGTCTTTCGTGGTGTGCTCCATGCAAACGATCAATGTCTTGGCGCCAGCGGCGATATCCATTGCGCCTCCGATACCGCCGGAGCCTTTCGCGCCGGGAATTTTCCAGTTCGAAAGATCGCCCTTCTCCGACACTTGGAACCCGCCGAGCACGGCGACGTCCAAATGCCCGCCGCGCGACATCAGGTGTGCATCCGCCTGATGAAAGAAAGAAGCTCCCGGGATCAGCGTCACGGGCACTTTCATCGCGTCCACCTGATCGAGATCTTCTTCGCCAGGTCTTGCGCGGCGTCCCATTCCTAGAATTCCATTTTCGCTGTGGAAATAAACGGTGATCTCTTTGGGCAAATAGTCCGCGATGAGATTGGGAATTCCCCAGCCGAGATTCACGTACGCGCCGTCCGGCAATTCGAGGGCGGCGCATTGCGCGATTTGTTCCCTGGTCAACCGTGACTTAGCCGGCAGTCTAACGTTAGCCAACATGACCTTTTCATGTATGCCGTTACCCGGCATAGCGGAGTCCTTTCGCTTGCACGATGCGATGAACGAAGATCGCCGGTGTCATGACATGTTCCGGATTTATCGTACCGACCGGCACGATTTCTTCCACCTCGGCGATGGTCGTCTTCGCAGCCATGGCCATGATGGGATTGAAATTTCTCGCGGCCAGCCGATAGGTCAGATTTCCCAACTCATCGGCTTGCTGAGCTTTGATCAAGGCATAGTCGGCATGAATCGGAAATTCCAGAATGCAACGCTTGCCTTCAAGGAAACGCTCTTCCTTTCCTTCGGCAACTTCGGTGCCCACGCCCACGGTGGTGTAGAAACCCTGCAGACCAGCGCCAGCGGCACGCATTCGCTCGCACAAAATTCCCTGAGGGACGAGTTCCAGAGTCACTTCCTTCGCCGCGAACCGTTCTTGAAAATAGTTGGCGTGAGGTCCGGGAAAAGAGGCAACGACATGCTTGATCTGATTGTTCTTGAACATCAGCCCAAGCTCGCCTTCGCGCGTCCCGCAATTGTTGCTGATGGCGGTGATGTTCTTCGTCCCTTTCCGCGCCAGCGCCTGAATCAGGTTATTCGGAAAGCCCGCGCCTCCGAACCCTCCGAACATAATTTGCGCGCCGTCGGGAATATCCGCCACAGCCTCGTCGAGGCTCGCATACAGTTTTTGTTTCATCGCGCGCTCATCGCTCCCGCTCGCGCGTTTGGCAGGAACTTGGCCGCGACGCCGCTCGCGCGCAGCCAACGTCCCGTTTCCGTTCCGTTCAGATCATGCTCCAAGAGGGTCCGCAGATCCCCTTCGTCGTCTACGTCCATCTCCAGCCGGGCATTGCGGCGCAACACCACCCGCGCATGGGCCTGTTCCGCTTCGGCAAGATGCTTCGCGAAACTTCCGCTCCCGAAATGTGAGGGAAACAACGTAGGCGGGGTCCGCAGCATGGCGTTCGTGCCGGTTCCGTCGCGCGACGGCACTATTACCAAAGCAGGCGCTTGGCACTCAGAGGTAAGGAGTGCATCGATGTCGCTCGATTGGATGAGCGGCAGATCGAGCGGAAGGCGCAGCAATCCGCTAACGCCCCTTTGTTCGCAGATCCTCGAAGCGGCATCCACGGAATGGCTCTCGGAAATTTGCTGCTCTTCCCGCAGAATCTCCCAGCGATTTTCCTCGGCCAACTGCATGACCGGCTCGTAATTGGTGACAACAAAAATTTTCTCAGCGCAGCGCACGCCTCGCACCGCACGAATAGTGTCCGCCAGCATAGCGCCGGCCAGGCTAAGCCTTTCCTCCGGCGTCAACACGCCTATCAACCTCTTCTTCGCATTGTTCAGGTCCTTGACCGGTAGGAGGAGTGCTCGCATGAGAATCGCTCAGTAGGCGCCTTCAGTGTATGTCACGTGGCTTTCCGTCCGCGCCATCGGGAGTTGCGACGGCACTGTGCGTGGATCATTTTCCGGCTGTTCAAATATGCGCCGAATTTTGTAGGTCGTCGTGCGTTCCGCCGGGACTCGCCCAATCGATCGAATCCTGGCGCGAAATTCTTCCGGCGGCACATATTCTCCGAACGTTGCGCCGGCGGCCTTGGAAATACTCTCTTCCATGAGCGTTCCGCTGAAATCGTTTGCACCCGCTTGCAAACACGCGAGCGAAGTTTCGAATCCCAGTTTTACCCAGGATACTTGCAAATTCTTGATCGCCCCGTGCAACAGCACTCGAGCCAATGCGTGCACTCGCAAATGCTCTTCCCGTTTTGCTCCCGGCCTCGCTCCACCATGACGGTAGAGCCGCGTATTCTCGTGGATGAATCCCAGCGGGACGAACTCGGTAAATCCACCGGTGCGTTTTTGCATCGCGCGCAAGAGGAGCATGTGCCGCACCCAATCCGCGGGCTCTTCCACGTGTCCGTACATCATGGTTGAAGTCGTCGGAATGCCCAGTTCGTGCGCTGCAGTGATGATCTCCACCCACCGCGCGGCCGGCAATTTGTTCGGGCTCAGTTCCTTCCGCACGCGATCATCCAGAATCTCCGCCGCTGTGCCGGGAATGCTGCCGAGCCCCTCGTCCTTCATCATCCGTAAGTAGTCGCGCAGTGCCATTCCTGTTTTCGTCACGCCGTAATCAATTTCCATGGGCGAGAAGGCATGCACGTGCATCCCGGGAATCGCATGCTTGATGGCGCGCAACAGGTCGCGGTAGAAAAATCCGTCGAGATCGCGCGGCAATCCGCCCTGAACGCAAACTTCCGTGGCGCCGCGTTCCCAGGCCTCGCGCGAGCGACGCACCACTTCTTCGAAAGAAAGGGAATAAGCGTCTGCCGCGCCAGGGCCGCGTCCAAAGCCGCAAAAACTGCATCCCACGAAACAAACGTTCGTGAAGTTGATGTTTCGATTCACGACGTAAGTGATGGCGTCTCCGACAGTCTGTCGCCGCAACTGGTCCGCGACGGCCACCAGCGCTTCCAGCGCTGAACCTTCCGCCGTCGCCAGGAGCAGTCCCTGTTCGAACGTCAGCTCTGCGCCGCTCGCCGTGGCGCGGAGAATCTCGCGAACTTCCGCCGGACAGGTTTCCACTGCCGTCAAAGCGGTTCCGTTTATCGTGGGAGGCGCCATTTCATGAATATCCTACCAGAGGAAACCGCTTGCGGGGCTACATCCGCGCCTTCTTCCAGTCCGCGCGCCGCTCTTCTGAAAATGCCCGATATTCGCAGACGGCTTCGATTCGAATAGCACGCACTCATTTTACATCATAGGAAAATAGACGCCTTCCCGCCATTCTCTTTCGCGCCGCGGTTGGGCACGCGACGGGATGAAGCGGTGCAGAGTTGTCACGTCAGCGCCGAATGATTCGCCGCTAGCCGCTCCGGCTATCATCCATTAACATATTCCCAGGGCCATGAAAATCAGAACCCTCGTGATCGCCATCGCTATAGCGCTCCTCGGCGTGGTTGTCGCTATGGCCGTCTCCATCCTGCATGACGGCCTCAGTGCTCGCGCCACTCCTAATCGATTCGAAATCATGCTCGCTCGCAACGCTCGTCTTCTGGCGATCCCTTGGAATGCGCGACTGGCCCAGAATCCGCTGCTCGCCTCGCCGGAGGATCTGCGCGATGCGCGGCTGCATTTCGCGGATCATTGCGCCGTCTGCCACGCCAACGACGGCAGCGGGCAGACCATGTTTGGCGGCGGCCTCTACCCCAAGCCACCGGACCTGCGCTTGCCGGAAACGCAAAATCTTACCGACGGCGAACTGTTCTGGATCATCGAGAATGGCGTGCGCTTCACGGGAATGCCGGCATTTTCCAATGGCGGCGAGCACGGAGGCATGCAAAGCAGTTGGAAGCTGGTTCACTTCATCCGCCACCTTCCCCATCTAACCACCGCGGAACGGATCGAGATGGAGCGCTATAATCCCAAAGGCCCCGACGAACGGGCAGAAGAGCAGCAGGAAAATGATTTTTTGAATGGAGCAACACCACAACGGAAACCGGAATCACAAGATCATAGGTAGGAATGAAGCCGGATCACGCCGGCCTTCCATTCCGATGGGAGACGCTCATGAAAGTTCGCTTATCATTGCTGGCTTTATTGTTCGCACTCGCTACGGGCACGGCCTTCGCTCACGGCAATAAAGTTCACGTCAGAGGCACGGTCGAAAAAATCAGCGCCGATTCCGTGGTCGTAAAAACAGCGGACGGGAAGTCCGTGGAAGTGAAAATCGCCGCTTCGACCGTGTTTCTATCGAGAGCGAACAATGAAGACAAACCAGCCAAGGCTGGCGACCTCGCCGCCGGCGACCTCGTCGTTATTCACGCCACGCCCAAGGACAACATTCTTGAGGCCGACGAAATCAAATTCTCTGTGGCGGCCGCGGCCAAGCGTGCAACGCCGGCTCCAACGAAGCCGAAGCCTTGAAAACTTTTCACTTTCTAAGTTTTTCTTCTATTCCACCAGGTGGCACGAGTGCGTTTTCAAGACCAGCCAAACGCGATGCCCCGCCGATAGCTCCAGCGCCCGCACTGCCCCGGGCGTGACGTGCACAACGAACGCGACGCCACAATCCACGCGCGCAATGGCCATGGTCCCGCGCTGCTCCAGCGAAACGATACGACCTTCCATCACGTTTCGAGCGCTCAATCCGTGGGGCCACTTCGTCGCGAGCAAAATATCTCCCGCGCGAACTGCTACCTGCACACGGTTACCGGACGTCGCATAGCCGAGCGGCACCTCGATCTCGCATGCGCTCTCGCCCAGGCGAACGCGCATCACGCCATCGGCTTCGCGCAGATCGAGCACCGTAGCGCTCAGCAGATTCTCGAATCCCGCCGCTTGCGCCAGTTTTTTCCGGCGCGGGGCGTCCAGAACATCCATCGGCGCACCGGCACTGGCGACGCGTCCATTGTCGAGCGCGATCACGCGCTCGCCCAGCGCATCCACTTCTTCGCGGCTGTGCGTCACGTACAGAATGGGGATTCCCTTCGCCGCATTCCACGCGCTCAAGTCGTCCACAATCGCCGCTTTCAGCTCCGCGTCCAATCCGGTCAACGGCTCGTCGAGCAACAACACGCGCGGCTCGGTCACCAGTGATCTCGCAAGCGCGATTCTCTGCTTCTCGCCTCCGGAAATCTCGCCTGGTCTTTGTTTCCGCAATTTCTCGACGCGAAAGGCTTTGAGAATTGCTTCTACTCGCTCCTGCCTTTCTTCCTCGCCCAAATGCATCAAGCCGTATGAAACATTTTCTTCCCCGCTCAGATGCGGAAATAGTGCCAGGGTCTGAAAAACGTAGGCGGTTCGCCGCTTCTGCGCGGGAAGATTGATTCCGCGCGCGGAATCGAACAGTACATCGCCGCCGGCCACGATTCGTCCCTCGTCCGGCCGCGCCAGCCCCGCAACGCAATCCAGGAGCGTGGATTTGCCGGCTCCGGAAGGTCCAAAGAGAATCGTAATGCCGGGAGAAACCTCGATGCGCACATCAAGGACAAAGGAGGAAGCGCCCGCGCCGCGCCGCTCTTTGCGGATTCGCGCGATGAGCATCGTCGCGTTTACTTCGCCGGCCACGGGGTCCACACGCGGCGATTCACCGCATAGACAAGGGACAACACGGCGAAGGAAATCGCCAGAAGGAGCAGCGCCATGCGGTTGGCCTCGCCGTATTCCAGGGACTGCACGCGATCGTAAATGTCGATCGAGACTGTTCGCGTCACGCCTGCCAAATTCCCGCCTACCATCAATACCACGCCAAATTCTCCCAGAGTGTGCGCGAAACTCAGTACCGCTGCCGTCACCACTCCGGGCAGCGACAACGGCAAGATCACCCGGCAAAATGTCCTCAGGCCACCCGCGCCAAGGACGGCCGACGCGTCCAGCAGTCTTCGATCGACTCCCTCAAAGGAAGCGACCAGCGGCTGCACCGCGAACGGAAAACTGTACAGCACTGACGCCAGAATCAGTCCGCCGAACGTGAACGCCAGTCCGTGGCCGAAGAGGGCGATCCACAGTTTTCCCAGCGGCCCGCGCGGGCCCATCGCCACGAGCGCGTAAAATCCGAGCACGGTCGGAGGCAGTACAAGTGGCAGCGCCACCAGCGATTCGAGCAAGAATTTTCCGCGCCAGTTCGTATACGCCAGCCAATACGCCACCGGCATACCGATCACGAGCAATATCGCCGCCGCGCACGCCGCCAACTTCATCGACAACCACAGTGCTTCCATTCGCTGTCCTTTTTTCTACTTCCCTCTGAGCTCTCGGCGTCTCCGCGTTATCCTTTTTCTTCTTTCCTCGTTTTTTCCGGAAACGCAAAACCATACTTTGCCAATATGGCGCGCCCTGCCGAACTCTTCACAAATTCCAGAAAGACTCGCGCCGCTTCCTTATTCTTCGCGTCCTTCAAAACGATCGCTCCCTGCTCGATCGCCGGATGCATCTCCGCCGGAATGTCCCAGCGTTTCCCATCCTGCATCGCAGGCGAAACCGCCAGCGACATCGCTACAATCCCCGCCTGAGCGTTTCCCGACTGCACAAACTGCGCCGCTTGCGAAATATTTTCTCCGTACACCAGCTTGGCTTTGACGGATTCGTAGATTCCCGCCTTTTGCAACGCAGCCACCGCCGCGCGTCCGTAGGGCGCATGCTCCGGATTCGCAATCGCAATCTTCTTGACGCGTGCATCCAACAGGGTCTTCCATCCGTGTTTGGTAACATCCACGTTCGCATCCGCAGGCGTCCAAATCACGATCCGCCCTACCGCGTATTCGTATAGGGTCCCCGGCTCCGCGAGTCCCGCCGCCTCCAGCTTTTTCGGATACTCAATGTCCGCGGAAAAGAACAGGTCGAAAGGAGCACCATTCTGCATTTGCGAGAAAAAATTCCCGCTCGATCCGTAAGTCACATTTACCTTCGTTCCTGACTGCTTCTCAAACGTTTCCGTTAATTCTCCCATCGCAAACTTCAGGTCGGCCGCTGCCGCTATGCGGATTTCCTTTCCCTGGGCTCGCACCTCATGATGGGCAAGGAAAACATAAAAAATGAGTCGGAGGACGCGGAACCACTTGCACGAGCTTGTTTTTCTACCAGTCATCAGTCACCAACCGGAAGTCGTTGCTTTGTCACACTCTCAGGATCATTACTTCGGTTGATTTGATCAGCGCCGCGGCCCGGTCCCCGAGCTTCAGCCGCAATTCCCTCGCCGCATCCGCCGTAATGATCGAGGTAATATGCTGCTCTCCGATCGCCAACGTGACCTGCGCCAGCAGCCCGCTGAATTTAATCGCCACCACGCGTCCGATCAACTGGTTGCGCCCGCTGATCTTCCGCAGATTTCCCCGCCGCGTCTCGATGTCCCCGCGCTCCAGCTTCTTCGGAAACAGGCGGTCGATCTCGCTCTCCGGCACGCGATGGTGCCCGCCGGGTGTTTTCACCGACTTGATCTTTCCGTGGTAGATCCATTGTTTCAAGGTGGGATAGCTGATGCCCAGAATATTCGCCGCTTCCCGTGGCGCGAGCAGCTTTTGCACGACAAGCCTCCCGAAAACGTCAGCTTATCGTATATTGAATCGTTATATCAATACGTTTTTATCCGATTAGGTAGAAAGGCGAGATGGAGATTCAGCTAGTTTTGTGTGTTGGGTGCACTGATCCTCCAGCTAATTCCGCAGCGGCTTGCCGGTTTTGAGCGTGTGCGCGATGCGCTCTTGCGTCTTTTGCTCGCCGCAGAGCGAGACGAAGGCTTCGCGCTCGAGATCCAAAACGTACTGCTCGCTGACCAATTGCGGTGACGTCAGCGGCCCTCCGGCGAGGATGTTTGCGAGCTTACGGCCCACGTGTGCGTCGTACTCGGAGGCATAGCCGCCGCGGAGCATCATGTGGATGGCGAGCTTCGCGCCGGCAAGAAACTGTTCGCCGAGCACTTTGATCTGCGTGGTTTGCGCGCCTTCCTGCCAGCTCGCCGCCAGCGGCTTGTAGCCGCCGCGCACCAGCGCCAGAGCGGCTTCCTTGGCGTCCGCGACCAACCTGTCGCGGTTCATGGAAACGCCATCTTCGCGGCGCAAATATCCCAGCTCGCGGCATTCCTCCGCGCTTGTGCCAACTTTGGCCATCGCAATGGCTTCGAAGATGGGCTTCAGGGCGTGGAAAAGATCGAGGTCGGATTCCGGAGAAGAGGACGGGCTGAAGCCTGTCCCACCAGCGTGTTCGTTCGCGCGGATCAGCATTTCCTTCGTGCCGCCGCCACCGGGAATCAACCCCACACCCGTTTCCACCAAGCCGATGTACGCCTCCGCGGCCGCTTGAATCTTTGCCGCGTGCAGGTTCACTTCGCAGCCTCCGCCCAGCGCCAAGCCCTGCGGCGCTGCCACCACCGGCTTTGGCGCGTATTTAATCGCCAGGTTGATGTTTTGGAATTGCTTCACGGCCATGTGCAATTCGTCCCACTCCTGCTCCTGGGCTCCCACCAGAACCAGCATCAGGTTCGCGCCAACGGAAAAATTCACCGCCTGGTTTGCGATGACCATGGCGTCGAAATCCGTCTCCAGCCGCTTCAAGCCCTTGTGCAGCATGGCGATCAAGTCCGCGCCGATGGCATTCATCTTGGCGTGAAATTCGCAGCACACCACGCCGTCGCCGATATCGATCAGGCTCGCGCCGGAATTACGATCCACTTCGCGGCCCGCATCTTTCAGCGACTTGAGAATGATCACGCCTTTTGGCTCTTCGATCTTCTTCGCCCCACCACTGCCAATATCGAAAACGGTCGTCGTGCCTTTCTCCGATTCGTAAAATCCCTTTCGCCCGCTCGCCAGCACTTTCTCGATGACCGCCGGCAGCGTGCGTCCCTCTTTCCGCGCTTGGCCAGCAAACGCCCTTAGGCCGATCGCATCCATGATTTCGAACGGCCCGAGTTCCCAGGCAAAGCCCCAGCGCATCGCGCGGTCAACGTCGACAACGTTGTCGGAAATCTCCGGCACGCGTCGCGCCGCGTACAAACACATTTCGCAAAGCGCGCCCCACAAAAACTGCTGCGCCTTGTCACCCTTCTGTCCCTCTAACACCGGTCCCACCAGCGCGCGCAATCGCTCCCGGGTGTCCTCAATCGCTTTTCCCATTTCGAGCGAAGCGAATTTCGCTCTCTGCCGCGCGCGATACTCCATGGTGTTCACATCGAGCGTCAGGATTTCCCTTTCGCCTTCGCCCTTCACCTTCTTATAAAAACCCTGCCCCGTCTTGTCGCCCAGCCAGCCGCGCTTGACCATCTCTTCCACCAGCGCCGGTACTTTGTACATATCCCGCGATTCATCGGTCGGCGCCGTCTCGTAAATGTTCTTCACGACGTGCACCAGAACATCGAGACCCACTATATCTGCCGTTCGAAACGTCGCCGACTTCGGCCAGCCCACTGCAGGTCCCGTGCAGGCATCCACCTCTTCCACCGTCATGGCCAGCGTGCCCATCAGGCGCAGCGCATTCAGCATTGAAAATGTTCCGATGCGGTTGGCGATGAAGTTCGGCGTATCTTTTGCCACCACCACGCCTTTGCCCAATCGCCGGTCGCAAAACTCGCTCAACGATTCGACCACGTCGTTCGAAGTCTTCGGCCCGGGGATCACTTCAACCAATTTCAGATACCGCGGCGGATTGAAGAAATGCGTCCCCGCCCAGTGCTGCTGAAATTCTTCGCTCATGCCCTCGGCAATCAAGTGCGCGGGCAAGCCCGAAGTGTTGGTGGTTACGATGGCTCCGGGCTTGCGAAACTGGGCCACGCGAGCCAGTAATTTGCGTTTGATTTCCAGATTCTCCGCGACTACTTCGATGATCCAATCGGCTTCCGAGCAGCGCGCCAGGTCATCCTCGAAGTTCCCAATCGTGACTTTTTCCGCGAGCGCGGGGGTAAAAAATGCCGCCGGCTTCGACTTCTTCGCCGCTTCCAATCCAGCGCGTACGATATTGTTGCGCTCCGCGGCCGGCGCATCCACGGGCAAATTGGACGGGACAATGTCCAGCAAAATGCACGGCAGCCCGGCGTTCGCGAAATGCGCCGCGATTCGCGAGCCCATTGTTCCTGCTCCCAGCACCACTGCCTTTTCGATGCGACGTTTCATGGCACGCCTTTTTAATGGATTTACAGGCCCGCTTAGTTTGATGGGACAGGTTACAAAACCGGCATGCGCGGGTCAAACGGCCGGCTGATCCGCGGATATAGTACTAAAATGGACAAATGACAGAAGAAGGCAGAATCTCCAGCACTCTCGGCTGGTTTCGAACGGCCAAGGACAAGTTCCGCGCCTTCGCCTACAGCGAGCAAAACGATCGCCGGGAGCGCCCGCGCGTGGGCTTGGCACTTGCGGGCGGCTTTGCGCGCGGTATAGCGCACCTCGGTGTTCTCCGCGTTTTGCGCGAAGCTGAAATTCCCATCGATTGCGTGGCCGGCACGAGCGTCGGCGCACTGATCGCCGTGGGCTACTGCGCGGGAGCATCTCTGGAAGCGATGGCCGACGTTGGAGCAGCTACGAGCTTCACGGATTTCGGACGTTGGACGCCGTCCTGGCTTGGGCTGGCCACCAACCAGCGCATGGAAAAGTACCTCGCGCGATACACTCCTGTAAAAACGTTCGAGGAATTGAAGACGCCGCTGGCCATCGCCACCACGGACATCAATGCGGGCGTTTCCGTCTACTACTCCCACGGTGCGATCGCGCCGCCGCTGCGCGCTTCCTGCGCGTACCCCGGCCTTTTTGTGCCCATTCAATTTGAGGGGAGGACGCTGGTAGACGGATTCCTGACCGCTCCGGTGCCCGTTGAGGGTACGCTGCTTCTCGGAGCAGACGTGGTCATTGCGGTGTACCTGGAAGCAGGTACCGTCGAGCAGCCGCGCACATTCACCGATGTCCTCAGCCGCGCGTTCAACATCGTGCAGCGGCATTCAGACCTCTCCTGGCGGACACAGGCGGACGTAGTCATTGAGCCGGACGTGAAGACTTTTGTGTGGGACGATTTCAGCAAGACGCCGGAGATGGTTGCAGCAGGTGAAGCGGCGGCGCTTGCGGCATTGCCGCAAATTCGCGCCCTGCTGCGCGGAGAAAAACGGGATTCCGCAGCCTAGAGCCGTTCTCTCCCGTGAGCGGTACTCTCTTGGAGAAATTCTAAGAGTTTATTCGCGACTGACGAGAACTAGTACGGGCTGGCCTTCGCCTTTGCCGCGCTGCGTTAACCAAGCGGCGAGGCCTTCCGAGAAGCGTTCGGGAGTGAGGCGGAAACTGGCTTCGACCCTGCCATCAGCCACGGGAAGGGTATCGTCGAAGTCGGCGGAGTTGGTGAAGTTGCGCATGCAGAATTGATCGAGCCAATCGAGCGGGCAGGCACGGGTTTCGCCGCGAATCACGACGTTGACACTGAATTTTTGTGCGTACATGAAGCGCAAGATGCGGGGTAAGGCCCGCTTCTATAGTTTAGGACAAAGCGCGAGCCGGTGGCACGCCACGGGCTACGACGCGCGGGGGCGCTTGACGGAGTGGGCCAGGCCAACGGCTTCGAGCATCCAGATGAAATACCAGCCGATGTCGGTCTGATACCAGCGAAGGCCAAGGCGCGCGGAACCAGCGTGCGTGTGATGGTTCTGGTGCCAGTTCTCGCCCCACGCGGTCAATTGGAACGGGCCAAGCCACCAGACGTTCATGCTGGAATCGCCTTCCTCGACATGGTTGAGATGTGTGAGGCTGTTCACCAGGCACTGCATATGCAGCGAGTAAACGAGGCGGATAGCGCCCATCCAGAAGAAGCCCATCCAGCCGAAGCCGAGAATCAGGCCGATGAAGATCGAGAAGACAATGACGGGCGTTTCGGCCCAGCCCCAGATTTTGTAGATGCCGCCGGTGAGCTCGGGAGCCCAGCGCTTTTTGTCAGCGGGCTGAGTTTGATAGAGCCACCGAAGATGCGCCCACCAGAAGCCGCCTTGCTTGGGACTGGAGATGTCCTCGGGCGTGTCGGTGACCGAGTGGTGCAGGCGATGATACGCGACCCAGCTCGCAGGGTGGCCGGAGCCGTTGAAGACGGCCCAGAAGATCAAAATTTGCTCGACGACCCGGTTGGTCTTCAGCGTCTTGTGGGCAAGCATGCGGTGATAGCATACGGTAGTGCCGAGACCGCCAAAGGCAATACTGAGCAGCGTCATGCCAACAACCTTGAGGCTTGGTACCGGGAAGAGGATCAGGCCGACGACGGCAAGAACGTGAATGAGAACGAGGTAAGCGAAGACGCCTTCTTTGCCGTGAACGGGTTTCCAGAAGGGTCGGTCCCAGGGGCGCTCTTGTTGCGTTGCGATCAATTCCATGTGCTCTCCGGCGGTCTGCTTTGTTTACTGCGTGAATGCCCGGTGCGTAGAACGTGATAGGCAAACATAAGAATACCATTTTCCGGCGCGGTGCGCTGCAAGGCTGTACAGAAGCGAACACAAAAGGTGACTAGCCTTTAGGACAGGGTTATGGAGTTCGAAATACTGGCCTTGTGTCCCTCGGCCTCCCTTCCAGACCAACTTGCCTCTTGAGCAAGTTTCAGCCCCATGAAAAGTCGAAGGGTGGAGAGTCTGTTGAGGGGAACAGCAGGAATCCATTAGGTTGCTCTAAGAATTAAAACATGTTTCAAGTGTCGCGCAACTCGCTTAAGTCCAGATCTCTCAACGATTTTCCCCACTGCCAGCTTCGCTCCCCTTGCCAAGCGCAGCAGAAGTGAGCCCGCCGCGAGTAGCTGAGCCATACGGGGCGAAAAGAAATCGTCAGGGCGATGGAGTTTTGGCGGAGCCGAGTTTCCAGAAGATTTGGCGGAGGACGCCGAGGGTGAGATCGGCATCAGTGGCGGATAGGTGCAGTCGGCGGACGAGACGGCGGATTTTTTCCTCGGTGGGAGCGGCGGTGCGTCGTTTCTGGGAGCTGCTGGGAGTCGCTTTCAAATAGCCGCTGGACCGCAGAGCGTCGAGCAAGAGCGCGGTGAGGCGCTCGAGATCGGCGGCGGTGGCGGCGATAGGTTTGTCCTGCTTTGGGACGGCTCGGGGATTGCGCGTGAGTTCGTAGAGGCAGACGGCTACGGCTTGGCCGAGGTTCATAGAACGATGCTCTTCGCGCGTGGGGATACGCAGCAGCCAGTGGCAGTGGCTGAGGTCTTCATTCGAAAGACCACGCTTCTCTGAACCGAAGAGAAGGGCGACGGGGCTGGTCGCAAGGCGTTTGCGGATAAGGGGGGCGGCCTGCTCGAGGCGGCGGACCGGGTGCTGCAATTGACGGAGGCCAACGGAGGTGGTTCCGACGACGAGTGTGCAATCCGCTACGGATTCGGCGACAGCCTTGAACTCTTCGGCGCGGGCGAGCAGAGGCGCGGCGCCGACGGCGGAACGCGCCTCGCGAAAAGCCAGTTCGTACGGGTTCACCACGCGAAGATGGAGGAATCCGAAGTTGCTCATGGCGCGAGCGGCAGCGCCGATGTTGAGGGGATTGCGCGGACTAACGAGGACGACGCGCAAGCGGTCAAGTTCAGGGTGGGCAGACAAGGGAGACGAGTTTACTGCAGAAGAGAAGTAATGAAGTAAGGAAGTAATAAGAGATAAGGATAAAGGAAAATTAAGGTGCCGCAAGGAAGGCGGCGCTACGAGACAGAGCGCGGCTTGCGCGAGCGGCGAGGGGTAACATAGACTGTGGCGGATAGAAGCAGAAAGCCTGCCAGGCTGGCCGGAAGTTCCCGCCTTTGCATGGGCCCGTTGGCATGGCCGAGTCCATTCGTTCCACGACCGCCTTGCGGTCCTCATCTGGAGTGCTGCCAGCGCCGCAAGCGGCGGGGGCGCCGCACTTTGGACAATGTGGCGGCGAAATGCTGGACCGACGGGGGGATCAGAGTGGCAACTCCACTGGAAAGCTGGGTCGATGAAGCGGCGAAGCTGACGAAGCCGGCGCGCGTGGTGTATTGCGACGGAACTGAAGCGGAGTACCGGCGGATGATCGGGGAGATGCTGCGCGGTGGAGATACATACACGCTAAACGAGAAGACCTATCCGAATTGTTACCTCCATCGTAGCAGTCCGAATGACGTGGCGCGGACGGAGCACTTGACGTACATCTGCTCGCCTGAAAAGGAAGACGCCGGCCCGACGAACAACTGGATGGACCCGGGCGCGGCGAAACATAAGGTAGGTGCGCTGCTGGATGGAGCAATGCGCGGTCGGACGATGTATGTGGTGCCGTACGTAATGGGGCCGGTGAGCTCGCCGATCAGCAAAGTGGGTGTGGAAGCCACGGACAGTCCGTATGTGGTGGCGAGCATGCGGATCATGTCGCGGATGGGCAAAGTGGCGATGGAGCGGCTGGGGGCGTCGAGCGAGTTTGTTCCCGGGTTGCACTCGCTGGGCGACCTGGACCCCATGCGGCGCTACATCGTGCATTTCCCGCACGAGAAATTAATCTGGAGCGTGGGGTCGGGCTACGGCGGAAACGCGCTGCTGGGGAAAAAATGTTTTGCGTTGCGGATTGCGAGCGTGATGGCGCGCGAGCAGGGCTGGATGGCCGAACACATGCTGATCCTGGGGCTGGAGTCGCCGGGAGGCAAAGTGACGTACATGGCCGCGGCTTTTCCGAGCGCATGTGGAAAGACGAACCTGGCGATGATGGTGTCCGCGCTGGAGGGCCAGGGCTACCGCGTTTGGACGGTGGGCGACGATATCTCCTGGATGAAAATCGGCGAGGGCGGATATTTGCGCGCGATCAATCCGGAAGCCGGATTTTTTGGCGTGGCCCCGGGTACGGGAATGAAAACCAATCAAAACGTAATGGGAGCGCTGCACAAGAACACGTTATTTACAAATGTGGCGATGACTTCGGAACGGGAGCCGTGGTGGGAAGGAATTGGCAGCGAGGCGCCGGCAGGGCTGATCAATTGGAAGGGCGAGGCATGGGATCCGTCCAAAGGAGCGGCAGCGCATCCGAATGCGCGGTACACCGTGCCGGCAAAACAGTCTCCAAGTATTTCGCCGAAGTGGGAAGCGCCGGAAGGGGTGCCGATTTCAGCGTTCATTTTTGGGGGGCGGAGAGCACGAGTGTCGCCGCTGGTGTACGAATCGTTTGACTGGCAGCACGGAGTGTTTGTTGGCGCCACGATGGCGAGCGAGACTACCGCCGCAGCGACAGGCGACGTGGGCGTCACGCGGCGGGACCCGATGGCCATGCTGCCCTTCTGCGGCTACAACATGGCGGATTATTTTTGCCACTGGCTGGAGATGGGGAAGAAAATACCGAAACCGCCGAAGATTTTTCACGTGAACTGGTTCCGCAAGGGCGCGGATGGAAAATTCCTGTGGCCCGGTTACGGCGAAAACGTGCGCGTGTTGAAATGGATACTGGAGCGCGTGGAAGGCCGCGGCGCAGCGCAGGAGACGCCGATCGGGTACGTACCAACAAAGAACGGGCTGACACTGGACGGAATGAAGATTTCAGAGGAAGCGGTGAACGAATTGCTGCGTGTGAACCCAGAAGATTGGGAAAATGAGATGGATGATTCGAAACAGTTTTTCGGCAAGTTCGGCGAACGACTGCCGCGACAAATTCGCGAAGAGCAGGAAAAGCTGGCGCGACGATTCCAAGGTGTAGTAACGGCCTAAGAAATCGCCTTACTCTCAGTGATGGCCGCCGCGGCGCCCTGGCGAACTGATGGGCGGCATATCCTCCGAATCAAAAGCTGCGGGTCCGCGCTCGAAATGAAAGTCGGGCCGGCTTTCCAGTAATCGGACGCAACGATTCCAGCGGAGAATACTGTCGTCATTGCCGGCCGGCCGAATTTTTTCAGCTTCCGCAAAGCAGCGCATGGCTTCTTCCACTAACGGCAAGAGAGTGTGCGGGGCGTACCCGACCATGAGCTGGGTCTTGGCGTGCCGTTCGTGCAATAAACCGGTGTAGTAAAACTGTTCGTAGGGGTCGCGCAGACCCTGAAAGATGGACTGCACCTCGATATAGCGATCGCTGGCGGCGCCGATAAATTGGTCGGTGATGGCAAGACCGAGCATGCGGCGAGCGAGCTGATGTTCGGGGTCGACGGCGAGGATGTCCCGGCAGATGGATTCAGCCTCTTCGGGCTCGTTGAGATAGCGGTAGAGCTCGACCTTGGCGATGGCTTCGGGGATGCCGGACTTGGAGATGGATTTGAGTTGGTGCTCCATAAGACCTCCTGTTTCGTGGCCCATTGGTCAAAGCTGACAATCAAAGAATTCTTGCCCGGCAAGCTCACCGAGCTTGCGCGGCACAGCCAAAAGGCTGTGCTACCGGCCGCGGATCTTGCGGAAGAACATGGTCAACGGATCGTAGAATTCGTCCACCACGCGCTCTTTGAGAGGGATGATGGCGTTGTCGGTGATGCGAATCTCCTCGGGACAGACCTCGGTACAACATTTGGTGATGTTGCAGAGACCGAGGCCGAGCTGATCCTTGAGAAGGCCGGCGCGGTTGTGGGCGTCGAGGGGATGCATTTCGAGGCCGGCGATTCGAACGAAGAAGCGCGGGCCAGCGAACTGCTCCTTCTTGTCGTGTTCGCGAAGGACATGGCACACGTCCTGGCAGAGAAAGCATTCGATGCACTTTCGAAACTCCTGCACGCGGTCCACGTCGAGCTGTGAGATCTTCCATTCGACGCCGGGGCGCGGAGCGAAAGCAGGGATTTTCCGGTTGACACGGTAGTTCCAGGAAACGTCGGTGACAAGGTCTTTGATTCGGGGAAAGGATTTCATGGGGAGGACGGTGATGGGCTGGTCCTGCGGGAGCTCGTCCATGCGCGTCTTACAAGTCAAGCGCGGGCGGCCGTTGACTTCAGCGGAGCAGGAGCCACACTTCCCAGCTTTGCAGTTCCAGCGGACGGCGAGGTCCGGGGCGAGGTACCCCTGAATGTAATGGAGCGCGTCAAGGACAACCATGCCGGGCGCGACGGGCACGCGATAGTCGATAGTCTTTCCATTGTTCGAATCGCCGCGAAAAACGCGCAGGGTTGCTTCGGCCATCGGTGATCTCCGCCCTTCTTGTTGGCTCAGTCCTGAGCCAGAATTCGCTTCAACTCCTCGGGTAATTCTTCAACGGGCGATTCGCGGCGTTTCATGGCGCCGGATTCCCGGACAATGATGTTGTGTTTCTTCTCCCAGACTGTGTCGAGATTCGGATAGTCGATGCGGCTGTGCGCGCCGCGGCTTTCGGTGCGCGCCAACGCGCTGTGAGTGACGGCCTCAGAGACAATGAACATGGCTCTCAGATCGTAAGAGAGGTGCCAGCCGGGATTGAAGAGACGGGAGCCTTCCACGCCGGCTTTTGCCGCACGGGCTTTCAGCTTTTCCAGTTCGACGAGCGCCCTCTGCAAATCCTCTTTTGTGCGATAAATTCCGACAAGATTCTGCATCACTTCCTGTAAGTCTCGATGAATGGCATAAGGACTTTCCGCGCCGGTGCTGGAAAAGGGCGCGAGCAATTCCTTTTCGGCTTGCTCGATCTGCACGCTATCGATGGAAGCGGGGGAGGCGCGCTTGGCATATTCGGCCGCAAATAGTCCGGCGCGGCGGCCGAAAACCAGAAGATCGGAGAGCGAGTTACCGCCGAGACGATTCGAGCCGTGAAGGCCAGCGGCGGCTTCACCGGCTGCGAAAAGACCGAGAATGGTGGATTGCGTCGTTTCGGCGTCGACACGGATGCCGCCCATCATGTAGTGGCAGGTGGGGCCGACTTCCATAGGCCCCTTGGTGATGTCGACGTCGGCAAGTTCTTTGAACTGGTGATACATGCTGGGAAGTTTTTTCTTTACGTACTCGGCGGGCTTGTGAGAGATGTCGAGATACGCGCCGCCATGTTCGGTGCCGCGGCCTTCTTTCACTTCTGTGTAGATGGAGCGGGCAACGACGTCGCGCGTGGAGAGTTCCATTCGCTTGGGGTCGTATTTTTCCATGAAGCGCTCGCCTGCTTTGTTGCGCAGGATGCCGCCTTCCCCGCGAACTGCTTCAGTGACGAGGATGCCCTGGACGCCGGGCGGCCAAACCATCCCGGTGGGATGAAACTGGACGAATTCCATGTCCATGAGCTCGGCGCCGGCTTCGTAGGCGAGAGCCATGCCGTCGCCCGTGTATTCCCAGGAGTTGGAAGTGATGCGCCAGGCCTTGCCGATGCCACCGGTGGCGATGACGATGGACTTGGCTTTGAAAACGATGAGGCGGCCAGTCTCGCGCCAATAGGCAAAGGCGCCGGCAACGCGGCCGTTGTCAGTCAAAAGCCGAGTGACGGTGCATTCCATGTAGACGTCGATGCCCTGCTGCACGCCACGGTCCTGAAGAGTGCGAATCATTTCGAGGCCGGTGCGGTCACCAACGTGGCAGAGGCGTTTGAAGGTGTGACCGCCGAAAGCGCGCTGCAGAATGTCGCCATTTTCGGTGCGGTCGAAGAGGGCGCCCCACTGTTCGAGTTCGCGGACGCGATCGGGAGATTCCTGGGCGTGAAGCTGGGCCATGCGCCAATTGTTGAGAAATTTTCCGCCGCGCATGGTGTCGCGAAAATGCGTTTTCCAATTGTCCGCGGCATCCACGTTGGCCATGGCTGCAGCGATACCGCCTTCGGCCATTACGGTGTGGGCTTTGCCAAGTAGCGATTTGCAGACGACCCCGACGGAGGCGCCTTGGGCGAGCGCTTCGAGCGACGCCCGCAATCCCGCGCCACCGGCGCCAATGATGAGAACGTCGTGCTCGCGGGTCTCGTAGTTTGTGATCACAGGAGCCTCAGGTCACGGATCGCACCGCTGGCCAGCATGCGGACGTAGAAGTCAGCCAAGCCAACAGAAAAGAGGCTGCACCAGGCGAAGAGCATGTGGCGCTCGTTCAGAAATGTGGAGACGCGCCAGGCAGCGAAGCGAGACCGGCCGAAGTTCGCGCAAGAGAAGCAATCAAGCTTGCCGCCGGCAAGATGACGGAGCGAATGGCAGGAAAACGTGTAGAGAGAAAGAAGTGAGACGTTGAGAGTGAGGACAAGTGAGCCGACACCCACGCCGAAGCGGCCGTCGAAGAAAAAAGAACGGAAGGCGTCGTACCAAAGAAACGCGATAAAGAGAACAGCAAGGTAGAAGAAGTAGCGATGGACATTTTGAAGGATGAAGGGAAAAGCCGTTTCGCCGAGATAATTCCGGCGAGGAGACTCACCGACGGCGCACGCGGGGGGATCGAGGAAAAACGCGCGGTAGTACGCTTTGCGGTAGTAGTAGCAGGTAGCGCGAAAGCCCAGCGGGCCGGCAAGAATCAGGAGCGCGGGCGAGAATGGCCACCAGCGATGCTGTGGGTCGACGAGCGGCGAGTAGAAGGGCGATAGGTACGGACCCCAGAAATAGTAGGCATTTTCGAAGGCGCGAAGCGTGGCATAAACACCAAAACCACCAAGCACAACGGCGACGGGGAGAATCTCCATCCACCAGGGGTCGCGACGCAGAGTACTGCCGAGTCGGGACTCGGGCAACAGGGTCGGGGAACCAGACATCGGGCCACCTCCGAAGTGGCTGTAGGGTAGTCAAAAAACAGATTTTTTCAAATGAAAATAATAGCGGGGACGGATGAATGGAGTCTTAAAGAATCGTTTCGATCTCGGCGTCGAGGGAGACGTGGGTGACAGGGATTCCGTTGATCGAGAATTTCTCGCCCCCGGCTTCAGAGAATTGGAGGAAACGGCTGATGTGATAGTCCTCGTCGTAACCGGAGAAGAGGCGTTCCGTTTCTGCGTGCGTCAAACCGAAGACAGAAAGAGCAACTGGCTCACCAAAATTGCCAGCATGAGCGCGGTATAAACGGACGAGATTGCGCAGGGGCATGATGGGAGGGCGATCGGCGGCCTCGGCGCTCATACGGTTCTCCTGAGGAGAGTCTACTTCCGAGGACAAAAAGAAGGAACGAAATTAACGTAGAGTACGGGAACATCGCGTAGAAGAGCAGAGAAAAAGACAGGAAAAAGGCAAGATTGTGATGAGCGGAGAGAATGACACAGAAATTTGTAGCGTCTCTCAGGGATTGGTAAGATATCTAGTGAGATTTGCGAAACACAGGAGGAAAGAGTATGAGTATTGCGGTGGGACAGACGGCACCGGATTTTATGCTATTGAATCAGGAAAAGAAGGAAGTGAAGCTTTCGGATTTCGCGGGGAAAAAGAACGTCGTACTTGTGTGGTACCCGCTGGACTGGAGCCCGACGTGCACGAACGAGCATGCCTGCTTCGTCAATGAGATGAAGGCGTTCGAAACGCTGGACGCGGAAGTGCTTGGCGTCAGCGTCGACAGCGTGTGGTCGCACAAGGCCTATGCGGAGAAGATGGGGATCAAGTATTCGCTGCTGGCGGATTTTCATCCGCGGGGAGCGGCGAGCGAGAAGTACGGCGTGTATCTGGCGGACAAAGGCATTACGGGCCGGGCGATCGCCATCGTGAACAAAGCCGGAAAAGTGGCGTGGTTCAAGAACTATGACATTCCGGTGGTGCCGGACTTGAAAGAAGTTGCGGCCGCGCTGGGGCAAGTGAAGGCGGCTACGGCGTAGAGAGATCGCCACAGAGGCACAGAAACACGGAGCAAGAAGCGGGCCCCGACCAGGTCGGGGCCCGCTTTTTCTTTGCCAGCCTTTGATGTAGGCCCTAGGAGACTGCTTCGAGTGCTTCGCGAAGAGGGCCCCCCAAGAGCCAAAGCAGGAGTAACAGAAAACCAGCCACGATCAGAGGGCCACGCAGGAAATTCGGGCGAAGAAACGAGTAGGCCATAGCAAAGCCGGGAATAGCCACAAGGAACCAGATCACGGCAAATTCAATCCAGCCACCGGTGTCATAAGGAATCACAGTTGGGATGGGACCGAAGCCCAGGTTGCCTGGAACTCCGGGAAACTGGCAGGCATAGCTCAGCGTAACGCAAAGCAGAAAGACAATCGCGAAGGGATCGCGCCTCCTGCTCCTGAGTTCATCGGGGGACGGTATGTTCCTGATCCGCCCGAACGAATCGTCCGCATTACCAAATGGCAGTGGCTCTTCAGGAAGAACACGGGCCCAGCCGAAGGCAAGAGGAACTGCTGCGCCGAGATTCAGCACAGCTAGGAAGAGGAACGCCAGACGATGATCTAAAACTAGCACGGCGAACATTTAGAGCGGAGCGGCGGCAACCGCGCCGCGCCGTTCCCTGCTTCCCTTATTTTGCCGCGAGATCGTTGCGAACAACCGTACCGCCCTTCATCACGAACTTGACGGATTCAAGGACGCGCACGTCGGAAGCCGGGTCCCCCCTCACAGCGATCAGATCGGCGTAATGACCGGTCTCTAACGCACCGATCTTGTCGGCCCAGCCAAGCAGATCCGCGGCGTTGACCGTGGCGGCCTGAATGGCATCGAGAGGCTTCATACCCCATTCGACCATCTTCCCAAACTGTTTCGCATTGTCGCCATGGGGATAGACGCCGGAATCGGTGCCGAAGGCCATTTTTGCGCCGGATTGAAATGCATGGCGGAAATTTTCACGTTGGAGACGGCCGATCTTCTTTTCCTTTTCGATGGACTCGGGCAGCATTCCGGCCTTCGCGCCTTCCTGCAGAATGTAGTCATCATTGTAGATATCGAAGACAAGATAAGTTCCGTGCTGCTTGGCGAGGGCGATGCCTTCGTCATCGATCAGGCTGCAATGCTCGATGGAATCGATGCCGGCGCGGATGGCGTCTTTGATGGATTGGGTGCCGTGTGCATGAGCCGCGACTTTGCGGCCGAGCTTGTGGGCTTCCTCGGCGATAGCCTGCATCTCTTCGAGAGTAAATTGGGGAGTCCCACGCGCGGCCCAGGGGCCGTCGGCGACGCCATCGGATTTGTATCGAAATTCAGAAGGAAGCAAGTTGTTGTCGCAGTGGCCTCCGGTGATGCCGAGCGCCGGACCGGAGACGCTCATGCGGGGACCCTCGACGTCGCCGGCGTCAACCCCATCGCGGAGAGCGACGTCCGTGAAACCGTGTGCGCCGACGTTGCGAACGGACGTGAAGCCGGCGCGGAGGGTAAGCCGCGCATTCTTCACGCCGGTGACCGCTTCCCGCGGAACGGAAATGCCGAGGCGCGAGTAGCCATGGCTGCCAGGATCGCCCGTGAGATGCGTATGCACATCGACCAGCCCAGGGAGACACGTGGCATTCGAAAGATCTATCGCGGTGACGCCGTTCGGGAGCTTCGTAGAAGACGAGGAACTGACTGAAGTGATCGTGCCAGAAGCATCGAAGACCACCATCTGGTCGCTAAGCAGCTTACTGGAGCGAACGTCGAGAAGCTTCCCGCAGCGAACAGCGCCGGGGGCGCAGAAGGCCAGCGGCGACAAAATAAAGAAAAAGAAAAGGACCAGCAAAATCTTGCGCATGAGTCTCCTTGAAATTGTGAATAAGACGAAATGAGAATATATCCAGACCGCGCGGTTTGGGAAGAGCGCTTGACGCAGAAAAATCACTCTTTCGGGGACACGATGGTGCTTTTAACCGCATCGGGCTTCCTCTCCTGGATTGGCGACGCGGGTGGAGCGGAGAAGGAACGGACGAGAAGGACAAGCCCCCAGCGTTGATCTTCGGTCAGCCGTTTCTTGAAAGAGGGCATGGGCTTTCTGCCTTCGCTGATTTGGTAGAAGATTTCACCGTCAGTGACAGTGTTCATGTGCCTGGTGTCGGTGAGGTCGGCGGGAGCCAGAGAGTGCATCGTGGCTTCGGGGCCGTCGCCCTTGCCATGTTCGCCGTGGCACTGGCCGCACTCGTCCATGTAGATTCGCTTGGCGGCCTTCAGAGTGGATTCCGAAGGCGGGAGTGGATTTCTTAGCTTCTTGGCTTCCTCAGGTACGACCCACGGCTTGTCCCTCTGGAAAACGGCGTAAACGAGTACCATGCAAATAAGGGCAAGAAGCGAGGCGAAAAGGATTTTGCGCGTCTTGAGATTGGGCTGCGCGTCGATGGGCATGGTGACCAGGAAAATTCTCGCACATTCAGTGTGGCAACAAAAGGCAGAGAAAAGTGCGGAGAAAAGATCAGCGCCTTTTGGTTTAGAGGTCAGGAGGAACGGAAGATGAGCCAAACGAGCTCGCCGTTGAAGAAGAGGATGGCGGCGGCCACAACCCAGGCGACGACTGTAGTGAATCTCGAATTTACGAATTCGCCCATCTTGGAGCGGTCGCCGGTAAATTGGATCAGCGGGATCACCGCGAACGGCAGCTGAAAACTGAGAATCACCTGACTGAGAATAAGCAACGAGGTGACTTTGTTCTCGCCGGCAAAACCAATGACCAGGGCGGCAGGAATGATGGCGATGGAGCGGGTGATGAGCCTGCGGAGCCAGGGCTTGAGCCGAATGTCGAGAAATCCTTCCATCACGATCTGGCCGGCCAGCGTGCCGGTAAGCGTGGAGTTCTGGCCGGAGGCAAGCAGCGCGCAAGCGAAAAGCGTGCTGGCGAGGCTTGCACCGAGTACGGGGCTGAGAAGTTTGTAGGCGTCGGCGATTTCGGCCACGTTGTGAAGACCGCGGGTGTGGAAAGCGGCCGCGCCAAGAACGAGAATCGCGGCATTGATAAAAAGCGCAAAGCCTAGGGCGAGCGTGGAATCGAAGATAGCGTAACGCACGGCTTCACGCCGGTCGCGTGTGGAGGAACCGAAGGCGCGCGTTTGCACGATGCTCGAGTGAAGGTAAAGATTGTGTGGCATTACGGTGGCGCCAAGGATGCCGATGGCGATGTAGAGCATTTCGCGGTTGCGGAGGATTTCGGCACGGGGGATGAAGCCGATGCCAGCTTCACGCCAAAGAGGGTGAGCGAAAAAGATTTCGTAAGCGAAACAAGCGGCGATCGAAGCGATGAGAGTGATGACGAAAGCCTCGATAAGGCGAAAGCCGCGCCCCTGAAGTGCCAGGACGATGAGAACGTCGAATGCAGTGATGAGAACGCCGGCCAAAAGCGGCAAGCCGAAAAGAAGCTTCAGCGCGACGGCCGAGCCCAGGACCTCGGCAAGGTCACAGGCGGCGATGGCGATCTCACAGACCACCCAGAGAAATAGGCCCGTGCGGCGAGAATAGTGTTCGCGGCAAGCCTGGGCCAAGTCACGTCCGGTAGCAATTCCCAGCTTTGCGGAAAGAGCTTGCAAAAACATCGCCATCAGGTTGCTGATGAGGATGACGCTCAGAAGCGTGTAGCCGAACTTTGACCCGCCGCCGATGTCCGTGGCCCAGTTGCCGGGGTCCATGTAACCGACGGCGACGAGATACCCCGGGCCGGCAAATGCCAGGATCTTGCGGAACCAGGAAGCGCCGGAAGAAAAAGGGATGGTGCGATGGGATTCCGGGAGCGACGGAAGAGCAAGCCCCAGACGCGTGGCGGGAGTGGACCAGAGATCCCGCGAAGAATCCGAAGAATCTGAGTCGAGTACGGGTTCCGTTTCGAGTTGGGGCGGCAGCGCGCGAGCCATGGGTAAGTTAACTATGCTAAATATCGATACTAAACTACGCTTAATAGAGATTTTTGTCAATGGGCCTTCGGCTCGTTTTTGCTAAGTTTTACATCGATAGCGTGCAGACATGAGGGGCGGGACAAGCGAACTGCTGGTGCTTATGATAAGTTCAAGGCGGTATTCCGGGAGAGGGACGAAATGGACCAACAGCAGCCAGTGCAAGGCCAGGTGCAGATCAAAGCCGACGAGAAGGAGCTACAGGGACAGTACAGCAACTTGGTGATGATTCACCACAATCTGGAAGAGTTCACGCTGAATTTCATCTATATTTTTCCAAATGGCGCGCAGGGGAAGCTGCTGAGCAGCACGATTGTGAGCCCGGGACACGCGAAGCGCATCTGGCGTGCGCTGGGGGAAAATCTGGCGCGGTACGAAGCGCAGTTTGGGACGATTAAGGAGGCGCCGGAAGGCAACCTTCCCACACCCAACGTGGGCTTTGTGCAGTAAAGGCAAAGGTTTTCGACTGAATCCTGAGGCAGAGAGGATGGAGTTGTGCCGGGCGTCCTTCGCCTGCTAGAATCTCAACGTCGTTCCTCGATTTGGGCTTGTAGCTCAAGAGTCTGTTGTTGATTCTGCGTTGATTAGCTCCCTCTTCACGCCCTTCAAAACCGCCTCCTTGTGCACAAGTTGTACACAATCGCTAGCGGGGGGACGCACCTTAGGTCAGCCCTTAGATCCGGCAAGGTATCGGCTGCGGTAGAATCCAACGTTTTTATGCCATTGGGGTTAGCTTTCAGCGCATGGCGTCCCCACATTTATCCCCTCAACGAACAAGAAGCGAAACGTCTCCTGACGATTCCCCAAATTAAATGCAACCTTTCGGGTTTCTACGGGAAGGTAAATGCTGCCGTCCCGACGAACAATTGCTGAGAGAACTGCTGAGAGAACTCTTGTCCTAGGTTCATACATCGTATCTCTTACGTGGAGCGGCCCAAAATTGGAACGCGAAGGAGACTCTTTAAGATGGGCTATCCAGGTAGCGAAGTGGACTGCGCGGCCGACATTAGCTGTTGTGCTGCGTTATGGACTAGCTGTTACTTCGGTTGCGGCAGCGCTCGGGACAACCCTCATCCTGCGGCACCACAATTCACCGCCTCGGTTCATCTCCCACTTCACTATGATCGCAATCGCCATCACCCATCGCCATCAGCCGATCGTCGGGATTGTGGTGGCATTGATCTTTGCGGTGGCGTAGCCGGAGACGGAGAGAGCAGCATCCGGAAAGACTTGAATTCTTTGATACCAACCATGCTGCTAAAGCATCGGTAGCTTTGCGGGAGACACAGCGAAGGAATGGTGACCTATGCCCAAGAAAAAAGTAGCGGACTTGTTGGTAGAAGTTCTCGCTAAAGCAGGAGTTCGGCAGATTTACGGTGTTTGCGGCGACTCGCTCAACGGCATCACCGACTCGATTCGCGCAAAGAAACAAATTCAATGGATTCACGTGAGGCATGAAGAGACAGCAGCGTTTGCCGCTGGAGCGGAAGCTCATCTCACGGGCCGGCTGGCGGTCTGCGCTGGGAGCTGCGGTCCCGGGAACCTGCATTTGATCAACGGGCTCTACGACTGTCACCGCAGCCGTGTTCCCGTCCTGGCCATCGCGGCGCAAATTCCAAGCAATGAAATCGGGAGCGGATATTTTCAGGAGACCAAACCAGAGCATCTCTTCGCACGGTGCAGCCATTATTGTGAACTGGTTTCTCAACCTGAGCAGATGCCCCGTGTCCTCGAGATTGCCATGCAAACCGCAATCTCCCGGCGCGGCGTTGCTGTCGTTGTCCTGCCTGGCGACGTGGCCTTGCGCGATGCCGTTGAACAAG
>WNFR01001164.1_pt1 | contig 33138 bp, 30 predicted proteins | sample 5400221 | NCBI WGS metagenome assembly WNFR01 (sample SAMN13153357, study PRJNA577476) | soil metagenome | isolation source: 40 cm soil under Madrone tree | place: USA:California | collected 2016-06-14
CTGAAATCGATCTTACGGCCTAACGAGTCGGTGATCTTGCCGTCTTCCAAAATCTGCAAAAGCAAATGCATCACGTCGGGGTGCGCTTTTTCGATCTCATCAAATAATACGACCGAATACGGACGGCGCCGCACGGCCTCGGAAAGTTGTCCGCCCTCCTCGTAACCGACGTATCCCGGCGGTGATCCGATCAGCCGCGACGCGGTAAACTTTTCCATGTATTCCGACATGTCGATTTGAATCAACGCGTCGGCATCGCCGAACATGAACTCCGCCAACGTACGCGCGAGATAGGTTTTGCCGACGCCGGTTGGACCGAGAAACACAAACGAACCGATCGGACGCTTGGGATCTTTCAAATCCGCGCGCGAACGCCGCAATGCCTTGCTAATCGCTGTGACTGCTTCGTGCTGACCGATAACGCGTTCCTTGAGCTCGGCTTCCATCCTGAGCAGTTTTTGCGTCTCCTGCTCTTCCATCTTCTGGAGCGGAACGCCGGTGATTTTCGAAATAATGTGCATCATGTCATCGCCTGTCACGATGACTTCCCTTTCTTCGCGTTCTTCCCGCCACTTGTTCAAGATGGCATCGAGCTTTTCCTTCGTCTGCTTCTCCTTGTCGCGAAGCGCGGCGGCCTTTTCAAAGTCCTGTGCCTTGATCGCTCCTTCTTTTTCAAGGCGGATGCCTTCGATTTCCTTCTCGATGTCTTTCACGTCGGGCGGCCGCGTCATTGCGTTGATGCGAGCGCGCGCGCCGGCCTCATCCATGACATCGATGGCCTTGTCAGGGAGAAAGCGACCGGTGATGTAACGATCTGAAAATCGGACGGCAGTCTCGAGCGCTTCGTCGGTGAGCTTTGCTTTATGATGCGCCTCGTACTTCGGACGCAATCCTTTCAAAATTTGAATCGCTTCGTCAACCGTGGGCGCATCGACCTTTATGGTCTGGAATCGTCGTTCTAAGGCGGCGTCCTTTTCGATGTACTTACGATATTCGTTCATCGTAGTCGCACCAACACATTGCAATTCTCCGCGGCTTAGCGCCGGTTTAATGATGTTTGAGGCGTCCATGGCGCCTTCGGCTGATCCAGCGCCGACGATGGTATGCAGCTCGTCGATGAACAGGATGACGTTCTTGGAACGGCGGATCTCGTCCATTACCGCTTTGATGCGTTCTTCGAACTGGCCGCGATATTTCGTTCCAGCGACCATTAGCGCCAAATCAAGAGTGATGACGCGCTTGTCGCGCAATAGTTCCGGCACATTGCCGTTTGCGATCTCTTGCGCCAACCCCTCAGCAATAGCTGTTTTGCCGACGCCTGCTTCACCAATCAACACCGGGTTGTTCTTTGTGCGTCGGCAAAGCACTTGAATCACGCGTTCAATTTCGTTGCGACGGCCAATCACTGGATCGAGTTCACCTTTTCGCGCCAACTCCGTCAGGTCGCGACCGAATGCACGCAGCGCGGGAGTCTTTACATCTTTCTTCGTCGGCTCGCCTTCCTGATCAGATTCGGACGGTGTGAAGTTTGGATCAAGTTCCTTCAAGATTTCATTGCGCGTGCGTTCGATGTCGAGTTCAAGGGTTTTTAACACTCGGGCTGCAACCCCCTCGCCCTCACGCAACAACCCGAGCAAAATATGCTCCGTGCCGACGTACGAATGGTTGAGCGCCTTCGCTTCCTTCCCGGCGAGCGCGAGCACTTTTTTGACCCGAGGGGTGTATGGCACGTTACCGACCAACTTGGTCTCCGGTCCGGAACCGACCTGCTTCTCGACTTCCATCCGCACCGTCTCTAGATCGAGGCCCATCTTTTGCAGAACGTTCACCGCGACGCCCTGGCCCAGTTTGATGAGTCCCAAAAGCAAGTGCTCGGTACCTACGTAGTTGTGGTTGAATCGGTCGGCTTCCTTGCGAGCAAGCGCCAAGACCTGTTGAGCTCGCGGTGTGAAATTATTCATTACTCGGTGGTCCGTTCGTCAAGCCATTTCCTGACTCTGTTACCATCTTACTAATATCAGGTTTGGGGAAAATTTTCAAACGGTCGCGGATGATTTGGGCACGCAAATAATCGCGCTCTTCCGCATTCAATTTTTGTTGCGAGCTTTTTTGCAAATGCGCCGGCTGCGTGTCAATGAACAGCTCGTCGATCTGCAGGCGCTGGTCTTCCGGGAACGCGCCGAGGTCCATTCCGAGTTTGATAACCGAGAGCAAGTTAAGCGCTTCCTTTGATGGCATGGCATGCGCGTAGGTCAGAACGCCATAGGCGCGACCGATCTGATCGAAAAGCGTGCTCGGTTTTCGCTGAAGCAAGGTCTGCCGCGCGTCATGTTCCTTATCGATAATCGTCTCAATGACTTTGCTCAGGCGATTGATGATGTCTTCTTCTTTTTCTCCGAGCGTGGTCTGATTTGAAATCTGGAAAAGATTGCCCATTGCTTCGGTTCCTTCGCCGTAAAGACCGCGCACGGCAAGACCGATCTTGCTGACTGCCTGGATAACCTGGTTGATTAACTCGCTAAGGACAAGTCCTGGCAGGTGCAGCATCGCAGACGCGCGCATGCCGGTGCCAACGTTGGTGGGACAGGCCGTCAAATATCCAAGCCGTGGATCAAATGCGAAGTCCAGTTTGCTTTCCAGCGCCGTGTCGATTTTGTCAACGAGTTTGAACGCCTGTTTCAACTGGAGTCCAGAACGAATCGATTGCATCCGCAAATGATCTTCTTCGTTGATCATGATGCTGAGCGTCTGCCGCCGGTTCACCACCACGGCGCTCCCAGCGCCCTTGGCGGCATGCTCACGGCTGATCAGGTGCCGCTCCACGAGCACTTGCTTGTCCAATGCGGCAAGATCCTGCAAGCCTTCGGAAAACGCGTCTTGCATTTCCGGAAGTGCTTCGACCTGCGACCGGATTTGCTCCAGGATTGAAGTGCGTTCCGCTTTTTTGGCCCAACCGGGAAAGGCACGATCACGCAAATTTCGCGCGAGGCGGACACGGCTGCTGATTACAACCTGGTGATGCGGGCCTTCGCCGCGCAACCATTCTCCAGCGGTGGAGAGCATGCTTGAAAATTTCATGGCGAATTGGAACGCTCGCTTTCGAGTTGTTTAATTTGATCGCGCAACGAGGCAGCAGTCTCGTAGTTCTCGGCTTCCACGGCTTTCTGCAGATTTTCGGTCAGAGCGCGCATCTGCTGGCTCAGGGCCATGGCCCGCTGGGCGCGCTCCGGCAACTTTCCCACGTGTTCGGTGCCTTTGTGCATCGCTTTTAACAGCGAGCCCAAACCCTCGGTGAAGGTCACGTAGCATTCGCTGCAACCAAGGCGTCCCGTTTTTTTGAAGTCGGCCTGAGTAAAACCACACACCGGGCACTTTTTGGCGGGGGCCCCTTTCTCCATTTCTTCGGCTGCCCCGATGCCGAGGAGCAAATCAGCGAGCGCGAAACTGGTGGGGTCCTGGACACCTTTTTCCTTTGAGCAAGCTTCGCACAAATTCACCTTGTGCATCTTGCCCTCCAGGATCTGTGTCAGGAAGACTGTCGCATCATTACACTTGCAGACATCGCACAACATGTCTCTCAGTTAGACCGTGATGGTTTGCAAAAATTCAACCACAGAGTGCCCGACATGTTCCTCCTCGAAATCGGCTTTGGTCAACCTAAATCGAATATTGGCGTACCGGTCTCGCGTGTCATCTCTCGGAAGCGCGCAATGATGCGCGTGGTGATCGGACCAGGTTTTCCGTTTCCGATCAAACGCCCATCGGCTTTGACCACTGGAACGATCTCGGCAGCAGTTCCTGTGAGGAAGCATTCATTGGCCACAAAAATATCGTGTCGCGTGAAATCTGCCTCCGTGACTTCAAGGTCGAACTCGCCAGCAATATCAAATACGACAGATCGCGTGATGCCTCGCAACGCTCCGGCCGTGATCGGGGGTGTGAAGATTTGGCTATCCTTGATGATGAAAACGTTATCGGCAGTGCATTCGGCCACGTTGCCCGCGTCGTTTAACATCAGTGCTTCATCGGCGTGGGCAAGATTTGCTTCGATCCGAGCCATGACGTTGTTCAAATAGTTTAACGATTTTACAGCCGGATTGAGCGATGCCGGATTGCTGCGGCGCGTTGCGACGGTGACAATGCTTAATCCTTTTCGATAAAAATCTTCGTGATAAAGGGCGATGGTTGCCGCGATAATGATCACGCTCGGATTCTTACACTGCTCCGGGTTCAAACCCAGATTGCCGACCCCACGGGTCACGAGCAGCCGGATGTAACCGTCCTGTAAATGATTTTGCCGAATCGTCTCGATCAAAGCTTCGGTCATTTCCTGCCGCGTCATCGGGATTTCCAGGCAGATCGACCGCGCTGAATCCCAAAGTCGTTCGAGGTGTTCTTCGAGGCGGAATACCCGGCCGTTGTAAAATCGGATGCCTTCGAAGATTCCGTCGCCATAAAGAAGTCCATGGTCGAAGACGGAGACCTTCGCGTCCGCTTCCGAACAGAATTTTCCGTCGATGTAAATCTTCGCTTCCCTGACGCCGGTCGTCGGGCGCGGCCGACTTTCTATTGCAGGTTCGATCGTTTCCTCGGTCGCGCGCTTGCGGGTCTTTGGTTCTTCCAGCACCGTCGCATCATTGGTTTTCATGTTAGCAACAAAACCTCAAATGGTTGGACGCGCAATTCAAACCGCAATTCGCGGCGCAGACCGACTCACTGCAAAATTCCATCTTTGATATGCAGTTGCCGGTCGCCGCGCGACGCCAGGCCCTGAGAGTTCTGCCGGTAAATGATGTATGCGATCAGCGAGACCGACTGCCGCCAAGCTCTCTTCGGCTCCAGCTCTTGCTGTGCAATGTCCGATCATTGCGGGCAACAGCACATTTTCCAGCGCGGTAAGTTCCGCCAGTAAAAAATAACCCTGAAATACAAACCCCATTTTTTTGTTCCGCAGGCGCGCCTCCGCGGCCGAGCGACCGCTATAAAGCTGCCGTCCTTCGAATTTCACCGTTCCTGACTCAGGACGTTCCAACCCTGCCAACGTGTAGAGCAACGTAGTTTTGCCCGCGCCAGATGCGCCGGAAAGAAAAACCGTCTCATTATGCGCGATATCCATCGAGATCCCGCGCAGGACTTCGATCCGACGCGCGCCCATTCGAAACGACTTGTAGATATCGCGGGCAATCAGTTGCGGTTGCTGCACGGAGAAGTATCTGCCGTTAATACTGCCAACCTGCAAGAGCGGTATGCAAAGAGCCGCCGTCAAAACCAATTTTCCACGGCGGCTCTTGCCAAAACTCAGCTGGTCTTTTCGCTATGTCATGCCTAGCGATTGAAGCGTAGGTTGATCGATCGTAGAGGTTACATAAAGACCGTGATCGCGTTGGTAATCTGCGATCGCACCGCGCGTTAGCGGTCCAGCGAGACCATCGACTTCCCCGTTGTAATAACCCTGCTGCTGCAGCGTGGACTGCACATTAGCGATCACCTGGTCTGGCGGCAGGTTGTTGTAAGCGTAGATGGGACCATCCCAGGCATAATAGGCGTTAGGATAATAGCCCCAAGCCGGGAACCAGTATCCCGCGTTCCAGTAATATGGCGCACCAAAGACGAACACGATCCGGTTATGATGACTGCGCCACCAACCCTGGTTATGCCATTGTGGCGTGTAGTTCCTGAAAACGGTATATCTGGCGCCTTGCCAGTTTTGGCTACCCTGGATGTGCCTGCCTTGCTGGAATTTTACCGGCGGAGCCTTTGCGGTATTTGGCTGTTTGGGAACGTTGAAGTGTTGCGGCTTAATTGGCTTGCCCTGCGCTGTCTTGCCCCTAGCCACGGTGTTGCCCCCGGTAGCTGCAGTAGTGGCTTCACGCGGTTTGCCTCCGGGCTTTACTTGTCCGCCTTTCGCCGTGGTCCCTGCTTGTCTTTGAATTTGATTTTGGTTCCTCTTAGCCTTCTGGTTTTCCTGAGCTGTGGTTGAAGTCCCAGGAGGTTTGGCCTTGCCGCGCTTTCTGCCCTTGATACGTCGCCACCGGCGGTTTTTTGCCAGCGCCTGTCGGCTGCCGAGTGGGCTGAGCTGGTCGCTGGGCAGTTTGCGCCTGCTTCTTTTGTTGTGATTTCTTTTCTTGTTTTTGCTGTCCCTGTGCCACACTCACGAGCGCAAGACTGCAAATTAAAGCAACTAGTATTCTCATAAGATTCTTTCTGTTGGTTTGTTAGACCTTTGAGGTTTTGCATTTATTCAACGTGACAGCCTCGTTTTTTGGATGCCTTGTCCGTGCAAAGGACCTGAGGTTTGGTCGTGGCTTTTGTGAAAATGACGCAAGCCGCACAGCAAACTCGCCGTGCGGCTCTGCGAGAATCGGATGTCTTTGATCTTACGCCAAGCCGAGAGTTTGCAAGGTTGGCTGATCAATCGTGGAAGTGACCGTGAGGCCATTGTCAGCTTGGAACGCTGCGATTCCTGCGCGCGTTTGCGGTCCCATGCGTCCATCAATCGGTCCAGCGTAGTAACCATCTACTCCCAACTGTTGTTGCACTTCGACGATTACTCGGCCCGGCGTCAGGGTGGCGTAGCCGGTGTAGATTGGTCCATCATACGGGTACCAGTAGGATGCAACATAGCCCCAACATGGATACCAGTAGCCGTCCCACCAAGCCCACCACCCACCCCCGACGAACACGATGGTGGTAAAGTTGCTTCGCCACCACGCGCGGTCATGCCATGTCCGTTGGTAGTTGTAAAACGCTGCGTACCGTGCGCCGTTGAAACGCGCGTTCCTCCAGTTGTTGGTGACGCGGACATCTCCGGCCCGATTACGCAACACGTTGTGCGCAAACGTGAGGTTTCTCTGCCGATTCACCGTTAGGTTTCTGCGAGCAGCAGCGCGAGTGGCTTGCGAAACTCGCTCATTGCGAATTCTCGCTGGTTCTGTGCCGTTTCTTTGCACAGCGTTTTCGCGAACCAGGTTACGGGCAGTTCGGCTCCTAGCCGCTTGCGTCCGCGCGGTTCGCGCAGTGTTCGCACGAGCAACAGTTCTCTCGTGATTCAGCGCGGCTCTGCTGCGGGCCAATGTTTTAGCCGACGCAGCCCGATGCATTGCTGGCGCGCTGCGCATCCTTGGTGGTACCATGCGGTTGCCTGGCACGGTGCTTGCGCGAGCGGACGAATGGGTGGCAACCCCCGGCCCAATGCTGCGCGACACTCGCGCCGGAGCAACATGACTACTGCGCGCGGCTGATACCGTGTGGGCAGCTTGCGTGCTCGTTGGTTTTGCTGATCGGGTCACTTTTTTTGCTTGTGGAGCGCCAAACGCCGTCAGCGCCAGCGCGAGACTCCCGATAAACGTTAGAAGCACAATACGTTTCATAATTTTCCTCTATTGTTTCCTTCGCTAATTCAACCCCAACCGCGCGTGCCTCGTTGCGATGTTTTTGGGTCAGCCTGCTGCTGGCGCACCGCCTCAAACAATACAATTGCAACTGCCGTAGCAAGATTCAGACTGCGCGTCCCGTGCATCGGAATGGTGATGCAATTGCCGGAGTTAGCCGCGAGCAACTTATGCGGTAGTCCCTTCGTCTCACGGCCAAACACGAGGAAATCATTTTCGTGAAACTTCACGTCGTAATAGGGACGCCGAGTTTTAGTAGTTAGGAAGAAATAACGTGTGCCGGCGGCTTGCGTGCCCTGTAGCGCTTCGAACGATTCCCACAATTGTACCGGTACTTCCTGCCAGTAATCGAGCCCTGCCCGGCGCAATTGCCGATCGTCAAGCGCAAAGCCAAGCGGCTTTACAAGGTGCAGAGTTGATCCAGTTGCGAGACACAGCCGACCGATATTGCCCGTATTCGGCGGAATCTCCGGCTCAATCAGGACAACGTTGAACACTCCAATCACGCTGGTAGGGACGCCGCGCTGCGACGTCCGGACAGCGCAGCGCGCTGTCCAAGTTTACAACTTTGAGGCCACGAATTTCTCGAGCTTCACTACGTCGGCGGCGAATTTGCGGATTCCCTCGCCCGTTTTTTCGTACGCCATTGCGTTATCGTTCAGCATCCAGCGGAATTTCTTTTCATCCAGCTGCAACCTATCAATCTTCGCCGACTTCGCCTTCTCAGGACTCAGTTTCCGCTCAACCGGCTCGTTCGAGTTGGCAAGTTCCTCCATCAATTCGGGACTAATCGTCAAACAATCGCAGCCCGCCAGCTCCAGAATTTGTCCCGTGTTTCGAAAACTTGCGCCCATCACTTCCGTCGGGATATCGAATTTCTTGTAGTAGGTGTAGATCTCCTGGACCGATTGCACGCCGGGATCTTCGGCGCCCTGGTAATCCCGCTTGTTCTCCTTTTTGTACCAATCGTAAATCCGTCCGACAAACGGCGAGATCAGTTGCACGTTCGCTTCGGCCGCCCGTACGGCCTGCGGCAATGAAAACATCAGCGTCAGATTGCAGCGGATTCCTTCCTTTTGCAGTTGCTCGGCCGCGTTCAATCCTTCCCACGTTGACGCAATTTTGATCAACACACGCTCACGCGGAATTTTGCGCTCCTCGTAAAGCTTGATCAGCTGCCGCGCTTTATTGATCGAACCTTCGACATCGTACGATAACCGCGCGTCGGTCTCGGTTGAAACGCGACCCGGCACAATGTCCAGAATGTCGGTGCCAAACTGCACCAGTAGATGATCGCAGATGTCTTCGATTTGCGCCTGACCGCTCAGACCCGATTTCTTGCGATCCTTTAAAACTTCGTCGAGCAGATGCGAATACTGCTCTTTTTGCGTAGCAGCATAAACCAAACTTGGGTTTGTAGTTGCATCCTGCGGTTTGAATTCCTTCATCGACTCAAAGTCGGCCGTGTCGGCGACGACTTTGGTGAATTTTTTGATTTGTTCGAGCTGATTCAGCTTCGTCTTTTTTTCTTCGGCAACAGCAGTGCTCATAATTAGGTCCTCCATCTAGTTGAACGCAGAGACGCGTTCACTTGGCTGCTCAAACGTACGCCTCGACCAAAGGATCGACAATCAGAATTCTCTCGCGTCTCGTAATTCGATCGCTGCGAGAAAAGTTAAGCGGAAACCGGCCTGGCTTCGGTCGATTTGCGTGAACCCAGCGCCGCTTTGACGAAATTATTTCCAAGTTCCCACATTGGTCCCGGAAACTTGCGACATTCGGTCAGCACGTCGTCCAAAGCGTTGACGAACATGTCCACTTCCTTTTCGCCGATAATGAGTGGCGGAAGGATTTTCAGCACGTCCATCGCGTGACCGGCGACTTGCGTGAGGATTCGATGCTTGCTCAGCATCTGAGTGACGATCATTTGCGCGAACAGCACCTTGTCGATCTTGTGCAGAAGTTTCCAGGCCATCTTGAGCTTGAACTCGCCAGGCTCGTGGAACTCAATCCCGATCATCAGACCTTTGCCGCGCACTTCTTTTATGAAGGAATGTTTCGCCTTGAGCCCCGCGATTTTCTCCATGAGCAACGCGCCCATTTTGGCTGAGCGCTCGACTAGATTTTCCCGATCGATCACTTCGAGCGATGCCAGTCCGCACGCCATGGCGAGATTATTGCGGCCGAAGGTTGTGGAGTGCACGACACAACGGTCCATCCGGCTGAACGTCTTCTGATAAATTTCACGCCGGGTCAAAATTGCGCCGCACGGCACATAACCGCCGCTTAATGTTTTTGCGAGCGTGATGATGTCCGGCTCCAGATTCCAATGCTGGAACCCGAACATCTTGCCGGTGCGGCCGAGGCCGGTCTGGACTTCATCGGAAATCAGCAATGTTCCGTATTTTCGGCAAAGTTCCTGCGCGCGCGGGAAAAAATCAGTCTTTGAAGTCTGGCAGCCTTTGCCTTGAACAGTCTCGATCACAAAGGCCGCGACGTCGCGCGAGCGCAGTTGCCTATCTAACTCCTCGATATCATCGAGCGGGACGCGCGTGTCGAAACCTTCCATAAGTGGGCCGAAACCTTCGGTGAAGCTTTCGCAGCCCATCAACGACAATGACCCTATGGTCAGACCGTGGAATGCGCTCGCTAACGATACGACGCGTTGTCGTCCGGTCGCAGCGCGCGCGAACTTTAGTGCGCCTTCCATCGCCTCAGTACCGGAGTTGCAAAAGAAAACGGCATTCAGATGCGGCGGCGTCCGTTTCACCAGGGCTTCAGCCAACAGGCCGCTTACAAGGGAACAGTCCATTTGCACCATGTTTGGAAGATCCAGATCGAGCACGTCGCGGATCGCTTGTTTCACCACCGGGTGATTTCGACCGATGTTGAAAACGCTGTATCCACTCAAGAAATCGAGATACGGCTGGTTATCCATATCGTAGAGATACGCGCCCTCGGCACGCGCATAGACTTTATCGAAGCCGATGACGCGCTGCGCAGCTACCAACGTACGATTGATATACCGTTCGTGCAGTTCGTAATTCTCGCCCAATCGCGAGGCGACAATGTCCTTCAAGTCGAAAGCCATAAGAAACGAAACTTCAGCGATTCGCTTTCCAAACGCAAGCTGTCGCCACGCGTTGTAGCGCGTCGGAGGCCGCTTCTGACGCAATTATTTTTAACATGCTCGGTACAGCAAAAAGCTGCAGGATTCACACGAATCCCGCAGCTTTTGTGTTTCGGCGAATTGATTTCGCTTAATCTTCAACTAGCACGCGCTCAACCGTGCGATGCTCAACCGGTCCCGTGTAATAAACACGGACTCTTTGGCCAGCTCGCAATGGAGCGGTCACAACCTGGCCCGCGGCGTTAACGATGTGCGCCGCTGTGCCCAGCGCGAAACTTACCGGACCCTGCTCGCCCCTGACGACGATCGTCTTGCCAGGCTCATACGTCGTTACCGTACCCGTCTCGTAAGTTGTGCTCGTAGTAGCTTCCGTTGTAGTTGCAGGTCTATTTGTTGTTGTGGTTTCTTCAGTCGTGGTGGTGCTGGTTTGTGCAAACGCCAATGGCGCAGCCAGCCCGCAGACCAAAGCAACGATTGTTTTCTTCACTCTGATGCCTCCTTCTTGATTAGGTTTACCCTCACGTTCGTGACTCACGGCTCAAACGGACGCTACTTTTCGGAAGTATTTAGGACTCGGCGATTTGAGTGGGCGTCGCCAATTCGCTAACATAGGACGCGAATGACAAGCAAAACACCGCATGCCGATCCAATAATTACACCTGAGCTGGTCAAACAACATGGCCTTACGCCAGAAGAATTTGAGCGGATCAAAAAAATCCTTGGACGCGACCCGAACTTCACCGAGCTCGGAATTTTCTCCGTGATGTGGAGCGAGCACTGCTCTTACAAAAATTCGAAGAAAGAATTGAAGAAATTTCCGACGACTGGACCGAACATTCTGGTGAAAGCCGGTGAAGAAAATGCGGGCGTTGTTGATATCGGCGACGGCTGGGCAGTCGCGTTTAAGATGGAGAGCCACAATCATCCGAGCGCGATTGAGCCATTTCAGGGTGCAGCGACCGGGGTCGGCGGGATCATTCGCGACATCTTTACCATGGGTGCGCGGCCGGAGTTTTGCCTGAACTCGCTTCGCTTTGGACCGATCACAGAACAAAATTCGCGATCCGAAAATCAGAAATCGAAAATCGCGGCGAACCGGCGGCTTTTTAAAGGGGTTGTTTCCGGCATCGCGCATTACGGGAACTGCGTGGGGATTCCGACAATTGGCGGCGAGATTTATTTCGATGAAAGCTTCGAGGGCAATCCACTGGTAAACGTTTTTTGCCTCGGCGTGTTGCGCCACGAACAACTCGCGCGCGGCACCGCGGAAGGCGCAGGCAATCCTGTGTTTTATGTCGGCGCCGAAACCGGCCGTGATGGTCTTGCAGGTGCGGCTTTCGCGTCGCGCGAGTTGACGGAGCAATCGCGCGAAGATCGGCCCGCCGTGCAAGTCGGTGATCCATTCAAGGAGAAATTGTTGCTCGAAGCATGTCTGGAATTGATCGCTCGCGACGCAGTCGCCGGAATTCAGGACATGGGCGCGGCGGGTCTGACCTGCTCGACGTGCGAAACCGCAAGCCGTGCAGGTAGCGGCATCGAGATCGACCTTGGAAAGGTCCCAAGACGGGAACCCGGCATGACGCCGTACGAAATCATGCTCAGTGAATCGCAAGAACGGATGCTGATCATTGCCAAGCGCGGACGGGAAGGTGTTGTTCGGGAAGTGTTCGACAAATGGGATGTGCCATGCGCAGAGATTGGCCGCGTCACAGGCGACGGCTTCATGCGAGTGCGAAACGACGGAGTGACCGCCGTCGAAATTCCAGCGAAAGCGCTTGCCGAAGAAGCGCCGCTTTATTCGCGCGAAGCGAAAAGGGCGACCACGGATTACACGGATCACACAGATTTTTCGAAGGAGATATCCGAATCATCCGTGTCATCCGTGGTTCAATCTCTGCGGCAATTGCTTCGTGACCCCACGATCGCATCAAAAAACTGGGTCTATCGCCAGTACGATCACACCGTTCGCACGGGAACAGTTGTGAAGCCCGGCTCCGACGCCGCAGTGTTCCTCGTTCGTTACGCGAACAAAATTGTCGCTGCGACGACCGATTGTAATTCGCTCTATTGTGCTCTCGATCCGCGTGAGGGCGGCAAAATCGCTGTTGCCGAAGCCGCACGCAATCTCACCTGCTCTGGCGGGCGACCGCTCGCCGTGACCGATTGCCTGAACTTCGGAAATCCTTACAAACCCGAGAATTTCTGGCAATTGCGCGAAGCCATTGAAGGCGTGGCCGAGGCCTGCCGCGTATTCGGCACGCCTGTAACAGGCGGAAATGTCTCATTGTACAACGAGAGGGTGGCGGCGACGCCTTCGTCGCCGGGTTTGGCACAGCGAGAACGCGAGGAGGGCGTCGCGTCCACATCCGTGGTCGACCCAACGCCAACAATCGCGATGGTTGGATTGATTGATAAAGAAGAGTACATCACTACACAATGGTTCAAAGATGAAGGCGATGTGATCATTCTGGTCGGCACTGTAGCCGGCATCGGTGACGCCGGCACCGGGATCACCGATCCCGGCTACAGCCTCGGCGGCTCCCGTTACCTAAAGGTGTGCCACGGATTAAAAATCGGACCGGCGCCGCGCATAGACCTCACACACGAGATGAACGTACAAAACTCCATTCGTGATCTGATCCATGCAGGTCTTGTCAAAAGCGCGCACGATTGCTCGGAAGGCGGGCTCGCGGTGGCACTCGCAGAATGCTGTTTGAATCCTGAACGGCTGTTCGGAGCGGAGATTCGATTGAACGCAGGCGACACGCCTGCCACTACAGCGCTCTTTAATGAATCACAGTCTCGGATCGTGATCTCGGTCGCTGCTGAAGATCTCGCCGCCGCAGTCACCATCCTGCGCGAACGCGAAGTCCCATTTCACCAACTTGGCAAAGTCGGCGGCGACGAGTTGCGAATCCGAGTAGCGGAACAAACATTTCGCTGGCCAGTAGGTGAGCTTTACGATGACTGGTGGAACGCGATCCGTCGCGCAGTGGAAGAAGAAGAAACCATTCCGAGCTTGTGAAGTTGCGAAAGGCGCGATTGAATACGCGCCAACTTGATGGATTATTTGGTGTGACTCTCCCCTCGAAGAGACTGGACGCAGACGAGACGCTGGATTCTGCAGTGCTGCCGCAGCACGAGTGCGGGCTTTTTGGCGTGTTCGGCCACCCGAAGGCAGCGGTGCTCACCTATTACGGATTATTTGCGTTGCAGCACCGCGGACAGGAAAGCGCCGGCATTGTGACCAGCAACGGCCCCGGCACGAGCTTTCTCATGCACAAAGATATGGGTCTGGTGTCTCAGGTCTTCGGCCAGGAAGAACTGGCAAGGCTAAAAGGCACACGCGCGATTGGGCACACGCGTTACTCGACCACCGGCACCAGCACCATTAAAAATGCGCAACCTTTCGTGGTCGATTGCATCCGCGGCCAGATGGCTATTGCGCACAACGGCAATCTCGTCAATGCCGACCTGCTGCGCGACGAACTGGAACGCAAAGGCTCGATTTTCCAAACGACGGCCGACAGCGAAATCATTCTGCATCTTCTCGCGCAACCGCTGGATAACGGGAGCAGCGCGCTTGCACCCCTGCGGCGGATCGAGGGCGCATTTTCGCTTCTAATCATGAGCGAACGCGAATTGATCGCCGTGCGCGATCCATTCGGCTGGCGACCACTTTCGCTTGGAAAACTTGATGGCGCTTATGTAGTAGCCTCAGAGACGTGCGCATTCGATTTGATTCATGCGGAATTCATTCGCGACATCGAACCGGGTGAGGTTTTGATTATCGACGACAGCGGAATCCGTTCGGAATTCCCGTTCCAGCCGCAGCAGCCCGCATTCTGCATGTTTGAGTACGTCTATTTCGCGCGACCGGACAGCAAACTCGGTGGCGTGAACGTCGGGAAAGTCCGCACCGAAATGGGACGCGAACTGGCGCGCAGTTTTCCTGTTGAAGCCGATATTGTCGTGCCAGTGCCGGATTCCGGAAACTACGCTGCTCTTGGTTTTGCTGAAGAGCTAAACATTCCCTATGCGCATGCGTTCGTGCGAAATCACTACATCGGCCGCACATTTCTGCAGCCGAGCCAACTGATCCGCGATTTCGACGTGCGCGTGAAATTGAACTTGATTAAGGAGATGGTCGCCGGGAAACGCGTTGTAGTTGTGGACGACTCAATCGTCCGCGGCACCACAGCGCGCGCGCGCGTCGTGAATCTGCGCGAAGCCGGCGCAAAGGAAGTGCACATGCGGGTGAGTTGTCCCCCACATCGTTTCGCCTGCCACTACGGCATCGATTTCCCTGATCCCGAAAAACTCATCGCAAACCAGATGCCGATGGATGATATCTGCAAATATCTAGGCGTGGACAGTCTCGGCTATCTCGATGTCGAAGGCATGGTGCGCGCGACGGGTAAACCGTTGAACAGTTTTTGCCTGGCGTGTTTCAACGGCGATTATCCCCTCCCCGTCGATCCCGCGCTCGACAAGTTCATCATGGAAAGACGCGAGCAGCGCGCCAAAGCCCTCGCCGATCAGGAAGCGCAGCCGACGCTCTTCACCGATTTGAAATGAATTGTCGGGCAGGCGCTTCGCCTGGCAGAACGATCTGGCAAACCGAGCCGTCGCCCTGCAACGTATGACCGTGAACAAAGCGTATGCACGCGCAGGCGTAGATGTCGATCTTGGCAACACGCTAAAGCGACAAATTCAGTCGCTCGTGAAGGAAACTCATGGCACGCAGGTCCTCGGGAAAATCGGCGGGTTCGGTGGATTATTTCGCGCGAAATTCCCCGGGATGCATGAGCCAGTGCTCGTTGCGAGCATCGATGGCGTCGGCACGAAGTTAAAGGTCGCGTTCGCGATGAATAAACACGACACCGTCGGGGCAGATCTGGTGAACCACTGCGTCAATGATATTGCCGTAGTCGGCGCGCGTCCGTTGTTCTTCCTCGATTACATCGGTTGCGGGACGCTCGAGGCGCGCGTGTTCCAGCAATTACTTCGCGGTCTTTCCCACGCCTGTCGTGTCGCGGGCTGCGCACTACTGGGCGGCGAGACGGCGCAGATGCCCGGTATGTATCTCAAGGGCGAATACGATCTCGCAGGTTGTATTGTTGGCGTCGTCGATCGAACAAAAATCATCGATGGCAGCACGATTCAACCCGGCGACATCATTCTCGGTCTCGCTTCAAATGGTCTGCACACGAACGGCTATTCGCTGGCGCGGAGAATCTTTTTCGAAAAGATGCAGTTAAAAGCGGCATCCCGTATGCCCGGATCGACAAGCATAGTCGGACAAGAATTGCTGCGCGTACACAAGAACTATCAGCCGCTCCTGGCAAAACTCTCCCCCCGCGTCATTAAAGGTCTCGCCCATATCACTGGCGGTGGTCTCATCGATAATTTACCGCGAATTTTGCCAACAACCTGTGACGCGGTGATTGAAACCAAGAGCTGGCGTGTCCCGCGCGTGTTCCAAATCCTGCAGGAAAATGGAAAGGTAGATCGGGAAGAGATGTATCAGGTGTTTAACATGGGAATCGGCATGGCAGCGGTTGTCGCGGAGCGAAGCGCCAGGCAGGCGATCGCGTCATTGCGGGCGAAACGAATTGGTTATGTCGAAGACGGGACAGGCAAAGTACGTTTGAAGTTTTAGTTTTATCAGCGCACGCGTTGTTTCTGGGGAGCGTAGGCTGCCAGCCTGGTCCCGGCAGCTTGCCGAGACGGGGCGAAACGGCGTCAGCTCGAATTGCTCCGCAAGAATGTTGCCGGCAGGGCTGCCGTCAACTAGAGGCTGGCAGTCTGTGCTCCCCGAAAACATGTGTGCGCTACCCTGGCAACTGCGGCGATGCGGGATCGGTCGCGTTAACCGCAACTTCCAGTTCCTGCTGCGGTGCTGCTGCCGTGACTTTTCCCTTGCCCGAAACCCGCTGTAGGCCCGCTCGGAATGCTGCCAAGTCAACCAGTTCGGCTACTCGCGATTTTAATGCGCGCGCTCGCGTCGCAAGGAAACCCAAAAAAGCTCCGTAAAAAATTATTGGCCAGAGAGCAATGTGAGAAACGTTGAGTTCGTGGTAAATCAGCAAACTGATCGCAATCAGATTAAAAATGATCGTAGTAACAACCATCCGATTGCGAAGCCGCACTCGCGTCAAACATTTCCCGCCGCCGTGATATTCGGTGACGGTTTGCAGCGCGATGCTCCACCAGAAATTGCCGTAGATCTGAATGTCCCAATCATTCCACCCACTGTCGGTAGAATAGCGCCACCCTTCGTCCTCCAATAACTCAAAGAGCGAGCCCAGCAAGTAATGGCGGTCTCTCCCCTGCTCGCTCCAAAATATTCGGCGGCTCAAAATGCCTCCCGCGCGGACGCGCTCGGGCAAATGTTCGTGTCTTCGAATCACATTGACCGGCGTGCGCTTGAAACGCAGCCAGGTGAAATACCGCGAAAACCCCCGCACCAGCGGCTGCACAAACGCCAGGATCATGACTAGCAGGCGCGCGTGCACGGTGTCGAACTTCGGTTCGATCCGCGCCCGCACCATATAGGAAAGCGCAACACAAAAAGTGCCGCCCAGCATCAGGTATGGAACAATGCGCAGCGCCGGCAGAAAAATCCCCAGGCCAAAGAGAAAAATCGTCAGCGCAAACCATTCGATGCTGCTCAGGTACGCAGCGACGTCTGACTGCGGCGTGGGATAGATCGATTGGAAAAATCCCTCACCGAAAATCCCGTGGTAAATCACCGCGCGATTAACAAACCAGCTGAACCGCGTAGCACCGTAGATTTGACCGCGCCATTTCGCTGTGCCAGTCGGTCCGAAGAAGATCAGATGTTTGAAGCGCAGCAAAGATTCGGCTTCGCCGTAACCGTCTTGTTGCTTGAGGAAGGCCCGAAGAGTGAAACGTCTATGATGCCAGACGATCGCGGTTGGGCTGAATGCGATAACCCATCCGGCCTGCTGAATTCTCCAGCAGAAATCGACGTCGTCCCCCGCCTTACGATATTCCGGATCGAACCCGCCGACGCCTTCGAACGCCCAGCGATAAAACGCCATATTACATCCGGGAATATGCTCGGCGACGGTATCGGTAAGCAGAACATGATTCGGACCGCCCGGCGCCCCCGCAACGCACGCCTGAATCCAATTTCGTGCCGGCGGCGTGATGTTTGGTCCGCCCACTCCGGAGTAGTCGCCGCTCACGAGTGTCCCAATCAGGTGGTAGAGCCAATCGACATCCGCCATGCAGTCCGAATCCGTGTAGGCCAACACATCACCTTTAGCGGCGGCGGCTCCTGTGTTCCGGGCATGACTTAACCCATGATTGCTCTGATGAATGTATCGCACCCAAGGGAACTGTGCCGCGGTGTAAGCCGTGTCATCAGTTGAACCATCATCGACCAGGATGACTTCGTAATGGGGATAATTTAATTTGCCTAACGAATCGAGACAGGCGGCAAGAGTGCCGCCTCCGTTATACGAACAGACAATGACGGATACGAACGGCGTGCGCAGCAAAGGAAGATGCGGCAAAATCGAATCGGTCGGTCCGAGCTTCTCCTGAATTGTGTAGAACGCCTTCTTCGGCTCGCGTTGGCGCGTAACGATGCCGAATGCCCAATCTGTAATCTCCTGGCCCCCGGTGAACCATTCGTCCGTCCACGTGAAAAGAATCGTGCCTGCCAAACCGCATTTTACAACGCTGTCGATATGCCAGCCGAGCATTTCGGCCTGCTCCTCTTGCGAATGGCGGATCGTGTCCATGCCGAATTCACCCAGGATGAGCGGCTGCTCGCCGGTGAGATTTTGCAGCCGTAACAGGTAACCTTCGAAATCACGCTGGTTATGAAGGTAAACATTGAAGCATGAAAAATCGGCATTCTGCGGGAGGAGATATTCTGTCGGCGGATAAGTAGCATACGAAAAGAGCGCATCCGGATCGATGGCCCGCCCGATTTGAATGAGTTCCTCGACAAATTCAATCACTCGCCGCGTGCCGAGCCAGCGCGCCATAGTGCTGGAGATCTCGTTTCCGACCAGATACCCAAATATTGCGGGATGTCCGGCGCGGGCCTTCACGGCGGCGCGGACATTTTCAACGATCTGTTTCCGCATCGATCGCTCACGCAGAAACTCGATGTGCTTTTCCCATGGAAGGGTCACTAGCACGCGCAGACTCGCCGCAGCGCAGCGATCGAGAAACCAGCGCGGCGGCGAATGATAAATCCGGATAATGTTCAAACCGGCCCTACGCATTAGAGCCACATCGGCCTCGATCTGCTGCGGAGGTCCAAGATAATTGCCATCCGCGTCCGGCTTGAAAGGACCGTACGTGACGCCTTTAACGAAAAATTTCTTTTCGCCTTCGAAAAAGAACTTCGCCCTCGGTCGAATCCGGGAAGTTGCCGTTTGCGTCATGTCGAGTGGAGCCGCTGCCGGGCCGCAGTATTTGCGACTACTTAGAGACATCCCTCGATGTTCGACGGGATTTAATCAAGAGATTCCTGGACTCCGCTCGTAATGACAAAGAAGAAATGTCATAATCTCGCAGAAGTTTTACTGTAGAGGCAGCCGTGTCGGCTGCATCACATCTAATGTCACAGGCGGCACGCCTGCTCTACAGTTCCGCTAACACATCGCGCACAACAGTGCCCGTGCGCTGGATATCGCCCGGTGTATGCGCTGTGGAAATGAATCCAGTCTCAAATTGCGACGGCGCGAAATAAACGCCTCGTTTCAAGCAACCCCGGAAAAATTTCGTGAACATTTTCAAATCGCTTCTTTGCGCGCCAGCGAGATCATGAATTGGTCCTGGCGCAAAGAACAAACAAAACAAAGAACCGACCCGGTGAAACGTGAATTCGAGCTTGGCGTCTTTGATCGCTGCGCGCGCGAACTCTTCTAATTGCGCGCCCAGGTGTTCGAGCAATTTCCAACCGTTAATTCGCTCCAGCTCGCGCAGTTGGGTCAGACCGGCGGCGAGCGCCAGCGGATTGCCTGATAACGTTCCGGCCTGATATACCGGGCCATCCGGCGAAATCTGGTCCATGATTTCGGCGCGCCCGCCGAACGCGCCGACAGGTAGCCCACCACCAATTATCTTTCCAAGTGCAGTGAGATCTGGCATCAGGCCGTAAATTTCTTGTGCGCCGCCGCGCGCAACACGGAATCCAGTAATCACCTCGTCGAAAATTAAAAGTGCACCGTTTCTCGTGCATTCCTCTCGCAAGGCGGACAAAAAGTTGTCTCTTGGAAAATACAGACCGGCATTTGCGGGAATCGCCTCAACGATTACCGCAGCGATTTGATTTTTGTTTTCCTGAAACGCTTTTCTCACTAACTCAGCATTATTAAATGGCAGCGATATTGTGAGATCGGCGAATGCGTGTGGCACACCAGCGCTGCTCGCATGGCCGTGGGTGAGCGCGCCGCTTCCACTTTTCACCAGCAGCGGATCTGCGTGCCCGTGATAACACCCGTCGAACTTGATGATCTTGTCCCGCCCGGTAAATGCGCGTGCGAGGCGGACGCAGGACATTGTTGCTTCCGTACCGCTATTCACCATCCGCACCTTCTCGATTGACGGCATCCAACGGCAGATCAATTCCGCCATCTCCACTTCCAGCGGATTCGGAATTCCGAAACTTAATCCGCGGGTTGCAGCATCACGTACCGCGTCAACGATTACTTTCGGCGCGTGACCGAGAATCGCTGGTCCCCAGCTTCCGACGTAATCGACGTATTCATTTCCATCTACATCCCAAATCCGCGCACCTTCTCCGCGCGCAACGAACCACGGCTCACCGCCCACATTGCGAAATGCGCGCACGGGTGAATTAACGCCGCCGGGAATGCATCTCTGCGCCCGCGCGAAAAATTCGGAAGACTTCGTCACGAGGTGAGGATAATCGGATTCGTTGAAGCATTAAAGTGTTGAACAGTTGATGCGGAAAGGTGTAGAGGCGCTTCTGCGAAGCGCCTAATCATTGCTCAGCGCTTGATACAAGCGCCGCTACAACGATATTAGTCGCTCGCGCAAATGGCGGGGTAGCCAAGTGGTAAGGTCGCGGTCTGCAAAACCGCTATTCGCGGGTTCGATTCCCGCCCCCGCCTGTCTTTGTATGCCCGTGTCGAACGTCGCAATTCGCGGATCGCTGTGCGCCGAATACCAATGAGATGACGGAGGTGAGATCACTCGTGTTACGCAGGCGAGCTGGCCTGCGTTTTTGCGGGTGATACGGTGTCTTAATCTGTACCAGGCGCGCTTTTAGACGAATGCCCGATCCAGTGATCTCCAATGGTCATCGCTCCGCCATTGAATGGCGGCGATGATTTTGCTGGGAAAAGCGGCCGTAAGACGGCGAATGCTTGCGAAACGAAGGCAATGGAAACAAGTACAATCACTGGTGCACATTTCATGTCGTGCGGTCTTATCAAAATGGACACGCGTAGCAAGCAAATTTTTTCGTGATCGCGGTAATTAGGGCAAGCGCATGCTTGCCCGGGTGATTGGTTGAAGCGTTGAAGGGTTAAAGCGCCTCAAAGGCACAGCACGGAACAATTGTGTCGCGTGACTTCACGGTACCGCCGCGGGATCCTTCGACTTCGATGCGCTTGGCTCAGGGATGACCGCGCTTCAATACTTCAACTCTGCAACTCTTCAACGTTGCGAAGCGAGATTCAACTTTGCGATTCGCGCTTTGCGACTATTTTCCCGGCCGATGCCACAGTTTACCTATCGTGCGCGCAACGCGCAGGGCGGTTTGGTGGAAGGGGTGCTCGACTGCCCTGATCGCGCCGTTGCCATACGGCAGATTGAATCGCAACACTGCATTCCGATTCGGATCGATGTCGTAGATACGGCAAAGCCGAAAGGAACAAAAGCAGATTCACCGACGCCGGCGAGTAGAAAATTGCGGCTGCTTGCCTCACCCGAGATTGCTACGCCCGCGCAAAACCTGAAAATTCCGCACAACCAGTTGCTCATTTTCACAGAGCAGCTCGCGAATCTGCTGCAAGCCGGCATGACGCTCGACGAGGGTCTGTCGGTTTTGAAGAAACGGTTGAAACACCCGCGTGTTCACCAAATGACGCACAGGCTGCACCAATCGCTGGTCGACGGGCGCAGTTTTTCGCAGGCCCTGAGCGAGATGCCGCGGATTTTCCAGCCGCTGTATGTGAATCTGGTAGCTGCAGGCGAGGCGAGTGGTGCGTTGCCGCAAATTCTGCTGCGGCTTGTGAAACACTTAATGCAAGCAAAAGAATTGCGCGACCGTGTGCAACAGGCGTTGATTTATCCGGCATTCCTTGCGCTGGCCGGCGCTGTTCTCGTGACGATTTTCATCACGTTCATGGTACCGCAGTTAACCGGGTTCATGGCGCAAACAGGCGGCGCACTTCCATTGCCCACTCGGATCTTATTGCAAATTCATCATGCGATCACCGGCTACTGGTGGGTTGCTGTGCTGGTAGCGATTGGCGCGATTGTTGGTTTTCGTGCCGTTGTTCGCACTCAGGAAGGCCGCCTGGGATGGGACCGGTTCCGGTTACTGATCCCCGGCTACGGAGGAGTGATTCGCCACAGGTATTACGCGCAATTTGCGCGAACCTTGGGAACATTGATGGAAAATGGTGTGCCTTTGCTGCGATCACTCGATCTAGTAACGGAAATCGCCGCGAACCGTTTTCTGGAAAGGAAACTTGGTGAGGTGCGCACGGCGGTGATTGATGGCGCGACGCTCTCGGCTGCCTTGCAACAGCAGAAGCTCTTTCCGGATTTGTTCACGGACATGATGGCCGTCGGCGAACAAACCGGACATTTCGCGGAAACGATGCAAGCGATCGCCGACGTGTATGAACGCGAGCTTGATAAATCGGTCGGCGTAATTTCGCAACTGATTCCCCCTGTAATCATAGTGGTGATCGCCGTTCTGGTGGGCTTGGTTGTGTTCAGCATTCTGTCGGCGGTGTTTGAAATGACGCACAGCTTGCAAATTAGACCCCATTAAACTGAGAGCTTGCAAAGCGGGTTCGGTGTGAATACTCTCGCGCAGTCAATGTTGGCCCGGGCTGCGTTTGCGATCTTTCTTGCTGTAGTCTGCCGCGTATGCGCGCAGGAAGCGCTGACCGATGCTCTGCCAGCTACGGCTGATGCGATTGCGCAGCCAGTCCCGTCCAGCGCCTGGTTGGATCTTCGGCAAACAATGTCACGCAATTCGAAAACGCAAGACGCGCCGGCATGGGTCGAGGCGCTAACGCTTCTGCCGGGCGAACTGACCGAGGGCGGTATGGCATCTAAAAGTGTGTTTCGCATTCGTGTGACGCAACCCGGCCCGGATTATCAAATCCTTTTCTTCCGTTTATTCTTTGACGATAAACCCAATCAGCAGCCGGAATTGATCGCATGGGACGAATCCGGCAGTCATATTTTGCGCTCGGGCACGCTGGGCGCGGGAATGAATCTGCCCAGCTCAGATTCAGTCATAATTCCGATGACCGGCGCCTCGGCAATCGATATTGAAGTCCCCGGCGACGGAAAAACGATTCGCGCGGCGTATCTTGATTGGATGACAGCCAGTGAGGTCGTGCATCCGGCAAATGCCGAACATCGCGACATCATTCCTGAGCCATTCTCGTTGGTACCGGCGCTGCATCCTCCGCCCGAAGACGTCGAGAACTTCGGAACCGTGACCGCTACTCTCGCCGCCGAGGCAATTCGAATTGATGCACAGAGTCAGCAAAACGCCGTGTTCCAATTTCCTATTGAAGCGGAACCTCTGACCGCGCTTTTGACTTTTGAAGTTGCAAATCCGCGCATCGACGCGCCGCCGGAAGTATATCTCAACGGCCAAGACATCGGACCGGTTGCATTCACTCTGCCGGACCTCGCTGACCCTGGTTACCGTGGCGAATCTGAGCCGCTTACGACCGAGATGCACTTCAATTACACCGGATGGCTACGAGCTCAGAAACTTGTGCCAGCCACCGTCTTAAAGGTCGGTGCTAACGACCTTGTTGTCGCCAACGGCGCAGGTCCGGGGGCTTCTGCAATCCGGGCGACGCAGATCCAGTTAAAGTATATTTGGGACAAGTCGGATTATCTTCTGCAGGCCGGCCATTGATTGACGTTGTCATGTTGAGCCGAAGCGCTGCAACGAAATGCACAGCATGAGGCCAGGCTTTCAAACATCTCTGGTTTCGCAGCATCGGCCCTGAAATAGTCAGAGATTCTTCGCTCCGCTCAGAATGACACCCGCAAGGTGCCACTAGTAATTATTCAAGATGAAGCTACTGTAGTCCGGGCACGCAGACTAAGGATCCTCTTTATTGAGATGAGAACAAAATTTAAGCAGCAGGGCTTTACGCTATTGGAGATCATGCTCGTGGTAAGCATCATCGTGATCATTCTGGGAGTCGCGATTTCAAAACTTGGCAACACGACCGGTATTGCCAAAGCCATGCGCGTACAAGCGGACGTCCAGGCGATCAAGACACAGCTGCAACTGTACGAAAGCATGAACGGGTTTTTTCCTACCACGGAGCAGGGTTTGCAGGCACTGGTGACCCAACCACAGAACGATCCCAAACCCACTCGCTGGTATCAGTTGTTTAGGGAAATGCCAAAGGATCCGTGGGGCAGCGATTACATCTACCGCTATCCCGGTGTGAAAAACCCCGGCGGCTACGATCTGTATTCCGCAGGACCCGACCGGCAGGCTGATACCTCGGACGACGACTTGGGCGGCGGCTAACCGACTGTCGTAATCGCGCCTGCGGCAACGGCCGCATCTGGGTACGCGATGCTTATGTCGCGTTACTGCCTGGACGGTCTACCCCCGCCAGGCGGACCTTTCGATGTCCTTGGGTTGCGTTGAATCGCACCGCGCGTACGCGGCTGCATTGCTTCCCGCGAAGGAATCAACTGTTGCAGTTCGGGCGGTATGTTAGCCGGCGACTTCGGAAGGGCGGCCGGATTTGGAACCGGACCCGAAGGGGCAACGAGACGGCCGCCAGGGCCTCCGCCAGCCGCCGATTGCGAGAGCAGTGCCTGATTAAACGTGAGCGTCGCAAAGTTCCCGTCCTTGCTGATTGTCACCTTGGTTCCGCCCACTTTGTCGGACCATTCGATATTGGCGATGCTGTAACCATCCACCGGCTCTTTTGTGTTAAGATATTTTTTAAAGTTATGATCTGAGGTAGAAGCGATCGTTACCATGTCGCCGTCCTGTGATCGCGCGGCGTTCGCGATGTAAAGATCCTTTGCGAAATCGGGGGTGGCCGCTGGCGCAGCTACGGCAGTTGCAACTGCAAAGGGCGATTGGTCCACCATTTTTGAGTAGCGGTCGAAGTTATACTGCTGCGGAAGAACATCCGCCGCTTCGCTGTAGGTTGCTCCCAGCAGGACAAGGATCGATGCTAAGGTAAGAGAATATTTCATAGGGTTACTAAGTTAACTACTTTGGCTTTTGTGCCGGAGCAAACCAGCGTGCGATCTTAAATTTGCCTCGCATCATGGTCGGATCGTTTCCATCAATCGCGAGATTAACGTTTTCGAAAACCACGAATGCCTCAGGGCGCTGCACGTCGTAAAGGAAATGCACCAGAGGTGGCCACGGGCTTTTCGTTTCAACGGAAGCAAAAACCGTCTGATGGTACGGCGTGGTCTCGCCTGTTCCGATGGCCGGATTTTCAACCTCAATGTTGTATTTGCCCGCGACTTCGCGCAGCTGGTCAAGCAGCGTGGAGGCCTCCGCTGGATTCTCCAGCACGGGTTGATGTTGCCGAAGCCACTCGTCGCGTTTTGTCCACGTGTCGCGCTCCTTCGCGTAAAGAGCTTGCTCCGCCAGCTTACCCCTGCGGGTCGCCAGCTCTCTTTGTGCGCTACCGATTGCGCCTAGCAGCGAACTTAAAATCCAAAGATTGAGCAGCACAAGCAGGGTTCCGGCCACGATCCACGCTAGCAGACGCTCACGCGGGTTCATTCGTTGGTACCATGCCGGCGTCATTTTGGTTTTCCCTCCAATCGGAACTGCGCGTGGTTGTTAGGCAAAATCCGCGGTGCAGCCATATCAAATTGAAAGGTTCGCAAGTCGGGCTTTTTCTTGATCTTATCGATGAACTCGTAGGCGAGCGCGGCGGTGTTCGCTTCCCCATCGACGGAAATCTGACGTGCTGATTGATTATAGGTGGTGATGCGCACGTCTGCGGGGGGAAGACTTTCGAAGAGATGCTGCAGAATTTCGACCGGGGAGTAGTGCGGATCAATAGCTGGTGCGAGCGCCTGCCACCTTGCTTCCGTCGCGCGCACGAACTCGGTCTCCGGCGCGTCGTGCGCAATGCGCCGGTCAAACCGCCCTACCTGAAAGCGCACCAGCCCCAGATAGGCAAACAGGAGGACGATAGCTCCAACGTAAGCGCCACCTATCCAGGCAATCCGTTTTCGCCATTCTACCTGCCGCACCAGTTGCAAACGGCGGCGGCGCCAGCTTTCCGGCAAAAGATTCAGTTTAACCGGTGCCGGAGGCAGTTCGATGCCGACGATCTCCGTGGGGCTAGCTAGAATACCCTGTACCGCATCACGCAGTTCATAGCAGGTTTCGTCCAGCAACACATTTGGAGAGGAAGCATCTATGCCTTGCAACTCGGCGCTGAGTCGCAACTGTGGCAACTCAGTTTCCAACTGATCGCCGTTGCGTTCGATTGCCCGCGCAAGACTAAGCTTCCCGTTTTCTGTCATGGCGTAAACGAGCATCTCGCCCTCCGGATAAATCAGAAGAGCATTGCCTTTCGGTGCGTAAGTGCTGGCGCGCTGCGCAGCATATACGGTGACCTGCCGCGGAATGTAACCCCGATCCAACAGCGGCGAAGCAAGCTCGGCAAGTCGATCGTTGCTGATTGCGATTGTAGAGACGACGCTTTCGTTTTCGCTTTGTTCGATCAGCTCAAAATCGCTTGTAACTTCGTCGGGCGGGAACGGCAGCGACTTCTCGATCTGAAGACGAATCATATCCGGGAACTCTGCCGGATCGACGCTGGGCAGACGGAATCGTTGCGCCATCACGGACGAAACAGGCAACCCGAGCACAAATTCGTCGTCGGCAGAAAGCAGCGGCACCGCTTCTTCCAACGTTTGCAGTTTGCGCACGCTCCAGGAACCGTTTTGCGCGGATGAGCGGACAAAATTCCAGCCGTGGGAGGTGGGAATGATGAAAATGGATGGCATCCCGGTCTGGATACTAAAGCTCCTTCCAACTGAACACTTGCGGTCGGCCCACTCCTAGCGCTTGCTTGAGCACAATCATTTGAACCGATCGCGTGACATTACCGCATTTTCCTACGCTGACGATGCGAAACACCGGCTGCGGGCTTTTGTACGTGATGGGGATTTGAGTTCCACTGGTCTGCGGTGATGTCCTCGTTCCTCCGGGGAGACCAAGGAGAGAAAACGCCGTTGGTTGATCCATCTGAGGGTCGTCGGCTGTTCCATCGATTCCGTCAGCACCGCGCCGCGCCTGGAGAAAACGATCGACAAAGTCATCCGGAATCCCGAACGCGCGTAACACGTCGCGCGAGGCATAAGCTGCATCGATCTGCTGGCAACCGCCATTTACGGTAGTGAAATCTTGATCCCATCCGGGATGGGAGGTGTATTGAGCCCATCCAAACACTTTCTTAAGTTCATCCACGGAAGTCAGGGGCGCATGCGGCGGTCTATAGTCATCCGTTTCTTCCGGTGCGTTTAAGTGGTGCAACCCTTTTGTTGGAGATATCCAGTCCAGCAAAGAATCCATCATTACATCGAGATCGTTCAGGTCTACGCCTTTTATGTTAAGATATTGACGCAGAGCTTGCACGAGCACCGGGTTCTCCACGCCAGCGGGCGCAAGCATGTTCAAATTGAAACGACCGCATTCGCCGGTCATCTGGACGTCATAACTTTCACTGCCCATTACTCTGTGCAGGTTCGCGGAAGCCGGTTTGATCGTCGGATTCAATGCGACCTCTGCGCCCGAAGATGCCATTGCCTCAGCGGACAACGCCCGGTTCGCAGTCGCAGAAACCGTCAGGCCCGAATTGATATTCAGTGCCCATGCGATCACCATCGCACTGAGCAAGAACAAGGCCCAAAGCGCCAACAACAAGGCGGCGCCGCGGCTTGAATGAGATCTTGGCGAAGCTTTCTTCATAAAAAATTCTGCTAATAAGGCGTTCGCCTTAGCGGGATAACAGCTTCCCATGGATCGGCTGCATCGGGCCGACCCACGCTAATCTTAACGAGCGACGGCAAACGAATTCCGCCCGCCCATCGAGGCGACCATGTGTTCGCGTTCGGATCAAAGTAGGTGATTTCAAGACTGGTCACATTCTTAATCAACGGCACCCAGCTTTCGTGCCCTTCTTCAGTGTCATAATCGTCCTGCCCCTGTCGCAAAAGGCCGAGGTCTAGTTCGTCCTTCTTGCTGCCTGGTTGTAACCTCAAGACAACCGTAAACTCGCCCGGCGCGTAGCGTGTAAGCAGACCAGGCCCGGCCCCGGAATTCCATCTTATCTCATCACGCTCGCGATCGTTCAACTTGAACGGCTCTCCCATTAGCTTTGCTCGCGTCGGAGTCAAACTTTGCCATTCGGTAGTGAGCAAATCACGTAGCCCGCCGTATTGTGCATCGTTTGCAGCCATGGCGGATGAAAACTGCAAGGCAGTCATGTTCGATTGCACAAAGCGAAAAATCGCCATCGACATCATTCCAAGGATGGTGACTGCCAACATGATCTCGAGGAGCGTAAAACCCGGATGCCAACGCCGAGCTGCGTCGATCCGATGCTTTCGGTAGTTCCTCAAGCTAGCCGGAGCGATAAACATAAAATTGAATCTGCCTGGACTCTGGGACGCCCGCGTGCCCCCAATTGGCAGTCAACGTGACAATATTCATCCCGGTGATGAGCGTATTGTCAGGCTCGGTTAGAGCGGCAGCCTCGGTTTTCTGGTGCAAAATTATCCTGCCGTAATGGGTATCGATCTTGAATTCTTTTTCAGCATCGGGCACAGCTGAAGCAGCCTGAATTTGCGCCATTCGATCGGATAAGATCTGTCGCACAACGTTATCTTCCGCGCTGATCGTGCTCGCATTGATACAATTTTCCACCGCGCGTCCAAGCGCGATCACGCCCAGAGCAAACACGGCCACCCCGATCAACACTTCGTAAAGTGCAAAAGCGCGGGTCGCTTTTGCCCGTCTCGGAATACGTCTCGCACCCACGGTTGAGGTATTGGAGTGTTGGAGTGTTGGAGTGTTGAAAATTTCATTACTCCATTTCTCCATTACTCGGTCACTCCATTGCTGGTCACCTTGCCGCATAATGCGTTAGATCAGGCTGCGTGGTGAGCGGTGAGTAATTCGCCGTCCACGCGCCAGGGGGACCCTTAAACTGGACGACCGCCGGTTCGCAGTTCCCTGACGGCCAGAATATCCATTCAGCGGGGTGTTTGTCCGTTAATGCTGCCGGCAAAGAGATTGTCAGCCAGTTTCCTTTGGGGAGACGAAACACTGACGTGGGCTTTTCTTCCTCACCTTCTGCAAAGACCTCCGGCCGCAATAGGACGCTGTTCTTACCCCAAACAATCAAATACGGTCGACGCTCAGTCACGCTATATTCCTGCGCTTGGCGCACGAGCTGATTGAAGCTATCCAGCGATTGTTTCAATCGCCTGCTGGCGATGACGCCGCTCAAACTAGGCACCGCTAGTAAAAGCAACAGCATCAAAATAAAAATACTGAGCGCGATCTCGATAAGCGTAAATGCGCGAAACCGTTGCACCGGGAAAGTTACTCGATCGACGCAAAATCACAACCGCAGCGGCGGTTTACCCCACGGGCGCCCAACCGTGGACTGCGGTAAAAGCAATGGTTTGCGTCCACCACGTGGGATCCGTGCAATATTCCAGAAACATATCCACCAGCGCGTCGTCGATTTTACCCGAACCGATTAGTTCATGACGCAATTCGGTGACTGTCTGGATCCAATAATCCGCCCATGCGGAACCTCCATTGTAAATCGCGGTTTCGGCTGTGCCACTGATCTTCACTAAGCCGAGCGCCGCGAGCCGAGGCGCAAAGCTGCGTCCGATGAAGTAATTGATTCCGCGTTCACGCGCCCACGCAATCCAGCTCTCCCAGAAGGCTCGCACGTCCGGCGGCTCGGCGATGCTGACGGGAAGAAAATCGGGCTCGATCAAAAGAAGCGCTCCGCCTGGTCGAAGACTCGCAACCATGTTCGCCATCGCAGCGTCGGCATTTTGGACATGATGAAGCACTGCACGTGCTGTCACCAGATCGAACGTCCCTGGCTCCACAGGACCGGCAACGATATCGCCCTGGCGCAATTCAAGGTCCGGCCCACGCACATCGACCAGAGATAAATCCAGATCCACGGCTACCGCCGTTCCGCCCGGTCTGACGCGTCCGGCGAGCCATACAGAAATTGATCCGTTACCACATCCAACTTCGAGCGTGCGCGCTCCCGGTCGCACAACGCCAAGCGCATCGATGTACCGGCGATGCATCGGATCCAATAATTGTGACATTAGCGCCAGACGCGTTCGCTCGCCCTTCAAATCATGTCCCAAAACATACCTCGGCATGTGGCGCTGATCGTACGTGACTCAAGCGCTACCGGCAAACAAGCTCATCGCGCGCGGAATTGAAAACCAAGAACTCATTTTGATCGCAGAGCACGCGGAGTCCGTGAAGAAAACTTCAAAGATCCACGGATGTCACGGATTTGACCCAGTTCGGCATGGTAGGGACGGCACTCCGTTGCCGTCCGTCTCCGGCGCGCAGAGGACTGCGCGCCCTACCTTCAATCTGCGCGAATCTGCGAATGGAGCTGGCGGGGCCAGCGACATAGAAGGTGCGAAGGGTAGCGGCGAGCGAGCGGGGAAGTGAGTGAGTTTCAAATCTGCGGACGATTTTTCCTGCTTTGAAAGCCTGGCCGTTGCTTCGCATCCGTTGCAGCCTGGGTTCCTGATTCCATTTTGGACGCCGCAAGGCGCCGCTAAAAAAAAGCAATCGATCGGCAGCGATTACGGAGTCTCTGTGTTATTTTTCGAGCGAAAATGAAGCTGGCCTTGCGCATCGGCGTCCTCGCAGCCGCGGCATGCGTAGTTGCGGCGCTGATCTGGCAGGCAGTTACGACCCAGGGCGCTCCTGATCCGCTGCGCCCAGACACAAGTCCAACGGTAGCTTTTTTGGACATTGGAATTCTTGTCTTCCGCGAAGGATTGGAATGTATCCTGGTGTTGGCAGCTATCACGGCAAGCATGACCGGACCCAAGCGGGCACATCGCCGGCCTGTCACGTTCGGCGCGGCGTTCGCCTTTATCGCCACACTAATCACGTGGTTCGTCGCTGTGCGAATTGTCGGTTCGCTCAGCGATAATATGTCAGCGCTCGATCTTCAGGCTGCCACCGGCTTGTTGGCCATCGTTGTTCTGCTGGTGATCATGAATTGGTTCTTCCATAAAATTTACTGGGGCGGCTGGATTCGCGCGCATAATCGCCGACGCAAAGCCTTACTTGAAAACGCGCGCACAGCTGAAATTTCACAGAGACGTCTGTGGTGGGGGTTGATTTTGCTCGGGTTCACCTCGTTGTACCGGGAAGGTTTTGAAGTTGTGCTGTTTCTACAGAGCTATCATTTGCGATTGGGCGGCGAGGTTGTGCTCAAAGGTGCGGTGCTGGGTCTTGTGCTGACCGGAATGGTGGCCGTACTCACCTTCGTTCTCCAGCAGCGTCTGCCGTATCGCAAAATGTTAATCACCACCGGTACGTTGCTCGGCGTGGTGCTGCTGGTGATGGTTGGAGAGCAAGCGCAGGAAATGCAACTCGCCCACTGGATCCCGACTACGCCAATCAGTTTCCTTGAAACGTCAATTCCGCGATGGATGGGAATGTGGTTTGCTGTTTTCCCAACTGTTGAAACACTCGTTGCGCAACTAATCGCAGCAGTACTGGTGATCGGATCGTATTTTGCTGCACGCCGGTTCGGCGGCGGCCCAGCCAGTGGAGCGACGGTCGAAGCTCACGCACCCGGCATGGCTGCAATCAACGCATGAGAAAAACACGCCGATCATCCCGCCGAGTTCTGCGAGTAAGACTGTAGAGGCAGCCGTGTCGGCTGCGAGATTAACCCATGCAGGCGGCACGCCTGCCACTACAGCGAGACACCGCGCAGCTGCCAAAGCTTCGATCACTACCTCTAAATTTCGCCTGTGGTGAAACCGGCCGCTGAGGTGATGCTGGCGGCCGTTTCGAATTTCCTAAGAAAACCGTGCGCGCGGCGTCCCGCCGGCCGAACTAGGCAGCTTGTTTCCCGTTACTTCTTGCGGAAGTGTTCACCCCGCTCAAGAACGCGCATGCCAAACCAACCCCAGTAAACGCAGTGCCTTTTGATTAAGCCATCCTCGATCTCCATCACTTCGACGAAGTCTTGCTGATCGCCTGCCGGGCTTTGCCGTGGGTATTCCCACATTAACGTCTTGCCGTCGCTGAAATAACGTTTGCGATAAAATTTGCGCGTCGGCGGTTGCGTCTTAGCCAGCTCGTCGAAGAGCCTTTTCACCTCGTCGCGGCCATGCAGAATGCCGCTATCAGTCTTCAAAAGATGACGAACGAGGGGGCTTTCAAAAGTCACATCCGGTGCGTAAAGCGCGATGAGCCGCTTCATATCGAGTTTCGAAAGTGCGTCATCCCATTCTTGATAAATGCGTTCGATTGATTCCTGAGTCGTTTGCATGATCAAAACCTTTCAAAAGAAAATCGCGCGTGGTCATAATAAGGTTCCAGAAAACATCGCCGTAGCACACAACTGTGTTTATCAGGCGTTAACGCCCATCTGCGAATGCCGCCGAATGCGTTTCAAATAAGAGTCAAAGACGCAAAAAAAGTCCTCTTATGGAATCAAAACAGACCTTAGAACGACCGAGAACGGTCGCCGATAAAATACCAGGTTACGATTACGGATCGGCCAATGTGGCCAAATCGCCGATTACCCTAGAGGAGCCTTTGAGCAACTGAAACATAGCGCGACGTTATTCAGAGAGGAGCGGATTACGTTTTCAGCAATGGGTGCTCGATACCTGTTTGCGCCCGTACGATCAGGACTGGCTCAATTATCAACAGGAAATGGCGCTGCGGCACACTAGCGTTAAGAAGAACAAAACCGACAACGTGCGATCGGCGCCAACAATTCATCTTCGTCACGTGATCGCATTTAATGCAGTTCTTGGGTGATCCGAGCATCATCAAGCCGTTTCTGGCAAAGAACGGACACACTGCCTCGGATATTGAAAAGATGCATCAGGCCTGGTCGAAATCGTTAGGGCTTCAGGCTGCGCTGTGGAGCGAGCCTTATACCGACCCGCAAGTGGCGCCAAACGAGTGGTAGAACAAATGCGCGGTGCACGGCTTAGATTGTAAGTGGTATACAACATCGCGTCGGGTGGTGGCGAGCGGGTACAGCCGGAACGGAGCCTTCCTGCCCGGAGCTGAGGCTGATGCAAATCAGTGTACTCGCAATAACAATTGGAAATAGAAATCTTGTTCTCATA
>WNFR01002287.1_pt1 | contig 33130 bp, 35 predicted proteins | sample 5400221 | NCBI WGS metagenome assembly WNFR01 (sample SAMN13153357, study PRJNA577476) | soil metagenome | isolation source: 40 cm soil under Madrone tree | place: USA:California | collected 2016-06-14
CCGGAGCGAAGCGCCTCCAGGGCCGTATTCCATCGCGCAGATGGCCGCCGATGCTGCGGCCGTGCTGAACGCGGCGCGCGTCAATGCAGCGCACATCCTGGGTATGTCCATGGGCGGAATGATCGCGCAGGAGTTCGCGTTGCAATATCCCAAGAAAGTGCGCTCATTGATTCTGGGCTGCACTGCAGCGGGAGGGCCGGAAGCGGTGCGGCCAGAACAGGAAGCGCTGCAGATTCTGATGACGCGCTGCCAGGATCCCGATCAGTTTGCCAAGGCCATCAGCCCTTTCATTTACGATCGGGGAACGCCACCGGAGCGGATGGAAGACGACACCTCCGCGCGCCGGAAATGGTACCCGTCCGCGGATGCGTATTTTGCGCAAATGCAAGCCGTCATGGCCTGGGAGGCGTATGGCCGGCTCGAGCAAATCGCTGCGCCGACCTTGGTGATTCACGGCGAAAATGACCGGCTGGTCCCGGCCGAAAACGCGAAACGGATCGCGGCGAAGATTCCGGGCGCGAAATTGGTGGTAATTCCGCGTGCGAGCCACATTTTCAACACCGACCAGCCCGACGCAGCGCACAGCGCCATCCTGGAGTTCCTGGACGCGCAAGCCACCCGCAAACGAGAGCAGCCCGCTGCAATTCCGGAAACACGTTAGACTGAAGCTAAAGTGGTCCTACTCATTTCCGCCGTTCCAGCTTATCGTTGACGTGCCAAGCAGATTAGCCAAGTAGATTACCCGACGATTTCGAGGGTGAAGACGCATGGATGCACTGGTGAAGCAGTGGCGCGACGATACGCCGGGTTGCGCTCGCCAAATCCATTTCAACAACGCTGGATCGGGATTGATGCCTCGGGCGGTATTGGATGCCATGGTCGCGCACCTGAATCGCGAAGCCGATTTTGGCGGCTATGAGAGCGCCGATGACGCGGAAGGTGCGGTTGCCGATGCGTACGCTAGCGTCGCAAAAGTCCTGGGCACACAATCGCGCAACATCGCGGTGGTGGAAAATTCGACAGTGGCCTTCTTCCAGGCTCTTTCAGCTTTTGATTTCAAGCCCGGAGACGTAATTGTTACCACGCGCAACGATTACATCTCGAATCAGCTTGCGTATCTTTCCCTAGCGCGGCGCCACGGGGTGGAAGTGCGGCGCGCCGCCGATTTGGCAAGCGGAGGCGCCGATCCGCAATCGGTGAAGGAATTATTGCGCGATTCGCGCGTGCGTTTGCTGGCGGTCACGTGGGTTCCCACCAATTCCGGCCTGATGCAGCCGGTGGAAACGCTGGGCGAAATCGCGGAAGCGGCAGGCACGCCCTACCTGGTGGATGGTTGCCAGGCGGTGGGGCAGATCCCGGTGGACGTGGCCACGTTGCGGTGTGATTTCTTCTCGGGAACGGCGCGAAAATTTTTGCGCGGACCGAGGGGAATCGGATTCTTGTACGTCTCGGATCGGGCGTTAAAGCGGGGCGATTTTCCCCTGTACATTGACATGCGCGGCGCGGACTGGGTGTCCGCGGACAGCTTTGCTCCGGCGCCGGATGCGCGGCGATTCGAGAACTGGGAATTCGCGTATAACCTGGTGCTGGGGCTGGGGGAAGCGGCGCGCTATGCGCTCGCTGTGGGCGTGGAGCGCGGGGGACGCCGGGCGAGAGATTTGGCGGCGACGCTACGCGGTAAACTAGGCGAGCTGCGCGGCATTCGCGTCCTGGATCGCGGAAATGAACTGGCAGCTATCGTCACCATCGAGGTGGCAGGCTGGGAGGCCAGCGAACTCTCGAGAGTACTGCGCACGTGCGGGATCAACACGTCGGCTTCGCTGCGGGCCTACGCGGTGATCGATATGGACGAGAAGAGGGCGGCTTCCGCGCTTCGGCTCTCCCCGCATTACTACAATACTGAGGACGAGATCGACCGCGTGGTGGACCAACTGAAAACCGCGACCTCCAAGTACGGCACGGCGTCCTGAAGCGTGTGGTGAGAAGGTCACCCCCGCGGCACGGGAAAACATTGACCGCCCTGCGCGCATCTACATACCATATCTGGATGAACCTGAGGACCCAAGCTGCTGCCGGTGCGGTTCTGCTGACTGGAATCGCGTGGATTGTGACAGGCTGCGAGGATGCAGCCAAAAAGTCGGTGGCGCGCGCGCAGGTTCCTCGCTCGACGATCACGACGTTGAAACAGGGGAGCGATCCGGTCACTTCGCCGACTCCCACGAATACCGCGCTTGCTGCGGACAATACGTCAATTCCGCTGCAGTTAGCGCCCCTGCCGATCTTCGCACCCAAACGGCGATCGCTGGCAATGCTGCCGCCTGGTCTGGAAGGCAGCAAGGAAGAATTGATCGCGCGGGTAGAGCAGAAATTCGCCTCTGGGGAGCAGAACTACAAAGCCGGGCACCTGGAAGCGGCGCGCAAGGACTTCGATGAAGCCGTGGATGCCATGTTGGAGAGCGGCTACGACCTGAATGGCGACGCCAAGCTTAGTGAGCTGTTTCATCGCGTGGTGGATACGGTGTACGCGGATGAGTTGCAGGCCTTCCGCGCGGGGGATGGTTTCCAAGAAGCGCCCGCGGTGCCCGCGCCCATCGATGAAGTCGCGGAGATGACGTTTCCCGTGGACCCGCGGCTAAAAGAACGCGCGGAGGAAGCGGCCAAGAATCTCTCCCACGACTTGCCGCTGACGGTTAACGACCAGGTTCTGTCTTTCCTCAATTTCTTTCAGACACCGCGAGGCCGCGCGATTGTGGAGACGGGGCTGCGGCGCGCGGGCCGTTATCGCGACATGATCTCGCGTGTGCTTCAGGAAGAGGGCTTGCCGCAAGATTTGATTTACCTGGCGCAGGCAGAAAGCGCATTTCAGCCGCAGGCGCTGTCGAGGGCCGGTGCGCGGGGCATCTGGCAGTTCCTGGCCTGGCGCGGCAACGAATATGGGCTGCGGCACACCTGGTGGGTGGACGAGCGGCAGGACCCCGAGAAAGCCACGCGTGCGGCCGCCAGGCATTTGCGCGACCTGTATGGGAAGTATGGCGACTGGTACCTGGCCATGGCGGCGTACAACTGCGGACCGGGAAACGTACAGAAAGCCATCGAGCGCACCGGCTATGCGGATTTCTGGGAGCTTTACAAACGCAACGTGCTGCCGGGCGAAACCAAGAATTATGTGCCGATTATCGTGGCGTTGACGCTGATTGCGAAGGATGCGGCGCACTACGGAATTCAAGCCGATCCCGAGCCGCCCGTGGCGACCGACGTGGTGAAGCCAGGTCGCGCTATCGATCTGCGGCTTGTGGCGGAGACGATCGACGTCGACGTGGAGACGCTGCGCTCGCTGAATCCTTCGCTGCTGCGACTGGCGACGCCGGACGATCCTTCCTTCGAGTTGCATTTGCCCGCCGGCACCTCACAACGATTTTCCGCGGAAATCGCGGATATCCCTGCGGACAAGTGGGTAAGCTGGAGAAGGCATCGCGTGGAAGCGGGCGAGACGCTGACATCCATCGGAAAGAAATATCACGTGACGCCCGTGGCGATTGCGGCGGCCAACAATCTGGAACACGGCGCGGCGTTGGATGCGGGGCAGAAATTGATTATTCCGGCGACGCAGGAGCAGACGGAGATAAAACGGCGATTGGTGAGTTATCGCGTGCGGCGCGGCGACACACTGCTGGGGATCGCCGATCGCTACAGCGTGAGCCCTGACGATGTGCGCAAGTGGAACCGGCTGCGATCGAATCATGTAAATCGCGGCATGGTGCTGCGAATTTACGCCCTGGGAGCGGCTCCCGAAACGCATGGGCCGGCGCACGCGCGGGCGAAAAGAAAGAAAGTCTCGCGGCCCGCGACGAACGTGGCACAAGCCCCTCCCAAACCAGAAGCAAAGAACTAATCCCTGCATTTTCAATATTTTACAGGATATGCCCAGGCGAGCTGCTCTTCGTGAAAATGAAGCAGCCCGCCAGCAAGGAGTGCGTCGCGTGTTACGGTGCTTCGCAGAATGCTTGACAACTTACAGCGAGTACGATAACAACGGCGCAGGCATTGGAGCGCGAATTTACTCCGGCCACACAGCGTCCTGCCCCGAACTATCGGGGAGGATTTCCCCCAGGGGAGGATGGAATGGATCTCGAGAAAGATAATTTTGAAGACGACAACGAGCTGTCAGGGCTGGAAGAAGACGACGAACTCGCTGGCGAAGTGGTGGAGACGGAAGAGGAAGAGCTGATCATCGGCGAGGAAGAGCCGGAGACCGCGCCTGCTCCGGCCGTGAGACCAGCGGCTCCCAAGCCGGCCGCGAAGAAACCGGCGAAGACGGCACCCAAAAAGAAAGCAAAACCCAAGGCCAAAGCGAAAGCCAAAGCCAAGGCCAAAGCCAAAGCCAAACCAAAGAAAAAGGCCGCGAAGAAGCCGGCGAAGAAGAAAGCCAAGCGGCGCTAACGGGACGGTCCGACCGAACCCGGGAAGGATTTCGGCGACGAGGACTCCGGCGATGAGCTGGAGTCCTTTCTTTTTGTGCATGCGGCGGGTTCCGATTTGGGCTGCTTGGCGGAGACGGGAGGATTCCATAAGGGATTTCACGTGCGTACAAAACGGGAATGGGCGCCTCGATTGGCTATTTGAGGCAGCCGGTGCTTGCCGGACAGAGTAAGTATCTTTAGGATAAGCGCGATGCTATTCGCCACCGAGCAGATACGGCGGATGCGCGGGGGAGCGCAATCGCACCTCATGCGCTGCTCCGACGGGCACTATTACGTCGTCAAGTTCCAGAATAATCCGCAGCACCGGCGAATATTGGTGAACGAGTTGCTGGGAACCAGGCTTGCCGGCCGGTTGGGGCTACCTATCACGCCGGCTGAAATTATCCATGTCGATCGGGAATTGATCCGGCTGACGCCGGAGCTGTGCATGGAGATGCCGCGAGCACGGATTCCATGCCAGGCGGGGCTACAGTTCGGGTCACGTTACCCTGGCGATCCGCGAAGGCTGACGTTATTTGATTTTCTGCCGGACGAGCAATTGCGCGCGGTGGAGAATCTATACCAGTTCGCGGGCATGCTGGTCTTCGACAAGTGGACTTGCAATACCAACGGACGGCAGACACTGTTTTTCCGGGAGCGGCAGCCCCGTCCGAATGCGCAGGGCGATGGCCACGAGACCGACGAGGATCGAGACGGTAACTACGAGACGGTCATGATCGACCAGGGTTTCTGCTTCAACGCCGGCGAGTGGAATTACCCGGATGCGCCACTGCGCGGATTATACGCGAGGAATCGAGTCTACGAGGGCGTGACCGGGATGGAGTCCTTTGGTCCGTGGCTGGAGCGTCTGGAGAAAGGCATAACGGAGCGAGTGCTCGGACAGATCCTCAAGGAAATCCCTTCGGAATGGTACGAGGACAATTATGACGCAGTGGCGCAGTTGCTCGAGCAGCTTTATCGCCGCAGAACGCGGATTCCGGAGTTGCTACTGGCCGCCAAGAACACTACGCGGCAGCCATTTCCGAACTGGCGATAAACTCCTGCTTTGGCCCCGAGGGGCCAGCAGAAAGCTATGGCGGAAGCAACGCGAACAGGCCCCGCCGCCGTTGCTGGATTCCCGGTGACGGCCACCCGCAGGCTGCGGGCAGGCTTTCGCGAGGAGGGTAGATTTTGTGGCGGAAATAACAGAGATAGAGACATCGCGAGAGGTGGAGCGAGGGCTCGCCTATCACGTCCTGCGCTATGTGCCCAACCTGGTGCGCGATGAGTGGGTGAACATCGGCGTCCTGGTATTTAATCCACGGACCGGCGAGCGCCGCTTGCGCCTAATCGAGGACCAGGTCGAATATACCCGCATCCGAAGGCTACATCCTTCGGTGGATGAGGCGGTACTGCGGGCTCTGCGCGATGATTTGGAGGATCGCCTGGATTCCTGGGCGGACAATGGTCCCGCGATTCCGCTACAGGCCATTCTCAGCAAGTGTGACGCAACCCTTTCCACCACGCTTCAAATTGCGCCACAAAAGGGTGTGCTGGCCGAGGACCTGGATGCGGAACTGGAACGGCTTTATACCGATCACGTCGCTGTGCCGCGCATTTACAGCCGGGCCGGACAACCAGGAAACCGCGCCACCATCCGCGCGTACTGCGCACAGGTATTCCGGCAGGCGCGCATCTGGGATCGCATCGAAAAGTCTGTTCGCGTGACGGAATTCACGTTTCCCGGCGATCCTTCCAGGATGGACTACAGTTATCGCCGCAACGGCACGCGCGGATTCGTTCACACGCTTTCGGTTACTCGCGCGCCTCAGGACGCCAAGTCGCTGTCTTATAACGTGAGACACATTGCCGAGAAAGCGCGCTATCACACGGAATTTGCCGCCGTCACGGATGTCGCGCTGTCCAGGGACAATGACCGCCACCGCTTCGTCATGGAAACCCTGCGCGAGGTGGGCGTCGAGCCTGTGCCCATGGAAGGTTTTGCAGTTTGGGTCGCCAAGCTGCGGCCTTCCCTGGTGCAATAGAGGATTTCAGCGCAGACGCCACAGAGGACGCAGAGAACAACGTGTCTCTTGACTTCGCCAACCCCTCGTAGACGCCTCTGTAACGAAGCTAGCTGAAATTTTATTGCACCGTGGGCGTCGCGCCGGTCACTCGAAACTTGTACCAGGCGGTTCCCGCCGGATACAGGACATCGCGAATCTGAGTGTTCTGTTCTTCTCCCGGGGCGAGATTGAGCGGAATGGTTCCCTTGTTCACCAGCAACGCGGCATTGTCCGGCCCCACATATGTGGTCTCATACTGAATGCTGCTGTAGGCATAAGCCTTCGATCGGTTATTGATGTCCACGAGCCAGACGGCTGTTGTGCCGGTGCGGTCCTTTTCCATTCTCGCGCTCACAATCCTGAGGTCGTGTATGGGATCCGCTGCTCCCGCTGCTGCGGGGGCGGCGGCCGCCGCGGTGACTGGCGCCGCGGGTTTGCTGCCGCTTTTTGACATCGTGTAGAGCAAGCCGCCTGCGGCCACCGCCGCGACCAAAAAGAAAATTGTCACCACGATCCGATTTGATTTCGATTGCTTCTGCTCTTGCGCTGCTTCAAACATCGCCGCCTCCTCCATCCCCCGTGCGTCCGCCGTTCGGGATGCACACAAATGGTCTCGCCGACAGGAGGGACTTCGAGAAAATTGGAAGAAGGGTCGGGAAGCCCCTCGATACCGCCCTTATATCGCATCCTTCCGCAAGCAGCAAGCAATCGGCGACTCTCCTGCCGGCACAGACTCGCTGCGTTCTTTGCGCGGGTCTCGAGCATCCTATCTACACCTACCCGCCGCCTCCCCAGGCATCCCTTCTAGACTCGCGGCCAAGAAGCGATGCTGGACGACTGCAAAACCTGGAGGCCACACAAATGAAGCTGCTGATAACGACCGCCGCTCTGTCTTTGCTACTCGGCACGTCCGCGTATGCGCTGCAAAGTCAGGACTGGGACAAGGACAAGCCCGCACCTCAGGACGAGCGCCGCAAGCAAGAACAGCCCGACAAGGAGAAAGATAAGGACCGGCAGCCGGACAAGCGACAGCCAGACCGGGATCGCCCTCAAGACACCAAGCCGCAGCAACAGGGGGACAGAGATCGCGAGCAACAGGATCGCGACCGCGCCCAGCAGCAAGATCGTGCTCGGCAAGAGCGCGACCGCGCGCAACAAGATCGAGACCGTCAGGATCGCGATCGGGCACAGGGGCAGGACCGCGATCGGCGTTCGCCTGAACCGCAGAAGGAAAATCAAAATCGCAATCGCATGCAATCACAGGATGGCGATCGGCAATCCGTGCGCGACTCCGGCCGGCACGGGCGCCGCATTCCCAATGACCGCTTCCGCGCAAGCTTCGGACGCGAACACACGTTCCACGTGCGGCGCGTCGGTTCCGGCGGCGGTGGGCAAGGTGGCGAAGGCCAGCGCTTTCAGTACGGCGGATACTGGTTCGAATACGCGGAACCTTGGCCTGGCGAGTGGAGCTATGACGACGACTTTTACGTCGACTACTTCGATGACGACTACTATCTGTACGACGTGCGCTATCCCCGCGAGAGAATTCTAATCATCGTAGCGGAATGATTGCGCCAGTCGTGCTGCCGATCCCTCAGCTAGTAATGAGTCGAGCACCCATCCCGCTTTTGGCGCCGTACCAAACGGAACCAGCGATACGCTTCTCCGAGAGGAAATCCTCGCGTGGAAGAACTTATCACTCCGCCGCTTCCTCCGAAAGCGGACCAGCGCCGCGGCAGCCGTTTTCCCGTGGTCGTCCCGGTGCAGGCCAAGTGGCAAGAGGCCAGCGGCCGCATTGTCATCGAGAACGCACAAGCCCGCGAAGTGAACATGCAGGGCGGCCTGCTGGACATGAAGATCTTCCCCAGCGTGGGAAGCCAGATGGAACTGACGAATCTGCTGTCGGGAGAAACCTACCGGGCCCGGGTTGTCGCGATTCGCCGCAAAGATGGAAAGGTGATTGGAGTAGCCGTCGAGCTCCTGATTCCCAGCGAATCCTTTTGGGGCGTCAACTTTCAATTAAAGAAAACCAGCGCGGAGCTGTTGCAGCTGGAGCAGGCCATGCGCACCGGTGGCGTCGATCAACGCGTCCTGATGGATTTCCGCGACGCCGTCGATCACGTCCGCAAGACCGCCTGGGCCGTCCAGGAATGGCAAGAACGCCAGATCACCAACCACGATACGCATACCTTGCTTCCGCTGCTCACCAGCGAGCGCATTCGTCGCGCTACACAGCTCGGCAATGCGATTGTCTCCGATCTCACCACCAACGAAGTCAGCAGAGAAACCCCGGGCATAAGCCAATTGTTTGACGTCGTGCAGCGATTGCACCAGCTTCTGGCGGACCTGCTTCGAGCTTCCTAACGCGAGGTCAGAGGCAGTGACTCATTTTGGACAGCTCGTTTAATCCAGTTTCTTTTCAGGGGTCTTGGGTGCGGCGCCAAGCGACTTTATGAAAGTAACGAGTTGCCACCTCTGCGGCTCGGGTAGCTTTGACCATACGGGCATACCGCGACGAATTACACCATTCGTCAGAATCCAAAAAATAGCTCCCGGCGGTGCGTTCTGAACCTCGTCCGCGCGGAGGCTAGGAGCCTTCTTTGTGCCGTAGGCGTCGTTGCCGTGGCACTCCGAGCAATGCTGCTCGAATAAGTTCTGCCCCGCTGCGACCGCCTCAGAATTTGTCTCCATAGGATTACGCTTGGCCTTGGCCTTGTCAGGGGCTTTGGCAAGTTCGGCGTAGACGAGGGCGTCCGCCTTGTACTTGGAAGGAGCAGATTTCTCATTTTGACCGAAAGCACACGAAACCTCGAGCAGCACGGCTGTGATGGACAGCGCTGCGATACATGCCTTCACTGGTGCCCCTTGAAGAGGCGGTTCACGATCGAACCAAACCCGGTAATTTCCTTGGAAACACCCCAGCGCAGCAGGAAAACACGACTGTTGTCGTTTAGACCAAAGCCGGTCGAGAGACGCAGCGTCCAGTCGGACGGCAGATTCCACGCCAGGACGGGAGCGACATAGTGCGAGGTGTGGTGCAAACCGAAACTATAGCGGTCTCCGAGTCCCCCGTACATCTCGACGCCGGCGATGAAGTTTTGACGGCAAAAGGAACAGCGCGTCGTGGAAGCCGTGAGAGCGAGGGGACGGCTGGCACCAAGGGCGTAGCCGAATTCCCAAGGGTGGTTCGAGAGATTCTTGGATGCGATCACGTTTTCCGCGAAATTCCAACCCTTCACCGTGCTTGATAGGATGAGCTTGAACTCGAGTTCATTGATATGTTCTTTACGGGCTTCGGCATTGGGCTCCAGGAAGTCCGACTCGACGTCGTGTCCTTCGACCTCTTTCAGAATCTTGTCTGCGCCGTTCTTTCTCTCATACTCAAAATACAGAATGGGATTTATGAAGTGCTCGCGTTTGAGGGGGCGGAAACGGTTCTCGAAACGGAGGCCCGTAAAAACAGTGTTGTCGTGGAACGTGGTTTGACCATCCAGGTAGAGCTCAGTCGTCCACCAAGCAGTAGCCCCGTACTCCAATTCAGTCCAGAAGGCATGGAAATCGTTGCCACCACGCTGCGCGCCAAAAGTTGAGAAGTATTCAACCTCCAGATTGCCTGGCTCTTCAAGATAGTGATCATACGCAACGATGTAGGGACTTTCCTGTGCGCGGCTAAGGACTGGGGAGACGCCAGAAAGAGCGACAAAGAACAAGGGGAAAACGAAACTGCGAAATGCAGGGGGCAAAGCCTCTCTCCTTGCAACTAATTTGCAACTAGAAAATAAGACTAACTTAGTCCTATATCCGATTTCAAGCCAGGGTAATTCGGAATTACCTGCCACAACGGTTATTTTGTGGCTATTTTGTGGCGTTCGGCGGTTTCAATGGTGTGCTTGATGGTGTGTTTGCCGCGGTGCCTTCAGGGCTGGCGCTCTGCGCCCCAGGTTCCAGCAGGCTTCCCATGCATTCAAGAAGCTTCCCAATTCCGTCCGCTTTGGATATGACTGCTTTGGCTCCCACCGCCGTAGCCAGCGATAAACCCAGCATTTCACTGTACATAGTGTAAATCACGATGGGCAGGTCGGGCATCGCTCCAGCGAGCACGGATGCAACCTCGACGCCATTGAGCATAGGTATGGCAACGTCGAGGAGAAGCAGGTCCGGTTTCAATTCCAGGGCTTTCCCTACCGCCTCCACACCATTCGCAGCCTCGCCGCAAATCTCGTAATCCGTGCGAGCTTCCAAAATCGCCCTCAATACCTGGCGAACCTCTTCCCCGTCATCCACAATTAGGATCCGCTTGCCCACTTCTTCCCCTTCAAAGACCGTAGGACGCTAGCATCGACAGAACCCCCCTGGAATACCCTCGTCTGTGTAGGGTAAAGAACGGACAATGCATTCCGACACAATCAAGTACAATGCCCCGCGTTATTCGGGAATGCGCGCCAAATCTAAGCAAACAGGTACGTTAAAAGCCGATGCGGCGCGGAACGTGACTGAGGTATGATAGAGTCTTCGGAAACCATTCATTAGGATGACGATGCTGACAGACAATGGAAAAGTTTTGCTAAGAGTGCGCCCGCGCGGCTTTTGCGCCGGGGTCGTGCGAGCAGTCGATATCGTCGAGCTAGCGTTGGAGGCTTATGGCGCGCCGGTTTACGTGCACCATGAAATCGTGCACAACACCTACGTTGTAGAGCAGTTGCGCCGGCGCGGGGCGATTTTCGTCGAATCCATTGAGGACGTCCCTCATGGCGGCGTGCTCGTCTTCAGCGCTCATGGCGTTCCGCCGACGGTGCGCCAGGAAGCCAAGGATCGCTCGTTGAAAGTGATTGATGCCACCTGTCCGCTGGTCACCAAAGTTCACCTGGAAGCGCTTAAGTTCGCCCGCGAAAAGCGCACTATTATCTTGATTGGCCATCGCGACCATCAGGAGATCATCGGGACGTCCGGCGAAGCTCCGGATCGCACCATTGTGGTCGACTCGGTTGCGGCCGTCGATGCCCTGGAAGTCGATGAGCCCGAGAAGCTCGCATTTCTCACGCAAACTACACTCAGCCTGTACGACACGCAGGAAATTGTTGCCCGCCTGCGACAGAAGTTCCCCGCGATCAAGGGTCCGGCAAGCGACGACATCTGCTACGCCACGCAGAATCGCCAGGAAGCCGTCGAGCAGGTAGCCAAGGATGTCGATCTGATTCTCGTGGTCGGTTCGCCCAACAGCTCCAATTCCAATCGCTTGGTTGAGGTTGCGCAACGCAGCGGCGTTCGCGCGCAGCTCATCGATTCCGCACAGGATATCGACGTCAAATGGCTGGAAGGCGTGAAGCGCGTCGGCTTAACCGCGGGAGCCTCGGCGCCAGAAGTGCTCGTCGAGCAGGTCAGCGAGCGCTTGGCTGAGTTTGGCTTCACGGATCAGCGCGACCTGGATTTGATTCGCGAAGATGTGCGGTTCACCTTGCCGCCGGAGCTGGCGACCATAGCCGCCGCACCGCGCCGCTAAAGAATTTGCCGCGGAAGTTTGGCCGCAGAAGAGTTTAAGATGGACCCGGCAGCGTAGGCCGGCAGGGCCAGTAACCCAGCATAGCAGGCGGAAACAAATACAAGGAGTCCAACCTTGGCGGTCAAAATTGTCCGTCAGCCGAAGAAGATTGCCCTGATTGGCGCGCCTTCTAGCGCGGCGGCGTTTTCGCCAGGGACCGAAAAGGCGCCGGCCGCTTTGCGCGCTGCCGGCCTGGTCGAACGGCTCCAAAACGCGGGCTTTGAGGTGATCGATCACGGCGATTGCGCGCCCAGGCACTTTGCCGACGACGAAGAGCACCGCCGCGCCCGCAATCTCACCGAAATTGTCGCCGGTTTGAACGATCTCAAGACCCGCGCGGAAATCGCCGTGAAAAGCGGCGCTCTCGTCCTTGTTCTCGGCGGAGACTGCGCGCAGGCCGTCGGACTGCTGACCGGCGCTCGACGCTATTACAAGCACCTCAATCTGTTGTGGTTCGATCGCGACGCCGACCTGAACACTCCGGCAACAACGCCCTCCGGCAGAATTGACGGTATGGTGCTTGCTCACATCATCGGCAGAGGAGCTCCGGAGTTAGTCCGCTTCTGGGGCGAATCGCCGTTGGTGCGCGAGCCCGATGTCACGCTGTTCGGTTTGGCGCGGCTGGATCCGCCCGAGCAGGAACTCCTATCCCGTTCGCCCTTGCGCCACGTGCATGCCGCCGACATACAGGCGAAGGGCGCGGCTGCGGCAGCTGTCGAGACATTGGCTCATTCGCATGCCGATGCTCGCGAGTTCGTTTTGCATCTCGACTTGGACGTTATCGCACGGGAGGAATTTCCCGCTGTCGTCGTGCCAGGAAGCGGCGGCCTCGGTTTTGAAGACGTGCGCGCGGCGCTGAAGGAAATCCTCCGCCACCAGAATCTGATTGGACTGGACGTCGCGCAATTCAATCCGGACAAGGATGCCAGCGGCGATTCCGCAAAGAAAATTGTCGATTTGCTTGTCGAAGCGCTCTCCGCGCGCCTCGAGGCGCCCGCGGCCTCCAGCACCGAGCCCGCTGCGCAGCCGGAAGAATCCTCGGCTGGAACTACCGCCTAGCTCTCACGCCACAAGGCATTTTGCCCGCGCATTACTCAAGTCAATCTCCGGCCATTGCTTCCGCCCGCTTGCGCAGATAACGAGCGAGTCCCAGGAAGGACAAATCCAGCCCGGCGGTGAATGCATGGTGCTCCGCTTCCTGTGCCCCCAGCAGTTCCTGCATCTCGGCTTGACGCTTGTTTGGCTTCCGCCTCACCGGACGTGGACTGCAACACTTCGGCAGCGAGATCCGCCCAGCCATGCAACCGCCTCCGAAACTCGTCAATGTGTTCCGCGGGATTTTCCGCATAGCCAAAGTGCGTGAGAAACAATCGCGAAGGCCGCCGCGCGAGAATCGCCGCGAAAGAGTTTTCCCAGATTTCAAGATTAATGTCCGGCGGCGGCGTGGCCGGCAGGATGTACGACCCATTATCAATGCGGATGCCGGTCGTGTCTCCCACGAAAGCAACGCCTTCCGCAGCGTCAAAGTAGCTGACATGGTGCGACGCGTGACCAGGCGTGTACGCAACCTCCAGTTTGCACGCACCCAGAGTCAGCGTCTCGCCGCCTTCCAGGATGCGCAGATTTTCCCTGGGTACCGGCAGCGTTTCTCCAAAGAGCTGGTGCAATGTGTCTGGCCACAGCCGCGCCGCGCTGGCCAGCAGCCGGGATGGATCAATCATGTGCGGAGCCCCAAGCGTGTGCACATAGACCGCCAGTCGTGGATTCTCGCGCAGTAGCGAACCGGTCGCGCCGGCATGGTCCAGATGAATGTGCGTCAGCAGAATTGCATCGAGTTGCGCCACGGATAGTCCGCGCGACTGTAATCGCTCCCGAAGCGTCCCAGACGTCGACTCGGGTCCAGGATCAACGATGGCGCGATGACCGTTTGACTCCAGCAGCGCCGCGGCAATGGAATGCGGCCGCCCCACCCAGTTCATATCAAGTGCTGTGATATCGCTCATGGTCGCAATTAGTATAGCTTGGAGCGCGCAAGCCCATCATTTCAGCGCACATCGTCGACTCCGAATGGCCGGAATAAAGGCCCAGCTCGAGGCCAAGCTCTTCTAGTAACGAAATCGCACTAACCTCCCGCGCATCGCCAATCTTCCCCAATCCCGTGAGGTATATTAATTGGATAATTTTACGAGACTCAAGATGACAGCTCCCAATCCAGCAAATCGGCGGCGCAGCGAACGTGTCATGCTGCAAGTTCCCGTGGTCGTGCAGATCAAGACACGGGACGGTAAAGAGGCGCGCGAAGAAACGCAAACAGTGGTGGTCAACGCGCACGGCGGCCTGCTTAAGTTGCGGATGGAGGTCAAGGCCGGCCAGCCCATCCTCCTTATCAACGAAAAATCCAAGGTACAGCAGGGCTGCCGTGTAGTCCGCGTCGAGACTTCGGAGACTGGGCTCTCCGCGGTGGCCTTCGAGTTCGATCAGCCCGCTCCGCACTTTTGGCCCATCGTGTTTCCTCCTGCGGACTGGAGCACCGGTTTCTGATACGCGAAACGAGCGCAACTATCGCAGCCATCCGGGGTTAGACAAGGGGGATCCTATTGTCGAAGCTTGGAGGACGTGCAGATGCTATCCCAGACGCTTGTACGAGCCAGAACCTCTCTTTTCGCCGCTGGCATCCTTGCCTGCGCCGTTTGGCTCGCCGGGTGCGATGAGTACGTCCACATCACGCGAGACCGTGACATGCACATTGCCCGCCACGCTACATGGGCATGGCGGCCCGCCCAGGAAGAGGGCAGCCGTCGCGAATCTCGCCCGGTCACCTCTCGCGACGATATCGCGCGCGGTGAAACCGTCACCCGCGATCGCGATAACGATGCCGAAAACGATATCCTCCGCGGCAAAGTAAGATCCGCTATTGAGCACAACCTCGCTGAAAAAGGAATGAAGGAAGTCAGCGATGGCGAAGACGCGGACTTCCTCGTCGATTTTCACATTGCCGTGCGCCGTCGCAATATGACGGTCGAGCGCGTGTATCCCGGCGCGTACCCTGGGCTCGTGTGTGGACCCTTTGGCTGTTATTCGGGATGGGGCTGGGGGCCTGCGGCGGTGGGTTATGAACACATCCGCTTCCGCGAGGGCACCATCGTGCTGGATGTAGTGCAAAACCCGGCAAACCACTTGGTCTATCGTGCCCAGGGAGAAAAACCGGTCCGCCGCAACACGTTCTCTTTCTCGCAAGATGAAATAAACGGGCTGGTACACCACCTGCTGAAGGACCTGAAAACGTCCAAGTAAGCGTCGTGAAGACGCTTACAGCAGCCCGAAAACCGCCACGCTATTCGGCGTGCCGACGAATACCTTTCCGTTCGCAACAATCGCGGTGATGAACTTGTTCCCCGAGAACTGGTCTCGACGTCCGCTTGCCTGATTGGAATTGTAAAGTTCGGTAGCGAGGTTCGTCGCGTCGTATGCATGCAAAACTCCCGGCGTCCCATTCTCCACGGCCCAGAGGATGCCGTTGCCGCTGCCATTCGCCGAAATTGTCGGCGTCGTCCCGGGATACGGAAATTGGATTGCCGTGGTTGACGAGGGCGTTGTCGGCAACTTGCCGCTGCTAATCGGAAAAGCCTTGATCGAGTCGCCTACCGCTCCGTAATAAACCGTACCGTTAAAGTACGAGGGCTTGCCATATTCTGCGCCAACCAGCTCGCCAGAAATCTGCTGATAGATGTTGTTCTGCGCCGCGCCGAACTTACCCATGTTGTCGCGATCGAGCACATAAATGATCGCGTCCTTGCCAGAACCCACCGCAAGATGCCGCGTTTTTCCGGAAGCATCCGTGACATCAGGAAGCAACAGCGGTCCACCCGAGCCAAAATCTTCATCGGCGCCTGATTCGGCGACGGTATTCAGCGGCGTGAAATAGTCGAGAAGGGTTAGCGGCGCTGTAGAGGAAACTTTGACGTAGCAGTTGCCACAGTCGCCCCGCGATGGAAATCCATTCGCGTTCAATGCCGTGTCGAAAGTGCCGTTGCCGAGAATAAAGTAAATGTCTCCGGCTGCATCGGCGGCTGGGGCGGTGCCGGACATCCAGATGCCGCCATCGCCGCCGTTGGGCACCAGGTTCAGCACGCTGGTTTGCTTCAGCGTGTCGGCGCTATACGCCATCACCCAGGAAGTGTAGGCGCCGAAATCACAGTGCGAACCCCACGTTGTGTAGATCGTTCCATTGATTTCCAGCAGGCCTGGCCGCTCGTTATATTGGGCGGGATTGAAAACCACATTGCCACCCGAGCTGCCGGCGCCGGAGCCTGGATACGCCGCGGTGATTGTTGTCGGGCCTCCGAAGCGTTCCCTACCGCTGGTGAGATCCAGCGCGTGTATGCGGTGGAAGTAGTTCCCGCTCGCGTCTTTGGAAACGGAGACAACGTAGATCGCGCCGCGCGCGCGATCGATGACCGGTGTCGATGTGATGCCGATCTCCGGCGTCACCTGGCCGCAGCCGCGATCATCACTAGGTACCTCGCCTGGCAATTGCGTCGAAATCTTCCACAAAGGCTGCGCCGGCGTCGCGCTCACGTTGTCGGCGTCAAACGCGAAAACGCTCCCGTGCTCCGTAGCAACGTACAGGACGTTCTTCGCGCCAACGCCGGGTATGGACAAGTTCGATAAATACAGCGGCTGAGCATCCACTTTGCCGTCGACCATCAATTCGCCGAGTTTGCCGAACTTCGCTTGGTTTACGTTCGCGGTTGTCAGCGTTATTTCGTTCAGGTTCTGCCCCGTGCGAAGGTTGTCGTAGTGATACGTCGTGACATCGACCGAAGACGGAGTCGGACTCGGCGGTGGAGGTGGTGGTGGCGGCGGGGGCGGTTGCGGTGGAGTTGGAGTGCCGGCTCCAGAAGTGCTGCTCGCTGAACCTCCGCAACCCGCCATCGAAACAATCGCGAGAAAAGCAAGACAGACTGCGGCGAATCGGGCCAAACGAAACAGCGGACACACGCGCACTCCAGACACACAACACCCCTGGGAAAATCACTCTCTACGGAAATAAGATGCTGCTGGGAGAATTAGGTAGGCACTTGCCCTCATACAGTCTTCACTCTATCCTCCTGAACCTATGTTGCTGAAGGACAAAGTTGCCCTCGTCACGGGATCTGGCAGAGGGATTGGCCGCGCGATTGCCCGGCTTTTCGCGCAGGAAGGCGCTTCCGTTTTTTTGACCGCGCGTACCCACGCCGAACTCGCGTCGACAGCCGCGGAAATCAACAAATCCGGAACCGCCGCCTTCGTGATTGCGGACCTCACCAGCGCGCTGGACTGTGCTCGGGTCGCTGGCGCAGCACGCAAAAAATTCCGTCGCGTCGATATCCTGGTGAACAATGCCGGCCATTACGGCCCGGTAGTTCCCGTCGAAGACTATCCGCTCGCGGAGTTCGACAATGTGATTGCTGTCCACCTGCGCGCCGCGTTTTTATTCAGCAAACTCGTTCTGCCGGAGATGTACGCGCGCGGCTCCGGTGTCATCCTCAATATTTCCAGCCTGTCGGCCAAGTCGGCATTCGCTTGGGGCTCCGCGTATGCCGCCGCAAAGGCGGGAATGTTGGGCCTGACGCGAGTTACCGCTGCGGAAGCGGCTCGTAAGGGCGTTCGCGTTAACGCGCTCTGCCCGGGTCCCGTAACGGAGACGGTAATGTCTCAGGAGCTTGGCGCGACCTTAGCGAACAAAATGGGTGTGAGCCCCAAGGAACAGTTGGAAGGTTTCCTGAATACGCTGCTGCAAGGCCGAGCGCAAACCGCCGATGAAATCGCCAAGGCCGCGCTGTTCTTGTGCTCAGACCAATCCAGCGCCATCACCGGACAATCCATCAACGTCGACGGCGGCGCGGCATTCTTCTGATTATTCTCCGCCTAGTTCAAACGCAGCACAGCCCAAGAGCGCTGCCCAAACGCGTTAGGAGAATTCCGATCCGAGCCTTTATATGTCGCAATCAATAGTCTTGCTTTGCCGTATAAGGCCACTTTCATTGGTAATCGCCGCATAACCGCAGGCCTTGTCGGTCTTATCTTCCAACAGAACGTCGTATCCCTTACCGTCCGAACTTACGTTGAGCCGGAGCGTCCATCCCGGCAATATCTCGGGCCGCTTCGAAAAATGCGCATTCGCAAGTTGCGGTTCATTCAGAGCAGCAAAGTGCATAAATCGACTGCTGAACTCCTTGCTGGCGACAAGTACATCCCAACTGGCAAAGGTGCCGTGCATGGACCTATATTCATACTCAACTGTGTTGATAGCGCGCAATGTATTGACCGCCTCGCGCGCGCGTTGTCGTCGGAGGACTGCCCCGGAGCGGTCTGCCCGCGCTGAGGAGTTGCCATAATCAGAATCAAGCTGGTCACAACCGCAGCAACCCAAACGGTCTGTTTACGCATAGCCGCGCCTCCATCTAAAGGTACAAGCTGGAAATAACCTACTACCAGGTCGCATCGCAGTCCATCGTTCGCTGTCAAGCACGAATTAGTGAACGTCGTTTTTGTAGACCGCTCCCCCTTTCATCACAAATTTGACGCGCTCAAGTTCCGTAATGTCTTTCAGCGGATCGCCACTCACTGCCACCAGGTCCGCCCACTTCCCTGCCTCGATCGTGCCTATTTTGTCCGACCAGCCGAGCAGGTCTGCAGGCACCGTCGTGCCCGAGCGAATCGCCTGCATCGGTGTCATACCGTAATTCACGTAATACTCGAACTCCTTGGCCTGGTTCAGTTCTTTCCAGTCGAACCCCCCGGCATCGGTCCCCACCGCAATCTTCACGTTTTTCTTCAGCGCCTTTTGAAACGCGGCTTTTTCCAAGTCCACCATCTTCGTCCAATTCCCGCCGCGCCCCGGCGCAACGTAGGCGCCTACCGTGATCGTTGGCACCCAATACACGCCTTTCCGAACCATTTCGTCCATCAGCGCATCCGTCAGCCCGTCGCCGTGCTCGATGGTATCCACTCCGGCGCGCAGTGCCGCCGCAATCCCGTCGCTGCCGATCGCATGCGCCGCCACCTTCTTCCCCAGGCGATGCGTCTCGTCTACGATCGCTTTTGCCTCTTCATCCGTGAAGTTCACCATGCTGTGCAGCACGCCGTCCGCCTCGAAGTGATACCGCCGGTCCGAGTAATACTTGATCCAGTCCGCGCCATACATCACCTGCTCGCGAACTGCTTTCCGCGCGCCCTCCACTCCGTCGACGTACTGCACGCCCTTCGGAACCTGCAATTCCCACGAATAGCCCAGCAGCGGATACATCCCTGTTGGCGTCATCGCCCGTGTCGCCACCTGCATGCGCGGGCCGGGCACTTCCCCATTCGCGATGGCGTTCTTGATGTCCACATCCGCGTACATCGCGCCTTCCGTTTCCAGGTCGCGCATCGTCGTGAACCCATGCTCCAGCGCAATCCGCGCATTTCGCGCGCTCAAGATCGCCCGGTATGGAATCGATTGCTTCAACAACTGCACGTCGTAATCTTCCGCGGTCACATCCCCGTTCAGCAGCAAGTGCGTATGGGTATCGACGAGTCCCGGCAGCACCGTCGCCTTCGACAGATCAATCACCTCCACGCCGGCCGGTGCCGCCCCGCCCGCGCTCACCGCCACGATTTTCTCGCCCTCAACTAAAATCAGCGCATTTGCAATCGGCGTGTCGCTTTTTCCATCAATCAGCCGTCCGGCGCGAATAGCGATCTTCTTGGCCGGTGCCTTCTCCTTCTCTTGCGCCTGAACTGTTTCCCTTCCACAAAACAAAAAACCAATCACCGCAACGGCTGCAACCAACAGTTTTCCTCGCATTCAGCTCCCCCCTCGCGGCGGAGAGAGTAGCACAAAAGAGAAAAGGGCCAACCGGTCTCAAGTCCGGTTGGCCCTCTTGTGCTCTGGTCGAAGCCAGAAACTCGTTAGATCGCCCGTGGTGTCGCGGAATTCGGCCGCCGCAGCGGTCGCCGCGCCATGTCTTCTACCGTCGATACTCCTTGCCGCGCCAGATTCACCAGCGCGTGGTTGCTATCCGCAACTCGTCCCACCGCCACTTCCCACCCCTTCTGCAACATGTACAAGCTCACGACCACAAATGCGATAGCCGCAAACGCCATCGCAAACAACGCGAATGCCGCCAGCAGCTCCCGCACAAAATAAAGCTGCAGCGCCGCCAGAACCCCCAGGAACCACCACATCCACTTCCGTCCGTTGTCGTTGGTCTTCATTTCCGTCCTCGTGCCTGTTCCCTGTACCTGATACCTACGAACTTCCTGGTGCTACTCCTCAGTCACTACTTTGATGCGCGACCCTGTCCTTAGGGTCCACTCCCCGTTTACCTGTACCATTTGACAGGAAGTGGAGTCCCAAACGCGATGGTACCCAAGGCACATTTTTCAAGTTAAACCACCTTGCTAGTACCAGCCCCGAAAGGCCAGCTGCCGTTAAACGGCTCTCCATCAATGACTTAGCGGTACCACTACACAATGGCCTTTTCGCTGCCCGTTCACCTGTACGCGCCTGTGGAAAACCTGACCCTCCGTACAGGCATTTTAACGAGCCGACGGCCTCGTTTAGCGCGCAGAAGGCCTCGCGAATACAAACCGTGCATGCAATATATTCGCCTTTTATTCGCCTGTCAAGGGAATTCCATCAGCTAGAAACCGCCCGAATGCGAGTCGTTTGCGACCATCTAGCTGCCGCGAACGCAGGGCGTCGCGCACCACAAGACGCTGCACCCGGGCCCTCACCATCGCGGTTGCTACGTTAATTGCGTCAGTTCCCGCCGCCGCCCGTTTGCGTCTGCTGCGTGAATGCCTGCGCCCGCCATTCCCGCCACTGTTTCAGCAAGGCTCCGCGCCTCTTGCTCAGGTCCCGGCCATCTCGCCCCGCTGGGTAGGCGACGTTCTCGCCAACCAATCCCTGCCACAGGATCAAGTTGTATGTCGGCGCATCCACTTGGTCGGCACGGTCGAAATTGAACCCCGCCGTCTTTGCCGCCCAGTACGCCGCGTCATGCCGGGGCTTGGCGTAAAAAGCGGAGAGCGAATCCCGCTTCAGCGAGTTCTTCGCAGTCTTCACCGGCAGCGGCAACTGTGTCGTACGCAGAATATCCGGCACGATGGCGTTGAAGTCCCATTTCGTCGCGCTCTTCGAGAACGCATCGGTCATCGGCGGTTGCAGCGCGTCATAAGTCCCGAGGTGCTCGATCCCCAAAATGTCCACGATTGTCGCGATCATGCTGACCGTCGTGTATTTCGTCGAGACCACCGCGCCTTGCTTCACATACGGTCCGGCAATGAACGCAATGCTGCGATGCGCGTCCACGTGGTCCGGCCCATCCTGCGCGTCATCCTCGATCACGAATACCAGCGTATTGCCGCTATAGCTCTTGCTCTTCGCTACCTTCTCAACAATCCGGCCAACCGCATAATCATTGTCCGCCGTGTCCAACTCCGGCGTGTTCACTCCATCTATGGAACTGCTGAAGCTTCCCGTGTGATCGTTCATTACGCGGACGAATTCCAGGTTCGGCAGGTTGCCGTCCTTCTCGAATTGCTCGAATTCCCGCTCCCATTCATTGACGCGATAGAAATCCGGAAACGAATCGTCGAAGCCGCGGAAGTAAACGTCTGTCACCGGCATCAAAGCGCCCTTCGTCGCGGTCGACACGGGCGTATTCGACGCAAACGGATCGCGTATCGTGTTAGGAATACCGCCGACGTTCAGCGGAACTCGATACGGCGCCAAATCAATGAAGAAGCCATAGTTCCGCACATTCAAGCCTGCGCGCAACGCCGAATCCCACAAGTAACCCGCTCCCGCATCTCCCTCCGGGCTATCCGGCGCGGAAACATCCGCGGTGCCCAGCGCAAGATTCGCGGCAACTTGCAGAGGAAGCGTGTTGTACGCCGGGAAAGCGTTGGCGCGCTCCGCGGGAGTAGCAAAACCCACGTTGGCGTTGCGATTTGTGCCCTCGTAATCGTAGTTCAGGCCGCGTCCCGCGTAATTGATGGGCTCGGTCTTCTCAATGGTGTCCGCCGCCCGCGCCGACGTCGACCAGTTCCAGCCGTCCCCGCTCACCTCGGCGCTATCGTAGAAGTTGTCCAGGTCCACGAAGTTGTTGGCCAGCCCATGAAGATTCGGCGTCACCGGCTGCGGGTACACCACGATCGACGGATCGCCGTTCCCTTTCCCGAGGTCCCCGAGGATCTGGTCGTAGGTCCGGTTTTCCTTCACGATATAAATCACGTGCTGAATTTTGTTGTGCAGGAACGCCATCATTTCCTTGTCTTCGCCGTTGGCTTTCCCGTTGTAGTAGTTGTTACGCGCCACTTGCTCCGTCAAATCTTCCAGCGCTTCTCCCCGCGGCACCGGCAGCGACAAAAATCCCGCCTTCGTCAGTTGCCACACATACGAGTTGCTTGCCCCGCACGCCGTTTCATTTCCACCCGGTTTCACCGACGCGGCGTCCCGGCAGCCCTTCGGGTTCGGCCCCGCATTGCTCTTGCCATTCACCACGTACAGCATCGAGCCGTCCGCGCTCACGCTCGCCGAGTTCGGATACCACCCGGTCGGAATCAGGCCGATGAGTTCGCTCTTCGCACCCTCCGCTTGCGCAAGGCGAATCACCGCCACGGAATTCGCTCCGCCGTTCGTCACGTATAGAAACCGGCCATCGGGCGACACCGTTGCGCTGTTCGGGCTGCTTCCCTTGTAGCCCTTCTCATTGGCAAACACGGATTTCGACGCCGTCGTGCCGATCTCTTCCAGCACCTTGTGCGAACTGGTGCTAATCACCGCAACGGCATCGCTGCTCGATTCCGCAACGTACAGCCGCGGCTGCTTCGCATTCAGCGCCAATCGTGTCGGTTGACCGTTCACCTTAATGCGGTCCGTGACGGCCAGAGCATTTCCGGAGAGATCGACAACGTCAATCTCCCGGTCCCGCGCGCTGGACACAAACGCCGTATTGTTCCCTTGAATCGCCACCCACTCCGGATATGTCCCGCCCGCCTTCCCATTTCCAGGCCGCAGGTCCAATTCGCCCAGCACCGCGCGCCCCGCGACATCGATCACGCTGACCGAGTCATTCTCGTAGTTCGCCACCACCACCCGCTTACCGTCGCCTGTCACCGCCAACCCCATCGCTCCCGGCGTGATGTTTCCCAGCGCAATCGCCGCAGCGTGTCCCAGCTTCACCGGTGTCCCGCTCTCTGCCCAGCTCGACCCGTTCCAGTCAAAGAAATGCACGTTGTCGTCCGGCCCCCCGCTGACGTAAAACTCCTTCCCGCTGGGATTGAACGCCAGCCCATCAAACGCATTGGGCGCCTGCAGCACCTGCGTTTGCAGCGGCTTACCCGCCGAAATATCAAAAACGAATATATATTCGTTCGATTCCGCGGGATTCGTCTTGCCTGCATTCGGCCCGGAAGTAAAGTTCTGGCTGTTGTACCCGCTGGTCAGAATCAGCAGCGTCTTCCCATCCGGGCTGACCGCCGTGCTTACCGCTTGCCCCACAGTGAAAGTCGGATCCGAAACCAATCCCGGGTTCAAGGCCTGAAAAATCGCACCGGGCGCCGCATCCGGAGTGATGCGCACCCCGGTAGGGATAAACGTCCCATTCTTCACTCTGTCGTCGCCATCCGCCCTTGTACCAGCGACTAGAGTCACAGCGGCAATTCCGAGCACGCTGAAAGCGAGCGCGGACATACGCACCCACGGCCTAGGGTTTAGGCCTTTCGAGATCATTCTTGCCTCCTCACGTCCTCTTCACTCGTTTGTCAGCGACTTTTCGAGTCGATGTCCGGTGATGCCCCTCAAAACAAGGCTGGGTCCAGCAAACGTCAACCTAGACCTGCTTTGTTTCTACGGCTTTTTCCGAAAATGAATAAACGACCAAAATCACTCATATAATCAGTACGAAGCATTCTGCGCAAATCCATGCAGCTTATCGACAACATTCCGGTGTGGGGCCCGCCCGACCAAGGCGCGCTCAGCCAGATCAAGACGTGCGCAAAGACAGCCGACAAGGTCGCCTTGATGGCCGATCATCACAAAGGCTACGCCGTGCCCATCGGCGGGGTGGTCGCGTACAAAAACTCGATCAGTCCCAGCGGCGTCGGCTTCGACATCGCTTGTGGCAACAAAGCCGTGCTATTGGACATGCCCGGCTCCGCTCTTCGAGCAAACATCCGCCAGATCATGGACGATGTGTGGCAGACCATCAGCTTTGGCATCGGACAGCGCAACGCGGAGCAAGTAGACCACACATTGTTCGACAGTCCCGCTTGGAAATGTGAAGCTGCCGCGCCCCTGAAACAAATGGCGCGCGCACAGCTAGGCACAGTCGGCTCGGGCAATCATTACGTCGATCTATTCACCGACGAACAAGATCGAGTCTGGATTGGAGTTCATTTCGGCTCGCGAGGCCTCGGCCACAAGATCGCGACCTGGTTTTTGAAGAAAGCCGGCGCCAAAGATGGCATGGACGTTGATCCCTGCGTGATCGATGCCAACAGCGACCTCGGCGATCAATACATCAAGTGCATGCACCTCGGCGGCGAGTATGCGTACGCCGGAAGAGATTGGGTTTGCGGGAAAGTGGCGCAACTTCTCGGCGCTTCTATCCTGGAAGAAGTTCACAACCATCACAACTTTGCCTGGAGAGAAACTCACAGCGGTGAGGACTATTGGGTCGTTCGCAAGGGCGCCACGCCGGCGTTTCCCGGCCAGAAGGGTTTCGTAGGCGGAACGATGGGAGAAACCTCCGTCATTCTTGAAGGAGTTGAGAACGACGAAGCCAGGCATTCGCTTTACAGCACCGTTCACGGTGCGGGCCGGGCCATGGGCCGAATGGAAGCAAAAGGCAAGGTCGATCGGCGAACAGGCGAAGTGCTGCGTCCTGGCAAGGTCACACAGGAAATGATGAGCGGATGGCTAAAGAGAGCGAATGTCGAGCTGCGCGGCGCCGGTTTGGATGAATCCCCCGACTGTTACAAGCGCTTGCCCGAAGTGCTCGCCGCTCACGGCAAGTCCATTCGCATTCTTCACACCCTCACCCCCGTAGGCGTCGCAATGGCCGGCGCCAACGAATTCGATCCGTACAAGGATTAAGAATTTGCGACAATCACTTGGAGAATAACCATGGCAGTCATCGCTATCCATCCGGGTGAACACCTGGCAGAGGAATTGGAAGCACTCGATATGCGCGCGGCTGAATTAGCGCGCAAGATTGCCGTGCCGACCAATCGCGTCACGCAAATCTTGAACGGCACGCGCGCCATCACCGGCGACACCGCCCTACGCCTCGCTCATTTCTTCGATACGAACGCTCAGTTTTGGCTCAATCTACAGAGTCTCTATGACCTGCGGCTCGCCCATGAAAAGGCCGGGACCCATTCAAAGGTCTCCTCAGGCTGAAGCAGCCACGAACCTATCGCAAAGGCAAGCACCGAGACTAAAATCAGTCAGATGAACAGCCTAATTGTCATCGTGCACCCGGATTATGCGGAGCGTCTTGAGAGAGCCGCTGAGACCGCGCCTGTTTGGATCGTAGCCACACAAATAAACAGACATGCATGCGAGCGGTTATGGAAGAACCATCCGCGCCCCAACCACCGCGACAGGGGTGCCGTCACTTGTTACGAAACACGCGATCCAGAAGACCGCCTTGCGAGTCTCATGGACATCGTTCCTACCCTCGAAACCCACCATGGCGAAGTACAAGGCAACGAACTCGTATTCCCAAATGGCTTCGTCCTTGAAGTGATTGGCTTGGGGCTAGCAGATAAGGTAACCACTGCCCTACGAGAAATTGGTTTCAGATCTTTCGTCGAGACGCCCGAAGGATTTCAAGCCTGCAAATAGGACGACCTCGGACGGACCAGCATGCTGCCGCCAGGCTGCACCTGTTGTGGAACGTATTCCGCGGCACAGCAGCAAAACAGAGACTCTCGGGGACGAGCGACTACCGCGGGTTACCCGCTTTCCGTATATAGATCTGTCCCTGGAAGTTTGTGAATTGAATCTCCGGGCCGCCGCCATTAATCGTCCCGTGCACCGTCTTATCGATCTTCACCCGGTACTTGCCGCCATGCCCGCGGCTTTCTTCCACCTCCGGCTGCGAAGCCGCCGCTCGCAGCTGCACGTCAAAATCGCTGAACACGTCCCCGCGGTCCGAACGAATGCTGACGTTCGCCTTCAAGTCAGCCGGAAACGTAACGTCAATATCCCCATTGAGCGAGCTGAACGCCATCGCCTTCTGCGGTTCCACCCGCGTAAACGTCGCGCGCAGGTGACCATTCAAAGCGTGCGCCACCGCGCTGCCGGAAACATTGTTCAGCGTAACCGAGCCGTTCACATCATCCACATCCAATTCGCCGTCCACGCCCGTAACCACGATGTCTCCGTCATTCACCGCGCTCAGTTTCAGCGAAGTGTGCACGGGAACCGAAATCGCCAAATCGATCGGGTGCATGTACGAATCCGTGTTGATGTTCACCTCGTTGTTTTCTTCCTCCACGGAAAGTCCCGTCGTCAGCGGAATCGTCAGGCGCTTCGGTCCGCCCTCGCTACGGGAACTCTCGCGGTTGCGCGCCCGCGCCTCTACCACTACTTCCTTGCCTTCGTACGCCTTCACCGTAATCCCCCCGTTGATCAGGCCGACCTTTATCCGCGCTGGCCGTGAGGGGTCGCTGAGCGTCACCGGAATGCGATCGCCGCCCGTTTGCGTCTGGCCTTGACCGGACGCCTTCTCCGCGCCCGTACCCAATATCACCGCCACAATAACGGCCAACGCCAACCGCGCCGAAATCGATGAGAACTGCTTCATGTGTTTATTCATGGTTTTCCAGTATCCGAATGTCTCCATTCAAATTTTCCACCTTGATCTGCGGGCCGCCGGAATGGATACGCGCTCCCGTGTACCGGTCTGCGCGAAAAATCACTTTGCTGCCGTGGTGTTCCTCCTGCGTTCCCTGCGCCGGCAGCGCCGTGACCGGAAAATCGCTGTAAATCCCCCCGTTAAAAGTCTTGAATCGAAAATCAGCCGAAAGGTCGCGCGCGAACTGCAGCTCGATATTCCCATTCACCGTTTCGAACCCCGACGCTTCGCGCGGATTTTGCCGGAACGACACCTTCACCGGACCATTCACCGTGCGCGCCGTCCCCGATCCCGCGATATTGTGCATCTGTATGTCGCCGTTCACATTGCGAACCAAAAAGCTGCCGTTGATATCGCGCACCGAAACCCGCCCCTCATTCACGGTTTTTACCTTGATGTCGATGTCCCGCGGCACCTGCACCTGAAAATCCATTTTCACGATATACCCGTCATCATCGCGGGATCCGCCGCAGTCGTGACAATCGCAGCGAAACGGCCCGTTCACGTACACCTTCAGCCCATCAGCCTGCTGTGTGATGTCCAGCGTGACATCCTTGCGCGCCTGCTCAATCCTCCCCTTCGATTCCGCAAGGATGCTCTTGTTCACCGTTAGCTGCACCTGATCTGACGCCGTACCCACAACCTCGATCGATCCCCAAACATTGTCGATCTCCAGCGTCCGCCGCCCCGCCCCAGCCGGCATCGCGAAGGATTTCTGGATCTTCTCCTGCTCATGCTCCGTAAAGCTCGCTTCGTCGTGGTCCATCTCCTCGCGGTCCACGTCTATGTCGACCTGCGGTTCATCGATTTCCACGTCCACGTCTGGGACGTCGACGTCCGTGTCGATATCCATATCGATGTCCACTTCGTCTCCATCGCTGTCGGCCTGAACCGCAGAAGACTCCTCCTGCTGTGACGACCGAACCCTATCCTTCTCCGGAGCGCTTTGCGGCGCCCGCGCCGGAAACAGAAGCAAAGCCATTCCAGACGCCAGCACCGGAAGAAAATATGTCCTGTTCATATGCCGCTCCTCAATTCAGTTTGCTGATCGCCCAATCCGCTCGCTGCCGCACCGTCGGATTCAGATTTGGCGATTGCCGCAGCTTCTCAAGCCGCGGCGCCGCGTCCGCTTCGCGCCATTCCACCAATTGATCGATCAGCGCAACCTGCATCAGCGGCGATTGCTGCTCCTGCAAAGCGTCCACGACCGTTTTTCTCACCTGCGGCTGCCCGGCATGCCCGCTCAGCGCGTCCAGCGCCGCCAACCGCACGTCCACGCTCTGGTCGTACCGCAACGTATGCATCAGCGCCGAAAGCACCTGCGGATCGAGATGCTCTTCGCGCCGCGTCCACGTCACACCCTCCAGCCGTTGACTCGCCGATTGCTGCTGGAGCATCGACAACGCAACCATCTGCCGCATGCTGGTCAGCTCCCCGCGCATCGCCGCCAAATCCTGCGAATTCGATTTCGCGCCGCCGAGTTGCAGTCCCAGGTACGTTCCGAACGTGACCAGCGCGATGCTCCACGCAACGGCACCCACCGGAGAACGCAGCCACTGGAACACGCTCCAAATGGATCCTCCGCTCTCCCGTGCACGACTCTTGATCCCTTCATCTCCGCGGCCCGTCTGGTATGCCTGCAGCATCGTTTCGAATCGCTCCCGCGAAGCCGCACTCGGCTGCTCGTCAGGAATCAACGCAAGCCTCTTCCACAATCCGGCCACCTCGCTGCACTCCACGCAGCTCTCGAGGTGTTCCTCCACATTTTTCTTCTGCTCCGCGCCCAAGCCTTCTTGCCAGTAATCCGGCAGGAGCTCCGCGATCTCTTCACACTTCATGTCCCAACCTCCGCGGTGGAAAATCTCGCCGCGCATTCCGCTGCGCAGGATTAGCCGGCGCAGCCCGCAATTGATGAAACATTTGCCGCAATTCCTGCATCGCCCGGTGTATGCGCACCTTTACCGTCGGAACGCCGCAACCCACCAGCCGCGCCACTTCCTCATACGGAAGTTCCTGGAAGCGGCAGAGCACCAGCAGCTCGCGCTTTTCTTCCGGCAGCTCCATCAGCGCCCGGTGCAACAACTCCGACTCCTGCTGTTGCTGCGCGGAATCCCCCGGCGCCACCGCCGGTGCCATCTCCGGTTCGAACGGCACCTGCGGCCGGCTCTTCCGAAAATGATCGATGCGCGCATTCCGCGCAATCTGATAAATCCACGCCCGAAACGGAGTTCCGTCCCGAAACGTCTTCCGGTGCCGCAGAATCCGCAAAAACACTTCCTGCACCAGGTCTTCGCTCAGCGCCCGATCCCCGGTCAGCTTCGTATAAAAGTTGTAAAGCGGCGCGTGGTAGCGTTCGAATAACACCCCTAGCGTTTCACCGGCGCCATCGCGCACTTGCAGCATTAATTCCTCGTCGGTTGCCGAGTGCATTCTCGGATCGTTTTCTATGCCGGGCATCTTGCCCCTGCATACACGAATACCGCCAAACGCGGAAAAGGTTACATCCGCAAACTGTGGAGGGAAAGCGATCCGCCCCGGCGGAAGCCCCTGACTTCAAGCATCCTGAGCCTCGAAGAGTCAGGGGAGCGGGTGGAAGCCCCTGACTTCAAGTCAGGGGAGCGGCGCTTTTTCAGCGCCGCGAAAGCGCATCGCGCCAGAATTGGGCTTTAGCCCGCAATCCGCGCAGTCGTCTAGGCGTAATTTGGAGTGCGGCGGTCTTGCCGCCGCTTTCAAGGCTGCAGCGTCATCGACGCAGCTGGCAAACGACTCGGGTCTGGATCCTTGTCACCTTTGACGTCAGCGCCCCTTAAACGGCAAGCCCTTCCGCGGAATGAAAATTTTCTCAGGCGGCGCGATATTGAATTTCCTCGAGTAGTTCCCCTGGTTAATCGCGATGCCCACCCGCCCCCGCGAATCGATGTACAAAAGCGATTCCCCCACCGGAACGTCCATAAACGTCCTCGCGTAGGGCAGCGCAACCGCCTTCTTGCTGATTTGCAACAAAACTTTATCCCCGAGGTTGTAACCCAGCTTCTTGAAATCGTCCCCCGCAATATCCGTAATCAGCGATCCGTACGGATCATCCAGCCCAATCACGTCTCCGTCGATACCCTTCTCGGACATCACAGCGCTCTTCGACGACAACCGCACAAGCTCCTGCACCGGCGCCCCCACCAGTTCAAAGTCCCATCCGCCCGCCAGATGCGCGGCCGCCGGCGAAAAAATATCGCGCCCATGAAACGTGGAAGATAGCGGCGCCTGGATCATCCAGTGTTGGTTGGTGATTTCCCGCGCGGACTCCAGCCCGTCGCGATCCAGCACCGGCGTGATCACCCCATTGTCCGGAAGAATAAAATATTGCCCCTTCTTCGATTTCACCGCGATCGCTTTCCTCGAAGTGCCCACTCCCGGATCGACTACCACCAAAAAGACCGTTCCCGCCGGATAATAAGGCGTCACCCCATACAAAAATCGCGAAGCCTCTTCAATCGAAAATGGCGTCACCTGGTGCGTGATGTCCGTAACCCGCACCTCCGGCGCGATGCTGTAAATCACCGCGCGGCAAATCGCCACCGCATCGTTCGCAGTCCCAAAATCCGTCATAAACACGATCGTAGGGCGTGCGGACGCCGCCTGCGCCGATGCCGATGCCGGTGTCACCGGCTGCCGCGAGCACGCACCAAGGCACAGTGTCACCGCCATCACCAAAATCGCCAGCCCCACTCTGGACATATGCGAACGCATCACACCTCCCTTGGCCAAAAAGTATACCCGAAGCAGAACCGAAAACCGGCCAGCCGACAGCGCCCGCCACACACTCAATCCCGCCCACGCACTAAAACAGGTAAGGTAAGATCAAAGCGGTTTTAGCGCGCTCGTTTCCCTGCTGCCGTTCGAAACCGCGCCTCGCACAAATCAGACATGGGCTTTTACGCAAAACACGTTTTGCCTCGCCTCATCGACCTCTCGATGAGAAACAAGGACGCATCTCGCCTGCGCGCGGATTGGATCCCTCATGCTCGCGGCGAAGTGCTGGAGGTCGGCATCGGCTCGGGTCTGAATTTGCGCTACTACTCGCCCGAGGTGCGGCATGTGTACGGCGTGGACCCAAGCGTCGAACTCCAGCGCCTGGCGCTCCTGCGAGTGGCGAATAGGCGCATTCCTGTCGAATTCCTGTCGCAATCTGCGGAAGCGCCGCTGCCGCTTTCGAATGCAAGTGTTGACACCGTCGTCGTCACCTGGACGTTATGCTCCATCCCAAACGCTGCACAGGCGCTCCACGAGATGCGACGCGTGCTCAAGCCGAACGGCCGGCTCATTTTTCTCGAGCACGGCCGCTCTCCGGATGCGAGTGTCGTCGCGTGGCAGGACCGGCTCACTCCGTTATGGAAGCGCTTCACGGGAGGCTGCCACTTGAACCGCAAGGTGGACGACCTAATCGCCGCCGCCGGCTTTGCAATCACAGACCTAAAGACAGGCTACCTCTCCGGGCCGCGCCCAATGACGTACACATATCAGGGATTTGCGCAGCCAACCTGAGCGATGCTGAGCACCGCGATGCGTAGCCGCTCAAGCTTGCCGGGCCTCGCGTCAAAGCGAACGAAAACGTGGAGAGACAAGCATCCTCCTTATCCTTGCGTTGCGCCGTTGCTCTGCTCGCGTTTTTATGTGGCCCAGGGATTGATCACTGGCACAGACAGGTCCGCGAAATGTGTGGTATTGCGTGTGGCCAGCGCCGCACCCGTTGCCAGAGCGATGCCTGCGATCATCGTGTCCCGGATGTCGCCCATGCGCCCTTTTGCTTTGCGGGAGGCCATTAGATCGCCAGCCTGCTGCGCAGCCGCGACGTCGAACGGCGCGACACGCCCCTCAATCTTCTCTGCCATCAGTTTTTCAATTAACTGCAGCATCGTATCGCGACGCCTGCCCCCGGGCATGATTTGCAGGCCATAACGAATTTCCATGACCGTGATCGACGTAATCCAAATCGAAGCTCTCGGCTGGCCGTCCAGCCATTTCACCACCGGCATTTCGGGGTCTGGGCGCATTAAAGCTGAGACGACATTGGTGTCGAGCAGTATCATTCGTCGAAATCCGGCACCTGGAGCCGAATGTCGCGCAGCTCTTGAATCTCCTCGCCTGGCCTCAGACCTATGTCGCGGAACAGGGATGCAATCTCCGTTCCGAGTCCCTTCCGGCTTGTGCCCTCGGTTTTCGTCGCATCGCGCAGAATTTCGCGGACTTCCTCTTCCATGCTGCGGCCGTGGCGCTTGGCGCGGCGCTGCAGCTTGGCCTTCACCTCGTTTTCGATATCGCGCACGATCAGTTGTGCCATCGCCCGCCTCCGAGAGTTATGCCTTCTGCTATCATGATAGCACAATGCGGACTTAGGCTGTGGCTTCCGCTTTAGTTTTGCTGATCATCGCAAGCGCGGCGCGATAGAACGGTTTCAGGAACTCAGCCGCCGCCATCGGGCTTTTTGTAGCCTGCTCGCCTAGAATGCCCTGCAAATGTCCGTCCTTCAGAAATATGGTTTGCACCAGGATTGCCGCCGCTGTTTCGTTGCCTGCTTCCATTTTCCGTGCTCCTTAGTAATGGCTCTTCATTGGCATTGCACGATGGAGTGTAGCACCTCGCGGAGCGTCGACCGCGCGCCTCTGCTGTTAGCAGAAATTAAAGTACGAACGCAGCTAGGGGCGTAGAATATGACTATGAAGGCCATGCCATCGCAATCTGTCGGGGTCCCTCGCAAAATCGTCGGTTTTCACATGGATGAAAAGCGCGATTGGGTAGCGGAGTTGGACTGCGGGCATCAGCAGCACGTCCGCCACAATCCTCCCTGGCGTGAGCATCACTGGGTAACCACGTCGCAAGGCCGCCTCGAGCACATGGGCCACGAACTAACCTGTTCCGCCTGCCGCCCCTCGCACTAATTTCTTTTCATCGACCATCCCCTTCAGCCATCCTATGTAGCGCAGGGCGGAGTCCTCGGAGCCCTGCTGCTTTTCCCTCTTCAGCCATCCCATGTAGCGCAGGTTTACCCTGATCCTCGAAGGGTGGGAGTCCTCGTCCTGGTCCGGGCAGCAGCCGGACAGCCCTGCGGCTTTTCCAAGGTAAGTCGCACCACGGTGACACTCCTCGCACTCCGGCGTACACTGCACATTGCAT